>Ga0209330_1000673_pt1 | contig 12761 bp, 12 predicted proteins | sample JacPinW_OM2H0_O3_FD_187969 | JGI IMG/M metagenome (GOLD analysis project Ga0209330, IMG submission 187969) | Forest soil microbial communities from Algoma, Ontario, Canada - Jack Pine, Ontario site 1_JW_OM2H0_O3 (SPAdes) (version 2) | ecosystem: Environmental > Terrestrial > Soil > Boreal...
GCTTCGGCGCGCGCAATCACACCCGCCCGCTGGTGCAATTTGGCGAAGCCGAGGGCAGCCTGGTCCTCGCCGGCGAAAATTTTCTCATCGCCCGCGTTCCGGAGGGCGCCGAAGGTGGTGCGCTGCGCATTAAGACCGGCGCTGCGGAGAGCGCGCCATTCCCACTCGCGCTCGGCACGCAGGTCGCCGACAACCTGCATCCTGTTTCCAGCCCCGCAGTAGACGCCGAAGGCAACACCTACGTCACCTTCAGCGGCCAGCGCGGCCAAAAAGTTCCGGTGTCGCTCTACAAAGTCACCTCGGCAAATGCCGTGAAGCCCTTCATCACTGAAATGATGAACCCTACAGGCCTGGCCATCGATCGCGACGGCTTCCTTTACGTTTCCAGCCGCAACGATGGGACGATTCATCGCGTATCTTCCGCCGGCAGCGCCATGCAATGGATCGAGGGCATGGGCATCGCCACGGGTTTGGCGTTCGATAGGGCCGGCAATCTTTACGTCGGCGATCGCAGTGGCACAATTTTCAAAATCAGTCCGGAACGTGAAATTTTCGTGTTCGCCACGCTCGAACCGTCGCTTGCGGCCTATCACCTCGCGTTCAGCCCCGCCGACGAGCTATACGTTACCGGCCCCACCACCTCCAGCTTCGACCGCGTTTACCGCATCAATCCCGCCGGCGAAGTGAACACTTTCTTCCGCGGCCTTGGCCGCCCGCAGGGACTTGCCTTCGACCGCCAGGGAAATCTCTACGTCGCCGGCTCGCTGGCGGGAAAACGCGGGATTATTCGCGTCACGCCGCAAGGCGATGCCGAACTCGTGCTCAGCGGCAGCAACATCGTCGGCCTCGCGCTGCTTCCCTCGCGTCGCGCCATGATCACCACCAGCAACGCCCTCTATTCGATCGATTGGGATGTCGAAGGTCTTCCGCTCAACGGTTAGTCTGCAAACCCTGGCAATTTCCCCCGCAATTATTCTTGCGTTCCTGCGTATCTAATCTTAATGTTCGGCTCGCGCATGAATTTGGAGCCTGCCAGCCCTGCACCTGTGCCGGAACCAGCCGGCTGTCGTTTCATCGCTTCACCGTGGCACACACTTTCGATCCTGCTGATCTTCGGATATTTCGGATTTCGCGCCGGCACGCCGCAGCAGGCGCTTGCTCCGGAATCGGCGCAGGCCGCGGTTTCCCACGCTGCCATTCTTCGCGGGTATCTGATCGCCATCGCCACCGAGTGGGGCATGGCCTACTGGGTTTGGGCGGGAGTCCACTGGAAGGGTGGCACGCTGCGCGACTTGACGGGTGGGCGGTGGACAACTTGGCGCGGTGTTGGTCTAGACGTTGCCATCGCAATTCCCTTCTGGATCGTATGGGAACTGACCGCATGGCTTGTTCACCGTGTCGTTGACAGCATCCCCACGGCAACCGCCGCGTATCATCAGCCAACCGGACTCATCGAAATCGTTTTCTGGTTTTTACTCTCGATATCCGCCGGAATCTGCGAAGAAATTGTTTTTCGCGGATACCTGCAGCAACAGTTCCAGTCGTTCACCCGCAGCATCGTGGCCGCTGTCATTTTGCAGGGGGTAGTTTTTGGCCTAGCCCACACTTACCAGGGTTGGAAACAAGTCATCGTAGTCGTGGCGTTGGGAATTTTGTACGGCGCGCTGGTCGCCTGGCGGCGCAATCTGCGCGCGAGCACGATCGCCCACGCCTGGTCCGATATTTTCGAGGGCTACCTGCGATTTTTCGCGTTCCCTTCGGCGTAAGTCCGTTTCTCGTCGTAGGGCTAGGGCTGCTCGTTCCCGCATGCTTGCGCGTCTCGCTCTCATCGAGTAAAACATTTGTGGATGAATGCTGAGATCATCGCGGTGGGTTCTGAACTTCTCACGCCTTATCGTCAGGATACGAATTCACTCTGGCTCACCGACGCCCTGAATCGCCTCGGCATCCGCGTAATCCATAAATCTGTCGTGGGCGATTCGCCCTCCGAAATGCATTCCACATTTAGTCAGGCGTTAGCCAGAGCCGAAATTATCGTGGCCTCGGGCGGCCTCGGCCCCACCGACGATGACCGCACGCGCGCTACAGTCGCCGATCTGCTCGGCCGCAAGCTTCACCTCGACGAAAATATCGTCCGTGAAATTCAAGAACGCTTCCGGCGTTTTGCCCGCGCCATGCCGGAAATCAACAAGCGCCAGGCTATGGTTCCGGAAGGCGCAACGATACTCCCAAATCCCAACGGCACCGCACCCGGCCTGTGGCTCGAATCTGACGGCCACATCGTAATCCTGCTACCCGGCGTTCCGTTCGAACTGAAATCCATTTTTGAAGCGCAGGTTCGCCAGCGCCTCGAAAAAATCTCGGGTGATGAGCGTCTGTTCACGCGTGATCTGCGGGTCACCGGCTTGGGTGAATCGGACGTAGAAACTCGCGTCCGGCCACTCTACGAGTTATATCCGGACACCGAAACAACCATCCTCGCCTCGCCCGGAGGCGTCCAGCTTCATCCGCGCATCTGGTCGCGCGATGCCGCCAAAGCTGAGCAGATTCTCGAAGAGATCACCAAGCGCATGGCCCTCGCCCTTGGCGAACATCTCTATTCGATGCACGGAGAAGCTCTGGAAGAGGTCGTCGCGCGGGTACTGACCGAAAACCACGCAACCGTCGCTGTTGCGGAAAGCTGCACCGGCGGCATGCTCGCCGAGCGACTCACGAACCTCGGCGGCAGCTCCTCGTACTTTCTCGGCGGCGTAGTCTGCTATAGCAACGAACTGAAAACTTCGATGGTCGGCGTGCCCAAGGAATTTATCGAAACAAAAGGCGCGGTAAGCTCCGAAGTTGCTCTCGCGCTTGCGGACGGAATCCGCCGGCGCACCGGCGCGACGATTGGCATCGGCATCACCGGCATTGCCGGTCCCACTGGCGGCACGCCCGAAAAACCCGTGGGGCTGGTACACATCGGCATCGCCGACGAGCGCGGTCCGCGCGAACGTGCTTACCGTTACCCCGGCAATCGTGAGCGTATTCGCAATTTCGCCACACAGTCCGCTCTGGACGTCGTGCGTCGTTATTTCCTTTTCCCTTCCAGCAGCCGCGGCTAACCGATGCGCCTGTTCGTAGCCCTGGAAATCGACCCGGCCTTGCGCGATGCTCTGGCAAAATTCGTCGGCCCGCTAAAATCCGAATCGCCCGGCGCGCGCTGGTCCAAGCCGGAAGCCATGCACGTAACCCTGAAATTCCTGGGAGCGACTGACCCTGACAAGCTCGAATCCGTCCGCACCATCCTGGCGAATATTATTTCGCCAGAGCCGATTTCTCTGCAGTTCCGCGGTATCGGATTCTTCCCGGATGAGAAACGCCCGCGTGTGATGTGGTGCGGCATCGAAGCCACACCCAACCTTTTCGAACTCGCCGCCGACATCGAAAATTCCCTGGTTGAACTCGGCTTTGAACCCGAAGCGCGTCGCTTCACGCCTCACCTCACTTTGGCCCGCCTCAATTCCGCTCGCCACCTCGAAAAACTCATTCGTGCAGCAGCGCCCCTGAAGTCGTATGATTTCGGCACGGCGCGTGAATCGAAGTTTCATCTTTTCGAAAGCGTGTTGAAGCCATCCGGCTCCGAGTATAAAAAATTGGCGACATTCTCCTTCGTCAAGGACGCGTTGTGAACCAGACCTGGCTGATTCCCCTCGTCGCTTACGCGCTCGGGTCAATTCCTTTTGGCCTGCTCATCGTCAAAGCCCGCGGTGGCCCGGACATTCGCGAAGTCGGCAGCGGAAATATCGGCGCGGCCAACGTATCGCGTAACGCCGGCCGCTTTGCCGGACTCCTTACGCTGCTTCTTGATGCGGCGAAGGGCTATCTCGCAGTTTGGCTGGCGGCACGTTGGACCAACAGCAACATTCGCTGGATGATGGTCGCGGCGATCCTGGCGGTTGTCGGTCACATGTTCACGGTGTGGTTGAATTTTCAAGGTGGCAAGGGAGTAGCCACCGGCCTCGGCGTGTTTCTGCCGATTTGCTGGCAAGCCCTGGCGGCCGCCGCAGTCCTCTGGTTGATCGTCGTGTTCTTCTGGAGGTACGCGTCGCTGGGTTCCATTTCAGCGGCCGCCGCACTTCCCATCCTTATTTACATCCTCTACGCTCCCGGCCACGCCCCACCCGAATTCGTCAGCTTTGGGACGCTGCTGATCTGTGTGCTGGTCATCGCGAAACACAAATCCAATGTTGAGCGCTTAATCGCCGGCACTGAGCCACGCATCGGAAAAGGGCCAGATGAAGACACCTAGGCAGCCCGGTGACGGCCTCCGAAATCATCGCGTGCATCCGTACGTAACCGCCAACGGCTCTGTCGCTTATCTGCTAACCCCAGTACTTTCGTCCCGTTGCTCGCACACGTTCCATCCGCTAGCATTTTGCTAGTGGGATAACTGTGCCTCCTCCGCCATCGAATTCGCGTCCAATCCGCCGCTGGCGCATCCTGTGGATCGTCATGGGCGCACTCTTGCTCGTCGCCATTACGCCTTTGTGGCTGTATCACCGCCAGGTGCTGCGTCTCAGCGAAGAAAAGCTGGAAAACACCGAACGCGTCCAGCAGAGTGAAATCACTCACTCACTCGCTAGTGAGACCCTGCTTTTCGAGCAGAATCTCCGCGAACAGCTTCTCAGTCAGCGGCAGGTACTCGCACTCACGGGCTGGATCTCCAACGTTGATGATCCCGGCCATGCCCCGCAACTGGCGCGCTTGCTTCAGAGCTTCGTCGAAAACAATCCCAACATTCTTTACGTCACGGTAGTCAACCAGCAGGCCAAGGGTCAATCTGCGGGGAGCTTCAGCGTGGATCCCGATCCGTTCGTCGGCGTGGCGTTGAAGCGCGCTTTTCAGGCCAGCTTCCAGGGTTTGAATTACGTCAGCGAACCCTTTGCATTAGGTAAGGACAATCGTCCCGCGCTCGTCGTCGCTGTCCCGCTTTCGTCGGGTGGACAATTCACCGGGATGCTTGCCGCCGTGGTTTCAATTGACCGCCTCACCGACCGCATCCGCGACGCCAGCGTCCGCGAACGTCTGGTCTTCATCGTGGACGGTCACGGCCACATCGTCGCTCATCCCGATACTCGCGACGTAGTTCCAGGACGCAATGTTACTTCCATGTCGCCCGTCGTCCGCCACTTGAAAGAATTGCCCCAGGAACTCCACACCACGGAGACCATGCATTTCTCCACGACCGAGCCGGGCAAGAAAAATTCCGTGGAAATGATTGGGACCTACAGCACGATTCCGGAATTGGGTTGGGCGGTCATCGCCGAGCGTAGCCTCGACGAAGCCCGCATAGACGCCGGTGTCGCTGAACTTACGCATCAGGCTCTGACTTTCGTGGTCGGCGTCACTATCATCGCCCTGATCATCGGTTATTTTTTTGCGGTTGGCATCACCCGGCCGATTCGTGGTCTGGTCGAATCCGTGCGCGCTATCAGCCGCGCCGAATTTCACGAACGAGTCAAAGTCGAAGGCGCCGCCGAAATCAGCGAGCTTGCCGAAACCTTCAACAACATGGCTGGAGATATCGAGCAGTACGTCGAACGCCTGAAGCAGGCCGCTGAGGAAAATCGCGAGCTCTTTTTGGGCTCCATCCGCATGCTCGCCGCAGCCATCGACGAAAAGGATCCCTACACCCGAGGTCACTCCGGTCGCGTCGCGAAATATTCGATCATCATCGGCGAATACATGAATCTCGACACCGAGGAACTCGACCGCCTGCGTATCTCTGCACTGTTGCATGACGTAGGAAAAATTGGGGTGGACGATCGCGTACTGAAGAAGCCCGGCAAACTCACCGACGAGGAATTCGATCTGATGAAGCAGCATCCGACCAAAGGCGCCACGATCATGCGCCCCGTCGCTCAATTGAAAGACATGCTTCCCGGCATCGAACTGCATCACGAACGCATGGACGGCGCCGGATATCCTTACGGCCTGATTGGCGACCAAATCCCTATGATGGCCCGCATAATAGCGGTCGCCGACACCTTCGACGCCATCACCACCAATCGCCCTTACCAAACCGCGATGGATATTCAGTTCGCCCGCGATCGCATTCATTCGTTGGCAATTTCGAAATTCGACCCCAAAGTGGTTGCCGCACTGGAAGCTTCCATCGAATCCGGCCGTCTGCGCCTCAGCCCTACGCTGGTTGAAGTCTAGCCGTAATTTCGCCGCAGTGGATTTTGTGTTCCCGCCGTATTGCGCTCACAACACTTCGCTCAACCGCCCTATGCCTTCTCGAATTTCGTTTTCCTTCATGTGCGAGTAACCCAACATAAAGCCCGCTCTTGCTGCCGGCGTCAGGAAATAGCCGGATATTCCATAGATCCCCACCCCCGCGGCCGCCGCCTTTTCGATGATGGACTTTTCAGAGACGCGACCACGCGGCCAGAGCACCACGTGCGTTCCGGCGCCCTCCCCGCTTACTTGGACACGCCGGCCCAAATATTTTTCAACCGCGCCAAGTAACGCTCCTCGATTCGCGGTGTTCCTTCGTCGAATGCGTCGCAAATGCCGCTCGTACATTCCAGTTGCAATAAACTCCGCAAGAGTTTCCTGTTCGAGTGTCGCGGTGTGCCGGTCACACAGCCATTTCGCTGACGTAAAGGCCGGTACCAGCGATTTGGGCGCGATCAAATAGCCGATGCGCAGCGCCGAAAAAACCGTGCGAGAAAACGTCCCGATATAGATGACCCGGCCTTCGCCGTCCAACCCTTGAAGAGATTCCAGCGGCTGCCCTTCGTAGTGAAATTCGCCATCGTAATCGTCTTCGACAATCACTGCATTTTTGTGCCGCGCCCATTCCAGCAGAGCGAGCCGCCGCGCCAGCGGAAGAATCGCGCCGGTCGGAAATTGATGTGAAGGAGTCACGAACGCGATGCGAGCGCGTTTCGGGAGCTTATCCGGATTCAATCCGTCGTGATCGACCAACACGAGTTGCAGGCGGGCTCCCGCCGATCGAAATATTTCTCTCGCGCCCTGATACTGCGGATCCTCTATGGCGACATAATCGCCTCGCTCGATCAATACCCTTGCGACCAGATCCAATGCCTGCTGTGACCCGTTGACGATGATTACTTGCGACGAATCGCATGCAACCGCTCGCGACCTGCGCACATGGACCGAAATAGCTTCGCGCAGCGCAAGACTTCCGGCCGCCCCGGCATAGTCCAGCTCGCGAATTGGCGCGTTTCGCACGTGCCGCAACAAAATCCTGCGCCACATCTCGAACGGAAAGGTTTCAACATCTCCACGTCCGCCGTACTCAAAATCGTAGCGCAGCCGTCGCGAACGCCGGCCCGGAAAATCCACGCTCGTCGCCACCTCAGCCGCTGCGGATCCGTAACGCGATAGCCGCAACGTACTGCAAGTCTCCAATCTTTTGGGCCGACTGCCACCCAGGCCTTCCGCCACGTATGTGCCGGACCCGCCGCGCCCGGCGGCGAAGCCCTCCGCGACCAGCTGATCGTAGGCCAGCAACACCACGGTCCTGGAAATGCCCAGTTCATCGGCCATTTCACGCGTAGAAGGAAGCCGGTCGCTCGCGCGAAAAGTGCCCGCAAGGATAGCCTGCCGTAACCCGCGATAAACTTGCCGGAATAGCGGCTCGCCCTTCCTCGAAAGTGGTATTACGAGTTGCACGGAAAGTGGACCTTTTAAAATATCACATACCCGCGCATGCTCCCATCACTGCGGCGTGGGACGACGGCATCTGCTGTATTCGAATGTGCAGTTTGGAGAATTCAAATGCGCGAACCGAAACTGAAACACATTACCAACGCCCTCATCGCAGTTGGTCTTGTCTTCTGCGCCTGTTCGATTCCGGCGTCAGCTCAAACCAATTCGGCTCCGGCCACCAGTGCGACTCAACAGCAGTCCTCTGCACTGTGGGACGGCCAGCACGATTTCGATTTCAACCTGGGCCATTGGAACACGCACATAAAGCGGCTCCTGAAACCTCTGACGGGTTCTTCTACCTGGACCGAACTAAATGGCACCGTGGTGATTCGAAAAGTTTGGGATGGCCGCGCGGAAATTGAGGAGATCGAAGCTGACGGTCCCAGCGGTCACTTTGAAGGTATGACTTTGTTTCTGTACAATCCGCAATCCCATCAGTGGAGCCTGAATTTCGCCAACAGCAGCGACGGTACGATTAGCGTGCCTGCCGTCGGCGAATTTAACGACGGTCGCGGCGAGTTCGACGATCAGGAGTCTTACAACGGCCGAACCATCCTGGTCCGAGTCATCTGGTCCGACATCACTCCGGACTCCCACCGTTTCGAACAATCTTTCTCCGACGACGGCGGCAAAACCTGGGAGCCCAACTTCACCGCCACACTGACGCGAGCGAAGTCATGACCGAAAAGATTCTGGTTCGAGAGCTTCAAAACGAAGATTTTCCGCGATGGAAACCTCTCTGGGACGGCTACAACGCGTTCTACGGCCGCAGCGGTGAAACCGCACTGCCCGAAATCGTTACCACCATGACCTGGGCTCGTTTCTTCGATGGCTACGATCCGATCTACGCGCTGGTCGCCGAACACGACGGCCAGTTGCTCGGTCTCGTTCACTATCTTTTTCACCGCAGTTCGACTTCGCTCACCTCGAACTGTTATTTGCAGGATTTGTTCACAGTGGAATCTGCCAGAGGTAAAGGAGTCGGGCGCGCCCTGATTCAGGAAGTCTACCGTCGCGCGGAATGTGCCGGCTCGGGCAAAGTCTACTGGCAAACGCACGAAACCAACGCGCACGCCATGAAGCTTTACGATCAAGTCGCCGAAAAATCAGGATTCATCGTCTATGCCAAAAATCTTTGAGAGGAAGAACGTGATCAGCTACCTCCGTACATTCCTTCTAATCAGCGGCGTGCTTCTCGTGCTGAGGCCCCTAACCGGAACAATTTCGCAACAGGCTCCCGCGCAGCGAGATGGCCAGCACGATTTCGATTTCGAAATCGGCACCTGGAACACTCATCTCACCCGCCTCGTGCATCCGTTGTCCGGTTCCACAACCTGGGTCAATTATGACGGTACTTCTGTCGTCAGTAAAATTTGGGATGGCCGCGCCAACCTGGTAGAGCTCGAAGTCACCGGACCAGCCGGTCATATCGAAGCTCTGAGTCTCCGTCTATACGATCCGCAAACCCATCAGTGGAGTCTGGACGCCGCGAGCGCTCGTGGCGGCACGCTGAGCGTACCCACCGTCGGCGAATTCAAAAATGGCCGTGGCGAGTTTTATGATCAGGAATCGTTTAGCGGCCGAGCCATTCTCGTTCGCAATCTCTGGTTGGACATCACGACGAATTCGTGCCGTTTCGAACAAGCCTTCTCAGCCGATGGCGGAAAAACGTGGGAGACGAATTGGATCGCGGTAGATACGCGCACATCCGGCCCGCATGCGGATAATGTGCGCCCGGACGCGAGCCGCTAGTATGATCGGTCCGGCCCGACAAGTCGGCGCCGGCGATCGATCGTGCCCGTTTGATTCAAGGAGGCGAGTCTCAATGTTGAAAGCAACCTTAAGGGCAATGTCGCGAGGATTTGTGTTTTGCCTGATCTTGGCAGCCGCGTCGCATGTGACTTCAGCACAGTCGTTCGTGCTCGACCTGCCTGCTCCCAGTCAGCCGGCCGAAGTGTCCCAACGAATCGGTCTCACCGACATCACCATCAAGTATCATCGCCCTCTCGTCAACGACCGCAAAATCTGGGGCGCGTTGGTTCCTTACGGCAAGGTCTGGCGCGCCGGCGCGAATGAAAACACCACAATCGCTTTCGATGATCCAGTCACGATCGAGGGCCAGCCGCTCGCGGCCGGTACCTACGGCTTGCACATGATTCCCAACGCTGACGAATGGACGATCATCTTTTCGAAGAACTCCACCTCCTGGGGATCCTTCACCTACGATCAGGCTGAAGATGCGTTGCGCGTCAACGTAAAACCCCAGCCTGCCGATATGCATAACGCGGTCACCTATGATTTCGACAAATTGCAGCCCGATTCCGCCGTTGTCGAACTGCAGTGGGAAAAACTCGCCGTCCCCTTCACAGTTTCCGTGGATGTCCACGACGTGGTGCTGGCCAGCCTGAAGAAACAGCTTCGCAATCTTTCGCAGTACACCTGGTTGAGCTGGAACGACGCAGCCAACTATCTGCTCACCGAAAAAATCGCGCTCGATCAGGCGCTCATCTATGCCAATAAATCCATCGAGAATGAAAACCGCTACGAGAATGAACTCACCAAGTCGAGAGTTCTGATGGCGTTGAATCGCAAAGACGAAGCCGCCGTCGCCCAGAAAAAAGCCCTGGATTTCGCCACGCCGCTGCAGGTCCATTTGTATGGGCGTCAACTCCAAACCGAAAAGCGCAATGACGAGGCCTTCGCCATCTTCCGCGACAACGCCAAAAAACATCCCGACCAGTGGTTCGTGCACACCGGCCTGGCACGGGTGTATTGCGCCGAGGGAAAATTTGACGACGCGGTGGCCGAAATGAAATTAGCCTCCGCGGCTGCTCCGGCGGCTCAGAAAAGCTACTTGGACGGGCTGATCAGCCAGTTGCAAGCCAAACAGGACATCAACAAGTAGCAGCGAAAAGTACGTCAAACGAAATTCGAAGGAGACCAAAATGGGTGCGTTCAAATGGGTTCGATGTTCTTTCTTGGCCTGCATCGCCCTAGCGGTTTTCTGCCCCGGTCACCTGATCGCGCAGCAGAATTCAGACGCAAAGAACGCCCCCGAGCTGCGCGACGGCCGGCACGATTTCGATTTCGAAATCGGCTCCTGGAAACTGCATCTCAAACGCCTGCTCCATCCTCTGACCAGTTCAACCACCTGGATCCAATTTGACGGCACCGTCGTTGCCCGCAAAATCTGGGATGGCCGCGCCAATTTGGATGAATTCCAAGCCGACAATTCCTCGGGTCATATCGAAGGTTTGACCTTGCGTCTGTACAGTCCCGAGAGTCATCAATGGAGTTTGTATTGGGCCAGCAGCAAGGCTGGCACCCTGGCTGGGCCGCCACAGGTCGGCGATTTCAAGAACGGACGCGGAGAGTTTTACTGCCAGGATAGATACAACAGCCGAATGATTTTGATTCGGTACGCCTGGTCGGACGTCACTCCGAATTCCGCCCATTTCGAGCAAGCCTTCTCCGACGACGGCGGCAAGACCTGGGAAGTAAACTGGATTACCGACCAAACGCGCGTGATAGAATAACCTCAAGCATTTGTGCCAGTACTCCCTTCGACCTGACCCGCCGTCTTTTCTCCCCTTCCCCGCTCTTTGCTACAATTAGAGGTTAAGAACCATGCAGCCAACACAACAATGATCTCTCTCTTCGGACCGCCGGATCCTACACTCCTTGAACGCCTAAAGGATTCCGTCAGCAAGACGCGCACCGAACTTGCCGCACGCGTCGAGCAAATCCTTACCGGCGATCGCCCTGTCGATCCTGAGCTTTTGCGCCAGCTCGAATCCGCGCTGCTCAGCGCGGACATCGGCGTGCAAACCACTAAGGAAGTTCTCGCCGCGCTGCGCCAGCAAGTCAACGAACACAAACTTGAAGAACCCGGCTCCCTAAAACGCGAACTCAAGAATCAAATCCTGAAAATTCTTACTGCCCCATCCATCAGCTCAAATGGTTTTGACCCAAAAACCACCGCCGCGCCTCGCGTGATTTTCGTCGTCGGTGTCAACGGCACCGGAAAAACCACTACCATCGGCAAACTTACCAATCGCCTGAAAAAAGAAGGCGCGATCGTCGTCCTCGCCGCGGCCGACACATTCCGTGCCGCCGCCATTGATCAGCTCGAAGTGTGGGCCCGCCGCTCCTCTGTCGAAATCGTGAAACAAAAACCTGGCGCCGATCCCTCCGCGGTGGTTTTTGACGCGCTCACTTCGGCCCGTGCCCACCACGCCGAGGTGGTGATCGTGGACACCGCCGGGCGTCTCCACACCAAATCCAATTTGATGGCCGAGCTCGACAAGATGAAGCGGACCGCCGCAAAGGTAATTCCAGGCGCGCCCCACGATGTTCTGCTCGTCCTCGATGCCACCACCGGGCAGAACGGCTTGAATCAAGCTCGCGAATTTTGGAGCCACGCGGGCGTTACCGGAATCGTGCTGACCAAACTCGATGGCACCGCAAAGGGCGGCATCGTGGTCGCCATCACTCGCGAATTGAATTTGCCGGTCCGCTTCGTCGGCACCGGCGAAAAAATTGACGACCTGGTCCCCTTCGACGCTCAAACCTACGTCAATTCACTCTTCGATTAGAAGAGGATAAAGATTGACAAAACAACCGGCCAGGAAGGAATTCGAAACGTTAGGCTACGATTTCAAATGTTCATAAGAGCAAATACAAACGTGTCATCCCGAGCGAGGCGAGGGATCTGCTTTTTACGCTGAAAGGAGAAAACCTATCCCGTCCGACTCGTCAACAATCGTGAAGAGTACGCGTCAACCCGGGATGTTCAGATGAAACGCAAAATTCCACTCACCGATGAATTCTGGATGGCGCGCGCCCTCGAACTCGCGCGCCGCGGCGTAGGCCTCACCCATCCCAATCCTGCCGTCGGAGCTGTCATCGTAAAATCCGGCCGCGTAATCGGCGAAGGCTTTCACATCTACGACCGTCGCGATCACGCTGAAATCGTCGCCCTGAAACAAGCAGGCAAAAAAGCGAAGGGCGCAACTCTCTACGTCACCCTCGAACCCTGTTGC
>Ga0209330_1000674_pt1 | contig 12748 bp, 7 predicted proteins | sample JacPinW_OM2H0_O3_FD_187969 | JGI IMG/M metagenome (GOLD analysis project Ga0209330, IMG submission 187969) | Forest soil microbial communities from Algoma, Ontario, Canada - Jack Pine, Ontario site 1_JW_OM2H0_O3 (SPAdes) (version 2) | ecosystem: Environmental > Terrestrial > Soil > Boreal...
CCGTGAGCTCCGTACTGTTGTCCAAGTAAGCTAATTTGATCGGGCTGCCCAGAGCGAGATGGAGTTGTTGCGCGACGTTGCGTCCAACTATGCACGGGATCTGATTATCGCGAGGCGAGGTCCACTGGCCCTCGATCCTCCATGACGGCTCAAGCTTGGGCAAGTCTTCCAGTTTGGTCCCAGCGATAACTACGGGCGTATCTCCGGCGCGCTCCACGATGTAGAGGAAAGGTACGGCAGCCACCACTGCTGGATCTTTCAAGTTCTGAATCGCGGCGAACGCAACGCCTTCATTCATCAGCGCGGACGGAGCGGCACCGGGCATTTGGGCTGCATCGTGACCTGGCGAAATCACCAGGTTCGCGCCCAGCATGCGAAACTCTTGCGTGAGCTTGCGTTCGATGTCGAATTCGAGATTCAGCAGCGCGGAAATCACCATGCCGCCGCTAACCAACGCCAGAATCGCGACGACCAGCCGTCCGCTACTCCCGCGTAAAAGTTTCCAGAGCAAGCGCCAGAACATTACTCGCCCCGCAGTATTGGTGCGGGATTGAAGTGCGACGCGCGCTGCAACGGAATCAGGCTCCCTACGAACGCTACGATTGCGGCTAGGCCAAGAACCACGGGAAACAAAATCAGCCGTGGCGAAGCGGGCGTGCCGAATACGCTCGCCCCCAGGCTCCGCGCCAGCACCGCGCCTATAACAAATCCAATGGCACCCCCCGCGACCGCGAGCAGCAATTGTTCCGCCAGAAAAATTCCGGCAATCAGGAAGTTCGTTGCGCCGAGCGCTTTCATCACGCCAATTTCGGCGCGCCGTTCAAGCACGGTGGTAGCTGCCGTTGCAGCGACTGCCAACGCAGCAGCGCCGAGGGCCGCAAGCGTAACAATCCACAGCAGAGTCCCCACGCGCGACAGAATGCGCCCTTCCGTGTCCGCCACGCGGCGAATGGTGCGCACATCCGTGCCGGGCAGCACGGTCTTAATTTGGAAGCTGATCGAAGAAATGTATGGCGAACAGAACCAGCGATCGTACTCCGTCGGCGTCATTTTCAGCGGATCACGTTCGGAAAACGCGTCCGCCGGTTTCGTCAGTGCGCTCACGAAAAGCTGGCGGAACTGCCCTGGATGTCCCGACACCTTCTGCGCGATTGCGAGAGGCACGAGCAACGACTTGTTCTCCGCATCATCCGTCGAGACGATACCCACTACTTCGAGAGGAGTCGCTTGCGTTGCCCCGGGTTGTCCCTTAGCTGAGTCGCCAGACAACCGGCCGGCTACGTAAATGACCTTCCCGACGGCTACACCCGGCATCGTCGCGGCCAGCGCTGAACCTATGACACATTCATTCGCGTCATCGCGAAACCACCGGCCCTGAACTTTCCACCAGGGATGTGTGACGCTCAGACCGGTTTTGAATTTTGTTCCGTCTGGCACCGGCACATCTTGGGCATACCACGTGCCGACGACTATTGCGGGGGAGGGCGTTGAGTTTTCAGATTGCTGAATCGTCGCCGGAACGTCGAGGAATGGCGTGAATCCCAGAATATTGTGACGCCAGAATATTGTTTTCAGCTTTCCAAGGTCAGATTCACTGATATACGCGCCTTCGTTCACCGGGCGGTAATCGACGCCGCCAATTTCGATCGGGAGCGTATCCGCTTGCGGCGTGACCAGCAGATTCGCACCGAGGCTCCGAAATTCGCGTGCCAGTCGGTCGCCTACCTCTAATGCGATAGTAAGCGTCGAGGTCGCCACGGCCATGCCAACAACCAATGCAGCCGCTACCAGAATTTTTCTGCGCGGATTACGAACGAAGGATTCTCTTACCAGCCGGACAAACATCGTTCAGGGGTGAATCGTAGAGACGGCATTGGAGAGCGCCGAAACATCCACAATCACTTGTCCCCCTTCTACTCGGGATTTCACCGCGATTGGGTTGCAGCCGCCGGATTCTCCGATGGAGGGAATGTAAATCGCCGCTCCACAATTTCTGCAGATGACGTTCTGCCCTTCCTGGCGATAGCCCGCCGTTCCGCAAATCTGGCACGCGTCTAGCGCCGTCGCGTAGTCGCCATTTTGTTTGTGAATGACCACAAACCGGATTACGTTCCCATTCACGTCTGCAGTATAAAAATGCAGGCTCGAATCCGTAAGCTCCGAAAGCGATACGGTTACCTGGCCGTTTTCCGCGACAAGCGACTTCGCATGCACCGGCGCGGTCACCGCGCGAGCATATACGTACTCGGCCGCGAAAGACAGAACGACTACCACGCACAAAATCGCTGCTGCGAAACTCCAGCGCTTCTGCCGCCTGAATTCCCACTCGCGCATCCGCCGGTCAGCGGGATTCGCTGCTTCCGCAGACGCAGGATTCTTTGCACTGAACCATTCGCGAAGCACCGCGAGCGCCGCAACTCCCAGGATCACCACAAAAAAGAACACTTCATTACGCACGATGGGACCTATCGTCGCCATTTCTCTTTTGCTCGAAGGCAGCCACATCGCCTCGCTTAGTTCGTGCAGGCCGGTAAGCAAAAGCTGGAAAGCAACCACCATCAGAATGGCGCTGGTGGCCGCAAAAAAACGATGGAGAGGAATTCGCAGCGTACCTTGAAAGAAGAAAAGACCCACGGCGACGGCGATCGCGATGCCCAGCCCGGTTCCGATCCAGACTTGAACGCCGGCGCTGGAGAGCTCCACGGCGCGCAGAATCAAAACTAGCTCCGCGCCTTCACGCACCACCATCAGGAACACAAAAAAGCCGATTCCCCAGCCCGCTGCGCGTGTAGACCTTCGCGCATACGTTTCCACTTGTTGCTCGATGTGCTTCTTCAGGTGGCGCGCTACGCGGTTCATCCAGACGATCATGGTAACCACCAGAACGCCGGCCGCCAGCATTAGCAGGCCTTCAAAACCGTCTTCGCTAACGTGCCAGCGTTGCAAGAGAACCGCAGCGGCAACACTCGCCGCAGTGGCAAGAATCACCGCCGCCCACACGTAACCCACCAGCGCGCGGCGCCCGGTACGATTGAGATAGACAAGGACGATACCGACGACAAGCGCGGCTTCGACGCCTTCACGAAGTGCGACAAGAAGTGCAGATAGCATGAATTTCTAGTTGAAAACGTGTGTCAACTAGCATTCTCAGTGTATCTCACCGCAATGGCAACAGCAAGGGAATCCAGCCGTGTTCGGCGCCCCGCGCTTCCCTGTACAATGATATGCGGAAAGCCGCTGCGAGCGTTGCGAGCGCTTGGCCCTTGATAACTCAAGGCATGAGTGTAGCGTCTAAGCATCTATGCCATCTGCACGCCGTTCAAAGTCGATCAAGCTCACTGCAGCTCTGGCTGCCTTTCTGCTGAATACCTTTTTGGGTTCTTTCTGCCCCGCATCTGCTCGCTCTCAACCTGCGGCAATTGTTGAGTCTCAATCGAACACTACCAAGCCCGCGCAAACGCAACCGTCGCAACCTGCCAACGCCTCCGATACGGCGAGCAACCCAACTCTGCCTGCCGCCACAAACACTTCCGGCGCCCCAAATTCCCCACCCGTGAAGGCTGACCTTAAAAAAGCCAAGCAGGCTAACAAGCAAGGCCTTCGGGCGGAAGAGCAGGGTGACTGGAATGCGGCCTACGAAGCCTATTCCGATGCGGTGAACTGGGCGCCGAATGATAGCGAGTATTTCTCTCGCCGTGAAATTGCCAAGAGCCACGTGGTCCAGATGAAAGTTGATTTGGCGGAACGGCACGCGATTTCCGGGGAAATTCCCGCGGCATTACGCACGCTACGAGAAGCTCGGGAACTCGATCCCAGCAACAAGGTAATCCGCGACCGGTTGACGGAACTCGCAGCCCTGGATCCAAGCCAAGCGAAGCAAGTTCTTTCCGCCCCCGAGCCGCCACGCGAAGTGCACCTGGAACATTCTCCGGGAAAGCAAGATTTCAAACTGCGCGGCGATACCCAAAGCGCTTACGAAGAAATAGCACGGAGGTTTGGCGTGGATGTGGCATTCGATGTGGACTTGCGCTCGCGGCAAGTACACCTCGATGCGAACGAACTGGACTTTCCAACGGTGATGCGAATACTGGGAGAGGAAACCCGGACTTTTTGGCGGCCGCTGACCAAACATCTGTTTTTTGTGGCGGACGATACAACTCCGAAGCGGAAAGACTATGACGTTTCGATCGTGCGCACAGTCTTGTTTTCGGCTACGCAGACTCCGGAGCAGATGACTGAAATCTCGCATCTCGCGCGGGACATTGCAGGCATCACGCGTATGCAGCTGGATACCCGCAGCCGAACGCTTACAATGCGTGCCTCTCCGCAGGCGATTGCCGTAGCAAGCGGCGTCATCGAGGATCTCGATCAGCCGACCGGCGAACTCGTACTGGAAATAGAAATTCTCGAAATGGATCGAAACTATGCGGATCAGCTTGGTATTCTGCCGCCCCAGACTGCCACAGTTCTTCCAATTCCCTCGAACGCCGTGGCCGAGGCGGAATCGGGACTCACTGGACTGATAGCTGTCCTTACCCAAATCTTCGGCAGTTCCTCGCTAGGAGGTCTATCGCCAACTCAACTTGCCGGGTTGCTCGGCTCGGGCCAAGTAAATGTGGGTTCGCTGATTCCTCCAGTCATCGCGTTCGGAGGAGGAGCATCAACATTTCTGGCCACTCTTCCGGGTGCGGCGGCGAGTTTTTCGGAGATGCTTTCGCTCGTGCGAACTGGCCGACGAATTTTGCTTCGCGCCGGAGACAACCGCCCTGCCACATTCTTCGTGGGCGAACGCTTTCCTGTCTCGCTGGCGCAATTCTCCGCAAGCCTTAGCACTACAGGAGCGGGCACAAGTATCCCGGGCGTGACCGGCACGACCCTGCCTATCACCACCCTTGCGACGGGAAATGCTCCTGACTTCGTCACAACCGCCGATTTGAACGCTGATAATTTTCAAGATATCATCGTCTCGAACTTCACGGATAACACCCTTTCCATTTTTCTCGGCAATGGCGATGGAACTTTTCAGAATCCCATTACGCCTCCGCCCACGACGGGTGTAGGGCCCATTTCGATCGCGACTGGCACCTTCAACTCGAAGAATAATACGAATGAGGACCTGGCCGTAGCGAACCAAACCGACAACACCCTTTCAATTCTGCTTGGTAATGGCGATGGGACGTTCACGGCAGCTCCGGGTTCACCTATCAAGACCGGAAATCATCCCACTTCGGTTGTCGCAGCAACGCTTATTTCAGGTGGGCAATTCGATTTGATCGTTGCGAATCAGCAGGACAACACGGTTTCCATCTTCACGGGCAACGGAGACGGAACCTTCGCTGCTCCTGTAAATCTAGCCACCGGCAATGCGCCGACGGGCCTGGTAGTCGCCGATTTCAATAACGACGGCAAATTGGATCTGGCCGTCACCAATCAGACAGACAACACCGTTTCCGTCTATCTGGGAAATGGCGACGGAACTTTCAATAAGCCCATAAGTTATCCGACAGGGCAAGCTCCGGTCTACGTAGCTGCCGCCGACTTCAACGGCGACAACGTCCTGGACCTTGCGGTCGCAAATAATGGCGCGGGAACCACCACACTGTCCGGCGCCTCTGTTTCGATTCTCCTCGGTCTCGGTAATGGCACCTTTGGCGCAACAACCAACTTCCCTGCGGGCAACGGTCCCACTTCGATCGCAATCGCGGATTACAATGTCGACGGCCGTCCCGATCTGGCCGTCTCAGCGCAGACCGATAATGCCGTAGCGCTTATCCTCGGGCTCGGCGACGGAACATTCTCCCCACCTATCGAAATCCCCGTTGACACGAATCCGGTTTCGCTCGCTACTGCTGTATTTACAGATTCCGGACAGCCGGATCTGGTCGTGGCCAACAACGGCTCCAACGACGTATCGGTCATACTTAATTCGTCGCAATTTTCCAGCGCAACCGCCGCCTCTACCGGCACTCAGTTTCCCAATGCCGAATACATTGATGTAGGGGTCAAAGTGAAGGCCACGCCGCGCATTCATCAAAATGATGAGGTCACGCTGCAGCTTGAATTCAGCATCACCAGCCTCACCGGAACGATTCTTAACAACATCCCCGTAGTGTCCAACGAAGAAATACATCAGACGGTGCGCCTAAAAACGGATCAGACCGCCGCCTTGGCAGGATTCCGTTCGCCTCAATTCATGCGCGGCTTGAACGGGACACCTGGTCTTGGAGAAGTACCCGGGGCCGGGCTGTTGGCAGCGTCACAGAATGTGCAGAAACAAGATACTGAAGTGATGATACTCGTGACCCCGCGAATGGTCGCCCTCGCTCCGCGCAAAGATCATTTGATTTACGCGGGACGCGGCGCTCTCGAAGGTGCGGGTGTCCAGGGACCAACACACCAAGAGCGCCAGGAGCGTCTAGAGCGGCCAACCGCGGCCCCATCCCAAGTTCCGCCCCCAACACAGCAACCGCCTCCGGCCGAACCTGATTCTGGGTCGCAGCCGCAGCAACAGCCGCCACCACCTCAACCGGCTCCTCCGCAGCAACCCGAACCTCAGTAGCTGAGAGGCGTCTAGATTCGACCGCTGTGTAACGCACAAACTGAACAATCAAATCTAGGGAATCGCTTCCAGGACTACAACAGGCTGGTACGTGCGCGGCACGACGGGCTCAGCAATAGCAATCAATTGCCCCTGCTGATTAAACACACGCAACCGGGACGGCTTCCAATCGTCTGAATCCAGCTGTGCAGGAGCCCCCGGAATCGACGGAGCTTTGCCGGGTTGAATCTGAGCCAGCGAAACGTTGAACTTTGCTCCGTGGCGCACGCGTTTCTCCACAATGGGCAATATAGTCGCTCGAGGCAGCTCCGCCAATAAGCTTTCCATACGAATTATGCGTTTTTCCAAGCGGCCGGTCTTCGCCTCATCGTTCAATTCTTGAAGTTGGCCGGCCTGCTCCAACGTAAACTCGCCCACCGCGGTACGAGTGATCTCCGCGAGGTGCGCGCCGGAGCCCTGAAGAGCGCCCAGGTCGTGCGCTAGCGATCGAATGTAGGTACCAGCACCGCATTCCACTTCGAACCGCGCGAGGGAGCCTTCCACACCCGTGAGCCTGAACTCATTCACTTCCACTTCAACGGCTTCGAGCTTCACCGGCTTATTTTTTCGCGCCAGTTCGTGCGCCGGCCGCCCGTGAATCTTTTTTGCCGAGAAGGACGGCGGAGTCTGCTTGATTTTTCCTAAAAACCCGGCCGCGAACGCTTCCAGTTCTTTCGGATCGAGCGCCGGAGCAGTGTCGGAACCGAGTGGCTCGCCGTCCGCGTCGTAAGTGTCGGTAGAGAATCCGAAACGCACCGTGCAGGTGTAGCGCTTCCGGCGTCCGCTGTAAAAACGCGCCAGGCGAGTGGCGCGGCCGAGCGCAAGAACCAGCACACCGGTCGCAAGCGGATCGAGAGTTCCAAAATGCCCGATGCCGCGGAAGCCCACCAAACGGCGCACCGCTTCAACCACGTCGTGCGAAGTTTTTCCGCGCGGCTTGTTGACGACCAGAATCCCGTCGTATGGCAGAGGCTGAGGAGTTCGGGGCATCTTTTCAGCTTTCTTCGTCATTCTACTTCGCCGCGAATGCGGCGCGCTGCGTTCTTCTTACAGGAAAACAAGAAGGCCGGCTACAAACTTTCCGGCGGTTTCGCCTTTTTTAGAAGCTGGTCGATATGCTGGCCGTACTCTTCCGATTCGTCGAGCAGAAAAATCACTTCCGGCGCCCTCCGAAGCCGCAGACGTTCCACGAGTTCGTGACGCACGTAGCCTGAAGCCGCTTTCAGCCCCGCCAATGTTTCCGCGCGTTCACTATCGTCGTCCGCAAGCTGCACGAATACGCGTACGGTGCGCATGCCTGCGCCTAAGCGGACCTCCGTCACCATCACCGGTCCCGCCAGCCGCGGATCTTTCAGCTCTCCCGCGAGCATCAGACTCACTTCATTCCGAATTTCTTCTGCGATTCGTTCCGAGCGGTGTCCGCCAAGCATTATTCACTGTCCTCGAAATAATCTATTTCCTGAGAAACCAGGTCGCGCCCGAGCAAGCGCTCCGATTCTGCGGCGACTGCTGCCAGTGATTCTTCCAGGTGTTTGCCGTCCCCGGAGATGCTCACCACTCCGATCTTCGACCGCTGCCACAGCTCCTGATGATCGAGCTCCGCCACGGCAACATTAAAATGGGCGCGCAGGCGGTCTTTCAGGCTGCGCAGGACTTGCCGCTTATCTTTGAGAGATTGCGCCTCAGCGATGTGAATTTCAAGAGTGAGGAGACCGATTGGCATTTTCGCCCCCGTAGTTTCAACAACACGGGCGAGTTAGAAATCTGATTCGAAACGATTCCGTAATGCTTACGCGCTTTCCTGCCGTCCAGCTCGTTCCTGCCGCCGTGGCCGTTCGCTGGGCGGAGGCATCTCGAGCGCAACGGTCTTTTCCATCTTGAAGCATTCGAGAATGTCGCCCACTTTCGCATCCGAAAAATTCGACACGCCCACTCCGCATTCAAATCCCTGGCGCACTTCGTTGGCATCTTCCTTGAAACGCTTCAGCGAAGTAATCCGCCCGGTGTAAATCACAACGCCGTCGCGCTGTACGCGAACTTCCGCGTCGCGCTTCATGATGCCATCCTGTACCGAGCAACCGGCAATGGTCCCCACACCTTTGACTTTGAATGTGTTGCGCACTTCGGCGCGGCCAAGATAAGTCTCTTTGATCACCGGCGCAAGCAAACCGGACATCGCTTTCCTCAATTCGTCCTGCAATTCGTAAATGATCGTGTAGGGCCGAATGTCCACGCCTTCTCGTTGCGCAAGCTCCGAAGCTTTCCGCTCCGGCCGCACATTGAACGCGACGATCACCGCGCCGGAAGTCGAAGCCAGAAGCACGTCGCTCTCGTTCACCGCTCCAACGCTTGCGTGAATGACTTTCAGTTTCACCTGGTCGTTCGAAAGCTTCGGCAACATTTCGTTGAGCACTTCCACGGAACCCTGCACGTCCGCCTTCACCACCACCGGGAGTTCCTTCACTTCGCCCACTTTCAACTGTTCGTGCAACTGATCGAGCGTCAAACGCCCGCTTGCGGATTTCGCGAGTGAGGCTTCGCGTTGCTTGCCCTGGCGATACTCAACGATGTGGCGGGCTTTGGCTTCGTCCGCCACCTGGAATTGATCGCCAGCTTCCGGCACATTCTGCAAACCGAGAACTTCAACTGGCGTAGACGGACCCGCCTGCTTGATAGCAGCTCCGCGGTCGTCAAACATAGCGCGAACTTTTCCGTAGACGGCGCCAACGATGAACACATCTCCCACGTGCAAAGTGCCGTTCTGAACGAGCATCGTCGCCACCGGCCCGCGCCCCTTGTCCACGCGCGACTCCAGCACGGTTCCGCTCGCGGGCACGTCCGGATCAGCTTTCAATTCGCGCAAATCGCCGACCAGAAGAATCATCTCGAGCAGTTTGGGTATGTTCGTCTTCATCTTGGCCGACACTTCCACCATTACCGTGTCGCCGCCCCATTCTTCGGGCATCAATCCTTTGTCTGAAAGCTGGCGTTTCACACGTTCCGGCTGAGCGTCGGGTTTGTCGATCTTATTGATAGCGACTACCATCGGAACTCCGGCCGCCCGGGCGTGCGAAATAGCTTCTTCAGTCTGCGGCATGATGCCGTCGTCCGCGCCTACCACCAGTACGACGATGTCCGTCACTTTTGCGCCGCGTGCGCGCATACGAGTGAACGCTTCGTGACCCGGAGTATCAATGAACACGATGCGCTTGCCTTGCACGTGCGCTTCATACGCCCCGATATGCTGCGTGATTCCGCCCGCTTCGCCTCCGGCCACGTCAGCTTCTCGAATCACGTCGAGCAAGCTGGTCTTGCCGTGGTCAACATGGCCCATTACCGTGACTACGGGCGCACGCGATACTTCGTTACCCGTGCGCTCTTCCTTGATTTTCTCTTCCTGAACAACTTGCTCTTCAAATGTGACCACTTGCACGATCCCGTTGAATGCTTCAGCCAGGTTCGTCGCCGTCGGCACGTCGAGCGCTTGATTGATGCTGGCGAAAACTCCCCGGTCGAGCAGGGTTTTCAATAATTCCTTGGCGCGAATGTCCAGCTTCTCGGCCAGCTCGCGAACCGTAATTCCTTCCGTAACTGTTACTGCGCGCGGTTCGCGCTTAACCGGCGGTGCCTGTTCGATCTGTGCGGAGCGTCCGGGGCCTGCGCCCGCCCGAGGACGTACTGGATGAAGTTTGCGCTCGCCTTCAGCGTATCGCTTTTCGATCAGCGGACGCCCACGCGCCGGCGGCTTGCGCGCGTAAAGAGGTTTGCCTGGCTCGGCTTTGGGAATGCCGGCCCCTGGTCTTTGGCCGCCTACGGGATCTTGTCCCGGGCGACCACTACCTGGGCGCGGAGGAAAGCGGGACGGCGCTCCCCCTCCTGGCCGAGGAGCGCCAGGACGTCCTTGTCCCGGAGCACTTCCGGGTCGAGCCTGTCCGGGAGCTGACGGTCGGTATCCTTGCGATGGCCGGCCTTGACCGGCACCAGAAGGAGCTCCAGAACTTGCCGGATATCTTTGACCGGATGATGGCGCGCCAGTTTGTCTGTATCCGCCGGGTGCGGTAGAGGGACGGTTAGCGGGCGCACTGCCCTGCCCGGGAGCGGCAGCCGCAGGCCGCGCCGGTACAGTAGTCTGAGACCCTGGCGGAGGCGCAACGCCTGGTTTGGCGATCCGAGCGGGCGGCACCGATCCGGCTGGCGGAACTCCCGGTTTCACCGCAGAAGGTGTTGCTTTCGCCGTAGCTGGATGAGTTGCAGCAGGCGCAGCAGCGGGCGCGGCGCTGCTTGCCGGACGCGCTTGCGTTCCCGCCGGAGCAGTTGCCGGGCGAGCAGCGGTCGCTGTTGCCGTCGGCGCTGGGGCCGGAGTCGTAGTTCGCGCGACAGCTGGCGGCGTTGCTGCGGCGGCCGGGCGCGGCTTCGACTTCGCCGCTGCAGCCTTCACCTTCTCGGCTTCAGCTGCGGCTTCTTGCGCCGCCAGACCCAAGAAATGCTTCCGCACGAGCTCGGCATGGGAATTATCGATCGAGCTCGAGTGCGTCTTTTTCTCGGTGACGCCTACTTCCGGCAAGTACTCGATCAAAACCTTCGCTTTGATCTCGAGTTCCCTGGCCAGCTCATTGATTCGGACTTGATTAGGATCTGCCATCAGCCTCTTTCGCTACAAGCTTTGATATCTACTTCTGTGTGTTTTCTTCCGAGTCCGCTGATTCTTCTTCGCCCTCAATCGAATTGCGCGTTTCTTCTCCCGGAAGTTCTCGAGTGTCCGCCGAGCCGGGGGAATCCAACGGATCCGCGTCGCGTACGTTGCTTATCTCGGGCATTTCCGGAGCGTCGCCAGCTTCAGGAGTTTCCGACGATTCTAGTTCCTCGCCTACTCCGGGCTTTTCAGATGCCTCGCCGATATCAGGAGTACCTTGCACTTCAACGGTCTGCTCCGGCGGGGCCTCGATTGCATCGGCCTGTTGCTCGGGCGCAGCGGATGCCTGCGCTTCGAGCATTTCGAAATATGCTGCTACCGACTGGTGAATCTTTTCAACCATCTTCTCGCCGATACCGGGAATTTCAACCAGCTGTTCCGGTGTCATATCCGCGAGCTTCTCCACCGACGTGATTCCAGCGGCCTCAAGCTTTTCGATCGTCTTCGGACCCACGCCGGCCAATTCTGTGAGCGGCGTTCCCGGAGCGGTAAGCGCAGCCATCTGCGCCTCGATCTCCCGGCGCTTCTCTTCCTCGCTCTTGATGTCGATATTCCAGCCGATCAACTTGCTGGCGAGCCGCACATTCTGGCCCTTCTTGCCGATCGCGAGCGAAAGTTGTGTGTCTTCGACGATCACTTCCAGTCTTTTCTCTTCAGGATCGACCACCTGCACGCGCGTAACTTTAGCCGGGCTCAACGCCTTTTGCGCGAACGCGATAGTCTCTTCGTTATACGGAATAATGTCGATCTTCTCGCCGCGCAGTTCCCGGATAATGGACTGCACACGCATTCCCTTCATACCCACGCAAGCGCCGACCGGGTCAACGTCCTTGTCGCGGCTCTCGACCGCAATCTTCGTTCGCTCGCCGGCCTCGCGGGCAACCGCACGGATCTGCACCGTGCCGTCGTAAATTTCCGGGACTTCCATTTCGAACAGCCGCTGCACCAGGGCGGGATCGGCGCGCGACACAACCACTTGAGGACCTTTCGCAGCCCGTTCCACCGCCCGAATCGTGACGCGGAGGCGGTCGCCGACGTTGTAAGCTTCCAAACGTGATTGCTCGCGCTTGGGCAGCCGCGCTTCCGTGCGCCCCAGATCCACGACGATGTCCGGACCCTCCATGCGTTTCACTACGCTATTGATCAGCTCGCCGACGCGGGTGTGGAATTCGTTGTAAATCGTGTCGCGCTCAGCCTCGCGCACCTTCTGCAGAATCACTTGCTTGGCAGTCTGCGCGGCGATTCTTCCGAGCACGTCCGTGGGCTTGGACTCAATCACCTCGCCGCCTACCTCGATTTCAGGCTGACGCTTTTTGGCATCTCCGAGCGAGATTTCGCGCAACGGGTCGGTAACTTCTTCGACCACCGTGTGCACCGAAAACACATCTACCTGGCCGGATTCTGGGTTGAACTTCGAGCGGAGATCTTCCTCCGTGCGGTAATATTTCCGCGCCGCG
>Ga0209330_1000675_pt1 | contig 12734 bp, 13 predicted proteins | sample JacPinW_OM2H0_O3_FD_187969 | JGI IMG/M metagenome (GOLD analysis project Ga0209330, IMG submission 187969) | Forest soil microbial communities from Algoma, Ontario, Canada - Jack Pine, Ontario site 1_JW_OM2H0_O3 (SPAdes) (version 2) | ecosystem: Environmental > Terrestrial > Soil > Boreal...
GGAAAGTGATAGTGTAGCGTTTTATTGCTTTTTGAACCAGTCCTGCTTCAAGCGGGCCAGTGGAGCGAGGCGCGGATCGGAAGCATTCTTTTCGCAGCGGCATTCTTCGTTATTCAGGTTGGCGCCGCAGTGCGCGCACAAACCCCGGCAATCGCTGCGGCAGATCACCTTCATGGGAAGCGCGAGATTCACCTGCTCGGCGAGGACGTCGGCCAGGAAAAGGCCGTCACCTTCGAAGAAGGCGACCTCGGTGTCGTCCAGATTGAGGTGATATTCCTCGTCCTGAGCGATCTCGGTCATCGGGCGGTAGAACAGGTCGAAATCGCGGCTGATTTCCTCGACTACAGTATCCAGGCAGCGGGCGCATATCATTTCAACTCGCGTGTGAAGATTGCCATACACGCGGATTTGGCCTTCCATAAGCTCAGCGGTGGCACGCACTTCCAGGGGTTCGACCTGGCGAAACTCTCCCGAATGGAAATCCAGCGTACCCGGAATATAGCTCTTCCGGATGCGGATTTTTCGAACGGCAAGTTCTTTTACGTCGAGAAACATTGGCTTTCCCCGGTTGCGTACAAGTTAATTATATGACCCGTACCAGCGTTGTCAAGGAAGTGACTTTGAGAAGATTTAGCCTGACACCAAATGGACAATGACTTTGTTGGACTGGGTACTTAGTGCGGAATTGCTCGTCTACAGGCCTAATTCGAGTGCCCCGCGGCGGAGCCCAGAATCTCATTGCGCTGGCGCAGTAGAAAATGATCGGTCATGCCGGCAATGTAGTCGCAGACGACTCGATGGCGCGGCTCGATTTGGGCCAATTCGGCATATTGTTTCGGCATGCGGTCGGGATGTTCCATGAAGAAAAGAAAAAGAGCGTCGAGCGAAGCCACGGAGCGGTCGCGGTCCTCTGCGATCGCGGCATTCGAATACAGCCGGGCGTGGAGAAAGCGCTTTAGCTCGGCGTTCCTGTGAGCTATTTCGGGCGAAAAGGCAGCGAGGCGATTCGGGAGGCGGCGAACGTCTTCGACCGTCTCGACGCCGCTCTCCAGCACGCGGCGGGACGTGTTGTCGATCAGATCGGTCGCAAGGCGATTGAGGATCTGTTTGAGAGTCTCGTTGAATTTCAGCTTGCGGCGGCCTTGCGGATAACGGCGGTCGATTTCCGAGTGGGCGTCATTAAAGATCGGCACTTCGGCGCGCAGCAAATCGAGATCCACGAGGCGGGCCTCGAAGCCGTCGTCGAGGTCCGCGGTGTTGTAAGCTATTTCGTCAACGAGATCGATGAGCTGCGCTTCCAGCGGAGGTTGCTGATCCAAAAGATATTCAGCGAGCGCCGGGAATTCAGCAGCGGAATAATTTCCCGAATGCTTAACGATGCCTTCGCGCACTTCGAAAGTGAGATTGAGGCCGGGAAAATCGAGATAGCGCTGCTCGAATTGTTCGACGATGTGAAGCGCGTGGAGGTTGTGGTTAAAGCGGTCGCCACGCTCGCGCATTCTGAAATCAAGTTGCTTTTCACCTGCGTGGCCGAAGGGCGGGTGCCCGATATCGTGGACGAGAGCGAGCGCTTCGGTGAGGCCAGTGTTGAGCCGCAGAGCCGCGGAAACCGTACGCGCAATTTGCGCGACTTCGATCGTATGGGTGAGCCGGTTGCGGAAATGGTCGGAGTAGCGAGTGGTGAAAACCTGCGTCTTGGCTTCCAGGCGGCGAAAGGCGCGCGAGTGAATAACGCGGTCGCGATCGCGCGCATAGTCGTCCCGATAGGGATGCTGCGGTTCAGAAAAGCGGCGCCCGCGGGAGCGCTGCACGTCCATCGCATAGGGAGCCAGCGGTGCCGGCGTCATTTCAGGCACTCAGATTTTGCCGGGCAGGAGAGCGAGTCCCTGGTCGGCTTGTTCGGCCATCGGAGTATCGGGATACTCGGATTTAACCTGAGCGTAAAGCTTGCCGGCTTCGGCAGGATTGTTTGCGGTGTAATGCTGGGCCAGGGTAAGCATCACGACCGCCTTGGGCACCAGGATGCCCGGCTTGGCGATCAATTGCTGATAGAGCTTGACGGCTTGATCAGCTTGCCCCGAACGATCGTATAGTTGAGCAAGTTCGAAGCGCGCCACGTCCGCGAAATCTTCGTTGCTGCTGTCAGCGACTTCTTGAAGCAATTTCTTGGCTTCGTCGTTCTTGCCGAGGCGTTCGTCGCTTAAAGCCTCGTAATACTTGGAAAGCTGGCCGGGATGCGTGCGCGGATAATTTTTGGCTACGTCTCCGAATTTCTGCGCGGCGTCTGTGTACTTGTTTTTTTCATCCACGTAACTGATTTCGCCCGGCATCTGAGGGTCCAGCGGTGTGCGGATGCGGGCCTGGAACACTCTCATGGCGTCGGAATAACCTGCGGAAGCCTTTACGGTTTGGCGCTCGGCATAAGTTCTCCAGCCAAACACGCCCAGCGCAGCGACGACCGCTATGATGACGATGTAAAGAGTGAGCTGCTGATGCGAAAAGACGATGTCTGCGCCGTGCACGAGCGTGTCGCGCACCTCATCCTTTTTCAATTCCTTGCGGGAAATATGCTGCGCCAATTGCTTCTCCCTGAAGTAAAAATCTTAAACATGATGGTATCACAAAGGCGTACAGCGAGCTAAAGCGCCATCGCACTGGCACCGTCCTAGATTCGTGTGTCCTAGTTTAACTTGTCGTCAGGGCACGGCTTTTTACCCTGAGCCTGCGAAGGGCAGTCGTGCCGTACCATCGCCGCCACCGATGGGGTTTTAACCCCTGAGGGCTCCCATTGAGCTGTTGGCCTCGGGTCGGCTGCTTGGGGCAGCCGCATGGGCGGCCAAATAGGATATGTTCTTTATTGCATGGAAACGACTCCCGCGAGCGGCTAAGATGGCATCATTGGTGATCTGAATTCAACCCAGGAGAGAACACATGGCAGACGCCGGCCGCAAGTGCGCGCATCCGATTTGTTCGTGCATCGTGACCAAAGGCAAGTATTGCAGCGAGGTATGCGAGGCGATGGAGAAGACTCCGGACATTGATTGCCATTGCAACCATCCGGCTTGCAAGGGCAAAACGTCATAGACATTTCGTCGCGGATGCAATCAGTTCCGTGCGGAGGAGGGACACGCTATGTCATTCGGACTTTACGCCGCAGGTTACGCGATCGTGATAGTGGGTCTGGCTTATGCCGCCCACTTGATGCACGTACCCGCGCACTGGATCGTGGTAGGTGCGATCGTTCTTGTCGGAATGGGGATCGTGACGGGCGTTAAAAACACGCGGCAAAAAGATCCTCCGAGTTAGCAAGGTGTCAATCGATAGAAGCGCGGATCGACCTGCATGCTTCCCAAGCATGGGACTCAACCGTTGTTAAAAGGAAGAATCTAGCGGAAAGCGCGAATCGCGACATCTTCATCCGACTGCACATCGAAGACGGTAAAAAGACGCGTGATTTGCAGGATGTCGTGAACGCGCTTGGTGAGATGAAGCAGCTTCAGTTCGCCGCTTGCGTTTTTCACCGTGGTATATGCGCTGACCAGCTCGCCAATCCCGGAGCTGTCGATATAGTCCACGTCGTACAGGCTAATGATGATTTTCTTCTGGCCGCCGTCAATCAGACCGCGGACAGTTTTCCGCAGCAGAGCGCTGCCTTCGCCCAGGGTAATCTTGCCGCTGAAATCAAGGATTGCAACGTCTCCGATTTGCCTGCATGTCGCTTGGATCGCCACGGAATAACCTCTGCCTAATTCTACTCCGGTTGGTGGATACCGTTGCCGGAATCTTTGTGAGGGAGTTTTTTAATCATTACGAGTTCGGCACCGCCGCCGGGCGCGGTGTGAACGTCGAATTGATCCATAAAAGCGCGCATAAGGAAAAGGCCGCGGCCCGAAGTGCGCAGAAGATTTTCTTCGTCGAGCGGGTTCGGGATTTCGTGCAATTCGAATCCCTTGCCTTGATCCCGGACGCGCACGATCATGTTTTCCGGATCGAGCTCGATGGTCATCAGAATTTTCTTCCGGCGGTCCTGCTGGTTGCCGTAATTGTATGCGTTGATCACGCCTTCGCGCACGGCCATGCCGATCTTGTGGAGTTCCTCTTCGCTGAATCCCACGGCCTCAGCTATGCGCATGGAAATGCTTTCCGCGAGGTCCACGCTTTCCAGCAGCGTCTCCAGCGTGACCTCAATCCGTTGAGTTTTGGCCGCCATCCGGGGGTCGAAAGCAGTCCTTGGTAGTAAAAAGACGGTAAATGGGTACCACAGCGCCGGAGCACAAGTCAATCTAGTCCCGTTAGCCGCAATGGGCAGGCTTCCAAAAGCCCGCCTTACGAAGGTGGCGCAATTACATACCGCCTTTTAACTGCAACGAGTAGCCTCTAGGAAACTTGACCGACTGTGGGCGTATGTTGTCATTTTCGACAGGAATGCGAAGCTCTACCCCATCTTGGTATTTCAGAATGATTACAAAGCTCCTCGCCGAACCTCTTAGATCGAGAGATTTCTGAAGCTTTTCATTTGTGGCTACATACATTTGAGGAGCGTCGTAATACTCGCGAGAGGAGACCAGCGAGAAACGATCAGACACACTCTCGTCGGTTCCATACTGTAACTGAGGGGGCTGGTCGAGCTCGTTTTGTCCAGCGTATCCGAATGCTATGTATCGCCACGCCAACGGACCACCTTCGTCAACCCACACTTTCAGCAAGTCGGAATTGGAAACGTAAAGCTTGTTTCCCGTCAGGACGTTGTAATAAGAATAGACGGTCGGCATATCGCAACATCCCCACGCGGTCACGCGGAAGAAACGATCCTCCATCTCTCCCTCGTTGCCAGCTTCGTGAAATGCCCATCGTAATTTCCTTTGGCCGGCATGATCCAGAGTCCAAGCCCTGATTGTGGCATTTCCCCGCATGCCCTCGATGCCGTCTGTCCGTTCATTGCGATAGGTTTCTTCCAAGAGCAGCTCCGCTTCGTAATTCCCCGTGTCTCCCAGTACGTCCGCGAATCGAAACGAGCGATTCTCAGTGACATAGGTCCATCCGTCTTTGCCCCGCGCTGTGTAGGCTGACGATTCCGCTCGATACCGTGGCACGGTCTTCGTTTCGATGCCAGAGTGAGTATTCTGTAAGCCGAAGAGAACTACGATGAGAACGATGGCGATCATCTTCACGAGAGTTCTCCCACATAAATCCAGTTCCGCGCATGCAAAAACACGTGCGAAGAAATCATACTCTCCGGAAACCGTTATGCTGCACAGCTTCCAGAGCCACCACGAGTCAGGCCCAATAGGTGCGATCGAGGGTGCGGTACTGGATGGCCTCGCTCAGGTGCTTGGGCTGGATGCCGGGCGCGCCTTCCAGGTCTGCGATGGTGCGCGAAACTTTCAGGATGCGGTCGTGGGCTCGGGCAGACAGGCCCAGGCGCTGAATAGCCGTCTCCAGCAGCTTTTCGCCTTCGCCTGAGATTGCGCAGTGCTTGCGAATGAGCCTTGGGGGCATCTGTGCGTTGGCGTACAGCTTCTTTTCGGTGCGATAGCGCTCAAGCTGAATCTGGCGCGCTCGCAGGACGCGCCCGCTAACGCACGCGGAACTTTCAATCTCGGCATTGCCGCGCAATTCTTTGTATTTCACCGCGGGAACTTCGATGTGGATGTCGATGCGGTCGAGCAAGGGGCCGGAAATTTTCGAGACGTAGCGCTGAATCTGCGCGGGCGAGCAATGGCATTCGCGCGTAGAGTCGCCGAAGAATCCGCAGGGACACGGGTTCATCGCCGCGGCGAGCATGAAGCGCGAGGGAAACGTAACGGAAAGCGCGGCGCGGGCGATCGTCACGCTGCCTTCTTCGAGCGGCTGGCGCATCACTTCCAGGACGTTGCGCTGGAACTCGGGCAACTCGTCGAGGAATACGATGCCGTTGTGGCCGAGCGATACTTCTCCGGGACGCGGCACGGCGCCGCCGCCGATCAGCCCTGCGTCACTGATGGTGTGGTGCGGCGAACGGAAAGGCCGCGTGCCGACGAGACCGCGCGAAGCGTCGAGGACTCCTGCGACGCTGTGAATGCGCGTGGTCTCGATGGCTTCTTCGAGAGACATCGGCGGCATGATCGTCGGGATGCGCTTGGCCAGCATGGTTTTGCCGGCGCCGGGCGGGCCGATCAGCAGAATGTTGTGGCTGCCCGCGCAGGAAACTTCCAGAGCGCGTTTCGCGGACATTTGCCCGCGTACGTCGCGCAGATCGACGGAATACTGCCCGGCTTCGGCGAGCTTCTGCGAAGTATCGACAGCGACGGGCTTAAACGATTCGGGCGCGTTGACCATGTCCACGGCTTGCGGCAAAGATTTTACCGCGAAAACGTTGATGCCTTCGACCACCGCGGCTTCGCGCGCATTCGCTTCGGGGACGACCACATTCTTGATGCCGCGATCCCGCGCCGCCAGCGAGGCCGAAAGAGCGCCGCGCACGGACCGCACGCTGCCGTCCAGCGAGAGCTCGCCGAGAAATACATGCGTGTCGAGAATCTTGCCGAAAAAAGTGCCTTGGCAGCCCACCAGGCCGAGCGCCATGGGCAGGTCGAACGCGGAGCCTTCTTTTCGAATGTCAGCGGGGGCTAGGTTAACGGTGACTGCCTGATTCGCCGGGAAATCAAAACCGCAATTTCTGAGCGCGGATTTAATTCGTTCGCGGCTTTCCTTCACCGCGATATCGGGCAGACCGACGACGTTGAAATTGCCTTGATAACTGGGACCGATGTCTACCTCGACTTCCACGAGGTAGGCGTCGATGCCAAACACGGCGGCGCTAAATGTTTTGAAAAGCATCCCAAAGAGGCCTGAAACTGAGAGGAGGACTCCCTCTGTGCTGCGCAGCGTAACCCAAAATGGTAAGTGATGCCAGCGATACTCCGGAGCGCGACCAGGCCGATTTCTGGTTATGCTATTCTCGAAGGCGGGAGAATGACGCGATGAGGAAGGCACTGAAATCGGCCGCGTGTTACCTTGCTCTGGTCTTTCTGCTCGGTCCGTCTCTCATCGCGCGGGCGCAAGCTCCGGCGAACAATTCCGCCGACGCGGTTTCTCTGAATAATCGCGGCCTGCAACTTTTCCAAAAGGGAAAAATGGACGAAGCGATCGCGCTTTACCGGCAGGCGCTGGCGATCCAGCCCGATTTTCCCGAAGCGCTGGACAATCTCGGCCTGGCGCTGGATGCAAAAGGCAACGACACTGAGGCGATTGCCGACTTCGACAAAGCTCTCAAGCTCAAGCCCGGAGACGCCGTAACCGAAAGCAATCGCGGCCTTGCGCTTTATCACGAAGGACAATTCGACGAATCGATTGCGGCGTACCAGCTGGCGATTTCGTTTCACGCCAACTTTCCGCAGGCTTACAACGGAATGGGTGCGGCGCTGTTTGCGGCGGGCAAAACGGATGAGGCTATCGCGGCCTATCACGAGGCTCTGAGGCTTCAGTCAAATTATGTTGACGCGATGAACAACCTCGGCGCCGCCCTCGATTCCAAGAAGCAATGGGACCAAGCGATTCTGGTTTATCAGCAGGCGTTGAAGATTGCGCCCAAGGCGATGGACATCCGCGGAAATCTTGCCGCCGCGCTACAAGGTGCGGGGCGCGCGGACGAGGCCATCTTCGAGTATCGCGAAATTGTCGCGGCGCGCCCCAATGACTCGCACGCATTCTTTCAACTTGGTCATTTATTGTACGAGCAAGGCAAGATCCCGGAAGCAATCGAGGCGTTGGAAAAGAGTTTTGCTTTGGAGCCGAAACAAGCAGAAACGGCGTTCAATCTTGCGCGCGCTTATCAGGACGCAGGCAATCTATCCGCAGCAATCGAAACTTACCAGAAGGGCCTGGCGCTGAAACCCGACGATCTCCACGGCCTATACAATCTGGGCGACGCCTATCTGAGCGCGAAAGAACCTAAAAAGGCGGAGGCAAGTTTTCGCAAAGCGCTCGAGATTCAGCCGGATTTTGCGGTCGCGCTGCAAGGGCTCGGAATGGCGCAAATGCAGGCGGGCGATCTGGATGGCGCGAGACTTTCCTTCGTAAAATTGACTACGATGCAGCCGGACAACGCCGATGCTCAGTTCAATCTGGGAAACGCGCTGTTCAATAAAGGGCAATACAAAACTGCTGCGGAAGCTTATCGCGAAGCAATTCGCTTGAACCCAAATCTCGCGCACGCGCATTACAACCTGGGAATGACGCTCCTGCGCCTGAACGATCAGAGTGGAGCGGATAAAGAATTCCGCGAAGCTACAAAGATTGACCCTAAGCTCACTCCTCCAAAATAATTCTCAACGATTCTGTCCATATTCTGTTGCGCCACGGGATCCCCGCTCTATTCTCGATGTTTGGCTTTCTGCTTTCTGTTGTTGATAGTATTCCACGGGTGGCCCGCGGTTGAGGAGGAGGAGACATGAATCGATGCTGTCTGGCGATCGTTGTACTGTGCGCCGCTGTTGCGCCGGCGAGGGCACAGGAGCCGGACCCGGAGATTGCCGCCTACGTGAATTCGATCAAGGCCATCGATAACCATGCGCACGTGACGGCGCTGGACCGCGACCACGACAAAGGTTATGACCAGTTGCGGTGCGATGGTTTGCCTCCTGGGACTGTCCTGCCTCCTGCGAACCTGCGGTTCGGCGTGGCCGAACAGGCGGCATACAGGACGCTTTACGGATTCGAAGCGAAAACCGGAGACGAAGCGGAAATCAAAACAGTGAGAGATATGGAAATCGCGGCCCGGCGGGAACACGGCGCCGCGTTTTACACCTGGGTAATGGAGCAGGCGGGCATACAGACCGTGCTGGCAAATCGGACAGCGATGGCTCCGGAGATGAAGGCGCCGCAGTTACGTTGGGTACCGTACGAAGACGCGCTGCTGTTTCCACTCGACAACAGCATTGCCAAAGCCGTGAACCCGGATCGGCGCGTGTTTTACGGGTACGCCGAAGAGCTGCTCAGCACTTACTTGCGGGACGCAGGATTGAGCAGAATTCCGGCGACGCTCGATGCGTATGTGGAGAAAGTCCTGCGCGCTACTTTGCAAAGTCAGAAAGCTGCGGGCGCGTTGGCCGTAAAGTTCGAGGCGGCATACTTGAGGCCGCTCGATTTCGCGCCTGCGTCCAAGGACGAAGCGGCGCGCGTATATGCAAAATATGCCGCAGCAGGGAATGCGACGGCGGCGGAATACAAGACGCTGCAGGATTTTCTGTTCAAGCAGATTGCGCTGGAAGCCGGAAGACTTGGCCTCGCAGTACATTTCCACACCGGGAACGGATGCGGCGAGTTCTTCGATGATTCGGGGGCGGACCCGATGTTGCTTTCGCAAATGCTCAACGATCCGGATCTGAGGAAGACAAACTTCGTGCTGCTGCACAGCAATCCGCCGAGAGAACGAAGCGTGTCGGTGCTGATCCTGAAGCCGAACGTGTATACCGACATGTCGGTGCTCGAGTTTCTCTGGTCGCCTCCGGAGTTGGCGCGGATTCTGAGGCCGTGGCTCGAGATGATGCCGGAGCACGTGATGTTCGGCACGGACGCCGGGCCCTTTGGGCCGGGCCTCGATTGGGAAGAAACCACCGTGATCGGTTCGCAACATGCGCGGCGCGCCCTGGCTTTGGTGCTCTCGGATATGGTGCGCGACAAAACCATCAATCGAGAACGGGCGAAGGAGATCGCAGAGAGAGTGTTGAAGGGCAATGCGGCTCAGTTGTACGGTATGAACTGACGCGCTTGATGAATGTTCGTACTCGGTGGATGTTTTACTCGTACCGCAGGCAATCGATGGGGTCAAGGTTGGCCGCCACGCGCGCCGGATAGTAGCCGAAGAACAAGCCGACGCCCACGGAGATCGCGAAACCGATCGACACCCACAGATAAGACAAAGTTGCTGGAATCGACGGCACCAGAGTGCGCACGAGAGTGGATATAGCCGCCCCGATCAGAATGCCGATCGTGCCGCCCGTTAGGGTGAGCACCACGGCTTCCAACAGGAACTGCAAACGTATGTCCGCGCGGCGAGCTCCAATAGCCTTACGTACGCCAATTTCCTGCGTCCGCTCAGTCACGGAGATAAGCATTATGTTCATGACGCCGATGCCGCCGACCAGCAAACCTATCGAACTGATCACGGTAGTGAGGATCACCAGCGCGCCGGTGAGCTGATTCCACAGATTGCTCAGGAAATCCGGCGAGCTAAGCTCGAAATCGTTTTCCTTTTCGGGCGGTACGCGGCGCAGTCGGCGCATGGCCTGAATTACCTCGCCCTGCGCCAGGTCGATACTCACATTCTCGGGGACGGTGAACGCCATTACCAGTTCTTTAGACCCCGGGTACTCCTTCTTGAAGTTGCTCAGCGGGATGATAGCGAAGATATCCACGCCCGGGCCGAGAAACAAACCTTGGTCGTGCTCAAAAACGCCGATCACTTGGTACAGGCCGCCGTTTATGCGGACAGTTTTGCCAATGGCGTCCGTGTTAGGGAAGAGCGATTCGCTAATGGCCGCGCCCAACACCACTACGGGACGCGCGTGTTCTTCGTCAGTGGAGTTGATAAAGCGGCCTCGCTCGACCGAAAAGAGCGGAATGGCCTCGGTGTACTCGGGCTCGGCGCCGCGTACGATGACTTTTTCGACGCTTCGGTCCCCGCTGGTGATCAGATTGCTATCGCCAAGGAAAAAGCCGCGCGTGCCGATGGTGGTTACGATCTGCACGTCGGGAGCGGCTTGGCGAATGTAGTCCTCGTAGCTGTATTCAATATATCTGCGAGTGCGGATGCGTTCGGGCAGGCGCGAAGGATCCGTGGCCGGCGGAAACCTCGTAAGGAAGTAAGTGCGCGACCCGAGAGATTCCACTTTGTCCTGCACGAACTTGTTCAGACCTTGAATGATCGCCGCCATCGAAATCACCGAGGACACACCGATGACGATGCCCAGCACAGTCAATGCGGAGCGCACCTTGGATGAACGCAGCGTGTCCATTGCGGCGAAAAAATTTTCGCGCGCCTGCGCGAGCGTCATCAGCGCCATCAGTCGGACCTCAAGGCGACGACCGGATCCAGTTGCGAAGCCCGAAACGCCGGGTAGATTCCGAAAAATAGTCCGACCGCGGAACTGAGCAATACTCCCAGGACCGCCACCCAGGTCTGCACCGAGGCAGGAAACGGCGTATACGTGCGCAGCGCCAGCGCGACGAGAAATCCCAGCGTGACGCCAGCCAAGCCTCCGATGATGCATTGCATCACACTTTCCACCATAAACTGGCGCAGGATGTCTTGCTTGGTGGCGCCCACGGCGCGGCGGACGCCAATCTCCCGCCGGCGGAGGGTCACGCTCACGAGCATCACGTTCATGATCACGATTCCGCCGATGACTACTGAAATTGCGCTGACCATAATGAACACGCCGAAAAAGGCGGAGCTGATGCTGCGCCACAAGGCCATGTAACTCTCTTTGGTGCCGATGAAAAAATCATCTTCCATGCCGCCCATGAGGTGGCGCCTGGAGCGCAGAATCAATTGCGCCTGGTCCTGCGCCGTTTCGAAGTTTTGAGTGCTGGTCTTCACGTTGATGGTAATGCTGGAATTCATGCCTTGGAGACGAAGGAAGACAGGAAGCGGAATGATGACAAAATTGTCCTGGTCCTGGCCAAGCACGTTGCCGATCTTTTCCATGACTCCAATCACCAGAAATTCATCGCTGCCGATACGAACGAATCTCCCGAGCGGGTCCATGCCGAGAAACAGCTCGCGCACGATCGTGTCGCCAATCAAGCAAACATCGGTCTTGTGCTCGGCTTCTGACGGAGAGAAATAACGGCCGATTTCGACAGTTCGCGAATCAATATCCGCCATATTTGCCGATTGGCCGTAGAGATTTACGTCCTGCTGTTCTTTGTCGCCGGATCGCGCCCGAACGCTCGCGCTGGCACTGGCGCCCACTTCTCCACAGGCGGTGCAACCTTCAGCGACCGCAGTCATATCATCCATTTCAATCTTTTTGTACTTCAGCGCTTTGATGATGATGGTGAAGTCGGTGACGGCGAACGGCGTGCGCGCGATTTGGAACACGTTTGTGCCCAGGTTGGCGATCTTCTGTTCGACGTAAAGGTTTGCGCCCTGGACAATGGTCATTACGGTGATGAGCGTGGCCACGCCCATCGTCAGTCCCAAAGCGGTTAGCGAGGCGCGCAACTTATGTCCGCGCAGAGCGCTGAAGCACTGCGCGAGATTGTCGCTGACAGCTAGCATTTGGAGGGAAGATTTCTCCGCCTATCTTATCAACTCCCGCGCGAATGTGAACCGTTGCCCGCGCGACAAACGGAAAAGAAGTAACCGAGGACGTTCGAAGGCATCTAACCCAATATGACCATGAAAAAAGTGAAACTTGGTTCGCAGGGCGCGGTTGTATCCCGGATGGGGCTCGGCTGCATGGGCATGAGTGAGTTCTACGGCGAGCGGAACGATAAAGAATCGGCCGCGACGATATTGCGCGCGCTGGATCTGGGAATCAACCTGCTGGATACGGCGGACGCTTACGGCATCGGCGATAACGAGGAGTTGATCGGCAAGACCATCCGCGGGCGGCGTGATGAGGTCTTCCTCGCGACAAAGTTTGCCAACGTCCGCAAGAAAGATGATCCTACGCACTGGTCAATCAGCGGCAAGGCCGAGTATGTCCATTCGGCGTGCGATGCTTCGCTGAAGCGGCTGGGCGTGG
>Ga0209330_1000676_pt1 | contig 12712 bp, 9 predicted proteins | sample JacPinW_OM2H0_O3_FD_187969 | JGI IMG/M metagenome (GOLD analysis project Ga0209330, IMG submission 187969) | Forest soil microbial communities from Algoma, Ontario, Canada - Jack Pine, Ontario site 1_JW_OM2H0_O3 (SPAdes) (version 2) | ecosystem: Environmental > Terrestrial > Soil > Boreal...
CTGAGAATTCCATAAGTTGCCGGCGATGTCGTCGGCAGCAGACGGCTCAGCGACCGGCTTGCCGCCGCCATGCCGAAGTTCATGCTCGCGCCGCACTGATGGCATTTCGTCGCGGTCGCCCCAACCAGAGTGCCGCACGACGGACACAGCTTCGGCCGGGGCGCTTCACGCGGGCCGCCGAAAATGCCGCTGAATTGTTCCCGGATTCGATCGAATTTGTAACGCAGTCGCGGAGAAAGGGCCAATAGGGTTCCTTGCGAGAATATGGTTGCGTTCCTATAATACCTAAGATGGGTCGAAACCAGTGAACCGGGAAACTGCGTGAGTCTCGCCTGCCCGGCTGCAAAATTTCATTCTCAGTTGAAGCGCCTTTTACGATTTTGTCCCAAACGCGTTGGATCGTTTTCGCTCCTCATTGCGGGTGCGCTCGTGTCCGTAATGCTAGCGGGTTGCGCGAAGCATCAAATTGCCAGTCATCCGCCCGCGCAAACTCCTTCTTCCGCCACATCATCCGCACCTCAGCCGCACGCTCAGCTCGGCCCTCCGGGGTCATCGCCACGCTCGGGTCCGCCTCCGGCCATCGAACGCCAGCCCGTTGTGCCGGGGTCATACGTCGAAGAAGGCGTCGCCTCGTGGTATGGCGTGCCGTTCAACGGCCGTCGCACATCCAACGGCGAAATATACGACATGCATGAATTTACTGCGGCACATCGCACGCTGCCTTTCAACGCAGTGGTCCGCGTCACGAATCTGCGAAACGGCAAGCAGACCCAGGTTCGCATCAACGATCGCGGGCCTTTTGTCGCCGACCGCGTGATCGATTTGTCCCTCTCCGCTGCGGAAGCGATCGAGATGGTCGGCCCCGGCACAGCGCAGGTGCGCCTGGAAGTGATCGCGGGGCCCGTTGCGGTGACCGGATTTTTCGCCGTGCAGATAGGCGCGTTTCGCGCGGAGGAAAATGCTCAGCGCCTAAAAGCTGAGATGGAATCCCGCAATTTGCCCGTCAGCATCGCCACATACGATTCGCCCAGCGGGCCGTTTTATCGCGTGCGTGTGGGGCGCGTGCCGACTGAAGCGGATGCGAATCAACTCGCGGCTCAACTGCGCGCCACCGGACAGGCGACCACTTTTGTCGTGCGACTCGACGAATAAATCTTCGCCCGCACAATTATTTGTGCATCATCACGTAAACGCCGTCCCAGTCCGCTCCTGGCCCCGCTGCGAGATATTCGTCGCAACGCCCGATGAAAACGCGCGATGGTCCGTCCTTGGGCCACTTGTTGAGTACTTCTTCGAACGCAGCTTTCGCCGCGCTCCAATCGCGTGCTTTGTATGCTTCGCGGCCGCGGCCGAATAGTTCGATCAATTCTTTCCCATCATTCGCAGCCGCTTGCTCGCTCAGGATTTCGAAAATCGTCACCGGTTGATTCTTTCCCTTTACCCGGATGAAATCGATCTCGCGGATCATGATTCGCTCGTTCGTCACATCCGCGCGCGTGGATTCGCTGATCAAGATGCTCGTTCCGTATTCCTTGTTCAAGCCTTCCAGCCGCGAGGCAAGATTTACGGTGTCGCCCATCGCCGTGTATCCATAACGCAACGATGAACCCATATTCCCAACCGAAGCGATTCCCGTGTTTATTCCGATTCCAATTTCCATCGCCGGAAAGCCGTCCGCGCGCCATTTCTCCTGTAAATCCACAAGGCGCGAAAGCATGCTTAGTGCTGCCTGGCAACAACGCTCGCCGTGTTTCGGTTCAGTGAACGGCGCGCCCCAGATGGCCATCACTGCATCGCCGATGTACTTATCGAGGGTTCCTTGATGCCGAAAAATAATGCGCGTCATTTCCGTCAAGTAGCCGTTCAACAATCGCGCCAAATCCTGAGCATCCAGCGCTTCTGAAATGGTCGTAAACCCGCGCACGTCGCTGAACAGCACGGTGATCTCCGACTTGCGCGGCTGCACCAGTTCCGGATCGCTGAGAACGCGCCGTATTACTTCCGGGCTCACGTATTGCTGGAACGCGCCGCGCACTTTTCGTTTTTCCTGCTCTTCGATCAACACGCGATAGAGCGCTACCAGACCCACATTTGGAACCAGCGTGAAGAGCGACGGCACTATGAAGTTCAGCCACCAGCCGTGCAGAAATGCCCAGTAGACAACCCCGGCAAACGGAACCAATAGCAGCAGGGTAAACGCCATCCAACGCGGCTGAACGAGCGCCAGCCACATTCCCAGCGGAATTCCAAACAGAAATATGAACGCAAGGTCGGTGAGCACCTGCGGCCCGCCATGCATCAAAAATTTCTGGTTCAGAATGTTATCGATCAGGTTCGCGTGAATCTCGACACCCGGAAAATCGATTGCGCCAAAAGGGGTCGCGCGCAAATCGCCTATACCCGTCGCCGACGCGCCCACCAGAACGATCTTGTCCTTGAAAGTACCGGCCGCGAATTTCTTTTGAGCTGCGTCCGCGAAAGAGATGTACGGATACGTTCGTACGGGCCCGTTATAATTCACCATCATGCGGCTCAGGTCGTCGGGATGCACCGTCAATTTAGGACCGAATTCTATGCTGGTTACGCCCGCGCCGCCGTAATTCAACACAGTTTGCTCGTTCGTCAATCCCAAATACAGCCGCAGAGTCTGCACGTCAATGGACGCGTACATGTCCCAATTCGCCCGATCCGCATCGCGCCCGTATGGAATCGCCAGTGGCATCCGGCGCACCACGGTATCCGCATCAACCGCAACATTAAAAAATCCGCTCCCGCCTTTTTCGGATGCGACCGCACCCGTCAAAAGTTCAGTATTGCCCTCCACTCCTCGCGGAACCAGGTATAGGTCTTCGTATTGCTGGATCAAGCGAAGCCGGCCCGCTTCTCCACCGGCAGACGGCTCCGGCCTCACTTGCGGAAACGGAAAGAACGCCATCAGGTTTGCGTAACGGTCCAGCGCTTCGTTCGAAACCCCTTGAAGGTCGGCTTTCGTGTACAGAAAATAATTTCCGAGCACCACGTTTCCGAACCGTTGTATCGCGTCGGCGAATTGCTGGTCGTAGTTGTACTTTTTTTCTTCGCGCTCAATTTCAAGACGTAGCGCAGGGCTCACCGCTTGGCCTTTCTTTTGTTGCTCGTCGAGGCTTGCGCCAAGCTCCTTCAGCGGAAGGAGTTCCTTGTCCTCCGCCTGGCTAAAAGTAATATCGAACGCCGCCACGCGCGCGCCGTCTTCCCGCAGGGCATCGAGCAAATGTGCAAAATAAATTCGCCCAAAGGGCCATTGTCCCAACACTTCCTGCGAATGTTGATCGATATCCACGATGATGATTCGAGGGTCGGGCTGCGTGCGCCCGCGCAATTGAAACCGAAGGTCCAGGCTGTTCAGTTCCAGCCGCGTAATGAAGTAAAAAACCGGCATGGGCCGCTCGCCCATGAACGTTGCCGCGTAAATGCCAAGTGCCACAACGGTGATAACGCTGCTAATGATGAGCGAGGCTTTGTGGGACCACCATTCCTTCAGAAGTCCGGGGCGTTTAGGCGTCAGGGCCATAGATTTTGCGGCATTCCTGAAAGAGCGAAAAGCAAAAGTCGCGCAAGGCTAACAAACGCATGGCTGTGATTCAAGTTTCCATCACTTTCTGCGCTGCCTGCCGATTCTTGTCGTGCTGAGCCGGTCTGACTACTGCTCCACTGTGCTCCTCTCCGCGCTTCCGTTATACTGTGGCCCGGGTTTAAATTTCAGGAAATTCCATGTCGGGAAAGAAACAAATCTGGTATTTCGAGGGGTCGGCAGCCGCAAAGCTGGCAGCGCCTCTGCGAACACGTTACGAACTTCACCCTCTCCCGCACGACAAGAAAAATGCCTTGCCTCACGCCGCTGCTGGACGGAATGGTGCGCCTGTGGTCTGGCTGGCCGACATAAAACCCGGCGGAGATGCCCCGCGCGCACTCCCAGGCGAAATTGGTAAGACTTGTCGCGTCATCGCGGTCTTTTCGGCTAACGGGAATTCCAGCGCCAAGGCAAATCTTTCGCGGAGTTCCAGCAATCACCCGTCTGTCTTTGCCTTTCTTCCTTCGTTCGCTCCCCGCAACATCGTTGAACGAACTGTTGAAGCTGCCTTCGAGAACATCGATCTCGTCGAACGCGGCCGCGCTGGCCGCCACGCCCTGAAAAATTGGGAGCGCGAGCGCGACGAGCTCAACGAGATTGGCGTGGCACTGTCCTCCCAGCGCGAAATCGGAGCGCTTCTCAGCCTGATTCTCTCGAAGACGCGTGAAATTACCGCCGCCGACGCCGGCTCTCTCTATCTCGTCGCGGAAGACAGCCAGGGCCAGCATCTCCGCTTCATGCTCACGCAAAACGACAGCCTGGATTTTCCCTATCAGGAGTTTGTGCTGCCTCTGACGGAAAATTCGTTGGCCGGATACACGGCGCTGCGCGGCGAGGTTCTTAATTTCGCCGACGCCTACAAAATTCCGGCCGGTCGCCCGTTCCACTTCAATGACAGCTACGACCGGGATTCCGGCTATCACACGCGCTCCCTGCTGACTTTGCCCATGCGCAACGCAAAAGGTGAAGTTCTCGGCGTCCTTCAGCTCATCAATTGCAAACGCAACCGCGCAGCGCGTTTGATCAGCGTCAAAGATGTCGCCAAGCACGTTCAGCCTTTTCGGGAACGCTCGGTTCGCCTGGCGTTGTCGCTTGCTTCTCAAGCCGCCGTCGCTTACGAAAACCGCAAGTTGTACAACGAAATCGAAACACTTTTCGAAGGCTTCGTCAGCGCCGCCGTGACGGCGATTGAGCAAAGGGACCCCACTACTTCGGGGCATTCCCTGCGCGTGTCCGCCTACACCCAAAGTCTGGCTGCCGCGGTGAACGCGACATCCTCGGGCCCCTATGCCGGTACTCATTTTGACGCCGAGCAATTGAAGGAGATTCGCTACGCCGCGCTGCTTCACGATTTCGGAAAAGTCGGCGTGCGCGAGGAAGTTCTGGTCAAAGCGAATAAATTGTACCCGCTTCAACTCGACATTTTGCGCCAGCGCTTCGATTACATTCGCAAAGAAACCGAAGCCAATATCGTGCGCCGCAAGCTTCAGGTATATATTGAGCACGATCGCGGCGACGCTCTTTCCGAGATTGCGCGTTTGAGCGAGGACTTCGACCAGCGCCTCAAGCGCATCGAGGATTATCTTCAGTTCATAGTTGATGCTAACGAACCCACCTTGCTCGAAGAAGGTCAGTTCCAAAAGCTGCGCGAAATTGCCCAGCAATCTTTCATCGATCCGCGCGGCATCGAGCGACCTTACTTGAATCCCGGAGAAATCAAGTTGCTTTCGATTCCCAAAGGCACTCTCGACACGTCCGAACGCCTCGAAATCGAATCTCACGTAATTCACACCTTTAATTTTCTTTCGCAAATCCCTTGGACTAAAGCGTTGCAAAAGGTTCCCGCAATTGCGCGCGCTCACCATGAAAAACTTAACGGCTCAGGTTACCCTTACAAGCTGCACGGCGACCAGATTCCCCTGCCAACAAAGATGATGACCATCTGCGATATATTTGACGCCCTTACCGCCTCCGACCGCCCTTACAAGCGCGCCGTACCGGTCGCACGCGCGCTCTCGATCCTGGAAGATTGCGTTCGCGCCAAAGAACTCGATCCCGATCTCTTCCGCGTGTTCCACGAAGAAAAAATCTATGAGCGGGTCATCCCACCCGTAGCAGAATGACGCCCAGAAACCACTCGCCCATTGCCGCGGATCGAGCCTGCAGACTCCGGTCGCTCGTGCTGCTCTTCTTCGGTTTTTTGCCGCTCACTCCGTTTCTCGGTGCGTCTTCTGTCGCTCCTCAATCTACTTCGTCAACAACCTGGGCGGTCACGATAGTGCTTCCGCCAAAACTCGTCGCGGACAGGCCCGCCACCCTCGCTGTCCTGGGTGTTGACGGGCGGCTCGCCGACGGCGTCATCGTCGATCTTGGATCACATTCCGGAATAAACGTCCGTGTGAAGACTGACAAGACCGGACGGGCAGTTTTTTTGGCGCCTTCCGATACCAACGTCTTAATTGCTAAAGCTTCCGGAGCCTCGGCAGCCGCGTTGATCGATCCGCCCTCGGCGCCTAATTCTCCTCGAACCGTAGTTTCACTGCCTCCTGTGGTTTCGATGCAAGACGCTTTCCCAATTTGCGGCGGGGCATTCCATGGTGAAGTCGAGGCGGATCACGTCACGCTGGAGGGCGATCCCGCTCTGGTGCTGGCCGCTTCCCCTGAATGCCTCGTGATTCTTCCTGGTCCGCGAGCCCTGGCCGGACCGGCCAAGATTTCTATTCAGATGTCCCACAGCGCGGACTGGACTGGCGAGACGACTCTTGTGGCGCTGCATTTCGATCCTCCCGATCCGCCGCTGGTCACCGACAAAAAGAGCAACCTCGTTCTGCACGCGCAGGCGTCGGAGCAGCCGCTCAACATCCTGGTTGAAAACAAGACCCCCGGCATTCTTCGCTTCATGCGAGGCGACTCGCAAAAGTTGGTTACTTCCGGCGGCGCTCAGAATGTGGCGACCGTAGAAATTCAAGCGATCAGCACCGGGGATTTTTCTTTCCACGCGCGGCTACTGACCAGTCCGGAGCCGGAAATCGCACGGCGATACCTGGAGGCGGCGGCGAAGACCGCCCCAAAGGATCTCCAGCACCAGGTGCAAGGCCTCGCGAATCGGTTGGCGCATAACCCTCGCGACGCGCAGAAAGTCTCGGTGGAGATTTGGAAGATCCTTTCGTTCACTATAGAAGGCGATTTCCGGACGCTGCTCAACTCCGCGCACTCCGCTCTGGAATAGGAATACTCTCAGTCACGAACGGCCGTCGTTATTTTCGGCGCTGCGCTATTGCTCTAGAAACCGGGTAATTTTATTTCGGCGGGTTCGAGGGTGCGTTGCACGGGCTCGGAGAGGGCGCCTTGCGACATCTGTTCCAGCGAATTGCGCGCGCGGGTTAGTTTGCTGTCTGCGTCTTCGTAGCTCATCTGCGCGTGCCGCAAGTGATTGCCGAGTTTCTCGTAGACGTCGGTGAAAGACTCGAATTGTTTTTTTAGCCCGGACATGCCTGCGAGAATCATGCGAGTACTTTCTTCGATTTTCTGGCCCTGCAAGCTGATTGCGAAAGCGCTGAGGCAAGCATAAAAAGTATTGGGCGAAACGGGAAAAACACGCTTGCTGCGGCAGTATTCATCCAGCATCCCGTATTTCGAATCTTCGGTCAGCAGCAGTTCATAGTAAACGCCCTCAGAGGGCACAAACATCAGCGCATAGTCGAGGGTGTGCTCTTCCGGCAAAATATATTTGTCCGCGATGCAATCGGCGTGCTTGCGGACTGCCAAGCAAAAGTCGCGCCGCGCATCTTCTCCGGTGTCAACCAGCCGGCGATAAGCTTCCAGCGGAAATTTCGAGTCGACTGACAGCAGGCGCTCGCCGCTGCGGACGATGGCGTCAACGATTGCGCCGGTGGAAGCAAACCGGTGTTGCGTATCGTACGCGCTACGCGGCAGCGCGTCCTCCAGCAATCGTTCAAGAGCCACTTCGCCCAGCGTGCCGCGCGTCTTGGCGCCGCTAAGGATTGTTTGCAGCGTTTGCGTGGCCTGGGACATGTCGCGTCCCGCCTGCTGAACCTCCCCAAGCTGCACGCTCATTCTTCGGATGGTCTCGCTTGAAGCTTGTAGCTGCTGCGCCATGGCGATCTGCGCGTCGCTCGCGAGTTTGCCTGAGGAGGCAACCCCGGATTGCAGTTCCTGGCGAACTTGTCCGAGCTGCGTCGTAACCGCTTGCATCAAGTGGTTGATTTGTCCGGCGACGGATTGGCCGTGCAACGCGAGCGAATTCTGCATCTCCTGGCGGACGGCGGAAAGCTGCTCGTTCGAGCGGCGGCTTGCGGCCCACATCACGAAAGCAATCACACCGATCGCCGCGATTCCAAAAGCGAGCCACACAGCCGGACTCATAGCTTCATCCCTCTCTCGACGTGCTGGTGAGTTGAACGAGCGGTTCCGTGGCAGAGTTTGCGGAGGAGCCAGAGTCGAAAGTTTGAGGAGAGCGCCAGGAATCGATGGCCGCAACCTGGTGCACGCAGGATACGGTACAGCGCGGGGCGCATCCTTTTTTGGTGAAAAATTCGCGGTGGCGCTGCTCGTCGGTGTACTCCATGAGCGGAATGCCCGGGTAGCCGCGTTGCTGCGAGCAGTAGTGGACCAAACCGTTTTCGCAGATGTAGAGATAGCGCGAACCCGCGCGGCAGCGCCAGTCGTTTTCCTTGCCGCGAGCGATGTTGTGCTGGAATTTGTTGATGCGTGTAAAGGACTGTTTTTCCAGCGAGATAATTTCCTCGAAGATTTCCTGTTCGCGGGTTCCGAGCGGTTCGAGCTGGCCGTTGTGATCGTGAAGAATGCCGACGGTAGACGTGAATCCCAGAGCGATGGCGCGATGGGCTACCGCCAGAGCGTCTTCGGGGTTGCGCACGCCACTGCCCAGAACTGAATTGATGTTCACGTGAAATTCGGCGTGCTCCGCAAGCAGCGCGAGTTTCTGGTCCAATACCTTCAGGCTCTTTTTGGATACGTCGTCCGGCATCACGTTATCAATACTGATTTGGAGGTATTCGAGGCCGGCGCGATTTAGACGTTCGATTCGATCCGCGACCAGCAGGTATCCGTTGGTGATCAATCCCGCCATCATTCCGTTCTTGCGGATGCGCGCGATGATGGCGTCGAGGTCAGGATGCAGCAGAGGCTCTCCGCCGCTGATGGTGACGATAGAGGTGCCCATCGCGCCCAGGCGATCGATGCGCTGAAACATTTCTTCGGTGGGCACGGGATTCGAGAAGTCGTCGAACTCGTTGCAGTAGGTGCAGGCAAGATTGCACTTACGGGTAGGTATGATGTGCGCGAGCAGCGGGTGGCGCTTGGACGCAAGGCCCTTCACGATCATGCGGATCTCGCGGACTTTGCGATGCGCGGCTAGGAGTTTTCTTCGAATTGTTTTGCGTGCCGTCATTGTGTTTTAGCCGATTGACAACCGATACGCCTCATTTTGCCGCTGCCCCTTCTATTAGTATGCCACACCGGGCGCGGGTTCCTTGCGGAAGGGTGCTCGATTGCGCATGCCATGTCAGTCGGCCCAGGGCTGCCATTTGCGGTCCCAGCGGTGGTTCCTTAGTTTTTTAAGGAGGGCGGCGTCGAGAGGGCCTGCATCGCTCACCGCCATGTTTTGCCGCACATGGTCGTGATTTCTCATTCCGACGATGGTGGTGCTTACATCCGGGTTCGAGAGGATGAAACGCAGAGCCATTTCCGGGAGGGTCATTCCGGCGGGCAGGATTTTTTTCAGTTCTTCGACGCGGGCAATCGTTTCCGGCAGATTTTCCGGGCCGAAGTATCTGGCGCGCCAGTCGTGCGCTGGGAATTTTGTTTGCAGCGTCATCTTACCGCCCAGGCTGCCTTCGTCGAGCGGAACGCGCGCGATCACGCCAACGTTCAGTTCGTTGCACAGTGGAAAGAGCTTATCTTCGGGCGCTTGATCGAAAATGTTGTAGATCACCTGCACCACGTCCACCAGGCCTGTGCGCAGCGCCTTGAGGCCGTTCTCCGGCTCCCAACGGTTGATGCTGATGCCGAAGGAACGAATCCATTTGTCGGCTTTGAGTTTTTCGACCGTTTCGCGAAACTCGGGCTCGTCGGTCCAGCTATCGTCCCAGACGTGAAATTGCAGGAGGTCGATCGAATCCTCGCGAAGTTTTTCGCGAATCAGTTTTGCGTACTTGAAGACATGTTGGGCGGGGAAAACTTCGCTGTACCTGTATTCGGCCGTGGCGGGCCACATGTCATTCATCGGAGGAATTTTGGACGCAGCGTAAAGCCGATACACCGGAGGATTACGGAAATTATCGCGCTGGAGGATTTTGCCGAGCAGGGCGTCGCTCTTTCCTTCGCCGTAAGCCCAAGCCGTATCGAAGAAATTGCAACCCAGGTCGACCGAAAGCTGGAGCGCTTTCAGGGACTCGTCGTCGTTCGAGCCGGTCCATCCACCCATGCCCCACAAGCCGTAGGCAATGTCGCTAACTTCAAAGTAAGTGCGCCCCAGGATGCGGTATTTCATTGCGCGTCCTGCCGATCGGGGCCGATTCTAAACCTAAATTTCATCACAACGATGATAGGAAGTTAGCAGGCTGAAGGCAAGGATTCGGAGCCTGTGGACATTTTGAATTCCTTGCACTGGAACACGACAGATCAGGCATGCCATCAGACGAATCGGGAAAAACACCGAGGCGAATGGGAGGCTACCTTGAGTTCCGGAAGCGACAAATTATGATTGGTTTTGGGCGATAGCACCGCGGGGCGTCAGGACGGCGAGAACGATTGCCACGATGAGTAACGCAGGGATGTCTCCCATAAGGTGACCATGCTCGCCGGGCGCGTTAATCGCTTGCACGGTCATAATTCCCGCGTGGACCAGGCTGGACCAGACGGTGAACCAGATCAGGCTGCGGTTCTGCAACGGATTGCGGGACGCGATGAGGAGAAATACACCGAGAGTTGCATAGACGCCAAGAATCATCTGCTCGTACTCGAGTTGATTCGGCCGCCAGCGCCAGCCAGCCGGCCACCAAGCCCCAAACGGATAAACCCCTAAGATAAAAAGTAGCCCAACCAGAACCAATGCTACGCGCAGATAACGCAGCCGCGTGACATCGTTCACGTGTCACCTCCTCAAATTCTTGGTGAGGGAAGACAGCATCCGCGCGGGATGCTAGTTGCTGCGCTGAGAAGTGTCAATCTTTCTCAGCCTAGTCTTCGGTCACCGATTCCAGAAATGTGGCGGACGGGGCGAAGAACAGGTTACCGGTGATGGCGCGGCTGAAGTCGAGCAGGCGATCGTAGTTGCCAGGCGGGCGGCCGACGAACATATTCTCGAGCATCTGCTCGAGAATGCGCGGCGTGCGGCAGTAGCCTATAAAATAGGTCCCAAATTCACCTTGCGCGGCCCGCCCAAAGGGCATGTTGTCGCGCAGGATTTTCATCTCTTTACCGTTCTCCTCAATCGTGGTGAGCGAGCTGTGCGATGAGGTCGGCTTCACAGACTCGTTCAATTCGATATCGGACAACTTCTTGCGGCCGATAATTTTCTCCTGAGCCTCGGTGGACAATGCATTCCAGCCGTTCATATCGTGAAGATACTTCTGCACCATGACGTAGCTTCCGCCGGCGAACGCGGCATCCTCTTCGCCGACGAGCGCGGCATCGGCCACCGCTTCGCCCCTCGGATTCTCCGTCCCGTCGACAAAACCGACGAGATCGCGATCGTCGAAGTTTTTGAAGCCGTGCACTTCGTCCACCGGAGAAACGGCATCCCCGATGCGCGCCATGATCTGGGTCGCAAGCTCAAAGCATAGGTCCATGTGCCGCGCGCGGATATGGAAGAGCAAGTCGCCAGGCGTGGATACCGCGTGCCGCGCTCCGGCACGAACCTCGCGGAACGGGTGAAGCTCGGCCGGGCGAGGCTGGCCGAAGAGGCGGTCCCACGCGTCAGACCCAATCCCCATGATGCAGGACAGGGCCGCCTCAATGTTGCGATACTCCACGGCGCGGAAAATTCCGCTGAGATCTCCGCAGAACGAGCGCAGGGTCGCGCGATTGTCGGAACCCGGTTTCAGTGTCACGACCAGGAAGATCGCGGCACGGGTGAGCGGCGCGACGATCGGCTGCGCCACAGCACGTGCGACTTTGGGCGAGGTCTTGGGATCGGAATCCATCGTACACCTCCTGCCTACCTACAACTGATGGACAACGCTACATTCCTGTCCCTGGCGCTGGCGGGTGGAGTTCGTACTCGCGGGGCGGCTCGGCGCCCAGCAAGTAGCGGACGAAGTAGTCCCAGCGGCGGCGGGTCATGTACAAGCTTTCTGCGCCGTATCCGTGGTGCTGGTTGGGGAGCAGGAGGAGATCGAAATCCTTGTTGGCCTTGATCAGGGCGTCCACGACGAGGAGGGTATTGTAGGGCGGGACGTTGTCGTCCATGGTGCCGTGGGCGAGCAGGAGGTGGCCCTTCAGATTCTTTGCGAGGTTTTGGTTGGCCTGGTCGTCGTAGTTAGTAGTGCCATCGGGATTTTTTACCAGCAAGCCCTGGTAGCGTTCGCCCCAGTCATCTTCGTACTCGCGATTGTCGTGGTTGCCGGATTCGGAAATTCCCACCTTGAAGAAATCGGGATAACGAAACATGGCGCCGGCCGCGGCGTAACCGCCGCCCGAATGGCCGTAGATTCCGGCACGGTCGATGTCGATCCAGGGATATTTCGCGGCCAGTTCTTTCATCCCGGCGATCTGGTCGGGCAGCGTGTTGTCTCCCATGTTGCCGAAATAGAGGTCGTGAAATTTCTTGGAGCGCAGCGGGTTGCCCATGCCTTCAATTTGGACGACTACGAAGCCCAGCTCAGCGAGGGCCTGGCAGTCGCCGCGCGCGACGGCTTCGAAGGACCAGTTGGTGACGCTGCCACCTTGCGGGCCGGGATAAATATTGTTGATGATGGGATATTTCTTGCTGCGATCGAGATTGGTGGGCTGGTACATCAGGCCGTACAAGTCGGTGACGCCGTCGCGCGCCTTCACGGTGATGGGAACGGGCGGCTTCCATCCGGAGGCGAGCAGGCGTGAGATATCCTCCTTTGC
>Ga0209330_1000677_pt1 | contig 12711 bp, 9 predicted proteins | sample JacPinW_OM2H0_O3_FD_187969 | JGI IMG/M metagenome (GOLD analysis project Ga0209330, IMG submission 187969) | Forest soil microbial communities from Algoma, Ontario, Canada - Jack Pine, Ontario site 1_JW_OM2H0_O3 (SPAdes) (version 2) | ecosystem: Environmental > Terrestrial > Soil > Boreal...
CGGCTGCCTCTTCGAGAATGCCCCGCAGCACGCCTTTGGTGGCTTCACCCGCAGCCCAGCGCTTGCTCCAGATCGTTTGCGAAGGCGGGATGGGGTTTTTGGCCCGCCAACTACCGTTAGCGAACTCATAGAAATCCTGGCAGGGACTGATTTTTCGATCGAGGTCGCTCGCGTCAATGCCGTGTAGAGGTTGGTCTTGAGCATAGGTGCAGGGCGCGCAAATAACTATTGCTAGGAAAAAATATGGGAGTCGCATCGGAACCTCGGTTTTGTGAGAATTGCCCCGGACGAGATTACCTACGAAGGTGAAAAATATCAATGAATCCGCGATTGCTTACCGAAACTATTCGACATGTGCAAGGTAATCATGAGCGCTTCGCCTTGCGCCCAGCTGTTCCTCCGTTCTCACCGACTAACCCGACTCAGCTCTTTTTTGCTGGGGGTGCTTCCCGCGCCCCAATCCCTATGTCCATCTCGGTATTTTTCGGAAAAACTACATCGCGCCCACGAGCTACGAAGTGAGTAAATATGGACATTCCCGCACCATAGGCGCCCATGGTGTACCCGAAGACGCGGGAATGAATGAGGACTCCCATCGTTATACCCACGAGTTTGAAACCATTTGCTCCTCCCGCCGCGCGGTTGAGTGTGTTCCCGCCAGAATTTGATCCCACCGCATCCTCATCACCCCTGACCGAGACCATCGCCAGGCCCACCGCGATTCCAGTCTGGAGATAGCGAGTCTTCGGTGTGGTCGCTTCCGCACCGCCCTCCGCATCGAGCTTCAGGTTATCATCTTTGATGGATTGCACGCTTTCGAGGCTGGCATCCACGCTTTGCGCAATAGCTGACCCGTTCGGCCCATCGGGCGCGCTCAATTCGTGGAACACCATTCTGAGCTGGCCGTTGCGACTCATGTAGCGCGCAGGTTGAACCTGCACTACCGAACCCTTCAGATGGGACCCCTGCGGGAGAATCAAATGATTGCCGTCGAAGACCGGCTGCGAAAGAATCGCCTCAACCTCAGCGCCTTTCGGCGTCGTCGCGGAACTCAATGGAGTCATCAAGCGCGCGTGGACGAAAGTTCCGCTGGGCGGGTTCGCGCCCAATGACGTCACCAGCTCTTGGGTCAGCGGTTCCTGACCAAACTCCAGTGGTTCCTGCAATTCTGCGAAGTACACGGAACCGGCATCAATGTATTGCGGGTGAACGGGGAGTTGCGCGATCGCGTAACGCTCTGCCCGGCGGATCTTGCTCGGCTGTTTCACCTGCTCCATTGCCGCGTCCCATTCTTGCTTGGCCTCTTCCTTGGCCTGAGTAGCCTTCTCCGAAGCTGCTTCCTTCACGCCGTTCTTCGGTTTGTCGTCTTTCGCGGTCAGAAACCGGATGACCTGGCCTGAGCCGGGCGTCACCTCGGTACGAATTGCAATATGTTGTCCGTCTGCCAGAATCAACTCGTCAAACTCAACCTCAAACGCGTGTGTCGGCGTGAAGTTCGCATCTAGCGCCGCAAGTGCCCGTTTGCCCGGAGATACTGGCTCAATGCGTGTGATTTGACCCGAAACTTCTGTGCCAACCGGTATAACAAGTTTGTCGAAAGCATAAATCGGCTGGACCACGTGGCCTCGCAGCGGTTGCCGTTCTTGCCGTATGCGTACTTCACGGTCGAGTGCCACTTGTATTGCCGTTCCCTTGGGCACCGTCAAAGATATCGTCGCGGGTTTAGTCGGTTCGTCGGACCGGAGTTTCTCGGGCCGGTGCGTCAACGTCGGAGAAGTTATTGGCGCGGAAGAATCAGGGCGCGAAGGGTTCGCCTCCTGTGCCGGAAGCGCTCCGGCGCAGGTACACCACAAAACAGCCACAAACCACCCGGATGCTTCGAGCTGTTTCATGCTGCGGCAAGTCGTGGAAAAGCGCACTCCCAGCCTCACTACGCAACAAATGTTGCCTCTGGGCGACCGTCGTACACCGGATACCGTCACCGGCGATCTATAGTTTACTCCCCCTCCGCTGATGCTGGACAGAGAAAGCAACGAAGTCTCGCCTATGAATACGCTTGCCGGCAAGTTTCGTGTCCCCTGCAAGTTTTCGGACAATTCGTCTTGTCAATTAAAATGTAATTGTGGCAGGTCGAACAAACCAATCCATAAATTGTCTCGCTGAATTGTTCGTGTGTTGTGCTCGCGGTGTGTTCAGTTCGCACTTGCTCACGACTCATCGCCATGTTCCAGTCTCCTCGATGCCAAATTATCTTAGCGAAATAAACCGGTGAAAACCCATCTCATTCACGTCGAATGCTAGCGGCCTAAACTATCCCACTCGCTCGGTCTGTGGTAGTTTTCTGAGCGCGAATAATTCAGCCTAACCAGCTTGGAATCGCTATGAGGAACGCATGAAAAGTCCTGCAAGGTATCTTGTCCGCATTCATTTCCTGATGTTCGCTTTCCTCGTCGCCGTCGCGTTCGCACCAACGCTTCGCGCCGCAGCCGACGACAAAAAAGACTCCGGAGCGGCCGCGGCCACAAAAAAGAATTCTCCGTGGACTCCCGAAGACATCGTCTATCAGGAAGACGCCGGCCAGTTTGAAATCTCCCCCGATGGCAAATCCGCAGTATGGGTTAACAGTACCGCTGATAAAGATAAAGACGAGCGCGTCAGCAATCTTTTCATGTCCAATCTTTTTGACGGCAAGCAAGTCCAACTCACCCGTGGTGCGTACGATGTCTCGCAGCCGCGCTGGTCTCCTTCCGGCGAGATGATTGCATTTCTTAGCAGCCAGCCGTTGCCCAAACCAAAGCCGGAAACCGCGCACATGCAACTCTGGCTGATGAACGCCGCCGGCGGCGCGCCCTGGTCCATCACCGAATTCGAACGCGGGATCGAGCAGATCGAGTGGCTCGACAACGACACCATGCTGTTTAGCGCGGAAGAAGACCCGTCTTTGTATGAACGCCAGACCAAAGAACGCAAAGACGATTCCAATGTTGTTGATGATACGTCTCACACTGCGCCGATTCGGCTTTTCAAACTCTCCATCAAAGATCAAAAGGTCACGCGGCTCACCGACAATACCGACTGGATCATTCAGTTTGAGCTGTCTCACGATAAACAACACTTAGTCGCCGAGGCCCGCCGCGAATTGAGCTACGCCTGGGACCAGAAAATTCCCCCGGTCACCTATCTGGTCAATGTGAACTCCGGCGAGCGTACGGAAATCTTCACCAATCAGCGTATCCTGCCCAACGACATGCAGTGGGCGCGGGACAATTCCGGCTTCTACGCCGTCGCCTCATTTTCAGACGATCCCAAATTTCTCACCGCGTCGGTTGAACGAGTTTATTTCTACGATCTTGGCTCTGGCAAAACGACGGAAGTAAATCTCGACTGGGATCGCGGTTTCGCTCGTTCACTGGGGCCCACCAGCGATGGTTTCATCGCCCTGCTCATGGACGGCGTGTATACCAAACCCGTGCGCTTCACCCGCCACGGCGAGACCTGGTCCAGAAAATCTCTCGCGGCCGAGGATACCAAACATTTCTTCAGTTTTGCTTTGGGCGACGATGGCAAGACCCTAATTTACGAATATTCGACGGCCAGCACTCCCACTCAATTTTTTCGCGCCCGTCTCGATGGTGTGAAAATCTCCGCCCCTCTTCAAATTACCGACCTGAATCCGAATTTCAAGAACAAGACCATCGCCAAGTCCGAAGTCCTCCACTGGAAAGGCGCGAACGATGACGACGTCGAAGGAATCCTCTTTTATCCCAATGATTACAAACGCGGAAAAACCTATCCGCTCGTTACCGCCACGCACGGCGGCCCGGCCGGTGCGGATCACGATCAGTGGACGGAACGTTGGGTTTATTCCTCTAATCTTCTGACCCAGCGCGGCGCTTTCGTTTTGAAAACGAACTATCACGGCAGCACCGGCTACGGCCTGAAATTTGTCGAATCCATTTGCTGTGGAAAGTATTACGACCTCGAAATTCCGGACATCGAACGCGGCGTAGACAGCTTGATTGAAAGGGGTCTCGTGGATCCCGACAGGATCGGCGCCATGGGTTGGTCCAATGGCTCCATCCTCTCCATTCAACTCACCATTTCGAATCCCGATCGTTACAAAGTCGCCTCGGTCGGCGCGGGCGACGTTGAATGGCTGAGCGATTGGGCCAATGTAGATTTCGGCGAATCCTTCGATCACTATTATTTCGGCAAAACTCCCCTCGAAGACCCGCAGCTCTACATTGAGAAATCGCCGCTCTTCAAAATGGATCGCGTAAAAACCCCCACCCTGATTTTCTTCGGCACCATCGATCGCCAGGTTCCCACCGAACAGGGTTGGACGCACTATCGCGCCCTCTACACCATCGGCAAGGCCCCGGTGAAATTCATCCTCTTTCCCGGAGAAGCGCACGGCCCGCGCAAGCTGACTCATCAATTGCGAAAAATGAATGAAGAAGATGCGTGGCTCGATCAATATCTCTTCAAAATCAATCCGCCGGAAAACGAAGCACTAAAGAAAGGCTCGCCGCTGGACGCCGCACTGCGGCGTCGCACCGTGCAAAAATCCGGCGCGCTCTATGGCCTCGCATTTCATTCGACTACGGCAGCTGCGGACAATCCTCCGCCTGACGTACTGATTCCCGAAACCGTAAAGCGCGGCGAAATCGAAATCGGCCGCTTCGAAATCACCCGCGCGCAATACGCCGCCTTCGACAAAGACTACAAAGTCGATCCTGGCACCGAAAATTTCCCTGCAAATAACATTAACTTTGAGCAGGCCAAGAGCTATTGCAAGTGGCTCGCGGATCTCACCGGAGAAACGTATCGTCTGCCAAACGAATCCGAAGTGGCGGCCCTTTATAAGAACCGCGCCAACGAAAACACCCTCGACTACTGGGCCGGTTACGCTTCGAATCCGGAAGACTCGACGAAACTCGAAACAGAAATTAAGGAATTACCAGGAGACGCGCCCTTGCTTCGCGAGGTGGGCACCTTTCCCGGCCAAGGCGAAAAAGACGAAGAACTCGTCTTCGATCTTGGCGGCAATGTCAGCGAATGGGCCATTGCCGCAAACGGTTCTCCGAAAACTCTGGGTGCCAGCGCTGATCGCCCTGCAGACGCCAAATCGCAATACCGCCAAGCCGACCCGGCCTACACGGGTTTCCGTGTCGCCCACATTGCTGCGCCTCCGCCGCCAGCGGCACCTCCTGCAGCTCGTCCAGAGCCGCGGCGAACGAATCCCGCGCCCCGAACAGGTCGCCCGAAGCGGGTACCGCAGCCAAAACCACAAGCCGCGCCCGAACAGGAAAGCCAGCCCGCTCCCGACGCTCCCCAACCACCCGACGCTGCGCCAAATCCAGACAAACCAGCTCCACCTCCGCCCGATACCGCGCCAAGCTCGGACACGCCAAACACGCCGGCCGCGCCAGAGGCTCAGCCCGGGCCCCAAAATCCTGATCCAAACCAAACGCCCCAACCAACGCCGGAGCCGCCACAAAGTCCAAACCCGAATCCCCAATGAACGCCGCCGTTCGAGTGAATCGGCCACGAATGCCGACCAATATTGATTTCAGTTCCGCCCAACCAGATTGGCTCTTGTTCGCCACCCACGCTTCAGCCTAACCTTCTCGCATGAGCCAGCCATTTACGCCTACACCGCGCACTAAAGTGCAGCGCCTCCCCGACCGCGGCAAATACGATCGCGAAACCGTGCACGCCATTCTCGATCAGGGTTTCGTCTGTCATGTTGGATTTGTCGTTGAAGGCCAGCCCTTCGTGATCCCCACCAATTACGCGCGCGTTGACGAGGCGCTTTACTTGCACGGCTCATCCGCCAGCCGCATGCTGAAATCTTTGTCCGGCGGCGTGAGTGTCTGCGTCACGGTCACGCATGTTGACGGCTTGGTCCTCGCGCGGTCCGCCTTCCATCATTCCGTGAATTATCGTTCGGTGGTCGCCTTGGGAGTCGCCCACCTCATCGAAGACCCTGAAGAAAAAATGCGCGCCCTCGAAGCTTTCACCAATCACGTAATGCCCGGCCGCTGGAACGACATTCGCATTCCCACGGATCAGGAACTGAAAGCGACTTCAGTCCTCGCTCTACCGCTCAACGAAGTTTCCGCGAAAGTTCGCGTCGGCCCCGCAAAAGATGACGCGGAAGATTATTCTTTGCCCATCTGGGCAGGAGTCCTGCCACTTCGGATCGTTCCGGGCGAGCCAATCGACGATCCAAAGCTAACTGCAGGGCTCAGCGTGCCCGCAAACGTTCGCGCTTATTCTCGATAATCGATGCCACGCCACATGCGATGGAGTCTCGCGCTCGTCTTGTTGTTGGCTGCGCCGCGAATCATTCAGGCACAGGACAAAACCAATATCTCCACGATTGAAGGTTTCACGACGGGCTCTTATCGCAGCTCCAGCGGCGAAACGATGCAGTACCGCCTGTTCGTTCCGCCCAGCTACAATCCTGCGCAGAAATATCCGATCATATTGTGGCTGCATGGCGCAGCCGGACGCGGCGCGGACAATGTCTCGCAACTGGCCGGCGGAAATTTCCCGGGTTCTCACCTCTCGACCAAACCCGAAATTCAACAGAAATACCACGCCTTCGTTCTCGCGCCCCAGGTGGACGTAACCAAGGGTTGGGCACGTCCCCACACCAATACGCCACCAGTCGCGATTCGTCTCGCGCTCGAAATTCTGGACACCGTCGAAACGAAATACAGCATCGACCGCGCTCGCCAATACGTAGCCGGCCAGTCCATGGGTGGAGAAGGCGTTTGGGCCGCGCTTTCGATTGCGCCGCAACGCTTTGCCGCGGCCATTGCTTTATGCGGATACGGTGACGCCTACATGATTCCGCGGGTGGCCAAAATTCCGGTGTGGATTTTTCAGGGTGCAGCAGATCCGGTCGTTCCGGTCACGCGCATGAGGGCATGGGTCAAAAAGCTACGCGAAGCAGGCGGCACTCCGAAATACACAGAATATCCAAGCATAGGTCACAACGTCTGGGACCTAGCCTTCAGCGAACCCGATCTAGTCCCCTGGCTGTTTTCGCATCACAATAATTAGTGGCAACCGCATCCGCCGCCGCAACATCCACCGCCGCCCGCAAATCCAGAACCGCCGGACGATTTGGCGCTACCCGACGGCGATGCGAACACCGACAACTGAATCGTATGCTTCGTGCTCGCACACTTCGGGCACGTCACCGCCGCATTCTCATTCTTCACGATGCGCTCGTAACGCTCGCTGCAATCGTCGCAAACATATTCGTAAATCGGCATTCCGTGTTCCTTTTGCTGCAATCGAATACTAGGCCGCTCCGTACATGTTTATTCGCGGAATATTATTCCGCTATCTCATCCCATTCAACCGATTGGTTGCGAGGTGCGGTCGTACTCCAAGCCAAAATCCAACAGATCGCTAACATGGCGCCCGCAAAAAGGGCGACCCGCAAGACCTTTCACCTCCAGTCATGATAGGACCAGGTCCGCCAGAGAACGACGATCAAAATGACGGGTAAGCCGACGGGAAGAAGTGCCCACAGCCAAGATCTGACAGCTTCGAGTTCAAGCTGCAACATCGAGTTGCTCCATACGGATTAAGACACCGGGAAAAAGTTGTTTGTTTCATCAAAAGAGAATGCGGAGGGGTCGCCTAAAAAGCAACAGCCCCGGTTTAACCGGGGCTGTTCATACCAATACCCTGCGGCGTTGTTACCGGCTTAGCTAGTCGCCGGCTACGGTCTCAGCTTCTTGCGCCGCCGGTGCGGCCGCAGCGATCTGCACCGGTTTCACCGTCACGCCAGGAACCGCTGAGAGAATCTGCTGCATCGAGCCAATCTGCACCACTGGCTCAGTGGACTTCTTCAGCACCAATTCTTCATAAATCCGGCGAACCTTAGCCGCTTCCTCATGCGCCTTCTTGCGGCGGATGCGATCTTCTTCCGCAGCGGTCAGCGGAATGTCGTGCTCGAGTTCGCGCACGCGCGACGCATCTTCGGCGTCAATCCGCAGCGAATGTTCGTAGCTGTTCAGATCGACTTTCTTGCCCTTGGCGAAGATGTCGTGCTTGCCGTGCTCTTTGTACCACTGCGCTACAGTCGCGTTCTTGTGCATGTTCTCGATAATCTTGCGCCAGCCCACGCCCGTGTTGTATGCGCAGAAGGAAATTTCGCCCTGCTGCGTCGCGTACGGGATGATGCACATTTCGGTCCGACGGAAATCGTAGTTGAAAAGATCCTGGAACCACATTCCCGCGATAAACAGAAAGTTCCACGGATCTTCGTTGCGGCGCTTCATGGCGTCGTCCAGCGTGCGATCCGGCGCCACTTTGCCGTATTTGTTCGCGGAATTTTTCGAAAGCGCCCAGGTCTTGTCGAATTTTTTCCACAAATCCTTCAACCGCAAGCTGGGAGGCGCCTGGAACGGGCTGTAGTTCTTCAGTAGCGCCATGGCCATCATGAAGTTCGAAAAATTCTTACCGCGGTTCGCGTCCGTGATGGCCGCAACGTCCTTGGTCAGCTGTTGCGCATCCAGGAATCGCGGAACGGGCGCCCATTCTTTTGTTTCCTTGTTGATCATCAATGCCGTGCCCACGCCGCAGTTCGGGTGGCAGCCGCAGGATAGCGACCCCCACTGTGAATCCGGCCCGTGAACCATGTCGGAGAAGCCCGCGAACGTGCTGATGAACGAGATCGGGAACCAGTCGCGCGTCGGTTCCACTTTGCCCACCTGCGCGCTCACATCCTTCGCCAAATGCGAAAGCGTATAGCGTTGGCGAATGCGTCGTTCCGGAGTAATTTCTTCGTCGCGGCCCGTAAACGAAACCGGCTGGAACGATACGAACGAAATCTTCTTGGGATTTTCCATCGCAAACTTCACGATCGGTCCCACCTGATCGTTGTTCACGTTGTTGACGATCGTGGTGACCAGCACGATTTCAATTCCCGCTTCGTGCATGTTTTCGATCGCGCGCAATTTCACGTCAAACAGGTTGCCCACCTGGCGGTGGCTGTTCGCGTCGTTGCCGATGCCGTCGAATTGCAGGTAGGCGTAACGCATGCCCGCTTCGAAGGTCTGCTTGCAGAATTCCTTGCTCTTTGCGAATTCAATTCCGTTGGTGGCGGCCTGCACGCTGTTGTAGCCGACTTTACGCGCATAGCGCACCGCATCCAGGAAGCGCGGATGCATGGTCGGTTCGCCGCCGGAGAACTGCACCGACATTTGACGGCGTGGCTTGATCTTCGTCGCGTTCTCCAGAATCTCCTGAATTTCTTCCCAGCTCAGTTCGTGGACGTATCCCACCTGGTTCGCGTCCATGAAGCAGGGATCGCACATCATGTTGCAGCGGTTCGTCAGGTCAACGGTTAAAACCGATCCGCGGCCGTGACGCACCGTGCTCGATCCGTGCCGGTGCAAGCCTTCGTCGTTGTGCGCTGGAATATCGCGGCCCGGAAAATTCTTCTCGATCCATTCCAGAAACTTGGCGTCCACGGCCATCAAATCTTCAAACTTGCCGTGCGTTGGGCATTCCTTCACCATCCAGACTTGCCCGTCGCGCTCAATGATCTGCGCCTTAATCTCGCCCACCTTTTCGTGAACCAGATCGGTCCAGTCCTTCTTGCCATTGATAATCAGGTCGCGCGCTTCGCGCACGCAATCCGGACACAGCGAGTCCGTCGTGCGCGGCCAGCCCAGCGTTGGCTTCGACTTCTCCCACGACTTGAGCAGCGGCTTATCTGACCACTTCGGTGTGAATGAAGGGTTCATGTTGTACTTATTGAAAAATTGAAACGAGTTATAGGTGACGGTCGCCGCCTTGCATAGCGCCCAATCAAAACTCTTCCAGATCTGGTTGCCTACTGTCTTCGGCATCGCTCTGTACCTCTCCTTTTTCGTCGGCCCCAGAATCGCTTTCACGAACCCCAAGGGGCCGGCCCCAACGGCGTCTGTACCTATGACGCCCACAGCCGTAAACGGTTACGCTATCGGAGTTTGCCGCGATTGTTACATCAGGTCTAGGCCCATGCGCCCAAAGGCACAAATCGGGGGTCGAACGGACGTTCCCCGCCACCCAACGGGAGGCCTAGTTTGGCCCGAAATAGTACTTTGGGGGGAGTACGGATGCGGGGAGCGACCTGCCCCTCATCAGCCGCTGGTCGTCCCGCGCCGGTGACCGATTTTACTTCTCGTTCCACTCGCGAATTGGCATCACCAGGTACAGATCGGTCCCGTGGGGAAGATGTGCGACATATGGCATCCCATTCGATCCGTCGTGGCTGAACGATTCCAGCTCCGCCTGATTCGCAGTAGGACTCACGATCATGATGTGCGGACCGACATGAAAGTCTTCGCCTTTTGCCGTTTCCGGATCATTCGATTGATTCGGGACCCACGCTCCACCATACATATAGGCGATTCCGACTCTCTCGATCTGGGGTTTGCGTCCAGCCAGGCTGTCCTTCACCCACTGCATGAACACGGCATCAAAGCATCCCGGCTCATCGTGCGAATATCCGGGAAACGCCGGCAAACAGGTCCACTCGTTCGTTCCCTTGCGCAACACGCGGTATTCGCCGCCCTCCGTAGCGGGCCAATCTAGAATCGTCGCGTCTTTGGTAATGAATTTCGGTCCCGCGCGCAGCGCATCCGCCATTTTCTCTGCGTCGGTCATCGGACGTGCCGGCGTTTTCGTCTGAGCCCCTGTGGCAATCGCCATCAACAGCAGAATCACAGCCAGCTTCATAGCAAACCTCCAGGCGTAATCTGTATATCGCACCCTGCAGCCGTAGATTCTTGTACCCGGTCCTTTGGCGCATTGAATTCTCAGCTGACATCTTTCGCCTCGCCCCATTTTGGGCTCTCGTGTACCCGACGGCGGAGTGAAAATAGTTACCCAATATGCTAGGGTAAATCTGGATGAATTTCACTGGACACAGCGCAACGATGGGCTTGAAAGCAGAGGCGAGCTACTCGCGGCCTGTGCACCGCTATGAGCGCGATTCGCCGCCCTAGGTCACGAGGATCGGCGCATATCCGGTGCGTTCGGGACCTCACACCCTCCCGCGCGAATTTCTAATCGTCAATTTCCTGCGCGATTAGAAATGTCCGCAACCCTCAGAAAACAAACGCCCGAGGTTGTTTCTAATCGTCACCTTTGGGCGAGTCTGCGAATTTTTTCCGCGCGCCTAATCCAGGTTGAGAGGTGTGCGCAGGATGCTGATGGCGAAATGCGCCAGATGAGGAGCCTCGTCGTCGAGTTGAATCCAACGAACCACGCAGTGGTCCTTTAAGTATTGCGAGACTTTCGCTTCGCCAATTCCCAAATGCTCGGCGAGTTTCGTCTTCAGCCCGCTGTCCGTCACCGGACGGCCCTGCCGCGGAGCCTTCGTCGTGCTGCGTCCCGAACCTCGCGCCAAATTTCCAAGTCCGACGCGCAAGGTCTGGCAAGCTTCCACGTAGTACGACGAAATTTGATCCGAATCTGAAAGCAGAAACACTCCGGGGCCCGCCGGCGCGGAATCTGAATCATCCAATTTATGCAGTGGGCTCGACACTAGCCGGCGCAGCATGGAATCGAGTTTTGCCATCCGCGAAGCCAACGCCGGGTCCCCCGCGCGTCCGTGCGCGGTGCGCTCGGAAGGCAACATCGGTTCCGGCAGTTCCAGCTGCAATCGCGGCTCGGCCTCTTCGCGCGCGTTCAGCGAAGAAGCAGTCCGTCCATACGATTCGTTGCGTCCGTCCGACGGCCTGGCGCTAGCGGGCCGCGGATTTTCCTGCCGTGAACCCTGGCCGCGTGCTGCTCCGCCCTGAGAATGTGGTGATTGTTGTGGTCGCGCTTGCTGTGGCGGACGATTTCCCGAAGTGGTTGCGTCGGCAACTGCCGGTGTTCCGGGATCCGCGAACGATTGGGATGGCAATCCCGGTGCTGCGGGCCCGCCCTTTCGCCGCCGCCCGCGTCCACCGCGCCGCCCGCGCCGGCGCTTCTTCTTCATTGCGTCCGATTCGCCGCCAACCCCAGCTTCCGCGGCAATACCCGGCGCAGCGCCGGCTGAATCTTGAGCGTCGTCATCCGCTATCTCGCCCAGCGCCAGCCGGATTTCCGGCGCTTCCGAATCGTCCGAGGCTTCCGCATCGCCCGTGCCGACAAAAACTGGCGCATCCTCTGCGCCGGGTCCTGCGGCACTCTCCGTCTTTGCCGCGCGCGCTTCGAACACAGGTTCAGCGCTGGGGTTCGCGCCCGGCTCAGGCAGCGGCGCACCCAGACGAGTCAAAGCTTCTTCGGCCTTTTTCTTCCAATCAGCCCTACGAAAACGTTCTACTGCGATCGTGTACCATTTCACGGCTTCATCCGTTCTTTCGGCTTTTTCTTCCACTACGCCGAGTTCCCAGGCCACCATAGCGTCGCGTGTGCGCTGGTATAGCTCATGCAGTTTCGTCGGCGCGTCGGGGCTATTTTTAGCCTTGCGTATTCGCGCCTGGATTTGTCGCCAATCGGCCATGGCGGGCATTGTAGCAGCCGATTGCAACCAAGGCCAAGGGCAGGAATGATTTACCAGCCTGGGAGTTCCTCGGCCCTGTTAGCATCATACCGTATGGAGGCAGTCCTCAAAACCCAATGGATCTGCGACCAGGCCGGGGTCATCGGCTTCGATTTGTGCGGTGTTGTACCGGTTCCTGCAACAGGAAAGAGCTTCGACGAACT
>Ga0209330_1000678_pt1 | contig 12699 bp, 15 predicted proteins | sample JacPinW_OM2H0_O3_FD_187969 | JGI IMG/M metagenome (GOLD analysis project Ga0209330, IMG submission 187969) | Forest soil microbial communities from Algoma, Ontario, Canada - Jack Pine, Ontario site 1_JW_OM2H0_O3 (SPAdes) (version 2) | ecosystem: Environmental > Terrestrial > Soil > Boreal...
AGCAGCGAGCCGCAAACAATCTTAACCACTCCTACAAACCGGGCCATGACTTGCGGCCAAGGAATGTCGATTTTTACAAAGCGTCCGACTCCGAGCGAGTCGGGGAACAAGAATTTCTGTATACCTTCGGAGAGGAAAACCCAGCCAACCAGGACGCGAATCAGCACGATGGCCTTCGACGCACGACTCTCCCAGGGTGAGTCCGCTTTTATGGGCACTGCTATCTCCTCGCTAGAATCAAGGGTTGAGCATTAAATCAAAGAGGATTAGACGTAATCGAACAGGGTCATAAAGCCAAAGTCCATGTGCAACTGCTGATGGCAATGGAACAATGCGAGTCCCGGATTGTCCGCCGTAAAATCTACTTCGACCTCTTGATATCCGCCCACCATCACGACATCTTTCATCACGCCGGCGGTCGGCTTGCCAGCGAGTTTCGTGATCTCGAAACTGTGACGGTGAAGGTGGATGGGATGAATATCGTCGCTGGCATTGCGCAAACGGATGCGATAGCGTCTATCTTGCTTCAAGTGAAATGCGGCAGGGACGACTTCCTGGGTCATCGGGTGAGCTACGCCATTAATCGTCCATCGGTTGAAACCTTCTTCGGCGGCGTTGTCCTTCGCAAACCTCATCTCGAACGTCTCATCCGGTGGGGGTGCAGTTGCGCCGGCTTTTGCGAAACGCAAATAATCCCAATGAAACGGCTTCGGCGGTGTCCACACCGGCTTTCCTTTGTGTCCCGCATATTCGACGACAATACCCATGCCGTGACCGCGATCATCATCCGCAAGATCACCCATGATCCACACACCGGGATGATTCATCTCGACGATGGCAGAAATGCGTTCCGCCGTTCCCAGCCACAGCACTGGGACTTCCGTAGGCGCTGGGACCGGATTGCCATCTAACGCGACAACTTTGAAAGAATGCCCTGGCAACGCCAAGCTGCGAATCTCGGTCGCGCTGCCATTGAGAACATGAAACAGCACTCGTTCGCCCTGCTTGACCCTCACTGGCTCGCCATGCCCCAGCATGCGACCATTGATCGTGAAATATCGATAGCCCACCTCATATCCGTGCGGCAACCCTTTTGCAAGCGAGACCTTCATCGCGGACTCGCCACTTGACTCCAGTTCCTTCACTCGCGCGGAGGGAGTGAGGAAATCTTGAGCCATATCGCCGCCTTTACTGAAAGACGGTTCGAATTCCTTAAGAATCAAGAAGACTTCCCGGTCGTAGCTCCCGGAGTCATGCTTGGGTTCGATGTACACAGGTCCTACTTGGCCGCTGTACTGTCCCGCGTGGAGATCCGCACCCGCCCGATTATGCGTGTGATAGAAACGGAAACCTGATGGCCGCGGAGTGAACACAATCCGGCGCATTCCCTGCGCGGGGATGAAGGGCGTTCCTTCTTCGGCAGCGCCATCCACGTCGGTAGAGACCATTTGGCCATGCCAGTGCAACTGCTCAGGAGTGTCGGTGTCGTTATGGACTTCGACCGTGGCCGGCTGACCTTCTTTGAAACGCAGTAGGGGGCCTGGGAATTGACCGTTATAGGTAATCGTGGAGACGATGTGTTTCGGGGCTATCGCAACTGGACTCGCGGAAATTCGTAAGACGTAGTCGGGCCGGTTCGAATCGGATTGCGGGAAAACCGCTCCAAAACTCCCTAGTCCGAGTCCAGGCCCCAGGCTCAGCGGGCTTTTGGAGCCGAACACTCCAGCACCGGCTATCATCCCCGTCATTCTGAGAAAATGCCGCCGTCCTGGTATTTGTTTTTCCACGAATTGTCTCCGCTACTCCCGATTTATTCCGATTAGTTTATTCCGCGCCAAACGAGTTTGGACAGAACTGCCGGCGATTCACGATAGGTTTGGGTATTTCGATTCTAGCAACGGCTCAGCACTGTCGAGTTTACACATTCACCTCTGGCAAGGTCGCGTCCGGCTCGGCAGAATTTCAAGGCACAAGCCGCGGACCTAACGGAGAGAGCGTATTGAACCGAGTGAAAGTAATACGGATGAATCCCAACAAGGTCGAGCAGACCTGGGAAAAATCTAACGACAGCGGGGCGACTTGGAACGTGGTGTTCCGCGGGGAATATTCGCGAGCGAATCCTTGAATGACGATATCGAGAGGCATGTTATGGGTTGGAGATGGATAAGAATTGCTGCATGTCTGAACGCATCCGAACGCTTGAGACCATCATGCGGCGCATCGTAGGGGAACAGAACTGAAAGGGATGGCTACCAGCTCACCGAGTCGCGACAAGCGATTCGGTGGTGCGGCTTCAGCTTGCCCTTGCCGGTAATGTCGGCCACTCGGAAGTAGTTCTACTAATCGCCGAAGAGCAGGGGGTTTGCTCAGGCCACCTTAAGCGAAAGCGCGACACCTTGTTCCCATTGCTGCAGCATGCGATCGCCTATCTCAGTGAATTCCGCGTGCGCTTTAATGTAGGCTTGCAGTTCCTTTGAGGTGTCCGCAATCGCAGTTTCTATGCGTTCGAGTATCTGCCGGACGCGGGCAGGAGTCCCTCCCATCCGCGTCTCGCCCAGTCGCTGCAATTCCTTCGCACTCGCCCATTTCGTCGTGCCGTTAAGGGTCAGCGCCATGCTGTCCTTCGGCAGATAGACGGAGGTGGTCACAAGATCATAGACGGGTGCGAGTCTCGCTTCGCCCTGAACATCGTCGTAAACAATCCCGAAGTTCTTGAGATGCGCATCGCCATTGCGAAGCGCGCAATTCAGTGCAATGAGGGCGAACAGCTTTTCCATGTCCTCGCCCACATGCGTCGAGTTGGCAAACTGCCGAAATCGCTTCATGACCGAGGTCTCGTAGCTGCCGCGATATTTCTCGTCGGTCCTGCGGCCGTTCAGCACGCAGAAATCCTCAACTCCGCGATAGGTACCGTCCAGGCGCAGGTCGAAACGGTCAATGACCAGCGCCATGCCGTCTTCGGCCAGGCGGTAGGGGGGCACGTCGAGTCCGTATTTGCGCGCCACGGTGAGGCAAAAATACTCATTGGCCGCCAGTTGCGGGTATTCATTGGCCTCCCACATCTTCACGATATGGGTCGCCCCTTTGTAGCTTTGCGAGAGGCGGTGTCCCGTAGGCTCCATCTCGGCGAAAGCCTTTTCATCGCGCACGAGGATTTTGGGTTGCACGCCGCTGATTCCGGAATAGATAGCAAATTTCTCCAGGAGATAGCGAAAGAGGTCGCCGCCGCGCCTGCGTTCGAGAATCTCGTCCACCGACTGGAAGGGCACCTCCTCGTGCAGATGTTCCTTGTCGCCGGTATAGCGGATGCGTCCGATCTGCGAGCGACCGACAATGGACAGGAGGTCGAATTCGTCGAAGGTGCCGGTGGCTTTCGCAAAGGCAACGCGGAGCCGCTCCCGCAGTACGCCTTCGGGCAGGTTCATCTCGAAAACCGGAAGTAGGCCGAAAGGTACGCTCCACGACTCAAGCCTCAAAGGCATCGTCAGCGAGACCGCGCGCGCGGGCGCAGCGCCGGCGAGGTAAGCAAACGTGCCGCCGCGTTCGCCGTGACGATCGAGTAGTCCCGCCTCAGCGGCGTCGGTCCAGACCTTGATCATTCCGTCCCTCTTCCATAAGTTCGTCAAGCGTCGGCCGGCCTGTGCTTGTTTCCTGGAGTTTCAGCTCCAGCCCCAGGGCGGTGAGAATATTGGTGATCTTGGAATATCCCAGTTCGCCCAGCCGTCCGTTCTCCAGGGCGTCGAGCGTGGAGAGTCCGACCCTGGCTTTTTTTGCAAGCATAGGCTGCGTCAGGCCAAGTGCTTTGCGCTTGGCGGCAATCTGCTCGCCGAGTTCGGACAGAGGCAACATACGCCTAATATACGAGGTGTTATGAGCGATGACAACAATTTAACCTTATATATTGGGTGCGTAGATTATCACCGATAGAGAGGGGCGAAGTGGGCAGGGCAGCTACGACAAGTTGGTTTATGCTCTATGTCTTCCCGGCTGGTGTCGTAGCGGAGACGGCTCCAGAGTTGCCATTTACAGTCACCGAAATGTGTAGTACTGGATCGCCAGCTATGTGGGCGGAAGCATTCCACTATAAAGTGTGTCGGTTTTTTCAAGTTTGGAGATGCCCCGCGCCTGGTCACTGACAACGGGACTAACATTCATTTGTGCTGCGGGATTGCCGCTCAGCCACATCTTCGGCCCTGTGAAGAGGGCCAGATGGATTTGGACAGCCGATTCCGCCCGAGCCCATTGTCCTTTACGTTCTCTACTGCATCATAGACCTGAACAAATTTTTAACTCTGGAGGATACTTATGGCGGACGAAGGATTAAAAGAACTCTATATAGATGAACTCAAGGACTTGTACAGCGCGGAAAACCAACTGGTGAAGGCGTTGCCGAAAATGGCGAAAGCGGCGACGTCAGAGGACCTGCGCGACGGGTTTGAGGAGCACCTCGAACAGACGAAAGGTCATGTTCAGCGGCTTGAAAATATCTTTCAACAGCTCGGCGAAAGTCCGAAAGGTAAAAAGTGCAAGGGCATGGAAGGCCTGATCGAAGAAGGCTCCGAAGCGATTGAGGAGCATGATGGCGCGGTGCTCGACGCTGCGCTTATCGGAGCCGCGCAACGGGTCGAGCATTACGAAATCGCCGGCTACGGAACCGTAATCGCCTTCGCAGAGGAACTCGGCGAATCGAAGCATGTTTCGCTTCTCAAGGAAACGCTCGAAGAGGAAAAGGAAACGGACAAGAAACTCACCGGACTCGCTGGCGACATCAATGCGCAGGCAAGCCAAGGCGAGAAAGCGGGCGAAGAAGACACGCCGCTGACAAAGAAAAAATCTCGCAACGCGGCATAAGTGCAATGTCTAGTGTTTTCTTACAAGAACGCCGTTCCCGGCAATTCCGCCAGGAACGGTGTTTTATTCTTGGCGGGCGCCAAAAAAAAACTGAATTCGGACAACCCGCTCGGCAGATGAAAAAGACCCCGCCTCCATATGGCGGGGTCGACAGTCAAATGCTTTATGCTGATTTTCGAGTTTTAGGCTCGGTTGAACTTGCTCGCTGTTTCCTGGCACGCCCAGAATTAGCTTCGCCGTGCGCTGCTTCCAGGTTTTCAACGCCCTCTTTAAGCTCGGGAACCTCGACGATTTGCCAATCGCCGCCTTCGTTCCACGGCCCCCTGGCGTCAGTCTCGCCTTGATCTCCCTCTCCGGTAGAGTCGTTAAAATACTGGTCGACCAGCACAGGGGTCGGAGGGATTTTGCCGATCGAAAATGGCGCTTTGCCCATACTCTCGAGAGCAGCGGTGAAAGCCTTCATATGAGTGATCTCCCGGGTCATCAGAAACTGAAGCGCATCTTTCGACCCGGGATCGTCGCAAAAATTGATTAAGCGCTCATACACAATCTTGGCGCGAGCCTCGGCGGCGATGTTGCTTCTGAGATCCACGTCCAGTTCGCCCGTGATCTTGAGATAGTCCGCCGTCCATGCGTCTCCCATTGAGTTGAACAAGCTGACACCGCCTCCACCGGCGATCGCAATAAGTGGATCAACCTCTCCTGCCTCACGATCTTTCTTCATGGGCTTAAGATGCATGCGTGCGAGTGTGCCCACAACTTCTAGGTGGCTAAGTTCCTCAGTCCCGATGTCCATCAACATGTCTTTGCGGTCGGGATCGTCGCAATTTAGTCCTTGGATGGAATACTGCATCGCGGCAGCGAGTTCGCCGTTTGCTCCGCCAAACTGTTCGAGCAGCATATTGCCGAACCGAGGATCCGGTGTGCCAACGTTCACGGTATACATTAGTTTTTTTATGTGGTGATACATGAGTCCTCCCTTTCGATGGGTACTTTGCATCAGCCTTTTGGTCAGCCAGCGCAAAGTCCTAAGTAAGCGTTAGGCCTCAACGAGTGGGAGAAACATCGGTTTAGTTACGTAGAGTAACGCAAATTTTCCTCTATGCCAGCCGGACTCGATTGTTTTTTTCTGACTGCTCCTTTGCTCGCCAAAGTGTCCGAAATGATTTTCGACGGCCCCCGACCGACTCCTGGAACATTCTTGATTTGTGAGCAAAGGGATCGTCACTCGGCCAACTTTTATAACCATCCCAAGAGTGAGGCAAAGCATCATACGTTTTCCCCAAGTTCGGAAATTGCCTACGCCCTTTTTGTGGTGAGCCGGAATACGGGAATTAGAATTGCCGCGGCTGAGCGGCGGCACGAAGAGGGTAGGAAATGGCAAAGCAATTCGCAATTGTGACAGGTGCATCGAGCGGTATCGGACTTTCCCTTGCCAAGGAACTCGCGACACGTGGCTACGATCTGGCAATTTGCTCATCGGAAGGGAGGTTGCCAGCCGCGGCGGAAGGATTACGCCCACACGGCGTTGAGGTGATAGATAACGGCCGGGAGTCGAGGACCCTGAACGAATCTTTGATGCTTTTGTGACTACAAAAAAACAGGTATGGGAATCGGGCTTGCAATCTCGCGCTCGATCATTGAAGCACATGGTGGCCGGCTTTGGGCCAAGAAATGGTCCGGAGGGTGGAGCGACATTCAGCGTGGCGTTACCACTCTCGGCTGAGCAATCGAATCCCACTGTGACCAAGCGCCGATGTTCGCGTCGGTTCTTTGAATTCCTTGTGACCTGAACCTGGGCACTTTGCATCGATCCGCCGTTTGCCAAATTGATTCGGGGTAGCGGGTTTGCTAAGGTCTTCGTCATGTCCGAGTGTTCCACCGAGCAGATACGCGAATTGCTCGACTTCCTTTATCGCGTGGAGTCGGGACGAATCCTGGCAACTCTCATCCGCTTGCTCGGTGATTTTGATCTTGCCGAGGAGGCGATGCACGAAGCCTTTGCCGCTGCGCTGATCCTGTGGCCGAAGAGCGGAGTACCTGGCAACCCGCGACCATGGTTGATTTCGACGGCCCGATTCAAAGCCATTGATACTCTGCGTCGACGGGCAAGATTTGATGCGTCTCAAGACGAACTGGTGCGCTATCTCGAAGCGCAATGGAGTTCGGCGGAAAGGTCCAATAATGAGGAGAACAGCCTTGAGGATGGCGGTCTTGAAGACGATCGGCTGCGCCTGATTTTTACGTGCTGTCATCCGTCTCTATCGCCGGAAGCGCACGTTGCGCTCACCTTGCGTGAGGTGTGCGGGCTGACGACCGAGGAGATAGCAAAGGCCTTCCTCATCACTCCGCGTTCGCTGGCGCAGCGAATTGTGCGCGCCAAGGCAAAGATTCGAGAGACACCGATTCCCTACGAGGTGCCGACGCTGCAGGAATTGCCGGAGCGACTGGGCGCGGTGCTTCAGGTCATCTATCTCGTCTTTAACGAGGGTTATTCGGCTGCGGCGGGAGCGGAGGTTACCCGGGCCGAGTTAACCGGCGAGGCAATTCGACTGGGCCGGTTGCTGACCGAACTCCGGCCAGAGCCGGAAGTCATTGGGCTGCTTTCCCTGATGTTGCTACAGGAATCCCGTCACGCTGCGAGAACCTCTCCGACCGGAGAGCTGATTTTGCTGGAGAACCAGGATCGCTCGCTCTGGAACCGAGAGCAGATCGTGGAGGGAGTGGCATTGCTGGAGAAAGCCCTGAAGTCCCGCCGCTTCGGCTCTTACACACTGCAGGCTGCGATTGCGGCCGTTCATGCGGAGGCGGAATCGGTCGCTGCGACCGACTGGCGGCAGATTGTTGCGCTTTACAACCAACTGGTACGAATTCAGCCTTCGCCAGTTGTACGGCTCAATCGTGCCGTGGCAATTGCAATGTGCGAAGGTCCAGAGGCTGGTCTGACGCATATCGACGCGGTATTGGAACAGGGCGAATTGGCAAATTATTACCTGGCGCATTCCGCCCGCGCGGATATGTACCGCAGGCTCGGCAGGACAGCTGAGGCTCGGGCGTCCTATGAGAAGGCGCTGGCGCTGACCCAACAGGGACCAGAGCGGCAATTCCTGCAAGAGCGGATTCGGCAGTTGAAATAAAAAACATGGAGTAGGGCGGATGGCCACCCGCCCCGTTGTTCGCCCCCGTGGGAACTGAAAGAAATCGCCAATCTATTTTGCTTCGAAATATTACCTCGGGAGCGTTGTGGAACATCGATGTTTTGAAACCTGAACGGCAGCTACTCGTCATCCGAACCAATCCCGCCTCTCGGTAAGCATAGGAACGGTAGCTACTCCACCGCCAATCCTCCGGACTCGCCACCAGTCCGCGCACTACCGGATTGCGAGGCATGTACGTCAGCTTCTCGACCTCTTTACTGTTGCCCCACAGATGGAGATCGTAGAAATGACTCTCCCGGAACCGGCCGGAGAATTCGCCCCCAATAGCCAGCCGCCGGGAGTCGCTTAGCTTTACGGCCTGAAATCAGCAGATGTTCATGTTCGGGCATGAGCGCGTATCCGATCACGGCAAAACGATGGCGAACGCGCATCAACTCGAGGATGCCAACCACCAAGTCGCGGCGCACGGGATTGCCGAGCAGCGGCTTGCGCCGATAGCAGCTCCAGGTAATGAAATGGAGGCTTCCCTCGCCGTAATAACGCTTTAAGCCACGTGGCATGAAGAAACCCTACGCACCAATTCGAGGTCCTGTCTGTGACCGATGAACAGGGGCAGGCGTCATCGGCAGCTCAAGCTAAAAACCCCACTTCTCGCAAAGGACGCGAGAAATAAGGCACCCAGCACCCGGCGGAAGAAGAAAAATTTCTTGGACGATTTGTCGAATTCCGGTCGCCCGTTCGACTATATCGTGAAGGCAGGGCAACCGGCCCGCCCCAGATCGTTACAAGAAAAGACCGTTACAGGAGAATGGAGAAATCATGGCGCAGTATTTGGTTGCGATTCACCACCCCGACGACTACGACCCGTCCGCAGAGGGCGAAGCGATGTCCAACGATATCCACGCGCTCAACCGCGAGATGATAGCTGCCGGTGTCAGGATTTTCGCTGGTGGTCTCACTCCGGCAAGCAACTCGAAGTCGCTGCGGGCGCAGCCCGGTGGCAAGGTGCTCATCACCGACGGGCCGTACCTGGAAACCAAGGAGCACCTAGGCGGTTTTTGGATACTGGAAGCTGCTGACCTGGACGAGGCTCTGGCGTGGGGGCGCAAGGCGGTCGTCGCCTGCCGGGCGCCGGTCGAGGTGCGTCCGTTTTTCCGCTCGAACATAAAGGATCTGACGCCCGTTTAACTGACAGAAGACCCGATGGAGGTGACTGAACGGCAGTATCGGACTTGGCCCACTCTCAGGAGGAAAAACATGCAGAAAAAGAAGGTTGGCGCAATCGCAATCAAGAGCTTCGCGCTGCTTGTTGTGCTCGGTACGGCGTACCTCGGTACGGCGAACCAGGCGATGGCACAGGACGCCGTGACACCATATCCTAAGATGGCCCCAATCGACCAATACCTCATGACGGATCAGGGTGCGGAAATAGCCCTGGCTCGAAGTGCAGCGCCGGAGTCCATTTCACGCGAGGCAGAGGTCCTGGTTCTTGGACGGCGTGGTTTCGAAACGGCGGTCAAGGGCAAAAACGGTTTCGTGTGTGTCGTGGAACGTTCGTGGACTTCCGCAGCTGATGCTGACTTTTGGAGTCCGAAAGTGCGGACCCCGATTTGTTATAACGCGGCAGCCGCGCATTCGCTCCTTCCACGCAACCTCAAAAGGACCGACTTGATCCTGGCGGGACGCACGCAAGCTCAGACGGACGAGACCATCGCGGCATCCGTCGACAAAAAAGAACTGCCGGCAATGGAACCCGGGGCGATGTGCTACATGATGTCGAAGCAAGGATACGGCGGCGACAGCGTCAAACACTGGCCTCCGCACCTCATGTTTTATTATTCGCAGACCGACCCCGCGACTTGGGGAGCGAATCTGCCGGGTTCTCCAATCCTTGCCATGAGCGACGAGCACGAGCACCCGACCGAGCACCTGACTATGTTCTCGATCGCCGTGCAAGGGTGGTCGGACGGAACGGAAAATCGCTAAATGTTCGAATAATGTAGGTTCAATCGAAGTGTGAACTGAGAAGCACAAAATCAAAAAGTACGAAGGAAGCGATGACCCGAAATCAAATACACAGCATTTTCCTAAGCGCATTGGTACTCGTCGCCGCGCTGATCGCAACCCGGCCCGCAGCCGCACAAGACTCCAAACAACCATATCCAACGATGTCCCGGTCGAACAATATCTGATGGATCACGACGCCGAAATCGCCCTGGCCCGCAGCGCCGCCCCAGACGCCATCTCCCACGACGCCTAAGTTATAGTCCTAACCCGCCACGGCTATGAAACCGCAGTCGAAGGCAAAAACGGCTGGGCGCGCCGGGTGGGACGCGGATGGATGGCCATGTTCGACCACCCCGAATTTTGGAACCCCAAAATTCGCGCCGCAGATTGCCTCAATCCACCCGCTGCCCGCTCCGTCCTGCCGTATGCCTACAAGCGCACGGAATTGTTGCTGTCCGGCCATTCCAAACCCGAAGTCATCGCCGCAATCAAAGCAGCGATAGACAAGAAAGAATTGCCTCCCTTGTGGGAACGGTCGACTACATGATGTCGAAGGGCTCGTATCTCGCCGATAGTGGCAACTACAACGGCCCCCACCTAATGTTCGACCAAATAGCGAAAGACGGTGCAGCCTGGGGCGCAAATCTCACAAACTCCCCAATCCTCGCCGTAGATTACTGGTACATCTCCGCCGAAGCTACCCCGAACTCGAATCCTTCCCACCCACTGTCCGTCTTTCTAATAGGAGTGGACAAATGGTCCGATGGAACGCCGGCGCCGAGCATGTAAAGCCCGGCGGCAAACGTTAAGTCCCGCCGGGGCCAAATAGAAATTCAGAAAAGCAGCGACCCTGATATGGCGTCCGCTCAACACTCTAAGGAGAAAACGATGCGTTTCATGATGATCATATGTCCGAAAGGCTACGAAAATGCAAAACCCGGCACGGTACCACGTCAAACACATGGAGGTAATGAGGAAATACAACGAGCAACTACAGAAGGCCGGCGTGCTGCTCGCGCTTGACGGCCTGACCCCGCACTCGACGATGAGCGCGCCCGTCACCTTCAAAAGCGGAAAATTAACCGTTACCGATGGCCCGTTTACCGCAACGAAAGAAGTCGTCGGCGGCTACTGGGTGATCCAGGTGAAGTCGCGCGAAGAGGGCTCGAACGGGCCTCGCGCATCCCCGGAGAGGATACCGAAATGGTCGAAGTTCGCCGGATGTTTGAGATAACCGACTTCCCCGCCGACTTTCAGGAGAAATTCGCGAAGTTCGAGCAGCAGATCGCCGAGGGCGGCGACAAGCCGGGCCAGCAGTAAAAAACTCTCCGCTTTGTCGATTTCGCGACGGCTCGTACGACGTTTAGGTAGCCGCCACTGGAAAGACGGAACGGAAGGTCGCTAAACCGTAAATTGAACAAGATTGAAGGAGACTGCATGAGAAAGATCAGGATCATCGAACACATCTCGCTGGATGGTGTGATTCAAGCCCCCGGCGGACCAGAAGAAGATACAGGTGACGGCTTCAAGTATGGCGGATGGGCGGGGCCGCATGCCGACCCGGAGGCAGGAGGGGACATCGTCGCGGCTCACGGCGAGGCTTTCGATCTGCTGCTGGGCCGGCGAGTTTACGATATCTGGAGCGGCTTTTGGCCAAAAGCCCCGAAGAGTCCGATGGCGGACAGTTTTAACGCGGCGACGAAATACGTCGCGACCCACAGGCCGAAGAGTCTTGCATGGGGGCCGGCCGAGGACCTTGGAACGGACATCGTCGAGGGCATTCGCCGTATTAAGGGGAAGAGCGGGCCGGACCTGATCGTCTGGGGCAGCTCGACACTGACACCAGTGCTGCTCGAACACGGGCTTGCGGATGAGGTCATGCTGCTCGTCTTTCCGGTTCTGTTAGGCACTGGCAAACGTATCTTTTCGGAGGGAACGCCGCCACGCGAATTCGTGCTCGTCAGCACGAAGGCTGTGGGCTCGGGCGTCATCATCAGCACCTACAGGCCCAGTGGGCCTTTGCGGACCAGCTCCTACCGCGACGCGGAGGAGTGAGGCGATCGTAAGAGATCATGCGGGGGAGAAACCCGGGGACCGTCCCCGGTCTCCCGACTCATCCGGACTTACGCAGCGATCTACTTTGCCTCATGATGGTTAATACTGATCACTCGTGTGAAGTTCTTATCGAGGGCAGCCTCAGCCGTGGTGGCGTACGCAAAAACCAAAGCCGGCCCCCGCCACTAGTTGCCCATATTTCCAACCTCTACTCTGGTGTTGATCAATACGTTCGTCCAATAGACTCGTCGTTGAGCTTCTGGCTTAATTGAGGTGCCGCTGATAGGAGCAGTTGTGAGCACTGTGATCACCGCACCTCTCGTATAACATTCGGCGGACACTGTATCGAAATTGGAGTCACCCATGAATGCCGTAACGAACGCCGTACAAATCGAACAAAAGAGCTATGAGATGCCCCCGCGGGAGGGGATCAGCATTGCGCAATTTCTCACCGTCGCCGACATCGAGCGATCGGCTCGCTACTACGAAAAGGTCTTTGGCGCTCGCATTCTGAGCCTGGGTGACGGCAACGCGCCTGGGTACCTTCAGCTTGCGAATATCTGGATGATTCTGAACGTCGGGGGCGGGCCGACCCCAGATAAGCCAACGGTAACGCTCAGCGTCCCCG
>Ga0209330_1000679_pt1 | contig 12689 bp, 13 predicted proteins | sample JacPinW_OM2H0_O3_FD_187969 | JGI IMG/M metagenome (GOLD analysis project Ga0209330, IMG submission 187969) | Forest soil microbial communities from Algoma, Ontario, Canada - Jack Pine, Ontario site 1_JW_OM2H0_O3 (SPAdes) (version 2) | ecosystem: Environmental > Terrestrial > Soil > Boreal...
TCATCATGGCCGCCACGATGGTGACCGGCACGCCGAGCCTCTCGCAGCGTTCTGCTTGATGGTGGATCAGTTCCCAATTGCCGTTTCCACGTTGAGCATCTTGTTCGCCTTGGGTCGGGTAATCGAGAGAAAACTCAATGTCGTGAAAAGCGAGCAGCTCTTTGTCCTCCAAAACTGCGACGCTGTGGCCGTTGGAAGTGATGGTGAGCTTGACGGGCTGTGTGCGCAGGTAGGCCAGTATCGCCTTAAAGTCCGGATGCATGCCATTCTCGCCCGTGCCCAGATTCACCGAGCGCACGGGAAGGCGTTCCATGACTGCTTTCACTTGATCCAGGGAAAGGCGATCTGTGCGAGTGGGATCGCGGTAACAGAACGAACAAGCGAGGTTACATTCGTTAGTCAGCCCGAGCCCGAGCGAAATACCTTCATCCGGCGCCGCTGCGCGAGGTGTGGTCGATGAAGATTGGGTGGCGACGTTGTTCACGCGCCGTCCTTCGTCGCCAGGTTTGCAGGATGCGCGAAGTATTGTTTGTAGCGGGCGACTGCAGCAAACTCTGGGCGGCTCCCCAGTTTTCGTTCCAGCACAAGAATCCGCTCATACTCGGCGCTGCGGGAAACCTGTGGCGGCAAGTAGTCCGCAAAAACGCGTACACCCCGCTCGGCAATCATTGCCAGCGATGCCGCTTTCAGCACGGCTTGCAGGCTATCTGACGTAAATAGTCGCGCCTTGGCTCCGTAGAGAGATTCTTGCCCCCACTCGACGGTGAGGTTATTTTCCGCTGCTGCCAAATCGCCTGCCAGGATAGCGGCCTTGAAGACCTCGCCGCCGCGGTTCCGCACAAGGACGGACACTATGGCTGATGAATCCCGCAAGGCGCGAGCCGCGCTGCACATCACAGCATCGAGGTCGTCGACATACTCGAGGATGTTGTGGCAGAGAATTACATCGAACGAACCAGCGCGAAATAGGTTCTCTAGTTGGGCTGCGTCGCCCTCTTTCAGTGCGATCTTTTCCGTAACTCCCGCGTCCCGTGCTGTGCGGTTCGCGATATCCAGCATCGCTGGAGAGGAATCCAGCAGCGTGACGTGAATGCCAAGTCGCGCCAGGCGAACGGCCGTCGCTCCTGTGCCGCCGCCAAGATCAAGTGCACGCAACGAAGGTTTGGCCCGCAGGGGAAGAAAATCCTGCAGATTGGCAAAGGCCAAGTCGGAGCGCAACCGGCCTTCAGGCGTCTCGAGATATGCGGCATACTTGTGGGCGTCGCTCTGGAAGCGTTCGCCGTCGAGCGTGGCAGTCATCTTTTTGCGACCTTCGTATTCATGCGACTCAAGCGAAGTCGTTCTCCGATCCAGTCCCCGGCAAGCACATGGGCAGGATTCGATCAGCGGCTACCAACGGCCAGCGTGAGAGCCACCATCCACGTGAATTGTCTCTCCGGTTACTCTCCGGTTACTTTCCCTGCCCTTGCCGGTAGAGACCAGCGTCGACAATGTCGTTTATCTCCCCGATTTTCCCCATTGGCTGAAACGTCTTAAGCGAGTCCCTGGGATCCTCTTTGTGCAGTGGTGAGTCCACGACGCCCGAGGAGCTAGAGCGTTGAAGCGGATACCGTCTTTTGCGTATGCGATTGCGAGACTTCGGGCTACTGTATTCAAGCCGCCCAATCTGCTTCGCGCGATAAAAAGTGGGGAACCTCATGGGACGTTCCTTTCCGTTGGCTTGGGCAGCAACTGGAATGATGCGAGCATTACAAAAACCACCGATGCCGCTCGCGCGAGGCTGTGATTCTCTGTCAGAAGCCCCCCAATAATGAACCTAAGAACCTCTTCAGGGGCTAAAGCCCGCGTCTTTATTAGCTCCCCCTTTCAGAACTACGTATGAGATGCTTCCAGGCAAGTTAATGAGCGGAAGACGTTCTTGCGAAGTTCACATTGTCAGAACGACGCGAAACTGTGCCTTGCCGCTTAGCATGCGCGCGTAAGCCTGGCCCGCTTGTTCGAGCGGATAGGTTTCGATCATAGAACGCACGCCAGTTAGTTCGGCGAAGCGCAGTGTGTCCTCGGAATCGGCCGGAGTGCCGGAGGACCAGCCCTGAATGGTTCGACTGCCGATGATGAGCTGTGCCGGTGTGACCTCAATTGGATCGAAGGTCGCACCCACCACGATGAGCTTGCCGTTCGGCCCCAGTCCGTCGATCAGTTCCGACATCGCTTTCGAGCTTGGCGCAGTCGCCAGAATTACCTTTGCCCCGCCCAACTTTTGCAATTCCTGGGCCGCGTTTGTCGATTGGCTGTCGATGTAGAGGCCCGCCCCCAGTCTGGTTGCAAGCGCCGCGTTTTCAGATCCGCGCCCGATAGCTGCGACTTTATAGCCAAACTTGTGAGCGAATTGAATCCCAAGGTGACCCAGACCGCCGACACCCTGCACTGCGACAAGGTCGCCGGGGAGTGCACCGCTGTGCCGCAGCGAGTTGTAGGTGGTAATTCCAGCGCAGAGCAGTGGCGCGGCGTCGGCGTCACTTAGACTGTCCGGTATCGACGCCAGCGCCTCCACGGGTGCCACCATGTATTCCTGGTATCCGCCGTCATAGCTGATGCCGGTAATCTTCAGGTTTTGGCAATTGCGAAAATCTCCACGCCGGCACTCGCGACAGGTGTTGTCTTGGCCACCGTGCCAGCCCACACCGACGCGCTGCCCCTTTTTCCACTCGGAAACACCAGCGCCCAGTTCATCGATGACGCCTGCGACTTCATGTCCTGGAACGCGGGGATACTGAATGCCGGGCCACAAGCCTTCTTTCGTGAGCACGTCACTGTGGCAAACCCCACAGGCCTGAACCTTGATGCGCACCTGTCCTGCATCCGGCTCAGGAATCTCGCGTTCGACCATCTGAAAATCTGCTCCAGGACTGGAGACCTGCGCCACCTTCATCTGCCTCATCTTCCTTGGTATTGGTACTACCGTGGCTCTGCTCGCTGCCATAACTCCTCCTCTGAATTGTCGATTTTGTATGAAAAGTATTTACCGCTGCCGGCGAGGGCACCGAACATTGTTCGCAGCGCTTCTACCCCGCCACCTCGAAAATGACTTCCAGCTCGACCGGGGTGCCGAGCGGAAGGCTGGCGACGCCGTATACCAGACGGCAAGGGTTCTTGTCTTTTCCGAAGATGTCTTGCAACAACTCCGAAGCGGCGTCAGCGACTTTCGGCTGATCGCGAACATCTCCCGAAGTGGCCACCGAGACGCCGAGCCGGACGATCCGCGTCACTCTGTCAAGCGATCCCAAATGGTGCCGCGCAACAGCGAGGACGTTGAGCGCCGCGAGGTGAGCCGCTTTGCGGCCCGTTTCTACATCGAGTTCCGCGCCGACTCGTCCAATGAACGTCGCGCCCCGGCCTTCCGTGGGAAGCATCCCGGTCAGAAAAAGCAAATTGCCAGTCTGCACAGCTTCCGCGTATGTACCGAACGGCTCAGGTGGTGCCGGAAGCTTGATACCAAGTTCTCTCAACCGCAGTTCGGCGCTGGCGGGCCGAGAGCCTTCGCCCGCTACCATTGGTCAACCTGCGCAACGTCCACGTGCAGCACCTCCCCGGTCGCATGGCCGGCTTAGATCCGTTGATACGGGACTTCTGGGTCCGAGGGACTTCTTCGGACAAGAACCACGCTGGCGACGAAGAAAAGGATTTTACTTTTCAGGCTTTAGTCTAAAGGTGACGGTGGCGTCAATACAATAGTAACTGTCCGAGAGCAGAGGCGAGGTGGGCCGCAGACGATGGAGTCCCGGGAGAGCCACGGTTGGTCTTTGCATTACGCAAAGAGCAATTTTTCGGCATCGATGAGAAATGCCCAAATCAGCCCGCCTGTGAGCAGGACACCGGCTGAAATAAAAAAGGGAAGGATCCGAAACCCTCGCTGCACCAGAGCCGCAAAAATGATGAGGGATAGGGCGCCGCTAAACTTCCCGCCATATTCATCACACCGCAGAGCGTGCCGCTATATTCCCGTCCGCTCCAGTTGGGCTGTAGACGCGGAGGGATCGCACTATGCGGCTTACCGATGAAATGTGTATTCATATTGCGAGGCCCTCCGAAAGATGCGCAGCTCGGGGGCTTAAACCGAAAATAGAACAAGTTCACAAAAGCGATTCGCTTACTATACCTCTCGCCGGGCGTCACCGTCCAGAACGGGATGGCCGAGATTCAGCCAGCGGAAGGCAGGAAAAGCGAACCCACTCTGCTTTCGACGCAATTAGATCAAATTGAATTTTAGTACTCCCAACTTTTCCACGCTGCAGGTTATTTGATCGCCCGCCTTGAGCCATACCTGTTTTTCTTTCGGATAGCCCATGATTACGCCCTCCGGCGTCCCCGTGAAAATGATGTCGCCGGGCGCTAGAGTCAGGTGCCGGGAAATGTAAGTGACCATTTGAGCGGTATTGAAAATGAAATCATCGGTGTTGGAGGACTGACGCATTTCGCCGTTCACCTGGCACTCAATCTTCAGCTGGTCGGGATCAATTTGGTCGGCGGTGACCATATACGGGCCTAAGGGCGCAAACTGATCCGGGGTTTTACCAACCATCCATTGGCCACCTCTGTCGAATTGCAAATCCCTCGCGCTGAAATCGTTGCCAATGCAATAGCCAGCTATATACGAAAGAGCCTCGGCCTCGGGGACATGCTTTGCTTTCCTGCCAATCACGATTACCAGTTCAGTCTCATAATCAAATTTTGTGGCGATCTCGACCGGAAGCTTGATGGCGCTCTTGTGCGCGCTGAGCGCGTTATTGAATTTGCTGAAAAGAACCGGCTGGGCAGGAATCGGCAGATTAACTTCTTTGGCATGGCGCCGGTAGTTCAGACCGACGCAGACAATTTTTTCCGGACGGGTAACGATGGGTCCGTACTCAATGTCAGCTTCACTGACAAACGCGGCACGCGTGGCAGTTGATTTTAAGGCCGCATCCACCAGTGCATTCAGACTGGGGCCTTCTTCGTGCTGCAGCAGATCATCCACGGTGGCGGGGGCATACATCTGCAGAAGCTTGGCTGCCTCAGGCACATCCAGGATGCTCCGATCGGTCTTTACGCCGAGCCGGAATTCGCCGCTACGGCGCATCGTCAGCAACGTCAGCCCATGCGCCATGCCGCGAGCGCGAGATGGATTACGTTGGTTTTCTTGGTTCATCGTTGGGGATCCTTGAGCTCAAATTGTACCTTGAGTGCCACCTTCGACTCTTGCCTCGAAGCCTGGTTACTTCAGGGACATTGCGAGACGCTGTGTCTTGTAGCTGTTGGTGGCAAGGACCCGACTGGGTAGGGTCGCCGAAAGTCAGAAGACGGAGTCCCAGAGTGTTGACATCTTTGGCCTTCTTAGTCACGGTTTCGGGCGGTCTCTCGATAAAACGCGCATGTCCCGGCTGCGCTTGGAGGTGCTACTAATCCAGGTGGCAAGATTTATGTGATCGGAGGAGCTTCAACGATTCCGGGTTCAAAGCAAACGGCGGTGTATCCAACCCATCCGCATGCCTTCGGTGGGATCGGTCGAGGAATATGATCCGGGCAACAATACGTGGCGCGAGCGCAGCGCGATGCCGACTCCGATCGGCGTCGTCAGACGCGTTCGAGCAGCATCGCCATACCTTGTCCCACTCCAATGCACAAGGAAGCGGACGTTACTTCGCTGGAGTTGGCGGCTGGCGGTTAGCACCAGGCGTGCGCCGCTCATTCCGAGAGGATGTCCGAGAGCGATGGCCCCGCCGTTCGGATTTACTTTTTCACTGTCATCGGGAAAGCCGAATTCACGCGTCACCGCCAGCGCTTGCGCCGCGAAGGCTTCATTCAACTCCAAGAGATCAATGTTTTTTACCGACAAGCTCAATCTGCGCAAAAGTTTTCGAATTGCAGGGATCGGGCCGACGCCCATCAGCTTGGGCTCGACCCCGGCGGTGGCCGATCCGACTACGCGCGCTACTGGCGTCAAGCCAAATCTGCTGGCTGCTTTTTCCGAAGCGAGAAAAAGAGCACAGGCGCCGTCATTGATCCCGGAAGCATTTCCTGCCGTCACGGTTCCATTTTCCCGGAAAGGTGTCGGAAGCTTGGCGAGCGATTCCAGCGTAGTCTGAGGACGCAGATGTTCATCCTCGCTGATAACATTTATCGTCCCTTTGGTGCCTGCGACATTTACCGCGGCAATCTCCTGCGCGAAGATCCCAGCCTTTAATGCGGCGGCGGCTCGCTGCTGCGAGCGCAATGCGAATGCATCCTGGGACGCGCGGTCCACCCCATAGATTTCCGCCACATTCTCCGCCGTCTCCGGCATGGAAGCGGTGCCATACATTTTTTCCATCAGCGGATTTACGAAACGCCAGCCAATCGTAGAGTCAAAAATCTCGGCGTTCCGCGAGAAGGCAGTGGTCGCCTTGGGCATCACCAGCGGCGCGCGGCTCATGCTTTCCACGCCCCCGGCAACGGCCAAAGAAATCTCACCCGCGGCAATGGCTCTGGCTGCAACGGAAACTGCTTCCATTCCTGATGCACAAAGGCGATTTACCGTGGTCGCCGGAACGCTATGCGGAATGCCGGCAAGCAGAGCTGCCATGCGAGCCACGTTGCGATTATCTTCTCCCGCTTGATTGACGCAGCCCAGGACGACCTCATCGATGCTTTCCCAATCGCTGCCCGCAAACTTCAAACGCAGTGCCGACAAGGGATGCGCTGCCAAGTCGTCGGCCCGGACTGCCGCCAGCGACCCTCCGTAGCGCCCAATCGGAGTACGAACACCATCGCAAATGTATACCGTAGTCATTTGATTATTAACGTCGCGCCCAAAAATCGTTGCGATCTGGAAGTGAAGGCCTAGCCCCCGCTCAGCATCCCGATGAAATACTCCCTCCAAATTTTCTCCAGAGAAAGCCTAGCTCACTCGTCCGACGTAGCCGCGGCCGCAGGTTTCGATGAACATGTACATTTCGGAACACGTTCATTCCCCGGTTAATATAGCATTCTTGGCGAAATCTAAAAGTTTCCCGCAGCCGTTCCAGGTGCCCCCAGGTAAGAAGAATACGCAAGTTAGGACGGGAGCAGGTATGATGGTTGACACTTGGAGAGTACGGCCACGAATGGACATGGACGGGTTGCCCAATGGGCTTGGGCTCAGAGAACAGAACAAACTGGAGAAGAGCCAGCGGATCCGAATAGCCGCCCGCGAGCTCTTTTCCAAGCATGGATATGAGAGCGCGACTCTCCGCCAGATCGCTAAGCGTGCCCATGTCGGACTCGGAACCGTGTTCAATTACGCGCAAGATAAGCGTGATTTGGTTTTTCTGATTTTCAATGAGGAACTATCGGCAGTTACCGACCGAGCGCTTAAGGCGGGACAATCCCATCACTCTCTGCTCGACCAATTCACTGGAATCTATAAACCGCATTACGAGTACTTCAGTAAGAATCCCGCTCTCTCCCGGATCCTTTTGAAGGAACTCACATTCTATTCAGAAGGAAAACAAGCGGCTACCTTTCAAGAGATCCGGGAGCGCCTGATTTCAGGAATTGAGAAACTGGTTCAGAGTGCGCAGCAGGAAAATCGCATTCAATGCAAAGAGGAGGCGTGGTTCGTCGCACGCCATGTTTTCTTCGTTTCCTCGGGCGCAATCCGATGGTGGATCGCCAGCCTGCGCCCCGATCCAAACGAAGGGTTAGCTGAGTTGCGGCGCTTGCTCAAGTTGCAGATCAATGGCCTCGGGCCCAATCCGGGGATGAAGAGAAAAGAGGCGAGCAGAAAAGACGGGCGCCGGAAGATGTCTAAGCCGGGGATTTCCTCGCAGCATGGCGTACGAGTTCAGAAAAACGGCAACGCCACCAGCACTGCTCGGGTCTAGAGAATCCGTGCGCTAGCCGGTTCGATCGAGTCTGGTACTCGGCTCCACAATATCCCATATAGACAGTCATTTCGGACGTAACTTGGCAATCACTAGCCCTACGAACGTGTTGGGCAACACCTGGAATGCGTTGCCCGTGCCGTGCCTCGCAGTGACCAGAAGGATACTGTGAGTCTTGGTGTCCAAAGCCATCGTCCGGGCGCCCGATTGGGTGGGAGCATTGTCGACGAGCGCGGAATCTGTCCGGTGAATCCTCGTGAACAATGGTGAGGGTTGCTGATCCCCCTGCCGTGGCCAAGGCGTTTGCCGTTTCAGGGTCGAAGAGGCCGGCATCGGTGCCCGCAGCAACACTCGGAGTTGCCATCACCTTACCAGTATCCGCGTCCAGGACTAGCCGGTGAAAAAAATTGGCCGAGGAACCGATTCGCGCAGCGCTCATTATCAAGCATTATTATCGCGAGTTGCGTCGCAGAATGCTATGGGTCCGGCGGTGCTAGAAAGCGCGCACGTATTTTCTCAGGAAGCCCGATCGACGTTCGTCGCGAGATTGTGACCGCGCGCTTGGGGGGCCAAAGCGTCTCTGGCTTCAGACCGTGGCTCAGTCCGATCCGCATCGGAGCAGAGCGGCACTGTAGAGCGCAGCGTCGTCCCGGCATCCGTAGAGTCGATTGTGAAATCCCCGCCAAGTTCTTTCACTCGTTCGCATATGCCTGCCAGGCCCACGCCCGATCCCGTGCCAGTGCGATGGAAGCGGTCCATCACTGCTGGCGGAACTCCGCGCCCAAAGTCCTGGATTTCAAGAACGGCACGGTCCGGAAGTCGTTGGAATTTCACTTCCACACGCGGGCTCGCGGAGTGGCGGTGCGCGTTGGTAAGACCTTCTTGTAGCGCTCGAAACAGCGCCAGCTCTACCACTTCAGGCATGCGCGGAGTCTTAGACAAACCCGCCGGCGGTTCGTCGGGATGAGAAAAATTCGTCTTGATCGCCATGGCGGTGCGCGTGGCGAAGCCGTCGATGAACCAATGAGCCGCCGCCTCGAAACCTGCCTCATCCAGCAACGGCGGGTGCAACAGGTAGGACATAGAACGAATGCTGGAGACAGCGTGGTCGATCAGCCTACGCGTTTCTTGCAGCATGGGAGACGACCTCCCTCCTTCACGCAGCAGCACCATGTCGAGGTTGATCTGGGCGGCAGCCAGCCACTGGCCCAGTCCATCGTGAAGTTCGCGGGCAATGCGTCTCCGCTCTTCATCCTGCACGCGCATCAGCCGGGCCGAAAGTTTTCGCAAGGTCAGGGTCCGCTTCTCCACCAGAGATTCCAGTTCGTCGTGTGCGCGGCGCAATTCTCGCTCAACTTGTTCACGCTCCTGCAGATGATCGCGAATTTCGTACTGCCGCACTCGCGAGCGGATAGCCGTCCGCACGCTGCTGATCAGCGTGGCCGGGCGCAGCGGCCGTTCAATCAGATTGAGGTTGCCCATCGGGGTTCGCGAGCGAACCATCATCTCCGTATAAGGAGTAGTCGCGCCGCCTCCAGTGAGAACGATAATCGGAAAGTCAGACCAGGGGGGCTGAGCCGCCACGCTTCGGCCGAGCAACTCAATACCTTCCTCGTCGAGCGACTCCTCGGCTACGATAGCGCCACCGGCTCCGCCGCCCACGCAGCGGGCAATCGCAGCCACATCACTGACAACCCCAACCGGAATGCCCGAACGCTCCAGCACCTCTCGAACCAGCAAAGCGTCTTTGCCAAAAGGCGCCAGCACCAGCACCCGGTAATCGTCATGCAGAGAATTACCCATCTACCCGACCTTTAACTTTCCTTCGCTCCACCAAGAAACGTTGGAGTGCCCGTGAGCACCCCATGAAAATCGCGTAGAGGGCGCCCGATATGAATTCGATCCGGTCCCAGCTTCAGTTCCCGGATTGCGTGCTCGTGACTACCACTGCGCCTCTTGATGGTTGAGATAGCTTGGCAGACTTCCCCGTTGGTCTCAAAATAACGGAGCAGCAAAATATTGTCCGCGAGATAGCTGACGTCGACCGCACTCTGCAGGGGCCATCCAATTGTACCGGCTTGCGCTAGAACCATGATGGTGAGCACGCCACGGTTGCCGAGATAAGCCAGAAGTTCGTGGAGATGGACAGCCAGGAATTTCTCTCCCGGCATGGACTGCAGATATCCATTCAAGCTATCAAGCACAACCATGCGGACGTTCTCGTTTTCAACGTGCTGCTGAACGCTCGCGACCAGCTCTCCCGGGGACATTTCTGCAGGATCGACGCGTTTGATGACGATTTTGCCGCTGGCCAAATGCGGACGGATATCGATACCCAGCCCAGCGGCTCGAGTCATCAACGTATGCGGGCCCTCCTCGAAGGTGAACAGGGCGCAGGCTTCTCCTCGCCGGGCGGCGGTCACCGCCCACTGAACCGCCAGACTCGTCTTGCCGCAGCCGGCGGGACCGATCATGAGCGTGCTCGTACCCCGATCAAGCCCGCCACCAGTCAGCGCGTCAAGTTCGGGGATGCCGCTGGAAACTGCCTCAGGCGGTTGATCGGTGCGAGAATCGGCTGCAATGAGGCGCGGAAAAACCATGACGCCGCCAGTCACGATCGAGTAATCATGAAATCCTTCCCGGTAGCGCGTTCCCCGCAACTTCACGACCTCGACCTGCCGGCGAGTCTTCCCGTATTCTCGAGGAACTTTGTCCATGCTGACCACGCCGTGCACAACGCTGTGCAACTGAAGGTCGGGATCGCGGGAGCTTCGGTCATCCAGCAAAAGGACCGTACATTCTTGATCGGACATGAAGTCTTTCAGCGACAAGATCTGGCGGCGGTAGCGCAAGGGATCTTTAGCCAGCATTCTCAGCTCGCTAAGCGCATCAATGACAAGCCGTTCCGGACGCACCCTTTGAATTTCTTTAACAATGCGCTGCATGCGATCGTTGAGCTCCACTTCGGCAGGGTGAAAGACGGTGTATTGCTGCTCCGGAAGAAGATCGCCTTCACTGGGAAGTAGCTCGACGACCTCGATATTGTCCATCGTCTGTCCATGGGACTGGGCAGCATGGGCAAGGTCGGCACGCGATTCCGAGAGTGTGATGTATAAAGCGCGTTCCCCTTTGCGGACCCCTTCGCGCATAAATTGGAGCGCCAAGGTGGTCTTACCGGCCCCCGGGTCACCCTCGATCAGATATAGACGACCGTGGGGAAAGCCGCCGTCCAGGATGTGGTCCAAGCCAGAGCATCCCGTGCTGACACGCGGATCAGTACGCGCATCTAGTTGCGCATTCGCTCCACGACTAGCTGTAGCCATGTCTTCTCCAAGGATTTAGGGTGCCGGGAGCGCGAAAAACCTAGCGTCAAGCGAAGGCTTCGAAAAGGGCGGATTTCGCGCACGTAAACCTTATGATTTCCTAACTCAAATTCGAGAACGATAGACTCCAAACATGGCGAAAGACCGGCCTTGCTACTATCAGTATGATTGCTGATAAGGCCAAGGGACCTACTGTAGGGAGGGTAGTCCTGGCAAATTAGCCAAACCAAAAATCACCGGAATCAGGCGCCTTTCGCAATCTGCGCCGCTCAGGAGTTTATGAAATGAATTCCACCGCAATTCGAATCATCCTGCCGCAACATCTGCGAACCCTCGCCCACGTGGGCAGCGAGTTGCAAATCGAAGTGGGAGCGCCGGCCACGCAGCGCTCGGTGCTCGACGCGCTTGAACTTCGTTATCCCATGCTGCGGGGCACCATTCGCGACCAAGGAACGCAACAGCGCCGCCCGTTCTTGCGCTTCTTTGCCTGCGAGCAGGATCTATCCCACGAGGCCCCCGACGCTCCGCTGCCTGACTCGGTCGTGGCGGGGTCAGAGCCCCTGATCATCCTGGGAGCTATTGCCGGAGGCTAGGCCGCATTCGCCGCACAATCATTTGCCCACGCCGCTCTGGTCCGTTATAGTTTTTCTATGTTTGGAGATTTCACTGCCACCGATCGCTGGACGAAGAAACAAGTTCACTGTATCTATCAGGCGCTAATCGTCGCTATCGCCACGCGCCACGCTGACGCCGTGGACATCAAGTTTTTGGTCGATGGGAAAACGGTGTGGGTGGCTCTACCTCATCCGGCTTGGGTGGAGTATAAGAAGCGTACTGGGAAGGCGATCACCGATTCGCTAGCGGTGGAAATTGCCGGTCATTATCTGCAAGCGGCGCTGGCGGCCGGCGAAGGACTAGGGCGCGAGATGTACTCGCTCACCGTCGAAGAAACCTTGGCTCATTTGGAGGCCGTGGTCGCCGCCATGCAAGCACCTGTCAATGCCTAAAAGTGCCACGAAGCGCTGAAAGTTGAAACTTCTCAGGGCGCTGCCACGCTTCCGAAACCGCAAGAAGTTCTCCGGTTTCACCCGCGAGTTACTCCCGTCACCCGATACGAGGGGGTAATCCTTCAGTGCTGACTCGGCATTGTCGATGAAGCGTTAAGGCTTGGGCTCAGAAACCTTTATCGCTGAAAATTTCGGCGGTGAACGCTTCGAGAGTTGCGCCTTTCTGCCAGGCGTCTGGGGGAAGTTGAGCCTTGCGACAAGTTTGCTCAAGGAAGGTGGTGCGGTCCCAATTGTGGTCGGCGGCGACTTGGGGCAGTAGCAGGCCGCGGCGTCCGTGTTGGCTGACCAGGAGGCCGTGGCGGCCCACCTCGATGTCTTCGACATGAATCGGCTGTGGAGCGGAGAGAACGCTGAGCTCGATTTCGAGATGAGGAGCTTCATCTTTGCTGATGGGCGGGAAGCGGGTGTCGTCGAAGGCT
>Ga0209330_1000680_pt1 | contig 12682 bp, 13 predicted proteins | sample JacPinW_OM2H0_O3_FD_187969 | JGI IMG/M metagenome (GOLD analysis project Ga0209330, IMG submission 187969) | Forest soil microbial communities from Algoma, Ontario, Canada - Jack Pine, Ontario site 1_JW_OM2H0_O3 (SPAdes) (version 2) | ecosystem: Environmental > Terrestrial > Soil > Boreal...
CGGGTGAGGTTGAGCGGATCGGCTCATCCCGTCCCCGCCGTATCGACGTTCGGGTGATCTCTGCCACGAACACCGATCTTCGAGCGGCGTGCAGTTCCGGGCAGTTTCGCGAAGACTTGCTATTCCGCTTGAACACCGTTGAGCTTCACGTGCCCGCATTACGAGAACGCCGGGAAGACATCCCTGTCCTCGCGGTGCATTTTCTCTCGCGCTACGCAGCGCGTTACCGACGGCCAGTCCGGGGATTCGAGGCTTCCGCTTTGCAGCTGCTCATGCAATACTCCTGGCCGGGGAATGTCCGCGAACTTGAGCATACCCTCGAGCGTGCGGTCCTGATGTGCCGTGGAACTGAGGTTGAACGTGCCGACTTGGGGTTGGACTCACTGCGCCAGCACACCCTGAACCTGGAGGATCTCAGCCTTGAGTCCGTGGAAGCCATTCTGATCCGCAAAGCCCTGCAGCGTTCTCACGGTAATGTAAGCCAGGCCGCCGAGGTGTTAGGGCTCAGTCGCGGAGCTCTTTATCGGCGGATGGAAAAACATGGGCTCTAGCCCGCTGGGGAAGCTTAATCCCACACTTCGGAAACCTCCTCGCAAGCGGGTTCGCCTGTTGTATGAACGGCGGATCAGTCTTTTCTCACTGTTTGTCGCCCTACCCGGTATGTTCTTCAGCGGCGTCTTCATCTGGAAGCAGGCTTGGTCTTTGGAGTCCAGGTTCGCGCTGATTTTCGTCGAATTGTTCACGTGGTGGCTGTTGGCGATGGCGTTGCACGAGCAAACCACGCGGCCACTGCAAACCCTGGCCAATGTCATCGCCGCCTTGCGTGAAGAGGACTACTCCTTTCGAGCACGCGGAGCAGCCACGGATGATGCGTTGGGCGAGCTGTCCCTTGAGGTAAATGCTCTGGCCGACCTGCTCGCCGAGCAGCGTATTCGAGCCATTGAAGCCACGGCGCTGGTGCGCCGTGTCGTCGAGGAGATTGAGGTGCCGTTGTTCACGTTCGACCCAGATCAGATTCTTCGCCTGGTAAACTCAGCCGGAGAACGGTTGCTGCAGCAGCCCTCCGTGAGACTTCTGGGTCGCACAGCCACAGAGATTGGGTTGGGCGGTTGCTTGTCGGTGGAAAGCGGCACTCTGGCTCCCTTGCATTTCCACGATCCGAACGCGCGCTGGCTGGTGCGTCGGAGTTCATTTCGGCAAAAGGGCGTGCCCCACACTTTGATCGTTCTGTCCGACGTAAGCCGCGCTCTCCGGGAAGAAGAACGCGGCGCCTGGCAGCGTCTGATTCGCGTGCTCGGGCACGAACTCAATAATTCACTTACGCCAATCAAGTCGATTGCCGGGAGTCTGAATGCTCAGGTCTCCCAGACCGTGCTCGATGCGGATGCACGGCAGGATTTTCAACGCGGACTGGCCATTATTGGAACGCGGGCCGATTCCCTCAATCGTTTCCTCCAGGCGTATCGTCAACTCGCCCAGATGCCCCCACCGGTTTTCTGCAAAGCTGCGCTTCTCCCGATCGTCGAGCGGGTTGCTGGGTTTGAGACGAGACTGCGAGTGCGGGTTGTTCCCGGTCCTGACATCCAATTGATGCTTGATCCCGATCAGTTCGAGCAGATGCTCATCAACCTGGTGCGAAATGCAGCTGAGGCGGCCATGGAACCACGGCGCGCGGAAAGCGGATTCCACGAGGCTGCTTTGGACCCTCAGGTCGTGATGCATTGGGACCTCACCGAGAAGGATCTGATTCTCACTATCGATGACAACGGACGCGGATTTCTCAATCCCAGCAATGCCTTTGTCCCCTTCTACACCACCAAGCCCGCGGGAAGCGGTATTGGCTTGGTCCTCTCCCGACAAATCGCCGAAGCCCACGGCGGCTCGATTGAGCTCCTGAATCTGAGTGACAAGAAAGGTTGTCGGGCAAGAATCGTGCTGCCACAAGCCCAGCCTCCTGTGTAGCCGAGACTCCAAGAGCTGGGTAGCTTGGGGGATTCGTGCAGAAAGCAAACCAAGAATAACTGCCGTAGTACCTCGCCCATGTAAGGATCAATATCGCAACACCTTGGCGGGATCGGTACGCGTAGCGCACCTGGGCTGAAGCTTTACCGCCTTAGAAGCCGAAGCGTGCGCCTACCAGACATAGGTCCCCACCGACTCCGCGGGCAACGCCGTCTGGAAGAACTTCCCGTGGTACTTCACCGCGAAGGACTTCGCAAAATTTCCGGTATTTGAAACTACCAGGACCACCTTGCCCTCCGGAGTCAGAAAAGCGACACTGGCCAGCTGTTCCATCTCGCTCGAAGCCACCCGCACCGAGCCCGACGGCACGAACTGCGAAAAATGCTCGACTGCATAAAAAGCAACATTCTTCGTTACAGAATCGCCATCCAGCGTGATCGCCCCGGAACATCCGGTGCAGCCCCCGTTGTTGGTGTGTGGCCCGTTTTGCGGATCGGCCGCCAAATTCCAGAGCAGCACGTTGCGGCTCCAGTTCCTCGTCGCGCCAATCATCACCCGCCTCACCGGCTCGGCAATTCCCAGCGGCCCTTCGCCGCGCCGCGCCGTCACCGACTGTTCCGTCATATACAGGTTCTTCTTCGGATATGCATCATGCACCTGCGTCAGCACGCTCGCGTCGCCGCCGTACAGGTGAAACGCCGTCCCATCCACATATTTGCTCGCTGTCGGATCGCCCAGAATCGACAGCGGATACGAGGGTACATCTGGGTTGTGGTCGTAAAGCAGAATCTTCGTCCGGATACCGGCTTTCTCAAAAGCAGGCCCCAGATCTTTCGCAATAAACGTGTCTTGTTCCTGCGCAAACATCACCATGCTGGGCGTATTCTTCGGATTCAGAGGCTCATTCTCGACCGTGATCGCGTCAATCGCAATCCCCTCTACTCGCATCGCCTCGATGTACTTTACGAAATAGTTTGCGAATGCGCCGTAATACTCCGGCTTGAGCTCGCCTCCCTTCACATCGTCGTTCGTCTTCATCCATGCCGGAGGAGACCACGGCGATCCCAGGATCTTGATCCCCGGCTGAATCGCCAGAATCTCCTTCAGCACCGGAATCACATCCGCGCGGTCCGGCCCCAGGCTGAATTTCGCCATCTCCACATCAGTCTCGCCAGTCGGCAGGTCATCGTACGAGAACACTTGCTCATTCATATCGGAGGCCCCGATGCTCACCCGCAGGTAGCTCACTCCGATTCCATCGCCGCTTGTCGTAAACAGCTCCTTCAGCAGGGCCGTCCGTTGGGAAGCGCCCATGCGCATCAGCAACTGCGCACTTCCTCCCGTCAGCGCAAAGCCAAAGCCGTCCATTGTCTGAAAGTGTTGCACATCGTCCACAGTAAGCACCGGCAAGTGGCCCCCTTCCGAGGAAAAGTGAAGGGAACTCGCCTGCCGTGCTACTAAGTGAGCCCGGTCGGGCGTCGTCAGCCACAGCCGCTCCTCCCGCTCCTGCTGTGCGTTCGACGACAGGGAACAGAACAGCAGGGCGCAAGACGAAAACAGGACCAATTTCAGCTTCATGAGACCTCCAATTTACGAACCGACCCGGTCCTCTCGGAAAGACAAACAATTGTGTTAATAGTAAATAATTCGCCAGCGATAAGAGCAATGCAGAACCGCGCCTGTCAATCCCAGCCGGCGGCTACGGCAGCCGCAGAAGCAGTGGATGGAAGCAGACGGCATTGTTTCGAGAGAAAAACTCGAACCACTCAAATTCGCCGCACCAGTCCCTGGTTGGTGGCCTGCGTATTGCGGACCAGCAACAACACGAGAAGCATTCCGACGAACGGAACCAGGCCCGCGACAATGACGATCGGATCGAAGGAATGAGTTCCGGTGGCTCGCCGCGCGTCGGACAAATAACCTATGAACTTGAAGGCTACTATGGTTCCGATTCCTGCGCCGGTGCCGCTCAGGCCGCTCACCGACGCCACGGATTCGCTGTGATAAAGATCGGACGGCAACACGTTTGCCATGATCGTGAATCCGGCGTAGGAAAAAGTCGCAAACGCGAAGAGGAAGGAAATCAGATAGAGATTCGTTGTGAAGATAGTTGGGATTAACAGCGTCACTCCGATCGCGCCGTAAATCATCACGGCCTTGCGGGCCGCACCCACCGGCCATCCTCGCTTGATCAGGTAGCCCGACACTGCCCCGCCGAAAAAACTGCCCGCGTCGGCGGCGAGGAACGGTATCCACACCGCGATGAGGCTGGTTTTCAATTCAATTCCCTTCGCGACCAGATAGATGGGGAACCACTCCGCGATGAAAAAGAAAACCGGGTCGGTAAAGCTTCTCGCGATGATCGTCCCCCAGGTTTGCGGCAGTTTCAGCAGGTCGCGCCAGCGCGGACGAGCCGTGCCCTCCTGCCGTGCATCCGCATCACGCTTGTCGGCCACGATCATGCGGAGTTCGGCCTCGCTGATCAGCGGGTGGCTTTCTGGCGGATGATAAAGCCAACGCCAGACGATGAGCCAGAGGAAACCGAGGGCGCCGGGAACCATGAACGCGGGACGCCATCCCCATCGTGAGTAGATCGAATAGGTGAGGTAGGGGGTAATCGCCGCTCCGATGGAGGAACCGCTGTCAAAGAGCGCCGTTGCCAGGCCGCGTTCACGCTTCGGAAACCATTCCGAGACTGCTTTCGTCGCGGCCGGCCAGTTGGCAGATTCGCCGGCGCCCAGCAGGAAACGGAAGGAAGCGAGGTCATAAAACCCACGCGCCAGCGAAGTCAACATCGAGACGATCGAGTACCCGAGGACGCTAAGTGTGAGACCCCGGCGCGTGCCGATTCGATCTATGAGCTTGCCGAAAACCGTCTGCCCGATGGAGTACGCGACGCGGAAAGCGATCGCGAGATTCGCATAGTCGCTATTGGTCCAGTGATATTGGGATTGCAGATAGGGAGCCAGCCAGGAGAGCGTTTGACGGTCGATGTAGTTGATGACGGTGGAGGCAAACAGCAGTCCGCCGATCCACCAGCGTAGGGCGGGGATCGAGCGTGCCCTGCGTAACGGGGACTTCTCGGCCGTATCCATGTCAGTGCTGAATTAATTTGTGGGTGAGTAAACTCCGGAATCTTCTCCCGCGATCCTATCCAGAGATCTCTAACGCCGAACTGAGCAAACTGGCGGAGTCGTTGTCGAGATACACGCTGGCGTTGGCGTGCGTGCGCAGAATCGAGGCAGGCGCCATCGGACTGATCTCGCCCTCGAAGCAGGCCTTCACGGCCTGCGCCTTTCGCGGCTCGGGCACGACCGCCAGAACCTCCTTCGCCTTCAGGATCTGCCGGACCGACATTGAAATTGCCTGCTTGGGCACTTGTGATATATCGCCGAACCAAGCTTCTCCGACCTGCTGCCGGCGGCAGGCTTCGTCAAGGTTGACGATAAGGTATGGCTCTTCGGTTTCGAAATCTGCCGGCGGGTCGTTGAAGGCAAGATGGCCGTTCTCCCCGACACCCACAAAGGCGATGTCCACCGCCGCAGATGCCACTGCCTTGCCCAGCTGGCGGATGACATCGGAAAGATCGCGCGCGTCGCCGTCGAGGGGATGAAACTTCGCGATTCGGGTTTTGTTCACTAACCGCTCGAGAAGTATCTTGCGACAGCTTGCAGGATGTGTCGCAGGCAGGCCGATATATTCATCGAGGTGAAACAGTTCGACTCGTCCCCAATCGACATCCGTGGACTCGGTGAGAGCAGCGAGGAACTCCAGTTGAGACGTGCCCGTGGCGGCTATGACGCGTGCCTGGCCACTGTCCCGGATGGCGCCGCGGATCGCAGCTGCCGCCTTCTGGGCGGCTGTCTTTCCCAGCGAACTCTTGTCGTTGAAAACCTTTAACACCATTTCTTGGCTTCTTTCTCCAGTTCTCCGACCGCGTCCCGCCGTGAATGTTGGGAAATTATACAAGAACTCGAACGATCACAAGCCGCGCCGATGCGGCTCGAGAATGGGATGCGATTGAAAGCACGGTGGGTCTTGCACCCTAGAAGTCAACCTCTCGGTGCCGCTGGCGACTGGACAGATTACACTGATTAGTCGGGTGAGTACCCCGGTTAAATGCGGCCGGCGTGACTCGGCTTCACGGGACTGCGATGCAGAATAGCGTTCTGGATCGACCCCGAAGACGATGTTTAATTGCACTCCCCGATCTTCACATGGCGAGCGCATCACCTATTCGGACCACGTCTACATTCTGATGTCAGATGTCCCGGCCAAACATAAGTTTGGCACGCAGAATCTATCAGCCGGTGATGATGTCGTGATGTACGGTGTTTTCGTGGGCAAAGCGAGACACCCAATCCAAGCCAGGGAAGTCCAGACGTCGCGCAATGTACAACACGAGGCTTTGCGCTACTCCGAGAGTTCGCGGCGATACAAGTGGATTCTTTCCCGACGTGTCTCGGTGGTGGCAGCGAGCCTTCCGCGGATACCACACGCCCGATGGGCAGGTTGGCACGCGAAACTATTGGTTCAGTGGTGCCGCTGGTTTTCTGAGAGGAACCGGGTTTCGCTCAACCGAACATCTATCGGCAACAAGTAGCGGAACTGGTTAGGCTTTGTGCTGAAGGTAAAACGAAAACCACCGAGACACACGCATTGGAACCAGAGCCCTACTCGCGCCCACCCGTCCCAAGGTTCTTGAGAATGTTGATGGAATCAAGTTTCTGATGCATGAAGGTGTTTGCGGCGGAACGCGTGAAGATGCCAATAATCTTTGCGGGCTAGTTGCGGGGTACATCCATCATCCGTATGTCGCCGGAGCGACTGTTCTAATTCTGAGATGCCAGAACTCACAATTGAAATTCTCCACGAACCGATCGCCCGGCGTAATCCGCATTTTCAGCGAGCCTATGTTCGTATTTGAGCAGCAACAGAGCGGCTCCGAATTCAAGATGCTTTCGGAATCTATCCGGTCGACTTTCAGCGGGCTCATGGAGGCGAACAAAAGTCGGCCTGCCCCCGCCTCTCTCTCGCTTGTGCGTGGGTTTGAATTGCGGCGGCTCGGATGGGTTTTCGATATACCTGCGAATCCCGCTGTTGGCCGGGTGGGGGATGGCTGGCAGCTCCTGGGGGGAGGAGCCTGTTCTCCGAATTTTCTGAACTCTGCGGCATCCCACAGGAATTAGTATCGATCGTTGCATCGGGAGGGCCGGCGGCGATCGGTTCATTCACGCGATGCGTGACTATGCGAGTCGCGCAAAAAGCTGTCGACTCGGGCTTCGATATGAATTCTTCGCCCGGAAACATCCGGGATGGATTAGTGCCCGACGCCATCAAATCAGCTGGGGCGGCCAGGAAGGGAGGAGCTTCCCCGGTGACTGCTGCGCTCGATTATCCTGAGTACTCCACCGCGCCAGGACTAGACCTCCAGTGCACGCCGGGCAACGACTTGGAGTGCGTCACCGGGCAGCTGGGCGCAGGCGCTAACCTTATTCTGTTCACCACCGGGCTGGGGACGCCGACCGGAAATCCTATTGCGCCGGTGGTCGAGATCTCAACAAATTCGTCGCTAGCCCCCACGGATGCAAGACATCATTGATATTGACACGGGTGCTGTCATCTCAGGGGAGGCACGATCGAAGAGATGGGAGACGCATTGCTGGAGCGGCTGGTTGAGGTGCCAGTTTCGAACTAAGGCAGAGTTGCTCGGGCAGGACGACTTCATTCCCTGAAAGAGGGGCGTCTTCCTCTGATGAGCTGCCGCGATTGCAGCCGATGCGGTGAGAGATGCTGTCAACCGCGAGCCGTGGCCGGCACTGGCTGTGGCTAAAGCTATCTGAGATCGCGTAAGTTGTAGGTGCGAACATGCTGCTCGCGGAGAAAAAAGTGGGCCATCCTCTCTTAGACCTCACCCGCAAAACGGCGGTCGTGATTGGCGGAACCAGCGGCATTGGACTGACCTTGGCACGCGGGCTGGCAACGGCTGGCGCAAATGTGATTCCGACCGGACGCCGTTCCCAACTGGTCCGTACGGCCAGCGACGAGATTGTGGCACTCGGCCGAAAGTCGCTGCCGATCACGTGCGACGTGACCAGCAAAGAAAATCTGACGGCATTGCTTGATGCCGTTTGCCGCACTTTTGGCAGCGTTCAGATCCTGGTAAACTGCGCTGGCCAAACGAAGCGGACCCCCACTCTGGACTTACGCGAGGCAGAATGGAGCGCGATTTTAGAAACGAACCTCACCGGCACCCTGCGCGCCATGCAGGTCTTCGGCCGGCACATGGTCGAGCAAAGGTACGGTCGCATTATCAACATAGGTTCGCTTTCCTGCTTTCTCGGTCTCTTCGAGGTTGCAGCGTACGGCGCCAGCAAGGCAGGCGTTCTGTCTCTTACCAAATCGGTGGCCGTCGAATGGGCTCGACACGGAGTGTGCGTCAATGCCCTGGTGCCAGGCGTATTTCGCACAGCTTTGAATGCGGCGTTGCTCGATGGTACAGCCCGCGGGCAGGAGTTCTTGCTACGTACGCCAATGGCGCGTTTCGGTCAACTCGAGGAACTCGTGGGGGCTACGGTATTTCTTGCTTCTGACGCGGCCAGTTTTGTCACGGGACAGGCAATCGTAGTCGACGGCGGATTGCTTGCCAGCGGGGTCAATCAATGATCTGCTTCGTCTGGCGAAGCCGTCTTCTCACCATGAGTGCCAATACTCCCGCGAGAGTGCCTATACTCCCTTTTTCCAGTCTGGGTCACTGTCTGTTTTCGTCCGGACGGTCAGGGAAGCATCATGGTTCGTTTGCTTCTGACATGCCTAGCGACCAGGACGGCGCACGCCCAGCCCGGCAGTAGTTTCGGCAAGAACAATCAAGAACCACAGAAGACGCAGCATCGGTCTCTGAATCTTTACGACTTCGCGCCAAAAAGCATGCCGAAGACGATTCCTCGCAAAGTGTATTTCGAGAATGCCGCTCCTCAGCTGAGAGTAAAAGTCTAATGCCTCGATCGCTGGAAACGCACATGTGCGATGGCGTAATCGCTTGCGTTCTCGTTCTTATCGCAGGGCAGACACTCACGGCAGCTAAACCCACTGTGATGGAAAGTACAAAGGCTCGAGAAGACGTGGCGCCAAGTACGGACCCAACCGTCCCATTCTGGCGCGGGGCGCGATCCTTCTATACCGACAAAGCTCCTACGGCCAGAGCCAACCGCGCTACCGTACCGAGATCCTCTCGCGCTGGACAGAGAAGAATCTGTACTTCTTATTCGTTTGTCCTTATGAAGTGCTGAATCTCAAGCCCTCGCCCGACAGTTCAAGCGAAACATTTCAGCTGTGGGATTGGGATGTTGCCGAAGTCTTCATTGGTTCCGATTTCCAAAACATCCGCAGATACCATCGCGCCTTACACTTTCGAACTTATCCGCTCTCCAGTCATTCGTCCAACAAAACATTAGAATGACACTTATCTCCGGAAAGAACTAATATTGCGCCACCACCCCTCAGGCCGAAAACTCATGCATGGTGAGGGTCACGGGAATCAGCAATCAGCCAGAATCCCACCTTTACGCGATATCCCATGCAGGATACGAGCCGAGGGAAGAACGCAGAATTCCAGCCTTTCGAGTTCCGCTCGAAGTTGGGGTACGGATAAGAAGCGAATGGCCGCAAGTCCGAGCGCTCTAGCCGCCGTTATGTTCACTTCGCGATCGTCGATGAATAACGTTTCCCGCGCCGTTGTTCCGAGCTCCTCTAGGCAGTGCTGATAGATCTTGGGCTCGGGTTTGGCCGATCGCACTTCGTGGGAAAATACGGTGCAATCAAAATTCCGCATCCATTCGAACTCGCCTCGCACCTCGGCGACCATGTCGGCGTGCATGTTGGACAACAAAGCCGTACGCAAGCCGCTCTGGTGCAGGGCTTCTAGCCACGCAATCATCACCGGGTTCGTGTTGCTCCACATCTCCACATCCCAGGCGCGAAGCAACGGGATTTTGTCCGCGGCTAGATCGATGCCTGGCTCGTCCGCAAAGGCAAACCAGTAGCGATCAGGCGTCAAATCGCCGCGGTCATAAGCCCGTCTATTTTTTTCATACAAGGTTTCGAACTGCGGAATTCCGATGCCGAACACGTCCGCCATTCGGCAGATCTGTTTCTCGGTCGGCCTCAAACACAAGACCTCACCATAGTCGAGAACAATTGCCCGGATTTCCGAGCCGCGGGCATTCGTAGAAGTCTCGGCGATGTCCATGGAGCAATTGTCGAAGCTGCCTCACTCTTTCGTCCAATGAATATTAAGCGGCACTGTGATAACTTTTCTTCATGGATGTCGAACTCTCGGAAATTCGCTCATTTTGGGTTCTGGCCGGCACCCTTCATTTTGGAAGAGCTTCTGAACAGCTCTTTCTCTCTCAGCCGGCCCTCAGCAAGAAAATTCGAAGGTTGGAAGATAAAGTCAAAGGACGCCTTTTCACCCGCACACATCGCAAGGTCGCACTGACTGAGGCGGGGCGTGTCTTGTTGACGAAAGCCGGGAAACTCTTGCAGGATGCAGAGTCGGCCCTGGCTACGGCGCGAGCTGCCGCGGAGGGAAGTGCAGGTACTCTGCGTATCGGTTTCGGAATCGCTTCTGTCTCCGAAATCGTTCCCCGGACCATCCTGTCCTTTCGCAAGAGCTACCCTGATGTCGAACTACAGATGCGCGACATGTCGACGCCCTCGCAGACCGCAGCACTGCTCGATGGCACTCTCGACGTGGGAATTCTCCGGCTGCCTGTAACCTTCCCTGAATTGATGAGCGCTCCCCTGTTTTGCGAACACCTGGTGCTGGCTGCCCCCGCCAATATTCGATTCACGAAAAGAGACCGCCTCAGCGATTTTTGTGACCAACCTTTTATTTTCCTGCCGCGCTCGGCCTCTGAAACTTTTCACGACCACGTATTGAATCTCTGTTGGCGCGCCGGATTCACACCCAGAATCGTGCAGGAGGCCGGCGAGATATTTACGATCCTGAACTTGGTTCGCTCCGGTCTGGGGATCTCCCTGGTTCCGAGCTCGGCCGTGCGCATGAAAGTACCGGGAGTGCACTTTCATGATGTGCGTATGAAGGACGCCATGTGGCGTATCGGCATTGCCTGGAATCGTAATTCCGAGAGGCGTGTGCTGGTCTCACGTTTAGCGAACGTAATTACGGCTGTCGTCGAGCGACGAGCAAAATCGGACGAACTGTGATCAGACTTCTCCCCCGAACGAGGATTGTTGGTGAACGTGATTTTATGGGCGGGGTTCCCAGTCACTTCAACCCCCGCGTTGGCGACCACAACATCGAGACGGCCGAAGTGTTCGATAGGTGTTACGCATAGACAATCGATGTCGGCTACATTTTAAACATCCGCTTGCACGGCGATGGCGGTACCACGTTGCCGCTGGGTCGCGGCAATCGTTTCTCTCTCGCGTGGTCTTTCGCTCCCAGAATAGTTGACGATCACGCTGCCGCCCCGCCTGCCCGAAGCGCTCCGCCACAGCCTTGCCAATTCCGCGCGTGGAGCCAGTCAGGTGAGCAACTTTAGAGTCAAAATTCGTCATATCTTTATCCTTATCCTTCTGTATCCTTCGGAATCCCCTTCCGCCCTGGGGGGCGGAAGGGCTTGGAGAAGTGCCTTCCGGCGCCGGTTCAAAGCAACATGCCACCGGAAACCTCAATCCGCTGCCCGTTGATCCAGCGATTCTCGCCGGAGAGCAGCGCCGCGATCATTGGCCCGATGTCATCGGGCACCCCAGCCCGACCGAGGGCAGTCATGTCAGCGACCATCTTGTTGACAGCTGGATTATCGCGAACCATTCCGCCGCTGAAATCGGTAGCGATGGCGCCTGGCGCGACCGTGTTGACGGCAATTCCACGTCTGCCAAGCTCTTTGGCCAGGTAACGAGTCAGAACCTCGACTGCGCCCTTCATCGACGCATAGGCGGAGGATTCCGGAATAGTAACGCGAGTGAGTCCGCTGGAGAGGTTGATGATGCGCCCGCCATCCTTGATGAGAGGCAGGAGTTTTTGCGTCAGAAAGAAGACGCCCTTGAAATGGACATTGAACAGGTTTTCGAGTTCCTCGACCGTGGTCTGTTCAAAGCTTTTGTGGAGAGAAGTGCCGGCATTGTTGACGAGGTAGTCGAATCGTTCTGCGCCCAGAGTTGCGAGAGCAGATTGAACATCTTTCACAAATAAGTCGAAAGCGGCGACGTTGCCCGTATCGAGTTGGAGCGCGATTGCTTTTGCTCCCGCTTCATTCACTGCTTTCGTCACTTTGTCTGCTTCGAGGCGATTTGTGTGAAATGTAAAAATGGAGTCAATTCCGCGCTTGGCGAGATTGACAACAGTATGGCGGCCGAGTCCACGGCTCCCCCCTGTTACGATGGCGATCTTGCTTTGTGAAACTGCTGAATTTTCTTTGCCCATACGGCCTCCGAATGATTGTTCTGTCATCAAACATAAGTCCGGCCACTGCTTTTGTGAATGCCAGGAGTTTTCGATTTCTTGCCTATTCCTACCCGGCACTTCTATGCTTGTCTGAGAGCTAAAAGCATCGGGAACACAAATAGTGGACGAGCTTCGCGAAGCCGTAAAGCGCTTCTATGAGAAGGTCATAAAAGTCAAGGGCCGACGTGGCGGCCGGTTTTGTCCGTCTTGCCGTGAAACCTTGCTTGTTTTTTCCGTGCTGCATAGAGC
>Ga0209330_1000683_pt1 | contig 12654 bp, 12 predicted proteins | sample JacPinW_OM2H0_O3_FD_187969 | JGI IMG/M metagenome (GOLD analysis project Ga0209330, IMG submission 187969) | Forest soil microbial communities from Algoma, Ontario, Canada - Jack Pine, Ontario site 1_JW_OM2H0_O3 (SPAdes) (version 2) | ecosystem: Environmental > Terrestrial > Soil > Boreal...
GTTGTGTGTATGGAGTTTCGCTGCGGGGCAGTTCAATTCTGCGCCCGTAAACCGTATCGCTAACGTCGCGCGTCGATCCTCATGCGAATCCCGTTTCGCGGACGCAACGTCACCAGCGCCTCCGGCACAATCTTCTGGCCCGCAACGAGTTGAAGCTGGAATTTCTGCGCGATCGTCGCAATCACCAGCACCGCTTCCATCAACGCAAAATTCTGACCGATACAACGCCGCGGCCCGTCGCCGAACGGAAAATACGCGCCCGAAGGCAGCCGGTCCTCGAGACCGTCGAGCCACCGCTCCGGATGGAACGCTTCCGGATCGTCAAAAAATCGCGCGTCGCGCTGTATCACCCACTGTGAAAAAATGATCGTCGAGCCGGTTGGAAAATCGTACCCGCCAATCGTGCACGGCGCGATGGAAGTGCGCGCCAAAATATATGCTGGCGGATATAGCCGCAGCACCTCGTTCACAACCGCCAGCAGATACGGCAGCCGCCCCAGGTCCGCGATCACCGGCGCCCGCCCACCGAGAACATCCCGAAGCTCTTCGTGCAGCCGTACTTCGGCAGCGGGATTCTTGCTGAGTAGATACCAGGTCCAGGCAAGCGTCAGCGCCGTCGTTTCATGCCCCGCCAGAAACAAAGTCATAGTCTCGTCGCGAAGCTGCTTGGGAGTCATCTGGCTACCATCTTCGTCCATCGCCGACATCAGCAGCGAAAGCAAATCCTTGCGCTCGCCCGTGTGTCCCAACTCCTTCCGCTCATCGATAATCCTGTACACCAACGAATCGAGAAACTTCGTCTCGCGCGCCGCACGCCGGTTCGCGGGAGTAGGCCAGCTCTCCGGCACTTTGATGGGGTAACGCGCCTTCCGCAGCGAATAGCGCACCAGAAAATCCAGCGATCGTCCCACTTGCAACGCCTCCCCGGGCAGCGTGGTTCCAAAAAGCGTGCGAACAGCCGTCTCCAGGGAGATGGCCATCATCTCTTGCGCGATATCGCGCTCCTCCCCGTCACCCCATTTGCGGATTTGCACCTCCGCGCTTTCCACCATCGTCGACGCGTACTCGTTGATGCGACTCCGATGGAACGCCGGCTGGGCCAACCGCCGCTGGCGCCGCCAGAAATCTCCCTCGCTGATCAGCAGCCCTTCACCCAACAAGCGCCCGGTCACATCTTTGGTGAGCTTGCTCTTATGAAACTTGCTCTGCTGAATAACGTTCACTTGCTCGATGTAGTCCGGATGATTCACCAGGATGCGGCCATCGGACCCTATCGGTATCCTGACGATGTCACCGTACTCGCGTGCGATGCGTTGAAGCGTCCCGAGCGGGTCGTGCAACACCTGCAGCGCCATGCCCAGGAGCGGCAACCCTTTCGGCCCCGGTGGAACCCGCTTCCCGTTGGTAGATGACTTGTTACTCATACGATCGACTCGCAATCGTGCGAGCGTTTTCCTCTTTGTGATACGCGCGATTACCTTACTTTACTTCATAAACCTCTGAAGCTTCGAGGCGGATGGCGAATCAAATGATGGAGGCGAAGTTATTGCCGGACGGCCCATGAAGAGTAGTGGACACTTTGGTGGTTTCATCGTGTTTCGGTAAGATACTCGCCAAGAGGATTTCGTGGACTTTGAACCGCCAGAGTGGCTCGCGCAGATCGAGGGCATTCTCGAGACGCTGAACGAAGGCGTCATCATTGCGGACGATTGTCCCCAAATCATCTTCGTCAACACAAATTTCGAAGAAATGACGGGCATACCACGCAGCGATTTTATGGGGTCGAACTTCGACAAATTCTTCACCCCGGAAGAATCTGAAATACTCAACAACCAAAGAGAAAGAGGTATACAGGCTGGCCACAACCGTTTTGAGTTCGTATTGCCGCGCCACGACGGCGGCCGGCTCCCGGTCATCGTCAGCGCACGCTCTATCGAAGATCCCGACGGCCGTCGCTTCGCCATCGTCACGTTCACTGACATTTCCGAACAGAAGCGCGCGGAAGAAGGCCTTCGCACTGCCAATACGCTGCTCGAAGACCGCCAAAAGGAAATTGAAGAAGATCTCCTGCTGGCCGCGCGCGTGCAACAAAGCCTTGCTCCCAAATCGCTCGTTTGGGGTAACGTGCATGTCGAGACGTATTACCATCCCGTTCGAACGATCGGAGGCGACTTCGGTTTGGTGAGTCCCCTCAGTAACGATTCCCTTAACCTGCTTGTCTGCGACGTTTCCGGGCATGGCATCGGGTCCGCTCTTGTGGCCAACCGAATTTACGCTGAAACCATGACCCAGCTTCGCAACGGCGCGTCACTCACAGCGATGCTTCGCCAGTTGAACCGCTTTGTCATGCACAATATCGGGAGTTCGGTTTTCTTTTTCACCATCGCCGCTGCACAACTTGACCGCGCCGGCCGGCGCTTGCTGTTTGCAGGAGCCGGTCACCCGCCCGGCATGATCGCACACGCCGGAGCAGAGCCTCGCTTGCTGGAATCCCGGAGCATGGTTCTGGGTGCTCTTCCGGACGCGGTGGGACCGGAAGCCACTCTGGACGTAACCCTCGAGGCGGGAGACCGGATCGTCCTCTATACCGACGGGATCACGGACGTATTCAATTCGAGCGGCGATATGCTCGGGGTGGAGGGTGTGCAAAAAATCGTGCGCGAAACTTCTTTGCTTCCGTTTAAAAAAATGAAGCAGGGCATCCTCGACGGCGTCGCCGAGTGGCGCGACGGACCAGTGACGGACGATGTGTCGCTCGTCCTGGTGGAAGTTAATTAGAATTCTGCCTAAAGAGAACCATAAATCCTTCGATGGCTAATCTCGAGTTTGTTCGCGAATTCACAGTTCCGCCAAAAGAGATTTTCGTTTTCTTCGTTCCGCAACGCATGGCGCTCTGGTATGGCGCCGAGATGAGCAGTTGCTTCGAAGTGCAGGGCGGAGCATCGGATTTTGCTGTCGGCCAAAAAGTACGGATTACGGGACGGCTCGGAAGTCGCGAAGTTATACTGACCGTCGTTATCACCGCTTACGAATGGGAACGCGTGCTCGAATGGCAGTTTCAGGATTCCTACTGCGTGCGCGGAAAGCAGCGCTGGGAATTTCAGCAAACGGGAAGCAGCACGAAGTTGACGATGCGCGACCAATACGAAATGCCCGGGCGCTCCGGCAAAATTGTCGATTGGCTATTCACGCGCTACGGAGTTGCGGCGCGCGATCGTTCTTGGCTCAATAGACTACAGCGCCTCGCTGAGCGCCGCTGAATTTCAAACCCCTACGACGCGCAGGAATCGTTTCTTGCCCACTCGCAGCGCCAGTAGGTCGCCGGGATTCAGGACAATCGTGCGTTTCACATCTTTTTCGACTTGGCCGTTTAGTTCCACGGCACCCTGCTTGATCAGCCGCTCGGCTTCGCTCCTTGAACTTGCCAGTTGCGTTTCGGTCAAGACAGCGAACAACGGTCGCGTGCCCCACGGCAACTTCATTTCCGGTAAATCGGTAGGCGCTTTTCGGTCGCGGTAGACCAGTCGGAATTCTTCGGCGGCTTCCTTGGCAGCTTCTTCACCGTGAAAGCCCGCCACAACTGTGTGCGCGAGCTGCATCTTCGCATCCATCGGGTGCAGCACGCCCATGTTGACTTCCTCTTGAAGCCGCACGATTACAGGTGGCGCAAAATCCGTGAGCAGCTCGTAGTAAGACCACATGAGCTTGTCCGAGATTGACATCAGCTTCCCAAACATTTGATCGGGCGCCTCGGTAATACCGATGTAATTGGCCAAGCTCTTGGACATCTTGCGTTCGCCATCGAGCCCGACCAGTATCGGCATCGTCAGCACAACTTCTCCCGGCAGACCGTACTCTCGCTGGATGTCCCGATGCACCAGCAGATTGAATTTCTGCTCGGTGGCGCCGAGTTCCACGTCGGATTCGAGCGCGACCGCGTCATAGGCCGTGAGCAACGGATAAAGCAACTCGTGGACGGAAATAGGGAGGTTCTTGTCGAGTCGCGAGCGAAAATCCTCCCGCTCGAGCATGCGCGCAAGGCGATATTTCCCGCATAGTTGAACGACTTCAGCGCTCGAAAGCCTTCCCAGCCACTCGCTGTTGTAACGGACTTCTGTTTTTTTCTTATCGAGGATCTTGAATACTTGTTCGAGATAAGTTTTTGCGTTCGCGTCTACTTGCTCGCGAGCCAGCGGCGGCCGTGTTTCGGATTGGCCGGTGGGATCGCCGATCATGGCTGAAAAATCGCCGATCAAGAAAATTGCAGTGTGTCCCATATCCTGAAATTGTTTGAGTTTGCGCAGTACTACTGTGTGGCCAAGGTGGATGTCCGGCGAAGTGGGATCCACGCCGAGGTACACGCGCAACGGTTTTTCCTCTTTTGCAGACTTCTCCAGCTTAGCCTTGAGCTCATCCTCGCGGATGATTTCGGCAGCGCCTTTTTGCAGGTATGAGAATTGCTCTGGAACCGGCTTGAATTTTGTGGAAGGCACTATTTATTCTCCTGCACATTTTCAGGAAGGATCAACACGCGGCGGTTCTCGATTCGGAATCTTCCTTCGAGCACAACACGCACCGCTTCCGTGTAGATGCGATGTTCCTCGCGCAAAATACGCTCGGCGAGGGTTTCCGGCGTGTCGTTATCTTCAATTGGCACGCAGGCTTGCAGTACGATTGGCCCTGCATCCAGATTCTCATCCACAAAATGCACAGTGCAGCCTGAAAACTTCGCGCCATGTTCCAGCGCCTGCCGTTGGGCTTCAAGTCCCGGAAACGCCGGCAGAAGGGACGGGTGAATGTTTAGAATGCGATTGCGAAAAGCAGCAACGAACTGCGGCGAAAGCAATCGCATGTAACCCGCAAGGCAAACCAGATCCACGCGCTTTTCCTGCAGCGCCGCGATCACCAGTTTATCGTAGGCCTCGCGTTCGAGGCCTTTTGACGAAATCACGCGTGCTTCGATGCCAAAGCCGCGCGCCTTTTCAATTCCCCGCGCGTCTTCCCGATTGCTCAGCGCGATGGCGATTTTCGCGTTGGGAATGCGTCCAGCCGCAACGCTTTCCGCCAGCGCTTCGAAATTCGATCCGCGCCCGGAAAGCAGAACACCTAAACGTTTCTTCATGTAGGCCCGAAATTAGCACAGTTACGCGAACTGACAAAACCACCAGCGGGCGCCGGTCCTTGACACCGCGTGCGAGAACGAGGCATCTTGTTTCACGTTCATCCGATACGCCAGGAGGAAGTTCATGCCGCGTTTCCGGCCGTTCACTGTTCTGCTCGTCACTCTGTTTGTTTTGGGTTCCACCGCCGCGTGCAGCATGCAGCAGGGAGTAAAAGACGGAGGCGCTGAACGCGAGCGCGAAGCGCAACAATCGCGCGCCGCTGATGAAGCCGCGATTCGCGCAGCTAGCACCGCCTGGAGCCAAGCGGCGCAGGCGAAGGACTTGGACAAGGCTGTTTCGTTCTACGCAGATGACGCCATTGAATTTGTGGACAAAGGCCCGCTGGCGAAGGGAAAAGAAAACATTCGCGAGAGCTGGAAGAAGCTGCTGGCACTGCCGGGTCCGGGATTGAGTTTCGCTCCCACCGCTATTGCAATTGCAAAGTCCGGCGACATGGCCTACGAATACGGCCTGTATGACATAATCACGACCGACAAGAACGGAAAGACGAACGACGAGAAGGGCAAGTACGTGACCGTGTGGAAGAAACAAGCCGATGGGTCGTGGAAGGTTGCCATCGACATCGACAATCCCGGGCAGTAAGCGTCACAGAGTTTGTCTTCAGTTTTCGCGTTATAGCGCCAGGGTACCGGAATAATTGACTCTCGGTTTGCCGCGGCGCGCTCGCTCAATGCGCCCGATCAAATAGAATTTTTCGCGTAGCCTTCGCAATTCTGTTTCCACGCGCGAAATATGCTTCGCTGGTACTACCAGAATCATCCCCACGCCCAGATTGAAAGTTTGCAGAAGCTCGTCGCGCTCGATTTTACCCAGCCGCGCCAGATAGCGAAAAATAGGAAGCACGGGCCATTGATCGAGCTCGACGACTGCTTGGACGTTGGTCGGGAGCGCGCGCGGCAGATTTCCGGTGATGCCTCCCCCCGTGATGTGAGCCATGGAGGAGACCCAGCCACGCGCGAGAGTGTTTTTCAGAAGTGGCCAGTACGCGCGGTGAGGCTTCAGAAGCTCCGCGCCGATCTTGTTTCCTACGTCAGCCACATATGTGTTCGGACCGAGTTTGGCCACCTCAAAGACAAGCTTGCGGGCCAAAGAATATCCGTTGGTGTGCAGTCCGTTGGAAGGGAGCGCCAAGAGAAGGTCGCCTGGTTTTACGCGGCGCACGTCGAGCTGCTTTTTCCTTTCTACCGCGCCGACTATAAAACCAGCGAGGTCGTATTGACCTGATGAGTAAAATCCGGGCATCTCGGCGGTTTCACCGCCAATCAAAGCGCAACCGGCCTTCCTGGCTGCGCGGCTCATACCTTCGATTATCTGCTCGACTACGCGGGCGTCCATCTTGCCCATGGCGAGATAATCGAGAAAGAATAACGGCTCGGCGCCTTGGGTGAGGATGTCGTTCACGCAATGATTCAGGATGTCCGCGCCGACAGTGGAATGGATTCCGGTGGCGAATGCAATTTTCAGTTTGGTGCCCACGCCATCGGCGCTCGCGACGAGAATCGGATCGCGCCAGCGCTTGCGATCGAGTTGAAAGAGCGCGCCAAAGCCGCCAACCGGCGCTAGCACGCCGCGGCGAAATGTCTTTCCCGCCATGGCGGCAATCCGGCGTTTGACGCCGTCCGCTATCGAAATATTTACTCCCGCATCGGAATAGCGCATGAGAAGAATCTGTTTCCTGAAGTCGATGGAAAAATTTAGAAAATATGAAACAGGCGCTTCCAGCGCACTTCGCCCGGGTGGATGATGGCGTTGAGGTACGTCTCAAAGCGCTCGCCGATGTGTCCCGGCTCCCAGACGTCCTCCGGAGCGTCGATAGACATGTAAATCATCAGCGGCGTGCCGATAATATTTTCGCGCGGAACGAAGCCCCAGTAGCGGCTGTCGTAGGAATTTTCGCGGTTGTCGCCCATCATGAAGTAATCGCCGGCGGGAACTTTGTACGGCCCGCGATTTTCCTGGGGGTTGGGCGGATCCGGACGGTAAGGCTCGGCTAGTGCCGTCCCATTGATGTAAACGACGCCCTGCTTAATTTCGATCGTGTCGCCCGGCAATCCAATCGTGCGCTTGATGAAATCCGGAAAGCCCTGCTCGGGCAGCGGGGCACGGAAAACGATAATTTGCTGGCGCTTTGGGTTGCGCCACAGAGGAACGTGAACGTTCGTAAATGGAATTCCAGCATCGTATCCAATGCGGCTGACAATCAAATGATCGCCAATCAACACCGTTTTTTCCATGGAACCACTGGGAATCACGCGCGCTTGCACTAGAGTGCCTTCGATGAAAAGAAATGCGAGGATCACCCAGAACCAGGAAATCACTTCGTGCCAGATGCGGTCGCTCGCCGTGAGCTGCCTTACCTTTTCCTCTGGGACGCCGTCAGGGAAAACGGCCTCTGTATCTACGTCAGCTTTCACGATGAGCCTCCACTTCGAGTTGCACCAGTTCGGTCGGATAGCTGCCGGTGTAGCAGGAGGTGCAAAATTTTCCGTCCGTGTCCTCCACGGCGGCGCGCATGGCTTTCAGTGAGAGATAGCCGAGCGAATCGGCGCCCAGGAACTCGCGAATCTGTTCGATGGACTTGTTTGCGCCGATTAGCTCCTCGCGGCGCGGCGTGTCCACTCCGTAATAACAAGGAGAAATTGTGGGAGGGCAGCTGATGCGCACATGCACCTCTGTGGCGCCGGCTTCGCGCACCAGACGCACAATTTTCCGGCTGGTGGTGCCGCGCACGATGGAATCGTCCACTAGTACCACGCGTTTACCCTCGAGCATTCGACGGACGGGATTGAGTTTTAGCTTCACGCCAAAATCGCGAATAGCCTGCTCCGGCTCGATGAAGGTACGGCCGATGTAATGATTGCGAATCAACCCCATTCGAAAGGGAATGCCAGATTCCGCCGCAAATCCAATCGCGGCGGGCACACCGGAATCCGGCACGGGCGTTACGAGATCGGCTTGCGCGGGATGCTCCTGAGCCAACAAGCGGCCAAGGCGTTCGCGACTTTCGTTCACCGGACGGCCGAAGACCACGCTGTCGGGTCGGGCGAAATAAACATGCTCGAAAATGCAATATTGATGCGGCTTTTCGGGCGCGAAGCGAATCGATTCGAGGCCGCTGCGCGAAATACGCACCATTTCGCCTGGCTCTACTTCGCGGACGTATTCAGCGTCGATCAAATCGAACGCGCAAGTTTCCGAGGCCGCCACCCAGGCTCCGTTCAACCGGCCCAGACACAGAGGACGGAAGCCACGAGGATCGCGAATGGCGTAAATTTCATCGCGCGTCAGCAACAGAAGGGAGTAAGCGCCTTCCACTTGATTGAGCGCATCGGCTATCGCTCCGGAAAGATTTCGCGCGGAGCTGCGTGCGATCAGATGAACGATTACTTCCGTGTCGCTGGTTGTCTGAAAAATCGAACCGCGATGTTCTAGCCTGCGTCGTACTTCCAGCGCATTCGTGAGGTTACCGTTGTGGCCCAGCGCCAGCTTTCCTTTATTGCAATCGATCACCACGGGCTGCGCGTTCGTCAAAGATGTGTCGCCTGCAGTGGAATAGCGTGTGTGGCCGATGGCTGCGGCGCCGGGAAGCTGCGCAATCACGTCGGGCGTGAAAATTTCCTGCACATGGCCCAGGCTTTTGTGCACATGGACGTTCGCACCGTCGGTCGAAGCGATGCCGGCGGATTCCTGTCCGCGATGCTGGAGCGCATAGAGGCCCAGATAGGCCATCTTCGCAGCTTCGGGATGCCCGAAGATTCCGAACACGCCACAATGATCGTGGAAATGATCATCGTCGATTTGTATCAGGCGGCTCATGGCTGTGTCAGCGGGCCTCAATAGCGCTCTCGATACGACCTGCCCAGATTTTGCGAAACGAACCGATATCCCCGTGGATTACTGGCGTGCCTTTATATTGGATGCGAAATTCAGAGCGTGAGACTGTACCGATTGGCTGGACATTGACGTTATATTGTGCCGCAATCGCACGGACGCTAGCAAGCGAAGAGGCTGGAAGTGAGACTACCGCGCGTGCCCCACGCTCGCCGAAAATTGCGTGTTCGGCGGCTTCGGCCGCGGGATCAACGTCAAGAGTGGCATTCGCCGAGAAACCGTCGCTGACAAAGCAGGATTCCGCTAGCGTAACAGCTAAGCCGCCATCACTCACGTCGTGGGCGGAGAGAATTATTTTCTCGGCGGCGAGCTTGACCAGACATTCGATCAAGTGTTTTTCGGCCTCGAGGTCGATGTGCGGGGGCGTTCCGGCGACAACTCCATGAATTGTTTTCGCGTATTCGCTCGATGAGAATTGGTTCAAAGCGTCTGTGGCGGCGGCCCTCACGCCGGCGTCTTGCCCTTTTCCTTCCAGCAGCACGATCGCATCACCTTCATTGCGAAAGCTGGAACCCAGAGCGCATTCCGCGTCGTCGAGCAGGCCGAGGACGCCCAGCACCGGCGTGGGATAAATCGGCTTGCCGAGAGTTTCGTTGTAAAAGCTGACGTTGCCACCGGTGATGGGAATGTCGAGCGCGCGGCAGGCTTCAGAAATTCCGTCAACCGCTTCTGAGAACTGCCACATAACTTCGGGTTTCTCGGGATTGCCGAAGTTCAGGCAATTCGTAGCGGCAATTGGCCGCGCGCCCGTGCAGGCTACGTTACGCGCGGCTTCCGCGACGGCGTGCATTGCGCCCAGGCGCGGCGCGAGAAAGCACCAGCGTCCATTGCCGTCGGTCGCGAGTGAGAGTGCGCGCTTGGTTTCCTTCAGGCGAAGCACGGCGGCATCGCCTGACCCTGGACCGAAGCGGGTATTCGTGCGCACCATTGAGTCGTACTGCTCCGTGATCCAATATTTGGAAGCAATTGTGGGCGAAGCGAGCAACTGGCGAAAATTATCAGAGAGATCCGCGCCTTCTGGCGCGAATTCTACAAGCTGCGCTTTCGCCTGCGGACCGCTCGCCTGTGGTTTAGCGATAGGCCGCTCGTAACGCGGGCCTTCTTCCGCAATTGCGTGCGCAGGAATTTCTGCTGCCAAACGGCCATGATCCAAAATCCTGAGTTTGCCGTCGGAAGTGACCTGGCCCACTTCGACGGCATCGAGTCCCCATTTGTGAAAGACTTCGAAAACTTCGCGTTCGCGTCCGCGCTCGGCGACCAGCAACATGCGCTCCTGCGACTCGCTGAGCATGATTTCGTACGGAGTCATACCCGTTTCACGCTGAGGCACGCGCGCGAGATCAATCTCGATTCCGGTGCCGCCGCGCGAAGCCATCTCCGAGCTCGAGCTAGTGAGACCCGCAGCGCCCATGTCTTGAATGGCAACCACCGCGCCGGTGCGCATAGCTTCTAGACAAGCTTCGAGCAGCAGCTTCTCCAGGAAAGGATCGCCCACTTGGACGTTGGGGCGTTTCTGTTGTGACTCCTCGCTGAATTCAGCGGAGGCAAGCAGCGAAGCGCCATGAATTCCGTCGCGTCCCGTTTTCGCGCCGGCATAGATCACGGGATTTCCGACGCCGCGGGCGCGGGCAAAAAATAATTCCTCGCGCCGCGCGATTCCTAGAGCCAGCGCGTTCACGAGAGGATTGTTCGAGTAGCACGGCTCGAAAACCACCTCGCCGCCTACGGTGGGAACTCCGAAACAATTTCCGTAAAAACCGATGCCGCGAATCACTCCGTCCAGGATGCGGCGGTTGCGAGCGATTTCTTCGGCGGTTGCATTTCCCGCGCCCGGGCCCGCTGCGATCGGTCCGAAGCGTAGAGAATCCAGCACAGCAATCGGTCGCGCGCCCATGGTGAAAATGTCGCGCAGGATTCCGCCGACTCCGGTGGCGGCACCCTGAAACGGTTCGACGAAGCTGGGATGATTGTGCGATTCAATTTTGAAAACGGCACAGAGGCCGTCGCCGATGTCCACGACCCCGGCGTTTTCTCCGGGTCCTTGAACGACATATTTTCCTTCTGTCGGAAGGCGCTTCAAGTGCACGCGGCTGGATTTGTACGAGCAGTGCTCGCTCCACATCACGCTGAAGATGCCGAGCTCGGTGAAGCTCGGGTCGCGGCCCAAAATTTTCCGGACGCGCGCGTACTCATCAGGGGTGAGCCCGTGTTCGGAAGCGATTTGCGGCGTTACTTTGATTTCGGTATCGATCATTTTGCGATTTTTGAATTAGAAATTACCCGTTTCCGAGCGAATTGTTCCAGCAAACGTTCGCGAAGATATGTGAGCGTGATTCTAGCTTCCTGCCTCAATTTTCTTATTTGTTGCTCCAATCACGGATGGGGAATCCTAGATCGCCTTCATCATCGGCGTCCCAGATTAACTTTCCGCCGGACTCTTTGCTAATTACCTCAAGCTCAACGCCGATCGTGCTTAGAGCTAATTGCATGGATTGAAAGGCGTCTACTCCGCCGACTGCCTGCACTCTTTTTGGACCAAATCCCGTGACTTCATAGGGACAGTAATAGTCCGTGTGGTCCGGAAACTTCTGCGGTTTCCCCATCAGGACGACTACTTCTGCGGGTTCCTTCCCCTGCAAGAAGAGCTTGAATTTCCGACTAGCGATGATCTCGCCCACGCCTTCTAACTTCATCAGGCGGTTGCCCGGGCTGGGCTGACGATCGTTGCGACCATCGAGCGGAAAATGACGAGACCGTCGGCGGAGCCAAGGGGAGACTCCACGGCACGTTCGGGGTGGGGCATCAGGCCGACCACGTTGCGCTCGCGATTGCAAATGCCAGCGATTGCTTGGAGCGAACCATTTGGATTTGCTTCACGATCATTTTCGGCGGCGTCGTTTCCGTTGGACGCGACGTAGCGAAAAATAATCTGGCTGTTGCGTTCCAGTTCGACAAGTGCGGCGGGCTCGCAAAAATAATTTCCGTCGTTATGCGCAATCGGGCACATTAAAACCTGCCCGCGCTGCGCCGCGCAAGTAAAAGGCGTATCCGTGGACTCCACGCGGATATGAACCTGGCGGCAAAGATACCGCAGGCCATTGTTGCGCATCATCGCGCCGGGCAGAAGTCCGGCTTCGAGCAGAATCTGAAAACCGTTGCAAATACCCAGAACCAGTCCGCCGGAACGCGCGAATCGATCGACTGCTTTCATAACAGGGGAAAAACGCGCAATCGCCCCCGTGCGAAGATAATCGCCATAGGCAAAGCCGCCCGGAAGAATGATGGCGTCGAAACCGGAAACTTTTTCGGATTGGTGCCAGATGAATTCAACCGGCTGGCCGATGACCGAACCGATTGCGTGGTAAGCGTCGTCGTCGCAATTAGAGCCGGGGAATTGGACGACGCCGAACTTCATAAACCAATTCTACCACATTTGAAATCGGACGACTTTCTCACGGTTAGCGGGACTTTGATTTTGCGCGGCTACGTCGTTTGCCGCGCCGGGATGATTTCCGGGTGCCCTTTCGGGGCTTTGCCTTTGTTGTGCGGGCCAATTCTTTGCGGCGTGCGGCAGCCCAGC
>Ga0209330_1000684_pt1 | contig 12646 bp, 14 predicted proteins | sample JacPinW_OM2H0_O3_FD_187969 | JGI IMG/M metagenome (GOLD analysis project Ga0209330, IMG submission 187969) | Forest soil microbial communities from Algoma, Ontario, Canada - Jack Pine, Ontario site 1_JW_OM2H0_O3 (SPAdes) (version 2) | ecosystem: Environmental > Terrestrial > Soil > Boreal...
AACGAGAATTTTGTTCTCGTTGTAACCACGTTGTAACGTCCAGTTGCAGCATCCGGGTGCGATGGAATATCAAGGGCGAAGCCCTTGGCTAGTTAGCGCGACCCAATCTAAAGTGTTCCGGAAGCAAACCCCACAACAACCCAGTTCCCTATAGTTACCTGCGCCGGAACTTCCTTGCTACAGCACGCGCGATTGTGGCGGGATGAGTCGCCAAAATGGAGATTTGCCCCAGTATGGTTTGCGGCTCGTGGAATACACCGAGTTGTCTCAACACAGTCCCGCGATCGTAATAGATCTTTTCCCCGGCAAGACGGTCATCGTCGTCGAAGGCGTACACACCGCAGAGCGGGAACTCGATTCGTCGCCCCGTCGCCGGAAGACCACGCCACCAGCCGAGGTGCGTACCCCGAACCACGACTTCAACGAGAATGGCGTCGTTCGTGACATGTTGGCGTTGGACTTCGATCTCCAAGTCCGGCAGCGCCTTCATTAGCTGCTCGTAAAACATCCGGACTCCATTCCGACCCTCATGATGTTCCCCCCAAGCTTCATCATCGTACTGTGCAATATCCCCGAAGGTGCGGAGAACACCTTCAAGGTCATGCTCGTTCTCAAGGCGAATGTGGTGCTCAACCAGTGCGATGCGAGCCGACCATCTGTCTTTCGGAATGGATGCGCTTGCCACATTCACCTCCGGTTGAGTCGCAATATCAAACGAATACCCGGCTGCAAATACTAACAGCACATCGCAAGCATTAAAAGTGTTAGGACTCTTTGGTACTCTTTTGTAGTGTTCTAAGTTTAGGACACTACCGACTCTTTCCGTTTTAAGGCTCGTTGCGCAACGCCGAGCGAACTTTGTTCAGAAACGAACCTCGGGTGAACGGCTTTTCTAAAAAAGCAGTTTCCTGTACTAAATCGCCAATTAGAGAGAGTTGATCGCCCGTGTATCCCGACATGAACAATGCATGAAGCCTCGGATTGATTACTTTGGCTTCTTTGCTTCTTTCAGCAGTTCGACTCCGCTCTTTCCTGGCATGATGACATCCGTGATCAGGAGATCGATTTGGGCCTGCCCCCTGGAGTGAGACAAACAGTTAAGACACAATTCGAGGTTCGATGAAAATCCGTCGCAGAGTCAGCGGTTGACGCCATCCAGAAGGGCGCGTGTGACTATCTGGATAAGGCGCTCAATATGGAAAGACTCCGACGTCGGATCTCGGAGTTGCTATCCGAGGCTCAGGTTCGCAGTAGAACCCAGGAGCTTGAGCAAGAACTGCTGGACGCTTGTCAATTTGCCGGGATTGTTGGAGGTAGCGCGCTCATGCTGGATGTGTTTGCGAAACTTCGTAGAATCGCTCCGCACTTCCGAACTGTGATTGTAACCGGCCCTACCGGGACCGGGAAAGAACTCGTAGCTCGTGCCGTGCATCGCCTAAGCCCGGTGGGTTCAGGTCCGTTCGCAGTTTGTAACTGTTCGGCAATTGTCGGAACTTTAGTGGAAAGTGAGTTGTTTGGATACGTGCGGGGCGCCTTCACCGGGGCGACACAGGACAAGATCGGCGTGTTTGAGTACGGGAATCGCGGAACCGTCCTTCTGGATGAGATAGGCGAGGTCTCGCTAACAGCGCAGAGTAAATTGCTCCGTGTTTTGCAAAGTCAGGAGATACAGCGGATCGGCTCTCCGATTCCGAGAGTGATCGACATCCGGGTCATAGCCGCCACCAACCGCAACCTCCGATCGATGGTCAAAGAGGGGAAGTTTCGGGAAGACCTGTATTACCGGCGGGCGATGGTCGAGATTCCGTTAACTCGCCTGACGGACAGACGAGAGGATTTGCCCCTCCTGGAACGGCATTGGCTGGAAAGATTTGCAGCTGAATACAAGAAACCGGGAATAACGCGTCGGGCACAAACGAGGATGGCGATCTATTCATGGCCCGTCAACATCCGCGAGCTTGAGAATGTCATTGGCAATGCTTGCATGATGGTGATGGAAAAGTGATTGACATCCGGGATCTGCCTGAGCCCGTGCGGGGTCAGTCAGAGGATGTGGCTGGAGAGGATGAGATTATGATGTCCCTGCAAGAATTGCAAAAACGCCACGTGATGCGTGTTTTGGAACATGTAGGTGGGAATAAGTCTCAGGCCGCCGAAAGGTTAGGGATATCGCGCGCCACCATTTACCAATTGTTGGCAGACGCGAAGGCCGAAACAGAAATTGCAATTCTCGGGCGAAATGAAAAGTGAGCGAACCTCAGTTCATCTCCTAAATGAATCGAAAGATGGAGGAGGAAGATACGTCTGGCAACTTGTCAATAAGCTTATTGCTTTCAGTTACATACTCTTATATCGTTCTCTGTTTTTCCGGTTTTAAGTCCGCTGCTTCTACCAATTCCGCCACTTTCGCAACGCTAATGGCGGTCGCGGGAGGGACTTCCCTTGAACATCGCCCGGCAGGTCGTCAAAGCCGGGTAACCGGCGCAGCGTTGGCAGTCGCAGACCCGCTTGATGGGCAGAACCATACGCCGCTGCAGTTGCTACGCTTCCGCTGTGCCCCAGCTCGCAACCCCGCAGACTTTTACTGAACCGCGTTCAGTCCCTGATAAATGAACATGCCCAGCAGCACCAGCAGCAGTACACCGGAGCCGGCGCCGAATACCCACACCGGCTTCGTGAGCCGGTCTACTCTCACCAGCAATTCGGTCTGCTCTTGCTGCATGTGTGAATTCGCGTCGTCCAGATACAACTGCTCATCCTCATGCATTGTGAGCGTGCTGCGATAGATCAGGAGGATGATCAGTCCGATGGTGAAAACACCCCATACCGCAGCGAGCCCAAGGAGCAAAGGAGTCCACGTCCAGGTCATAGCCACACCTCGACAGATTGCGAGCCTGTTAGGCAACTCTGGAAATTCCAAAATGCAGCGACCATCTACCACATTTGAAATTCTGCAGCGCCTTAACGGAAATTATTATAGACCCACATGGCAAGCCCTGCCGGAGGAAATTCGTTGGCTAGGGTATCCAGCTTTGTCCAGCCTTGGGCTGTCGCAGATGGCGACCCTAACGGCTCGGACAGCATCCAACTAGTTGAGGCCACGGGCTTAGTGGTTGGACCACATGCGATTGTGGCTGTCACAGCCCTCCTCGTCTGATATAATTTTATAATTCCAGGGCCAAGGAGATATAAATGGCTACGACTACCGTCCCCGAAGTTACAACCAACATTCCTGAAGTCAAGAAAGCCGCGCCGGTGACGCTGACGCCGAGCGCTGTTTCCAAAGTGAGAGAGATTATGGGTCAGCAGAATCCTGTGCCAGCCGGCCTGCGAATCGGTGTGGTGGGTGGCGGCTGCTCCGGTTTCTCGTATTCCATGCAGTTTGAAAACGCCGCCGGCATGATGGACAAGACCTTCGAAATGGACGGACTGAAGGTGTTCGTCGACGCGACTTCCGTGATGTACCTGAACGGGTGCATGGTCGATTACGTCGAGACTCTGGAAGGCGCCGGCTTTAAGTTCGAGAATCCGAACGTAAAGAGCACCTGCGGCTGCGGATCGTCCTTCAGCGTCTAGATTCGTTTGATTCGTTCCGCGAGGACTTGTGCGGCAAGCAGCAAGACGGCCTCATCTCAGGATGAGGCCGTCTGTTTTCCCCCGAAGAGCAGAAACGCACGATTACTGTGGCTGCGGCGGATTCGCTGGCGGCGGCTGAGGTGTTGTAGGTCCCCCCATCAAACCGGGATTGTTGTTGCCGAATCCCGTCGGCTGTCCGAACGAACTGCCGTTCGTATTCGAGTTCCCGGGTTGCCCGTTCAAGGGCTGGGTTGCGATCTGCAGCAGAGGCTGATTGGGCGTCGACAGCAGTCCACCCCGGTCGGTGGTGGGGTCGTACACGAACTGCCACTCGTTGTACTTCCGCTTGTGGTTGAACTCACGAATCGTTGTGTCCTTGCTGGCGCTGGCCACGCCTACAATTGGACCCCCGCCAAACACCTGTTGTGTACTGGAGGTGGCATCTCCCGGTGCTGTGCCCGGGGACCCGGAAACTGCTTGAGATGATGGATCCGATCCTGCGGCCGCATTCGTCCCCGGCTGAGCCGAAGGTGTTTGGGAGTTGTTCGAACTCGCTCCGAATGCGCTGTTCGAGTTTCCGCCGAAGGACGACGACTGCGAGAAAACGCCTGAACTGTTTACTCCGGAAGCGCCAAATGCGGATCCAGAATTACCCCCAAATCCAGAGCCGCCAAATGCTGAACTGCTTGCCCCGGAACCGTTCAACTGTCCTACGGTATTTGCGCCCGCTATAGGAGTGCTACCCAAACTGCCGGAAAGCGACACTCCAGGATCGCCATAGTGCAGCAGTTTGAAATCTTTCCCCGTCACCGGATCTTTGTAGTGTTTGCGCAAGTAGCGCAAGTTGTTCGTGTTGTCGAGATCCTCGAGTCGCGTCGGATAACGCCCGAATTTCTTGTAGTAGTTGCGAATGGCGCGTGAGTATTGCACTCCGCGATGGATCATTTCCTGTTCCCGGTCACGCTGAAGGTCAAATTTAATCGGAACAGCAACCGTAAGGGCGACGATGCTCATGAGGGCAACTATCAGAAGTAGTGTGAGCAGAATATAGCCGTCTTCCCTTCGGCGATGAAGCCGGCGTCGTAAATGACGGGTTGAGGAAAATAAAACCATCGGAATTGCGCAATTATGAATAAGCATCGTCTAATAACAATTTAGAGCGGCGAAGAGCTGTTCCCATTGCTAAATCGCTAAATGGCTCAGTTGCAGGATGTCTTTCCCCAACCCTGGACCCTAGCCCTGGGTCAGCGGAATGCTTTGCGGCGGACCGCTTCCCACTACGTCCTGAATATCCACCGAGCCCGGAGAAATTCGCACCACTTTGTACCGCCGGTCGATAATCTCACCTTCTCCGGCAATGAAAACGTCTTCCCCCTTGGAAAGGAAAACCTTCTTCGGTTCTCCCGGCTGATTCGCGAATCCAAAAAACTTCAGGGGAATCGGAGGTTGCGCAGCCAGTGCGGGCGGCGTCCACCCCGGATCTTTCTTAGGATCTGTCTGGCCCGGAGCCAGCGGCGTGGGAATTACCGCCTCGGCCTGGGATACAAAGATGTTTCTTCCCGACCCTTCATACTTGATCTGTTCAGTGGCGGCCAGTTGCTGCAGGTGCAGCGTAGGATCGAGGCTCTGCGGCGCGTGCTCCTTTTTCCCTGACCCCGAAACACGGCGCCCAACGGCGTGCGCGAGCGTGCTAGGCGGCAACGCCAGTGGCCCAGTACTCGTCGCGGTGGAAGCGATGGTCGACGATGATGGGATGAACTGGTAGGCCACCGCCAATAGCGCCACCGCTCCCAGCACCGCCGCCAAAATCGTGTTCCTCCGGTTTTCGGTTCCCAGTTTCACTGCGTTCCCGCCCTCGAATATGTTTCGAGTTTCATTTGTAGCTTGATAGGGCCGGTCTGTTCGCCGCCGAGTTCGATAGCGCTGATGATAAAGAGCATGTCATCGCGTTCCAGAGCATTGATGAACTTTGCCAATGCAATGTAGTTTCCAGAGAGATCGGCGTCGATCTCAACCGGCTGCAATCGGCCAACTTCAGCTTCCCCGGCCTTGTACTTGGCCTGATTTATCGTTACCCCGTTAGCGACCGCAAGCTTTCCCAATTGAACCAGAATCTGGGAATCCCTTGTAGGGAGACGCTTCTTATAAAAATCGGCGATCTGCCCGTTCGCGGTACGCACCTTTTCCGGCAGATTGCTGAGCGGCTCCACCTGGCGGGTCTTCGTCTGTAATTCGCCCCACAGTTGAGTGAGTGCCAGCCGCCGTGATTCGGTCGACCCCACCAGAGGCGAAAGCAACACTATTACTGTAACGATATCCACCGCTACCAGCACCGCCAGGGCGGTCTTCATGTTTTTCCGGGTTTGACGTAGGTCTGGCATCAGAGCCCGCTGCGCTTGCTGGTTTCCGACTTCGTGACCGGTATTGGAATTACCTCGGGAACGTAAGTCGCGATGATGTTGAACTGAAACGGATCTGAACTGGTGGAAGGCCTGAAGCTCTCAGTTACAATATGGGTCTGCGAAAACCGTCTTGAATCCTCCATGCGTCGGGCCAATTCCAAGCCGCGGTCGCGCGAATCGCCCGCGACGGACAGTTTCAACCGGAGTTGATTGTCCTCGTCCAGTTCAGGCTGAATCGCAACTAGGTGGACTCTCGGCGGCATCACTTTTTCCAGATCTTCCAGAACCCGCGTCCACGAAAATGATTTTCGCTCGATCAACTCGTTGAGAAATTGCGATTGATCCCGCGTGGATCGATTCTCCGGTCGGTTCAAGAATTGTTCGGCTTGCTGGCGCTTCAGGTCGCGCTGCGCGATACTGGCTTTCAACGCGGCGATGCGGGCATGATCGCGCCGCGCCGCGAACCAACCTGAGACGGTGATCGTGAGCAATGCCAGGGTCAGGATAGCCACGGCCGCAAGCGCGGTTCCCCAACGCATCCAGAATTGCCGCGCATCTTCGTAGGGCTGGCTGGCGAGATTGATATCGAGACGCATCGCTTAAAATCCTACTTGCTCCAGAACCTAAAATCACACTCCAAAAACAGCTAAGAAATCAGCGCACCCACCACTCCCGCCATTCGCCACCGCGGTACCGAGCCTCCGGTGCTGACGCCCAACTGCGCCGCACTGACCAGTTCCTGCACGTCGGCGCCGGTTTGGGCGCGCAATGCTGGCGCCGCGCTGCCGGTGTCGGATAGACCCGCAACAAATATCTTCTCGATATTCAGATGATAAGTGTCCTGAAAGAAAACGACGGACGGGTAAACGTCCTCGGCTAACTGCTCGCCGGTGATGGTTACACCACGCATATTTTCCAGCGTGCGAAAAAGCTGCAATTGGTCCGCATTGAGGATCGCGATACTTGTGGTCCGGGCATCCACCTTTACCACCAGTGTAGGCCGCTGCCCTTCGGCCGCACCCAGCGCAGCCAGCATGGATGGCACCATCACGCCTGGGCTGAAACCTGCCTCACGGAAGGCAATCTCATAGTCCTCGAGCACGCTGGCCAATGCGACCGCTGCCACCACACGAACGCCTTCCGAAGTCTTCTGAGCGTGGTAAGAGACTCTAGCCTTTTCTACGTCAAACGGCAGAGATTTCTTCATCCGAAATCGCACTACGCCTGAGGCTTCCTCGGAGTCGGATGGCAGTGTATCGAATTCGAGGAGCACCACGCGCACCGCCGCGTCAGGGACCACGGCAATTACATCGTGCGAACGCCCGGCCACGCTGCTGAGGGCCGCTTGCACGGCTTGGCGAACCGCGTCGCGCTGCCGCAGGTTGCCCTCCACCAGGTCCGGAACCACGCTGCCCGGCGCCAGTTCGCGGGCTGCGCAAGCCTCCAGAGTCCGGCCATCCTCACCGAGCCTGCCCACGAGCACGCGGTCCGCGGCAATCTCGCACGCCAGTTTAGGTTTTGCCGGATTGTTTCCAGAACTCATTTGCCCCGCTCACTCTCTTCACGATTCACACGTCTACAATTCAAACGCCAAGCTCCGCGAAATGCAATAGCTGGAAGGGAACTTCGGCAGTGACAAGTGGACAGTGGCCATCACTTCGAAACTAAACGAAACGGCCGCGAATCATTGATCGATCATTGTTCAATGTTCATTATTCATTGTTCACTTCACTTACCGCATAGCCTCGATGAAGGTGACCTTATTGATCTCTTTCAAAGTGGTCAGGCCGAGCCGAACCTTATCCAGCGCCGACTCTCGCAGGAATCGCATTCCTTCCTCCCGTGCGGCGCGCCGGATCTCCGAGGTCGGCTTCTTGGCCAGAATCATCTCCCGAATCCGATCGCTTAAATCCAGCAACTCATGAATAGCGGTTCGCCCGCGGAACCCGGTTCCCGCGCACTCGATGCATCCCGGGCCTTCATACAGCGGTACCTTCGACCACTGCGCCGCATCAAGTCCGCTGGCCTCTAGCACGTCTGGAGAATAATTCACTGGCGTTCTACAGGATTCGCAGATCAACCGCACCAAGCGCTGCGCCAGAATGCAATTCAGCGCGGAAACGAAGTTGTAGGGCTCGACGCCCATGTTCAGGAAACGCCCAATGACGTCCACCACATTGTTGGCGTGAACCGTAGTAAAAACCAAGTGGCCCGTAAGCGCGGATTGAATAGCGATCTGCGCTGTCTCCGTGTCGCGGATTTCGCCGACCATGATTTTGTCCGGGTCATGGCGCAGAATCGAGCGCAAGCCGCGGGCGAAGGTCAAACCTTTTTTCTCGTTGACTGGAATCTGGGTGATGCCGCGAAGCTGGTACTCGACCGGATCTTCGATGGTGATGATCTTGTCTTCGTCAGTCTTGATCTCATTCACCGCGGCATAGAGCGTCGTGGTTTTGCCGCTGCCCGTCGGGCCCGTCACCAGCACCATGCCATAAGGTTCTTTAATATAGCGGCGGAACTTGCGCAGGTCGTCTTCGTCAAAGCCCACCACGTCGAGCGTCAGCGTGCGGAACTTCTCGCTCATCGATTCTTTGTCGAGCACGCGCAGCACGGCATCTTCCCCGTGAATCGACGGCATGATCGAAACCCGGAAGTCGATGGCGCGCCCGTTATACTTCACCCGGAAGCGTCCGTCCTGCGGGACGCGACGCTCGGAAATATCCAGTTCGCTCATCACCTTGATGCGCGAGATCACAGTCGAATGATGTTCTTTCCCGATCGGCGGCATGGCCTGCGTCAGCACACCGTCGATGCGGAACTTGATCACCACCGAGTCGTCGCGGGTCTCAATATGAATGTCGGAAGCTCGTCGCTGCAGCGCGGTAAAAATTGTGGTATCCACGAGGCGGATAATCGGACTCGTATCCCCCGCCGCCGTCAGCTTGTCGATGGTCAGAGTCTCTTCGGCGCCGGTGTTCTCATCTTCGCGAATAATCTGGAAGCCTTCGCTGGCCTCTTCCAGAACCCGCTGCGATTGCTCCGTCTTCTTGAGGATGTCGTCAATCTGCTTCAGCGTGGCGACTTTGGTTACGATCCGCTTCTGCAGCAGCAGGCTGATCTCATCGATCATCATGAGCTGGCTCGGATCGGCGATCGCGATCGCCAGCTTGCCGTCCGCAGTCTCTTCCAGCGGAACAAATTTGTAGCGGAACATTAACTCGGGGGAGAACTTCTTGAACAGCTCATGATGAAGCTGGAAGTCAGCGAGATCGACAAACTCGCAGCGATAGCGCCGCGCCACGTCCTGAGCGCGCTCCAGGTCGGTGATCGGATTGCCCGTCGTCACCACCTGCCCGCCATTCTCACCGTGCACAAAAAGTGATTTCTTTTCCGCCATCGCCATTTCTCACTGCTCCACTTTCATGCCAGTTCCCAAATCAGTGGACTCCCAGAGTGAAGATCGGCAAATACAGCGAAATCAACACTCCACCCACAAATACCGCCATGATCATTAGAATCAGCGGCTCGATCAGTGCCATGGACGCATTCAAAGCCGTCTGTACGTCCTCTTCGTAGAACTCCGCTACGGAGTTCAGCATTGCCGGCAATGCCCCCGTAGACTCGCCCACCTCCAGCATCTCCACCGCGAGGTCGGGAAATATACCCTGTTCCTCCAGACTGTTCGCCAGCCCTTGCCCTTCCCGAACTCTCGTGCTCGCTCGCATGACCCCCTTCAGAATGCGGCGGCTGGTCATCGAACTGCCCGCCGTCTCCATCGACGGAACCAGTGGCAACCCGCCCTGCAGCAGCGTCGAAAGCATCCGAGAAAACGTCGCCACCTGGTGTTTCAGCCGGATATCCCCCAGCAAGGGCAGACCCAAAATGACCCGGTCGATCTGATCGGCACCGCGATCTGTCTTCCGCCATTGCCAAAAAATAAATCCCGCCAGACCGAATCCCACCACCAGGAACGGAAAGTATTTCTGCGCGTTCTGGCCTACCGCCAGCATAAACAGTGTGATGGCCGGCAGTTTCGCATCGAGACTTTCAAACAGCTCCGCAAACTTCGGCACCACATAGGTGAACAGAAACATCACCATGATCGTCACCACGGTCACGAGCAGCGTGGGATAAATCAGGGATACGAAAAGTTTCTTGCGGAACGTCATCGCCAGTCGCTGGAAGGTGATGTACCGGGTCAATACTTCGTCGATATTTCCGCTCTTTTCGCCCGCCATCAGCGTGGTGGTGTAAATCTTGGGAACCATGCTGTGGGTGGCAAAGGCATCGGAAAGCAGCTCTCCGCCCTTCACCCGCTCCCGCACATTCTCCAGAATCTGCTGCAGATTGCGGTCTCTCTGCCGCTTGATCAGCAAATCGAGCGAGTTCAAAATCGGCAATCCTGCCTTGAGCAGCGTTAGGAACTGCTGGTTAAATACCAGAAACGAACTCTGCTTCAGCTTGCGCCCGCGGCGTAACGAAAACCCGCCGGATAGCACCCCCTGCGGCTTCACCCAGTAGACGAGGTATCCCTGCGAGGCAAAGCGGTCGCGCACCTCGGCCACCGAATAGCCCTGCTCCACCTGCTGGTGCATCCGCCCCCGCTCGTCCGCGAGTTTTACGACAAACTCCGCCATTTACTTGGATTTCACTTCCCGCCCGGGTGGCAACCCTCTCGGCTCAGTCTAACATTCCGGCTTACTATCTCAATCGCCGATCGTTCCAACTCCCCGCATTTCAAGTATCGCAGGTAACCGCACCTAAGGCCCCGCCTCACCCTGGACTGTCTCCGTCCCAGCCGGCGGTCTAAACTTAAACTTCCCATCGGGGATCGCCGCGTTCTCCCTCTGGTCGCTGAATCGATACTCTGTCGTGGACCCATCGACCTCGTCGATTATGATCCGCGCAATCCGATGCTCCGGCGTGATTTCCACCAAAATCTCGCTTACCCGATCGGCCATAGCCTGCGGCACCCCCCGCAACACCACGTCCCCCGCAGCCAGCGGAGCCACGTCTGGTGCCAGCGACAGCCCCTGCAACTCCTTCTCCAGCCTGCTCTTGCCTAGCAAAAATGCAAGTGGAGAGCGAATATCGTCCAGTTTCCGCGCTTCAGTCTTGCGCGCCTGCCGGTCGTCTGGGACGTAAAACCACGCATCTCTCCCATCGCTCACAAAGAGCTTCTCCCTGGGAGAACGGTATTCCCACCGCATCTTGCCAGGTTTTTTTAGCCCGCCCTTGGCGAGCCAGAGGGTCCCCGCCTCGGTCCGCTCCATCCCCGATCCGCGATAAACTTCCGTAAACTCCGCCTGCAGGCTCCGCAGGTGGTCGTAGTGCTGGTCCACAGCCTGAGCGATGGAATGGACATCTTCAGCCCCAGCACCGGCGGACAACATGACGCCAACGCCAACCACCAGCATCGCTGCGGAAAGTTTCATTCTTGCAATTCTACCTTTCATTTCTTGGGGATACAGAGAACCTTTCTCCGGCATCATGCCAGCTTGGGACGTCTAGCCGCAAAGCGAGGACGGTCATTCAGCGCGAAACATACATTGCAAACTGATGTGTTCCTCGTATCTTCTCCAGGCTGGCACTCTCGGCAAGTACATGCTGCAGAAGCGGATTGTGGTAGAGCACATAAACTTTCCGCGGATGCATTCGCAAACTCTGCTCCAGATTCGCCAGTACGCGCCTCAATCCAGACTCGGGAAAGGGATTAAAGAGAAACAGCACGACGGGCTCAACCGGAAAAGCAAACTCACATGCATCCCCGCAAATCAACTCGATCGCGAAACAGCTCTGTGACTTATTTTGATATTTGCCGAGATTCTCCTGTGCCGCGCGACTCAACGCTGGCAAGAGTTCCACACCAACGATGCGCCGAAAAGGATAATCGGAAGCCATCAACAGGGTTCGTCCCTTACCCGATCCGAGATCGATGAAGGCGAAGTCGCGAAAGTCGAAACAAGCCTGCGCACACAGCGCTGCGATCATTTCGTGGAATAAAACGGATTCAGTCGGCTGATAAGGAGAATGGAAAATTCCCAGTAAACGATCCCGCCAGGAAACCGCGGCGCTGGTGGTGTTGACGCGGTGATCCCAATCGTATTCAGCGTCACCGTAGCGCTGCCGGCGCCGTTCCGGAGTCGAGTCACGGAGGAACCCAACCAGAGCACTCAGCAGTTGCCCCGTAGCCGCCAGGCGTCCCTGGCGGGCCGCAATGTCGTTCCACCAACGCCGCGCCGAGCGCGACACGCTGATTGGTGGTGAGGAAGCAGCTTCGATCTCGTCCATGCTTCGCCATGATAAGCGAAAAGAGATCGCTTACTGCTGGCTATGGAATTTCGGCTGCGGCTTGTATCCCGGAGGAAGGCCTTCCGTGGCAAACGGGAAATCATCGGGCACGCGCACTTCGACGCGGCCTTCTGGCGTGAGTTTGTAGGGATGTCCATCAGGATCGACAGGGATTCCTCGCAATCGCTCGGCACTCGCAAGTTCTGACATGTTCGCCGGCAATCGTCCCGTGCGCTGGCCAAAGCGCGTCACCGCTTCCTGCAGGTGCGTGACGTCTTCATCGACGCGTAGCGCGCGCAGGTGCTCAACCGCATTCTGGCGAATCAATCGGTCCTGGCTGTTTTGATACGTTGCGGACCACATCATCCGAGCCGTAT
>Ga0209330_1000686_pt1 | contig 12641 bp, 10 predicted proteins | sample JacPinW_OM2H0_O3_FD_187969 | JGI IMG/M metagenome (GOLD analysis project Ga0209330, IMG submission 187969) | Forest soil microbial communities from Algoma, Ontario, Canada - Jack Pine, Ontario site 1_JW_OM2H0_O3 (SPAdes) (version 2) | ecosystem: Environmental > Terrestrial > Soil > Boreal...
ATTAGCGCCGCAGCGGCGGTGCGCGTGGGCCAGGGTCTGGGCCGTCAGGATGCCGCTGCCGCCAGCCGCGCCGGCTGGACGGCCATGCTTCTGGGAACGACCTTCATGGCCTGTATGGCCCTTGCCCTCTTCCTTTTTCCAGGGGCGATCGTCCGTATCTACACCGCTGACGTTGCTTTAATTCCTCCGGCAACGACCCTGCTGTTCGTGGCCGCGTTTTTCCAGCTTTTCGATGGTATGCAAACTGTTGCGACCGGCGCGTTGCGCGGGGCAGGCGACACCCGAACACCGATGCTCTGCCACTTGATTTTTTACTGGCTGATCGGGTTGCCTCTCGGTGCGTACCTTTGCTTTCACCTCAGCTGGGGCGCGCCGGGTTTGTGGACCGGCCTCAGCGTCGCGCTCATTTTGATCGGCAGCGCGCTTCTATATTTCTGGAGACGGAAAGAAAAGTCGTTCGCCACCATGACTTTTTCCGTGCCGAAAGATTTGGCTGCGGCGAATCCTTCTGCATCGTAATTCTAAGTTTCTAGTTTCGAACTTTCGGTGAAGTACGCGTTCGCGATTCGGCGTCCTCCGCTAGACTTATCAGGGACTAAATCACATCCATTGGCGGACCGCGAATGGGTCCGCGGGAATAACCGTACAACGATGCAACGAACAATCATGGCCCGCGCGATCGCGCTCTCGGTGCAAAACGTCGGCATTGGCGGCGGCCCTTTTGCTGCCTTGGTCGTGCAAGGCGGGAAAATCATCGCGGAAGGTGTGAATTCCGTTACCACGGAAAACGATCCAACCGCCCACGCGGAAGTCATGGCTATCCGCGCGGCTTGCCGGGCGCTCGAGACCTTCGAACTGACTGGCTGCGAAATCTATACCAGTTGCGAGCCGTGCCCCATGTGTCTCGGCGCGATTTACTGGGCTCGCCCGGCATGCGTGTTTTATGCCAATCGCGCGGCCGACGCGGCGAAGTTCGGCTTCGACGACGCTTTTATCTACACGGAGATCCCACGCGCCCACGCGGACCGAAAAATTCCCATGATTCAGGCCATGCGCGATGAAGCGCTCGCTGCATTCCATGCTTGGGAGAAAAAGAACAATAAAATTCGCTATTGAGGTTACTGGCAAACCCTGCCATGCATTCCGAGGTTGTCCAAAATAGCCATACACGATACATTTAAAGGACCGTTGATTCGACTATTTCAACCGATTTTCGCTCGTTCCCGGCTTACCAGAGCAATCAACGGCACACCGCCAGTGTCGAACCAGCCCGGTCCTGTCAAATCGCGGGTACGATATGGAGCCTCAACGCTCGTTCATGCGTGAAAAAATCCTGATTGTAGATGACGAAATGGGCGCGCGCGCCGCGCTGGAGTTCTTGCTTCGCCGTGAAGGTTTTGAAGTTCGCGACGCTCCCGATGGCCGTTCCGCCATCGCCGAATGTGCGACCTTTCGCCCCGACCTGATTCTGCTCGACATCATGATGCCCGGAATGGATGGGTTCGAAGTGTGCCGCCGCATCAAGGCGGCTCCCGAAACGCGACTCACCCCGGTCGTCTTGATCACCGGTCTCACTGCTACGGAGGACCGCATCAAAGGCATCAACGCTGGCGCTGACGATTTTCTGTGCAAGCCCATAGACCTGAATGAGCTGCTCGCCCGCACGCGTTCACTCCTGCGGCTGAAACAAATTACCGACGAACTCGAAAACGCTGAGGCTGTATTGTTTAGTTTGGCTTACAGCATTGAAGCGCGCGACCCCTACACCCGCGGCCATTGCGAGCGTCTGGCGGAAATGTCCGCGCGTATGGGTGAACGCCTGGGAATGCCTGAAGATCAAATCCGTGCACTGCGGCGCGCTGGTGTGGTTCACGACATCGGCAAGGTTGCCGTTCCGGATTCCATCCTGCTGAAACCAGGACCACTAACCTCTGAGGAACTTGCGATCATACAGAAACATCCCGTGGTCGGCGAACGAATCTGCGCTCCGCTGAAGACATTCCGCCTGGTTCTGCCGATAATCCGCCACCATCATGAAAAATTCGACGGCTCAGGCTATCCCGACGCTCTCGTCGGCGACGCCATCCCGCTGACCGCTCGCGTCCTGCAGCTTTCCGATGTGTACGACGCGCTGACCACGGATCGTCCGTACAAGGTCGCCTTTACTCCAGAAGTGGCTCTGGATCTGATGGATGAGGAATGTGAACGTGGCTGGTGGGATCGCGAACTTCTCGCCGTTTTCAGGCAGATGATTCTGGAAGGCCACGCGGAATTCGCACCCGGAGCTTACCGCAAAGCTGTGAACTAGCGGCCTTCCGGTAACGGTGTCTATCAACCGAATTCTCTACGCCGCTCCTTCGATACGCTCTTCGCCCGAATAAATCACGAATCGCCGGCCCCTCAGGAATCCCACCAGCGTCATTCGCAGCTCTCGCGCGAGTTGCACTGCCAAGCTCGAAGGCGCGGAAACCGAAGCGAGAATCGGAATGCCGGCGACCAGCGCCTTCTGTACGATTTCAAAACCACCGCGACCACTCACCAGCAATATCGCATTTCCCAGCGGCACGCGATGATCGAGCAAGGCCCACCCGATCACCTTATCCACCGCATTGTGGCGCCCAATGTCCTCCCGCACCACTAGCAACCCGCCCGACGAATCGAACAGCGCAGCCGCGTGCAAGCCGCCAGTGCGTTGAAATACGTCTTGCGATGAGCGCAACACGTCGGGCAGGCTGGTCAGTAGTTCAGCTTCCACGCGGAACTCGGGATTTGGGGCGCTCAACAAACGTGAACGCACCGCATCAATCGATGCCTTGCCGCAGATTCCGCAACTCGAAGACGCAAAAAAATGACGCCGCATTTTAGCAAAATCCGGCGCCGCGTCTGCGACCAGTTTGGCCTGCATCATGTTGTCGCGTTTCACTCCGTCGTCGGTTAGCGGCTCAACGTTTTCGATCGCCAAAATCTGCTCGCGGTTCTGAATCAAACCCTCAGTGAAAAGAAATCCCGCGGCCAGCTCCACGTCGTGCCCCGGCGTGCGCATGGTCACACTCAACGGTTGGTCGCCAATGCGAATCTCCAGAGGTTCTTCGGCCGCAAGATAGTCGTCCTTGCGCTCAGCGTTTCCATCATCCCACTGCGACACCCGCGTCAAATTTACGCTTCGACTTTTTTCAGCCACGTCGGCACCGCCTCTATCGCATCATTATGCGCGGCCACGCGCTTTTCGGGAACTCGACAAGTCTCGAATCGCGGGGGGATACGGCTCAATCAACGCAAACTGGCATTTTGGTACCCGACGGCGGTACTATTTCTATCCGCCTCGGTGCCGTGCCCGGCATCCCGCCCGTGGCTTGCTGAAATGGCGCACAATATTCATCTCCACGATAGCGAACCGCCCAAGCGCGTTGGACTGGAAGACTGGATGGCCCGCGTGGCCGAATTAGCCGACAAAGTCCGAAACGGCTGGCATGCGGACGATATTCACGACCTCCGTACGGCAATGCGCCGCTGCCGCGCCATGGCCGAAGCCCTTAGTGAAGTAAATCCCGATCCGGGCTGGCGCAAAATCAAAAAATCAACGCGCAGGCTGTTCCGCGCGCTGGGCGAACTCCGTGACGCACAGATGAAGCTGCAATGGCTCAAGAAACTGGGCTCTGCATCGGACCCTCTTCGGCGCCACCTCGCACCGGCATTGGAGCTGCGAATCGCTGGCCAGAAAAAGACCTGCGACCATGCACTGGCGAAATTCGATCCCAAAGACTGGCGCAAGCTGTCCAAAAAATTGTCAGACAAGGCTCAATTTTTTCCGCCCGAAAGCGTCGTATACCAACGCCTCGCGCTGACCCGGCTGAACGAAGCCGCGGCACTTCATGAATTTGCCCGCAAAGGCCGCAGCCGCATCGCCTGGCACCGCCTGCGCATCGGACTCAAGCACTTCCGCTACACGCTCGAGAATTTCGCGCCGCATCTCGGCGAACCATGGCTCGATTCGCTGAAACGTATGCAGGACTTACTAGGCGAAGTTCACGACCTCGATGTGCTGCGAAGGGAAATCTGGCGCCACAAAACGAAACTCGATCCTGCGCTTATCGAACGTTGGCTCGAAACCATGGGACAGCGGCGCAAACGGCGTCTCCATGAATTTGCAGCAATGGTTGGGGGAACCACTCCGGTCTGGCAAACTTGGCGTGCCGGATTCCGTTCGGTTCCGACGCTACAGCTTGTTCCGGCTGCCGCTCCACCCTATCCCGTTCACTCCGCGAGCTGACGCAGCATCTTCGGCGTCACAATCCAGCGTAGTTCCCATTTTGCGTGTGCGGCGCTGTGCTCCAGGCAGGCCACTCCCGCCTTCTTGAGCGCCGTGAACACGCGCTGCATTCCGACGAGATGCGCGATCATCAAATCCAGCTGCGGAGCGTGGCCGAAACACATCAGTTCCTTCGCCCGCAATCGCAGGATTTCCTTGGTAATTTCCGCGGGATTCCCGGATGGTTTCAACGCGTCGTGCGTGCGAATTTTCTGCGGCGAAAATCCTAGCGCCTCCGCAAAAATTTCGGCCGTCTGGGCCGCGCGGACGTAAGGGCTTGTAATCAGCACGTCCGGCTTGACCTTCAGCTCCTTCAAGCCCAGCGCTGCCGCGCGCGTCTTCTGCACGCCTTTCGCGGTCAGCGGCCTTTCGGGTTCTGGCGGAGACTTGGGGTCGTTCGGGTCGACTGCAATGCCATGACGGACCAGATAAAGAATCATTTTAGGCTACCTTTTCTTTCCCTTGTGCGCGCCGGAATTCGGCGGTTAGACGGAATTCCTTTTCGAACATTTCGGATTTTCTCTCCAAGCCCGCCAGATCGAGTCGCGTGCCGTCCGTCGCGCGAATCACAAAAATGGCTTTGTGTCCCGCAATTTGCACGTCTACTCCGGCGATCCGTTCGGCGTGTTCAGATTCGAGCTTTTCGGCGATACGCAGCAGGCTCGTCAGCACCCGGGCCTGCCGCTGCTTTTCATTATCCAAAGCCGCGTAAGAAGCATGATCGAACTGCGGCTCCGACTTCGAATTATGATACCGCACCAACGCCGCAACCATGTCGCGCCGCCAGCCGCGCAGCCCGGGAATTTCCCCGTTGCGAATCAAATACTCACCGTGGCGATGATGCGCCTTGCGATGCACGAAATGTCCCACATCGTGGAGCAACGCGGCAATCTCCAGCACCAACCGCAGGTCCGCGCCCATTTCGTGAATCGGGCGCAACTGATCGAACAACGCTAGCGCCAACTTGGTGACTTGTTCGGCGTGCTGCGGATTGTAATCGAGCCGCCGCGCAAACCATCGCGTACTGGCCAGCAACTCATTGGCGCGGCCTCGCTCTTCCTCGGAAGTAATTCGTACCGAATATTGCTCCGCCACCAAATCCAGCAGAATTCCTTCGCGAACTCCCACGCCCGGCACCAGCATCAAACGCAAATCCAGCCATTTCGCGAGCGTCGTAAAAATGATTGCCGCGATGCCCATCACTTCGGCGCGGTCCTTGCGCACGCGGTAGACCCTCATTCTCCCCGGCACGTCGAGCGCCAGCATGCGCCAGGTCTGTTCGCGCAGCAGGCGCGTATTGATCGTGGGGATGCGCTCCGTCAGTGGACCGGCGGCGATACGAACGAGCGCCTCTGCATTGCCTCCACAGGCCACCGAAAACGACCGGGTGAGTTTCGGCGGCGCAGGCATCGCGCTCCGCAGCAAAGAAAGAATGTGATGCCGCAAACGGTGGGTCTGGTCTTCGTTGATCGCGCCTTCCAGCGAGAACGTTTCCATCAGCCGGATGGTGCCGAGCGGAAGCCCGATGCGGCGTTCCAGCACTCCTCGATTATAAAAATTCAATTCCAGGCTGCCGCCGCCCAGATCGAAAATCAGGCGCGGCTGAATTCGATCCCCGAGCGCCCACTGCACCGCCTGGCATACCAGCCTCGCTTCTTCTTCTCCGCTGATCACTTCTAGTTCGATTCCCGCCTTGCGCCGCACGCGGTCCATCAGCCGGCGATGATTGCGCGCCTCGCGTGCCGCGGCGGTAGCCACCGCGCGATACGCCCCCACGTTGTATTGATCCATCCGGTCCCGGAATTGGCGAAAGGCGCGCGTGGCCCGTCCGATCGTGTCGTTCCCGATCACTCGCCGCGTAAACGCGTTGTGACCCAGGCGCACCGACGCGCGTTCGTTATCTATGATTTCAATGTTCTTGGGGGATGTGGCCCGCGCGATGGCCAGCCGGATGGCGTTGGAGCCAGCGTCAATCGCTGCCAGTTGAACGGGCGCGGCCACGGGTTACCGCCAGAGGTGCGACAAGGCGTGCGAAGGCCGGTAGTGCGTGCTGCGTATGCCCAGGTGCGAAGCAATGCTCTTTCGCAGGATCCGGTTCACGTCAGCGACGCTGCCCTCGCCGTCCATTTCGATGAAGCCGTGCCTTTTCGAAAGATATTCGAATTCGCGTTTGATCATGGATTGGTAGCGAATGAACGATTGGAAGAGATCGTTCGAGAGCGACATGTCGCGCCCGGATTCCCAGTAACTGATGGTTTGCGATTTCTTGAATTCGCGGTCGAACGCAATTTCCGGGCGCACGTTAAGCCAGAACGTCAGGTCGGGACGCAGCGACGTTTCGTAAATGCCGTGCAGATAGTCGCGTCCGATTCCACGCACCGCCGCACGCGCGATCAACGTAAAGATATAACGGTCGGCCAGCACGATTAATCCCGAACGCAGCGCCGGCAAAATTCGGCGTTCCAGTTGGTCGAAGAAATCCGTGCTGTACATCAACGCGAGCGTCATACGCGTCACGGTATTTTCCGCCAGCAACCCGTCGATGTCTTCGCCCACCAGGTACGAGCGCCGCAGTCCCATCGTCTGCACCGCGAAGCCTTCGGACTCCAGCCATTCGGTCAGCAGCGAAATTTGTGTCGAACGGCCGGAACCGTCCGTCCCTTCGATCACCACCAGCGTACCGCTCAGTTCTTCCGGCTTCACCCCTGGCAAGGGCGATCCGTAGAAGCGGGAAGGCAATTCTGCCGCCGTGGCGCGGCCAGTTTTCTTTCGCACTGGCGCGACCTTCCGAAGTTTTGTCTTAACGGTCATTTTCTCCCGTGGCTTCATCGTTTCTTCGGCGCGAATTGTTGCAGTGAAATTCGCTCGCCCACGATTTGCCGCATTAATTTCTGGAGTTTGTTCACCCGGACCGTTCCATCCATCAGCACGAAATTGTCGCTTTCCACCATGGCGTCGTAATTATTCAAAATGCGTTCCTGAAAAATACGAAAACTTTCCGCGCGGTCCAGCGAAATCCCTAGATCCATTCCAGCTTCGTAATATTTCAGCTTCGGCCGTCCGGCGACGATGCGGTTCACCGCCACATCCAGTGGCGCCCGAAAATAGAAAGTAATGTCCGGCGTCGGGGCGAAACTGTAAAGATTCCGCAGCCAGTGCGGCGAGCATCCCCGAGCCCCGTCGCGCGCAAATGCGGTGTAAATGTAGCGGTCGGCGAGGACCAGGTAGCCGCCTTGCAGCAAAGGCATGATCTGCCGTTCGCAGCGATCCGCAAAATCAGCGGCGTGCAGCAGTGAAAATGTCGTGGGCGTCAGCAGTCGCCGTTGCTTGCCGCGTCGGGTCGCAGACTTTACCAGCGGGGAAGAATTCCACTCCGTGAAATGAATCCGGTATCCGTGAATTTCCAGCCAGCGCTTTAACAAATACAGCTGAGTGCTTTTTCCCGACCCGTCGATGCCTTCCACCACCACCAGCGCGCCGGGATATTCGCGTTTCGTCGGGACCTCCGGGGATTTGCTCGCATCCCGCGCAAGCGTCATTTCCGTCGTAGTCGTACCCATGCTCTCCCGGTGTGATTGCAAACGCTTATGTTAACTCGGAACCGGCGATCGAATATTAAAAATGTGTTACACGCAAATCTTTCGATCTCCGCTTGATGTCCAGCCACCGGATTCCACGCAACTGCCTTTTGGGCCCGCAATTTCTGCTAGAATCACTCGACTTGGAAGGGTTCGCGCGTACTATCGAATGCGGACCCGCAACGCGATTGGCAATCACCCGGCGGCCCCTGATGGATGAAGCCGTTTTTCCCAGAAACTTCCTCAAATCGTACCCCCAGGCTGTCCGGGGCGAAGGCTGTTTCATCTACACCTCTGACGGCCAGCGATATCTTGATGCGGCAGGCGGCGCCGCCGTAGTTACCATTGGCCACGGAGTGCCCGAAATCGCCAGCGCCATGGCTGCCCAGGCGAACCGCCTGGCCTACGTGCATTCCTCCCAATTCCAGACGTCCGTCGTCGAAAAGTTCGCCGAACGCATTCTCGCCCTCGCTCCCCACGACATGCGCGAAGGCGGCCGCGTTTATTTCACCTCGGGCGGTTCCGAAGCAACCGAGACTGCGCTGAAACTCGCACGACAATATTGGATCGAGCGCGGCCAGCCGAAAAGATTTCGGGTTGTTTCGCGTCAGCAGAGTTACCACGGCAGCACCTTGGGCGCGCTCTCCGTCTCGGGCAACGTGCGTCGCCGCGAACCTTTCGCGCCCATGCTTTCGGAATGGGGACACATTCCTCCTTGCTACTGCTACCGGTGTCCCTTTGGCCTGAAATACCCAGAATGTAACGTGGATTGCGCCGACGAGCTCGACCGGCTCCTTACGCGCCAGGATTCGCCGGAAGTCGCCGCGTTTATTTTTGAGCCGGTGGTCGGCGCCACGCTTGGCGCCGTGTCTCCGCCCGAGGGCTACGTGCAGCGTATCGCCGAAATCTGCCGCCGCCACGGCGTCCTGCTGATTGCCGACGAAATCATGACCGGCATGGGTCGCACTGGAAAACCATTTGCCGTCGAACACTGGGGCGTTTCGCCCGACATAATTTTGGTGGGCAAGGGAATTGCCAGCGGGTATGTGCCGCTGGGTGCCGTCATCGCCGCGGGTAATGTCGTGGACGCGATCTCCCATGGCTCGGGAACCTTCCTTCACGGGTTTACTTACAACTCTCACCCTGTTTCCGCCGCAGCCGGAAGCGCCGTCCTCGATTACATCGAGCGCGAAAAATTGTTCGCTCGCGTCGCCCCCATCGGCCTCGAACTTTGCGCCGCCCTCGAATCGCTCAAGAAGTTTTCGGTGGTCGGGGACGTCCGTGGAAAAGGCCTGCTCTACGGAATTGAATTTGTGCGCGACCCCGGGACCCGCGAACCGTTTCCGGCCGATGCGCGTATCGGCGCGCGGATTCAGGCCGACGCTCTCGAATCAGGAGTGATGACCTATCCGACGCAGGGCGGCGCCGATGGCCAACGCGGAGATCACATTCTGATCGCGCCACCTTTTACGATTACCACCCAGATGATTCACATGATCGCTCAGGCCCTCGAAGGCGCCATCGCCGACCTCGAAAAATCCCATCTCGCAGGCATCGGAGGATCTTCTGGCCGCAATTAGCCGGTCGCACTTGCTTCTCGTCTGCTCGGTCGCAATCGTCTCTGCGCTGGCCATTGGCGTTGCCTCAGCCTTGTCGCCCGGCATGTCGGATTCGACGATGTCCGGCTTCTCGCCGAACGCCGCCGCGAAAGAAACGGAAATCGAGCGGCAATTTCACTCACTTACTTCAACCAACCAGATCTCCGAATTTCACCGCTACCTCACCTCCGAACCGCATCCCGCGGGCTCGCCGCGCAACAATGAACTCGCCCGATGGGTTGCCGACCAGTGGCGCGAACAGGGCCTCGAAGACGTAACCATTCACGAATACGACGTCCTGCATTCCGCGCCGCGCCAGATTTTCCTGGAAATGGTGCAGCCCAAACATTACACGGCGAAACTCCGCGAAGATTCGTACGATGTTGACCGGGATACCAAAAATCCCAGAGCGGACGGCGCCTATCTGGGCTATTCCGCTTCCGGTGAAGTCACCGCTCCCGTCGTCTACGCGCACAGCGGAAATCCGGAAGACTACGACTATCTTCGCCAGCACGGAATTGACGTTCGCGGAAAAATTGTTCTGGTCCGCTATTCGAATCCTTACAGCTATCGTGGATTCAAAGCTCTCAGCGCTGAGCGTCTGGGCGCTGCTGCGATTTTGATTTACTCTGATCCCGCGGAAGATGGCTACAAAAAGGGCGACGTGTATCCTGACGGCCCCTGGGGCCCCGAAAGCCACATCCAGCGGGGCGCCATCACTTACGATTTTATCCAGCCCGGCGATCCGCTTACTCCGGGATGGGCCTCGGTTCCCGGCGCGGAGAGAATCCGGCGCGAAGATGCCGTCTCGCTTCCAAAAATAATCGGCGTCCCGTTGTCCTGGCAGGACGCCAAGCCACTGCTCGAGAAAATGGACGGCCCGGAGGCTCCTGAATCATGGCAGGGCGGTTTGCCGTTGAAGTACAAACTCGGAGGCAAGCGCGTTGTGGTCCATTTGAAAGTGGACATGGACGACAGCACACGGCCCTACTACGTCACCGAAGCTCGAATCCGCGGCAGTGAGGCTCCAGACGAGTGGGTGATTCTAGGCAACCATCGCGACGCATGGGTTTACGGCGCCGTGGATCCTTCCAGTGGCACCGCCGCGATGCTCGAACTCACTCATGATCTGGGCCAGTTGTTGAAAAAGGGAATTCGCCCGAAACGCACGCTCGTTTTCTGCAGCTGGGATGGCGAGGAATATGCGCTCACCGGCTCGACCGAATGGGGCGAGCAATACGCGGACGAATTGAAGCAGAAAACCGTCGCCTACCTGAATGTAGACGAAGCAACTTCCGGTGCAAATTTTCAGGGCGACGCAGTCGGCTCGCTCGCGCCCTTGCTTGTCGAAGTGAGCCGCACTCTTCCCGCACCATCGGGCAAAACGCTCTACGACGAATGGAAAATTTCACGTCAGGCTCAGCTCGGCGAGCAGCAGCCGATTCCCGACGCGCGCCTCGCCAACACCCTGATCGGCAGCGGTTCCGATCACACCGTGTTCCTGAATTTTCTGGGCATTCCTACAATGAACCTTTCATTCGTGGGCCCGTACGGCGTTTACCATTCACTCTACGACGATTATTTCTGGATGAATCATTTTGGGGATCCCGGCTATCGTTATCACGCCCTGATGACTCAACTCTGGGGCGTGCTGGCCATGCGGCTCGGAAACGCGGAATTCCTTCCTTTTGATTTTGAATCGTACGGCGAAAATATCCGCCAGTTCGTTGTCGATTTGAATTTGGCCGATCGAATCACCGGGCACATTGACCTTCCCGCGCTGCAGCGTCAAATTGCCGATTTTCAAGCGGCGGGCCGCGAACTCAATCAATCGATCGCGCGAACGATTGCCTCGAGCAAGCTCGACCTTTCCACAATGAAACCGATCAACCAGCAAATGATGCAGGTCGAGCGGAACTGGTGCAATCCCAACGGCATTCCCGGCCGTCCCTGGTTCAAACATTCTCTCTACGGCACGCGCTACACCTACGCTCACCTGGAATTGCCTGGCCTCACCGAAGCTTCCGAAGCAGGTGACTGGAAGCGCGCTGCCGAGCAGGAGAAGATCTTGGAAGCCGAACTCGCAGCGAATACGGCGTTGCTGAAGCAAATCACCCAAAAATTGAATTCTAATCCATAGGTACCTATGAAATTCCCATTCGCCATTTTGCCGGTGGCACTACTCGCCGCGTTGCTTCCCGCAGCTGCCCAAACAACACCGCGGGCCCGCGACCTAGGCGTTCCATTCGAGGGAACTCCCGGCCCGCTAAATGCCATCACCGACGTGAAAGGTGTCGAGGTCGGTTACCGCACCCTGATTTCCGGCGATGGCAAATTGGAAGTCGGCAAAGGTCCAGTCCGTACCGGCGTCACCGCCGTGTTCCCGCGTGGCAAAGCCTCGGTCGATCCAGTTTTTGCTGGATGGTTTACCGAAAATGGCAACGGTGAAATGACCGGAACAACCTGGGTGGAAGAATCAGGTTTTCTTTATGGTCCCACCATGATCACCAACACTCACAGCGTCGGAGTCGTTCGCGACGCCGTGATCGCCTGGCAGTTGAAGCACGGCACGTCTCTTCCTCTGGAGGACTGGTGGTCGCTCCCCGTCGTCGCCGAAACCTGGGATGGCTATCTCAACGACATCAACGGTTTCCACGTAAAGCCCGAAGACGCCGATGCGGCCATGGCCGACGCCCACGGCGGCGCGCGGGTCTTCTTCTGCAACTCCGGGACCGAGGCCAACGAGGCCGCGCTCAAGCTGGTCCGCCGGCGGCAGGGCCCGGATCGGCCGGTCATTGTCGCCGCCGAGCACGGCTTCCACGGCCGGAGCATGGGCTCGCTGGCGATGACGGGTAAGGAGAGCATCCGAGTACCGTTCGGGCCCTTTGGTGTTGACGTTCGGTTTGTGCCTTACGGAGACACCGCCGCGCTGACCGGGGCGGTGGGCGCGGACTGCGCCGCGGTGTTCCTCGAGCCGACCCTGGGCGAGGGCGGCGTGGTGCCGCCCCCGCCGGGGTACCTCAAGGCGGCCAGGGCGGCCTGTGACCAGGCCGGCGCGCTGCTGGTGCTGGACGAGATCCAAAGTGGCATCGGCCGCACCGGCGAGTGGTTCGCGCACCAGGGCGAGGGGGTCACGCCCGACGTGCTGACGCTGGC
>Ga0209330_1000687_pt1 | contig 12628 bp, 11 predicted proteins | sample JacPinW_OM2H0_O3_FD_187969 | JGI IMG/M metagenome (GOLD analysis project Ga0209330, IMG submission 187969) | Forest soil microbial communities from Algoma, Ontario, Canada - Jack Pine, Ontario site 1_JW_OM2H0_O3 (SPAdes) (version 2) | ecosystem: Environmental > Terrestrial > Soil > Boreal...
GCGTGGCGGCTCTTTTTGTTTTTTGCGGCCCAGATAATTGTTTCGGTGGCGTGGGTGAAATAGCGGCAGGAGAGATTGGGCGGCGGGTTGGGCTTGACCCAGGAGATGTCGTTCAAAAGTTTGAAATCAAGCTGCTGCATAGCGAAGCCGACGGAATGGATTACGTGGCTGGTGCCGCTGACCCAAATCGTTCCGTTGGGCTTGAGGACGCGCTGGCAGGCGGTGAGCCATGCGCGGTTGAATTCGTGGTTTGCGTCGGCACCGCGCGAACGGTCCCAATCGCCTTTGTTGACGCTGACCATGCGGCCGGCGTGGCAAGTGATTCCGTTGTTGGAGAGAAAATACGGCGGGTCGGCGAAAATCAAGTCCACGCAGGCTTCGGGAATTTTTGCGAGGATTTCGAGGCAGTCGGCTTGAAAGATTTTGATGTGATGTTTTGGGTCGTGGAAAACGGGCGCGGGGAGGGGCGAATCCGCGGTCGAATCGACGGGTACGGGATTAAGTTGTGCGGATTTGCGCATTCTGGCGGATTGGGACGCGAAAAGTGCAACCGTCCGGATCGTTGATCGAACGGTAACGTGTGTCAAGGTGGATCGGAGAGGAACCGGAAAAGAAGAAGCAGGTCCCTCGGACATGTTCCGTCTACTTCGTAGACTCTTCCCCAGGCTCGACTGTTTGATCTCCCGAGCTCGACTTGCCGTCGACCCGGGAGCCCTGGTTGGACTTGGGCGGCCCCATTGCGTCCCGCGCCCCCGAAAACCGGGGGAAAGGCAAAGAGCGCGGGACTTCGCTCCCTTCCTTCGTCAGGGCAAGCGGGATGACAGCGTAAAGAAAGGCCAAAGAAGGATGCCGGGCTAAAGCCCGGCGCTACATGTAAACCTGAGGCAACAGCAGATCCTTCAAGACTTCCGCAAACAACGCGGTTCGGGATGACAAAGTAAAGGAAAGAAGAAAGAGATATGATGGCGGGGCGTGACACTGAAGACAGAATCCGACGCGGGTTCGCGCCGCCGGCCGGTGCGAGACATCCTGATTTACGGGTTGATTTATGGGGTGTGCGGGGGCGTGCTGATTGTGGTGCTGAAGCTGACGGAATACCGCTTCCTGGTTGTCGAGCATTCGTTCGAGATATACGGCGGGCTGATCGCCGCGTTGTTTGCGGGATTGGGGATTTGGCTGGGGTTGACGCTGACGCGGAAGAAGCCGGAGGTGGTCATCAAGGAAATTGCGGTGCCGGCGGCGGGGCCGTTCGTCGTGGACCAGGAGCGCGTGAGCAAGCTTGGCATCACGCCGCGCGAGCTCGAAATTCTCGGGCTGATCGCAGCGGGGTTGAGCAATCGGGAGATTGCGGAGCGGCTGTTCGTCAGCGAAAACACGGTGAAGACGCATTCGAGCCGGGTCTTCGAGAAGCTTGGCGCAAAGCGGCGCACCCAGGCCGTGCAGTTCGGCAAGGCCGCGCGGCTGATTCCGTGAGGCGTTTTCCCGGGGCGCGTGCATTGGCCGCGTTTCGCCGCGGCGTCACGGCGCAAGTAACTTCAAAGCTCTGCCGGGCCTGCCTGCCGGCAGGCGGGCTGAACGCCCCCTTCGTACCTCAGGGTAAACCGGCGCTACATGTAAACCTAAGGCGTGCCCACAGAGCTTGCTTGGCCACGAACGCCCGGGGTTTGGACTGGTGTACCTGTTCTGATGGACAGGTCTTGCCGGATTGAGCGCAGGGGGCGGGAAGCGCGTGGCTGCGCGCGTTGGAACAGGGTAGGCTCGTAACAAAGAGCGGATCGGAGCCATCTGATGCAGATAAACAAAGCGGCGCGCGAAGCGGAAATGCTGGGGACGCTGGCGCTTGCCGCGCCCAAGACGTCGGACTTCCAATTCGTAAAATTCCGTGTGGATGGCGAGATCGCGCGGCTGACGCTGGACCGTCCCGAACACAATTTGCTGAACGAGCGGGTGCTGATGGAGCTGGTAGCCGGAATCAATTCGGTGAGCGAAACGAGCGCGGTGAAACTCATCGTCCTGGATTCGGCGGCGAAGGCTTTCTGCGGCGGCATCGAGTTGGGAGAATATACGGCGCGGCGCGTGTTTCAGTTGCTGGACGCGTTTCACAGCGCGTTTTCGGCGATGGTGGAGACGGCCAAACCAATTCTGGTGGTGATCAACGGGCCGGCATTCGGAGGCGGCGCGGAACTTGCAGCGCTGGGCGATCTGGTGATTGCGACGCCCAACGCGCGTTTCGCGCAGCCGGAAATCAAGCTGGGAGCGTTTCCTCCGCTGGCCGCGGCAGTGCTGCCTTATATTCTTGGACCGAAAATGGCGCTGGAACTGGTGCTGACGGCGGAAACAATGTCGGCGGAACGCGCGCGCGAGCTGGGCCTGGTGAACTGGCTGGTCCCGGAAAAAGATTTGCAGAAAAAAGTGGACGAAGTTTGCGCGAAGGTTACGGCGCAGTCCGGGCCGGTGCTGACGATGGCGAAGAAAGCCATTCTAGGCAGCCTGGGCTTGCCGTTGCGCGAAGGCGTGCGCAACTCCATGAAAGTTTTCCTCAACGAGCTGGCCGACCTGGAAGATTCGCAAGAAGGATTGCGAGCGACAGTCGAAAAGCGCGCCCCGAAATGGAAGAACCGCTAGTTATTGAAGGCCTATCATCTACATATTTGGGCTTCGACAGTGGGGATTGGTGTCTAAAGTGTATGAAGAGTTCCGACCGAGCTAGGGATGAGCGGGCATTTTTATGGACGATTCGGTTGACAGTGTTGAGCGCGCTCATAATGACCGGGATTCTCGTACTCTTCTACGGGACAGGCCAAAAGGCGCTCGCCATGCGCCTGATGCGGGACGTGAACCCGATGAGCTCGATGCTTCCGTGGGCAACGCAGAACATGCGTCCGACCGCATTCACGGTCCGGTTCTATGACTTTCTGGTTGTGATAGTGATGGCGGTTCAGGGGTTCGCTGTGGGTTCCGTTATTGATTTGATTCGATGGTTTCGAAGTCGAGAAGTCGGAGGCTAGATCTTCCCCAGACCGCGATAATTCAGTTTATGGGGACGAAACGAGTTATGAAAAATTCCCACGCGATTGACAGTGAAAGGCGGGGCGCATAAACTCGCCGGAGACAACTTAGCTGGCTCGGGGGACAAACTTTTCGAGGGGTCCATGGGACGATTCGAAAAGTGAGGGGAAGGCCGTGAAAATCGGCCACGGTCCCGCCACTGTAATCGGTAGCGCTTTGCGCGAGCCGAAAGTCAGGAAACCTACCCGAGATGGTGGAAGCTGACACTCTTCGCGAGAAAGGGTGTGGCGACAAGCCTCGATCTATTCGCGAGGCTTTTTTGTTTTGGGGGAGAGACCCATCACGCGCGCAGCACGAATTTTCGTTTTGATTTCTTTCGCGCTAGTGGCTTGCGCGGCGGGTCATGCTGCAGAAACCCGCCCGCGTGAAGGCGGCCGCTACAAAGGCGCGGACGCCGGATTGCGCCAGGCTGCGGCGAACGAGAAGCGCGAGACGAAAAATGTGACCGACGAGACCGGGCGGCACGTTGCGATTCCGCCTAACGTGCAGCGCATCGTGACGCTGGCGCCGAATTTGACGGAAACAATCTATGCGCTTGGGCTGGAAGACAAACTCGCGGGCGATACGAGCTATTGCGACACGCCTCCGGCCGCGAAGTTGAAACCGCACGTGGGTTCGCCGCAGACTCCGAGTTTGGAGGCAATTGTCGCGCTGCATCCGGATTTGGTGCTAGCGACGACTTCGATCAACCGGCCCGAAACGGCGGACGCGCTTTTGCGATTGGGCATCGCGGTGTACACGAGCGATCCGCACACGGTGCGCGGCATGCTCGATTCGATCGCGCGCATGGCGGATTTGGTGGCTGCGGGCGAGCACGGCGCAACTCTTGTGGCGCAGTTGCAAGCGCGCCTCGACGCTGTACATGCGCGAATCGGCGATTTGCCATTGGTTCACGTGCTATTCGTAGTGTGGGAAGATCCGCTGATCACGGTTGGGCAGAATACGTTTATCGCGGATGCACTGCGATGGTCGGGCGCGGAGTCCGCGATTGTGGCGGAGCAGAATTGGCCGCAATTGAGCGTTGAAGAAGTAGTGCGGGTGCAGCCGGAGTACATCGTCCTAACGCCGAACCACTCGGAATCGGATGCGGCGAACAAATCGAGCGATCTGGAAAAACTGCGGGCACGTCCTGCGTGGAAGGCGCTGAAGGCCGTCGAAACAGGGCACGTGGTGGTGGCCAGCGATGAATTCGACCGGCCAGCGCCAGGATTGATAGGAGCGATCGAACAGCTCGCGCGCGAATTGCATCCGGAGGCGTTTGCGTTGAGCGAGGGCGGCAAAACAATTGTGGGCGGAACTCACGCGGCGATGGAAACGCTGACGAGTGACGCGGCGAAAAAGGAGTGCGTATCGTGCGCCCTCTAACGCCACAACGGATTCTTTGGACCTGCGCCGGGCTTTTCGGAGTGCTGTTTGTGGTGGTGGTGATTTCGTTGCGCATGGGGGCGTATCCGATTTCGGTGCGCGACATCGTGGATACGCTGTACAAAGCGGCAGCGGGGCGCCGCGACGAAGTGCCGGTGGAATTCTGGCAAGTAGTTTTCGGGCTGCGTCTGCCTCGAATCGCGCTGGGAATTTTGGTGGGTGCGTCGCTCTCGACGGCCGGAGCAGGTTTTCAAGCGCTGCTGCGAAATCCGCTGGCGGACCCGTACGTCCTCGGGGTGTCGAGCGGCGCGGCGCTGGGAGCGATCATAAGCTTGATCGCTGCGCCTCACGTTGTGGGAGCAATTCAGATTGCAGCGTTCATCGGCGCAGCATCGACCATCGCGGGAGTTTATTTTCTCGGAAGGCGCGGCGGGCAGCTTGACAGTCCGACGCTGTTGCTCGCGGGTATCGTGGCGGCTTCGTTTCTATCGGCGATTATTATGTTTTTGCTGACTATGGTTACGGGTTCGGAGCTGCGCAGCATTGCGTTCTGGCTGATGGGCGATCTGACCGCGCCGCCACCGGTAACAAATGTTTTGGGCTGGCTCGGGTTTCTTTTCTTTGTGTTCATCGTAGCGGCGGGAGCGATGTACACGACGTCTTCCGATTTGAATTTGATTCTCACAGGAGAACAGGAAGCGAGACATCTGGGCGTAAATGTAAATCGCGTGAAATTTGTAGTGTATATCGCGGCTTCCGTGCTCACGGGGCTGGCGGTTTCGGTGAGCGGTGCGATCGGGTACGTTGGCCTTCTGATTCCGCACGTGATGCGCATGTTTTTCGGCACGGATTACCGCATGCTGATTCCCACGGCGGCGATTGGCGGAGCGATTGCGATTGTCCTGGCCGACACTTTGGCGCGAACGGTGGTAGCTCCAACGGAATTGCCGGTGGGCGCGATGACGGCGCTGGCCGGAGCGCCTGTGTTTATTTATCTGATGCGCCGGAGGATGCGATGAGCGCGGGAGCGGGAGGTGTCGCGTTGCCTGCATCGCAGCCCGTGGCTTTCGCCGCGAGACCTAGTCTGCGGCTGAAGGTGGAGCAGGCCAGTTACGCATACGCAGCATCGGATAGGTCCGCACCGAAATTCACGCTGGGGCCGGTGAGTTTTGAAGCGCAGCAGCGCGAGATTGTGGCGATCCTGGGTCCGAACGCGAGCGGGAAGTCCACGCTGCTGAAATTGCTCGCGGGATTGTTGAAGCCGCTTTCAGGCCGAATCGAAGTGGACGGCGCGGAAGTGAGCCAACTTGATTTGCGTGTTCGGGCGCAAAAAATTGCGCTGGTGGCGCAGGAAAGCGAACTTTTGTTTCCGTTGCGCGTGTGGGAATACGTTTTGCAGGGGCGGTATCCGTACGGGCGAAGGTTGCGGTTCGAATCGGACGAGGATTGTTTGCTTGCGGGAAACGCGCTGGCGCAAGTGGGAGCCGACGCGTTGCGTGACCGCTGGATGGATCATCTTTCCGGCGGCGAGAAGCAGCGCGTGATTCTGGCGCGAGCGCTGGTGCAACAGCCTTCGCTGTTGCTGCTCGACGAGCCTACGCAGCATTTGGATATCGGCGGCAAAGTGGAATTGCTGCGACGGCTGCGGAGGCTTGCGGACGAGAGCCGCTACAGCGTAATCGTTGTGACGCACGAACTGAATCTTGCGGCGGAATTTTCCGATCGCATCGTTCTGCTGCATAAAGGCAAATGCCCGCGCATCGGAACGCCGGCGGAAGTTTACCAGCGGGAATTGCTCGAAGAAGTGTTTGATGCGCCGCTGGAAGTGGAGATGGGTTATAGCGGGCGTCCTCGGGTGATTTTGCGAGGCAGTCACTAGCGCTCATCTTATAAATGGCCGGAGTATCGGCTCTGGGAACCTCAGGGGTTGAAACCCCTGGATTCTGGGTGCTGTCCGGCACGGCTGAAGCCGTGCCCTGACGTGACCCATTCGTGAGACGAGTTCTTAACACCAGCGAGAGTTTATTTTTAGTGTCGCGGAAGAATGCAACAAACTTCCGCAAGCGGCGAGATGCAGAAGCTGCAGCGCCGTCCACAATCACCGAGACTCCGCGGACGGGAAGACGGTGAAAATCCGTCGCCGCCGCGCGACTGTAAAGCGGAGATTTTTCCGCGCGTGCCACTGTCATTTAGTTTTTAGTTGCGGCGATTCGCAATTCAAGACTGCGATGGGAAGGCCGCGCTGATGTCCCGGCATCACAAAGAAGTTCGTGGTGCCAGAAGAGCCGCTGAGCCAGGAAACCGAGCGGAATCTCAATCTTGGTAAATATTCGATGCGCAGAACTTGCGAATCCTCGATCCGGTGACGGATCGCGGGCGAGGAAGGCGCAACACACAGTTACCAGGACAACCTTCAACTCCCGCGCGAGAGGGAGAGGAGGAAAAATGAGACTACACTCCGCAGTTTTGTATTTCGCTTCCTTATTTTTGCTTTCGTCCTGCAGCACCTACGCACAAACTCCCAATACTTACCCAGGCGGTTCTGCAGTCGCGCCCGGCTCCGCGCACGATCAACAGGACGCGGCGATTTCCGGCACGGTTTTCGATCCTGCCGGGCAAGTCGTGCCTGGAGCCCGCGTCACTCTTCTCTACGCGATGGCCGAACTGGAAACGCGAGAAACGAACGCGCAAGGCCAATTCAGCTTTGTGCGTTTGCGCGCGGGAAAATACCAAATCCTGGCCACGATTTCGGGCTTCGATCAATTGCCGGTGGATATTGACTTGCCGGCCGGTGAAAAACGCGTCAGCGATCTCCATTTGCAGTTGAGCGCCTTGAGCGACAAGGTGGTCGTTTCGGTCGCGCCGGGCGGTGCGCTAACTTCGCAAATTGCGTCCTCGGTAAGCCTTGTCTCCGCGGACGAGATTGACAATCGCGGCGCGCAGGTCGCTACGGACGTGCTGCGAGGCCTGCCTGGCACTGAGATCAATCAGTCCGGAGGCCGCGGAGCGATTACCAGCGCCTTCATTCGCGGCGGAAATTCAGACTACAACCTGGTGATGATCGATGGAATTGAAATGAACGATTTCGGCGGCGGCTTCGATCTATCGCCGCTGCCAGCGGAAGGAGTGGAGCAAGTCGAAGTGATCCGCGGTCCGGAGAGCGCACTTTACGGATCAAATGCCGTAGCCGGGGTGATTAATCTTGAGACGATTCACGGAGATGGCCCGCCGCATTTTACGTTCGTGGGAGAGGGCGGCAGTCTGTATACATGGCGACTGGGCACCACCGGAGCGGGACTGAACAAAGGGTTTAGTTGGGCATACAGCCTGTCGCGGCTGCAAACCGACGGCCAAGTCCCGAATGATGCCTACCGCGGTCAGACCTCGACGGTGAGCCTGGGATACTCGCGCTCGCCGCGCCGCAAATTAAATGTAAACTTTTTCGGTTACGCGGGCCTGCTCGGACTTCCCGGGCCCTATGGTTCGGACCCGGACGGTCTATTTCCGGGCCTTGATCCGTCCACGCACCAGAACCAGAATCTTTTTGGCTACCAAGCGCAGGAAACTGAGCAATTTTCGTCCCGGTTCCAACAGGTAACGACTGTGAGCGTGTCGACGGACCGGATCACATTCATCTCGCCGATCGAGGGCAATTCGTTCACCAACAATCTGCGCGTGGTTGCCAACACCAGGAGCGAGATCGCGGTTTCTTCCAAGGACACGCTGGTAGCGGGATTCGAATACGACCGAGATCAGTTCAAGAACACCTTCGTCGAAGGCTCCAGCGACTCGCCCTTTGTACTGGGGCGCAATAGCTATGCGTTCTTCGCTGAAAACCGCTGGAATCCCTCCGACCGCTGGTTCATCAACGTGGGCCTGCGCGTGGATGGCCTGCAAACCGATTCCGTTCCGGTCAACAACGACACCGGCCAGCCGGGGATTCCCGCCAATACCCTCGTCAAGGTCACACCGCGGATTTCCGCCGCGTATATGGCGCGGCAGGAAGATGGCGACGGCTTTTTCGGCGCAACGCGCCTGCACGCTAGTTTTGGAACCGGCTTCCGCGCTCCGGACGGATTCGAACTCGCGTTTACGAATAATCCGGCGCTGAAGCCCGAGGAAAGCATCAGCTACGATGCCGGCGTTGAGCAGCGGATGGCGCACGACCGCGCGATTCTGGACGTCACGTACTTCTACAACAAATTCAAGGATCAAATCGTGACCACCGGCGATTTGCCCACCAATTTCGACTCAGAGAACATCGGAAAGTCGCGAGCCTGGGGTCTGGAAACGACCATTCGCATCCATCCTTTTCGCTCGTTCGAATTTTCAGGTTCGTACACCTGGTTGAATACCGCGATCCTGGCGCTGGCCGGCTTTACGGAGCCCATCGATCCCTTCGCCGTCGGAGAACCACTGCTTCGCCGACCGCGCAATGCCGCTGGATTCAACGCGACTTGGACCAAGAAGCGTTTAATGCTCAACCTGAACGGAACCATCCGCGGCGCGGTGCTCGACGTCGAGCCGAACGATGGCACCTTCGCTTGCGAGCTGATGCTTCAATGCCTTTTCCGAAATCACGGATACGAGCTGATGAACGCGGGCTTCGCCTACCACCTGCCCAAGGGCATTGAAATCTACGGGCGGCTCAACAACTTCCTGAATCAGAGATATGAGGAGGCATTTGGCTTTCCTTCCCTGCGGCTGAATTTCATGGCCGGATTCAAGGTGGACCTGCCTTCGGGTGGCCGAGTCTCGGAATAAATAGCGAACTGCGGAGATTGACTGGCCGTTCACGTGCCGAGCGGCCATGCGTCCGGCATAAAACCAGGATCATCCCCGGTACGGCCCCAACGGTTGTAGACGGATGCTATAATTCCGGGTTCGCGGCGCGCCCAGTGCCGCGCTATGCGCCGCACAACATGAGCCGAACAACACAGGAACGGCCCGGGGTCGCGCCCGAGGTTTTGGAGCGTTACGAGGCGGTGATTGGGCTGGAGGTGCACGCACAGCTCAAGACGCTGACGAAGGCGTTCTGCGCTTGCTCGAGCAGGTTCGGCGATCCGCCGAATTCGAATACTTGTCCCGTGTGTCTGGGCTTGCCGGGCGCACTGCCGGTGCTGAACCGCAAAGCGCGCGATTTGGCGGTGCGGGCGTCGCTCGCGATTCACTGCAAGATTCACGAGCGCTCGGTGTTCGCACGAAAGAATTATTTTTATCCGGACTTGCCGAAAGGCTATCAGATTTCGATGTACGAATTGCCGCTGGCGACCGAAGGCTGGCTGGAAATCGAGGTCGAGGGCGCGACGAAGCGCATCGGAATCACGCGCTTGCACATGGAAGAAGATGCGGCGAAAAACCTGCATGAGGGGTTTTCCGATTCCGACCGCTGGAGCTACATCGATTTCAACCGCTGCGGAGTGCCGCTGGTTGAAATCGTTTCGGAGCCTGATATTCGGACGCCCGCGGAAGCGTATTCATATTTGACGACGCTGAAGCAGGTGCTGGAGTACACGGACGTGAGTGATTGCAACATGGAAGCAGGCTCGCTGCGTTGCGATGCGAACGTCAGCGTGCGGCTGCGCGGCGCTGCGAAATTCGGGACGAAAGTGGAGGCGAAAAACCTGAATTCGTTTCGTTATCTCCAGCATGCGCTGGAATACGAAATCGAGCGGCAAATCGGAGTGCTGGAATCGGGCGGCAAGATCGTGCAAGAGACGCGGCTGTGGAACGTGGCTGCCGGGCGCACCGAAGCGATGCGCTCGAAGGAGTTCGCGCACGATTATCGCTATTTCCCTGATCCCGATCTGCTTCCGCTTTCGGTTTCAGAGAAGCTCGTTGAAGAAATTCGTGTGGAGATGGCCGAGCTTCCAGATGCGAAGCGCGCGCGTTTTTTGCGGGAGTATGGAATTACCGCGTACGATGCAGGGGTTTTGACTGCGACACGCGCGCTGGCGGATTATTTCGAAGCGTCCGTGCGCGCGGGAGCTTCGGCAAAATCCGCTGCGAATTGGATTTCGACGGAACTACTGCGCCGGCTGAATGAAGCGGGGAAGGACATCGAGGATTGTCCGGTGCCGCCGGCCGCGCTTGCGGAGTTGCTGGCGAAGATTGAAAGCGGAGAAATCACCGCCGCTACCGGGAAGAAAGTGTTTGCGACCATGTTCGATACGGGGAAACGCTCGGCTGCTATTATTTCCGCCGAAGCAATGGCGCAGATCACCGACGCCAACGCGATAGAACAGATTGCGCGAACGGTTGTAGCCAAGAACGCTGAGAATGTTGCAAAGTATCGAGCAGGGAACGAAGGCGTGTTTAAGTTTTTCGTGGGCCAGGTAATGCGTGAGACGCGCGGGCAAGCCAACCCGCAAGCGGTAAATGATATTCTGAAGCGAGTGCTGGCGGAATCTTAGCTTAAGTGAACGGGGAGACAGAGCGGCATGCTGAAAGTGGGCGACAAGGCTCCGGACTTTAGCGTAAAGGCTGACGACGGCGAAATAATCTCGCTCTCGGATTATCGCGGGCGGAATGTCGTGCTTTATTTCTATCCCAAAGCCAACACGCCCGGTTGAATCAACGAAGCGTCCGAGTTTCGTGACGCCATCAAGAAGTTCGAGAAGCTGGACGCGGCCATCCTGGGATGCAGCGCGGACACAGTGGAAGACCAGACGAAATTCAAAATCAAGCATAAGCTGAATTTTCCTCTACTTGCTGATACGGAATTCAAAGTGATTGAGCCTTACGGCGCGCGGCGGATGAAAAGTTTTCTGGGGAAATCGTTCCTTGGAATCGTGCGCATGACGTACTGGATCGGCAGGGACGGAAAGATCCACAAAATTTGGGACAAAGTCACGCCGAAAGGCCACCCGGCCGAAGTGATTGCCGCAATTGAAGCGGGAGCGGACTAGGCAAGGTCAGCGAGCCGCTACACGGTTACGTGGAACGAGTCGCCATCCTGCTCCACCAGCGCGTTGTCGATCAGGCGCGTTTTACCAAGCTTTGCGGCCAGCAATATAAGACAACTTCCTCGCAGGTTTACCACAGGCTCGAGCGTATCCGCGTCCACAATCTCGGCGTAATCGAGAACGATGCCGGGCTCGGCATCGAGCACGCGGCGCAAGGCGGAAAGCAATCGCGTCACATCGCGTTGGCCCGTAGCAATTTCCCCGCGTACGGCGTCGAGTGAACGATGAAGAGCGACGGCGGCGCGACGGTCGTCACCTTGCAGGTAAACATTGCGCGAAGAGAGAGCCAGGCCGTCAGGCTCGCGAAGAATGGGGCGGACGGCGATTTGAGCGTCGAGATTGAGGTCGAGCGCCATCTGACGAATGATGCGGGCTTGCTGCGCGTCCTTGCGGCCAAAATAGGCGAAGCTGGGCTGAACGATTTCGAAAAGCTTCAGTACGACGGTGGTGACACCGTGGAAATGCCCGGGGCGCGAGCGGCCTTCGAGCTTGTCGCTTAGGCCACCTACGGCTACAACGGTGCGAAAACCGGCCGGGTACATTTCCTCGGGTGTGGGCGCAAATAAATACTCGACTCCAAGATTTTCCAGCGCGGTGCGGTCCGCTTCGAAAGAGCGCGGATATTTTTGGAAGTCCTCGGAAGGGCCGAATTGTTTGGGATTGACGAAAATCGAAACCACAACGGGAGAGCATTCGGATTTTGCGGCGCGGACGAGCGAAAAGTGGCCTTCGTGCAGAGCGCCCATGGTGGGCACGAAGCCGATGACGCGGTTCTGCGCGCGTGCTTCGCGGGCGACTTGCTTCATCCAGGAGATAGTGCGGATTGTTTCCATGGGATTGGGAAGAGGAGAGCGCCTCTCAGAAAATTACCACGCAGAGAATTTGCAACTGAGTTCGCGAGGTCATGCTTTGGCCTGCGCGGCGGCGCGCTCGCGGTAAAAGAGGATCAAGTCCGTGGAGATGGCTTTGGCATCGAGTTGGCGCAACATGGTGGCAACTTGTCCGCGATGGTAGGTGCCGTGATTCACGAGGTGCTGCAACATTTGCCAGAGCGGAGCGGCCTGCGGGACTCCCGCCACTGTTTTGTGAGAAATGACGTGGTCGAGATCTTGCTGCGTGAGCGAAGCGATATATTCGAGAAGATTGCGTTCGACTTCAGACCAGCGGCGGCGGACTGATTCGAGTGTGGGAAAGTCGGTTGCAGGCGGGTACTTGTCGGGCGAGCGGCC
>Ga0209330_1000688_pt1 | contig 12626 bp, 11 predicted proteins | sample JacPinW_OM2H0_O3_FD_187969 | JGI IMG/M metagenome (GOLD analysis project Ga0209330, IMG submission 187969) | Forest soil microbial communities from Algoma, Ontario, Canada - Jack Pine, Ontario site 1_JW_OM2H0_O3 (SPAdes) (version 2) | ecosystem: Environmental > Terrestrial > Soil > Boreal...
GGAATCGAATCGACGCTGGCCGGCGCCGCCAGGGTTTTGTTTTCGGAAACCAGCGCCGCCGCGGTGACCTGCGCGATCATGAACCCCGAATTCAAACCGCTGTTATTGACCAAGAAAGGCGGCAGGCCGCTCATTTTCGGATCCACGAGCACGGCGATCCGGCGCTCCGACAGGCTGCCGATTTCCGCGATCGCCAGCGCGAGCGTATCGGCGGCAAACGCCACGGGCTCGGCGTGAAAATTGCCGCCCGACAGCACCTCGCCCGCATCGGCAAACAAGAGCGGGTTGTCCGTCACGGCATTGGCTTCGATCTTGAGGGTCGCGCTGCAGTTGCGAATGAGGTCCAGGCACGCGCCCATCACTTGAGGCTGACAGCGGAAGGAATACGGATCCTGGACGCGGGCGCAATCAAGATGTGAGGCTCGAATGGCGCTGCCCGCGATCAATTCCCGATACTCGCGCGCCACGGCAATTTGGCCGGGCTGTCCGCGAAGCTGTTGAATGCGTGCATCAAAGGGCGAGTCGCTGCCTTTCAACGCATCAACCGACATCGCGCCGGCGACGATCGCGGCGGCGAACAGGTCCTCGGTCCCAAACAAGCCCGCCAGTCCCAACGCCGTGGAAACTTGTGTGCCGTTGATCAAGGCGAGTCCTTCCTTGGCGTGCAACTTGATGGGTTGCAATCCGGCCCTGCGCAAGCCGTCGGCTGCGGGCACCCGGGTGCCGTTGACGCGAACGTGGCCGATCCCGAGCAGCGTTGCGCTCAGGTGTGCCAGGGGCGCCAAGTCTCCCGACGCACCGACCGATCCTTGCGCCGGGATTATCGGATACACCTCGTGCTCGAGCAGCGCCAGCAAGGCATCCACAAGCCCCAGGGTGACGCCGGAATGGCCACGGGCCAAGGCATTGATCTTCAGCGCGAGAACGAGCCGAACGACGGCGTCGGGGAGTGGATCGCCGACGCCGGCGGCGTGCGAGAGCAGCAGATTCCGCTGCAGCAGTTCGAGCTGCTCGTTGGGTATGCGCGTTTGGGCAAGCAGCCCGAATCCGGTATTGATGCCGTAGGCCACATCGCCGCTCGCGACGATCTTGTCCACCAAGGCGTTGGCCGATGCGATGCGCGCGCGATCCTGCGGCGACAGGTGCAGCACCGTCGGCTGCTCATAGATTCGCCGCAATGCCGAAAGCGAGAGCGCGCCGGCCTGCAAGGTTTGCGTGTTGCTCACTTAAGAGCGCTCGATCATCGGCAGCTTGAGACCCTGTTCTCGGGCGCAGGCAATGGCGCTCTCGTAGCCGGCATCCGCATGACGCATGACCCCGCTGGCCGGGTCGTTCCACAGGACGCGTCGAATGCGCTTGGCCGCCGCGTCGCTGCCGTCGCAGACGATGACCAGGCCGGCGTGTTGCGAGTAGCCCATGCCGACGCCGCCGCCATGATGAATCGATACCCAGGTTGCGCCCGAAGCGGTGTTGAGCATGGCATTGAGCAGCGGCCAGTCCGACACGGCATCCGAGCCGTCCTTCATCGCTTCGGTCTCGCGATTGGGACTGGCGACCGAACCCGAATCGAGGTGATCGCGGCCGATCACGATGGGCGCCGAGATCTCGCCGCTCTTCACCATTTCATTGAACGCCAGTCCCAAACGATGACGCGTTCCCAAGCCCACCCAGCAAATGCGCGCCGGTAATCCCTGAAACTGGATGCGCGAGCGCGCCATGTCGAGCCATTGATGCAGGTGCGGATCGTCCGGAATCAACTCTTTGACTTTGGCGTCGGTCTTGTAGATGTCTTCAGGATCGCCCGAGAGCGCCACCCAGCGAAACGGACCGATGCCGCGGCAGAACAGCGGCCGAATGTATTCGGGAACGAAGCCCGGAATGTCGAAGGCCTCCGCGACACCGGCATCGAAAGCCACTTGCCGGATGTTGTTGCCGTAGTCGAACACCGGCAGTCCCATGCGCTTGAAGCGCAACAAATATTCGACGTGCTTGGCCATCGAGCGCGACGCCGCGGCGGCGGTGCCCGCCGGGTCGCTCACCCGCCGTTCGTCCCATTGTTCGATGGACCAGCCTTGGGGCAGATAGCCATTGACCGGATCATGCGCCGAGGTTTGATCGGTCAGCGCATCCGGCTTGATTCCCCGCTCGAGCAGCGTACCGAGTACATCGGCAATGTTGCCGAGCAACGCCACCGACAGCGGTTTGCCGCGCCGCTTCGCTGCCTCGAGCATGCTCAGCGCCTCGTCCAAGGTGCGCGCCTGCGCATCGATGTAGCCGGTCTCGAGGCGTTTGGCGATGCGGCTTGGACGGCACTCGACGGCCAGCAAATTGGCGCCGGCCATGGTCGCGGCCAGCGGCTGCGCACCGCCCATGCCGCCCAACCCCGCGGTGAGAATCCATTTGCCGGTAAGGTTTGCGCCAAAATGACGCCGGCCCATTTCAGCAAACGTTTCATACGTGCCCTGAACGATTCCCTGGCTGCCGATGTAGATCCAGGAGCCAGCCGTCATCTGCCCGAACATCGCCAGCCCCTTGCGATCGAGCTCGTGGAAATGTTCCCAGGTTGCCCAATGCGGCACGAGATTGGAGTTGGCAATGAGCACGCGCGGCGCGTCGGCATGGGTCGGGAACACGCCGACCGGTTTGCCCGACTGCACCAGCAGCGTTTCCTCTTCGGTGAGGGTTTTCAATGTCTCGACGATGCGGTCGTAGCAATCCCAATTGCGCGCGGCGCGCCCGATGCCGCCGTACACCACCAGCTCGGCGGGATTCTCCGCGACTTCGGCGTCCAAGTTATTCATCAACATGCGCAGCGGCGCCTCGGTCATCCAGCTACGCGCGCTCAAGGTATTGCCGCGCGCCGCGCGGATGATTCTGGGCTTGGGTGGAGCGAGCATGCGAGTTCCTCTAGGGGCGAAAGCGCCCCGACAATTCGTATCGGGTTCCGGGATAGTACAGGCGTGCCACGGAGGCGATTTGGCCGGCAGTCCAAGTTCTTCTGATCACCACCAGGCAAGGCTCGTCGCGCTTCATCGCCAAGAGCTTGCGCGTCCGCTCGTCGGGCATTTCCGCGCGCAATAAATGTTCCGCCTCCTGCAGGGGCGCAACCTTGACCAGATAGTCGTGCGGTGTGGTGCGGCTGAAATCCATGTTCAGGTAATCGGGCGCGAGCTTCGGCAAAACGTAGCGATCCTCGAGTTGGATGGGGCGGTCATTCTCGAAGTGCACGATCAGCGAGCAATACAACTCACCGCGGGGCGCAATACCAAAATCCTCCGCGAGGTCTGCCACGGCGCGTATTCGTTCCAAAGAAACGATCTTGGCGCGGTGCACGTGGCCGCGCTCGCGGATCTCATCGGCGATGCCGCGTATTTCCAGCGGATGCGCGCGTGCGTGGCGGTCGGCGACGAAGCTTCCGACCCCAGCAATACGCACCAATACGCCTTCGTCGCGCAACTCGCGCAACGCGCGGTTGGCCGTCATCCGCGATACGCCAAAGGATCTGACCAGGTCGTTTTCGGAGGGCACCCGAGCGGCCGCACCCCACTTGCCGGAACCGATGTTGTCGAGAATATGACGCTTGACCTGCAAGTAAAGGGGTTGCAATGACAGGGCGGCCTTGCTCATGCGGTCAGGGTAAGCTGTATAGACAAGTACGGTCAACCCGTGCGCAAGTGGTTCATTACCCGGCCAAAATCAGCGCCCAGCGGCCCGTCCAGGGAATGGCTGCCGCCCTTGACCACCCATTGGCCGCCGACCATCACGTCGCGGATCGCCTTGTCCGCGCCGGCGAACAGCAAGCGATCCAATGCCGTGTCCGCGGAAGCCCCGGCCATCGAAGGATGCTCAGCGTCAAGCACCAGCCAATCCGCGCGGCAGCCGACGGCGATGCGGCCCACCGCTTGACCGAGCGCGCGCGCGCCGCTCAGCGCAGCGTCGCGCCACAGGCGCGTGCCGACATGGGATTCGGACTTCGCGGCCAGGACCCCGCGGCGCCTTTTGCGCAAGCGCTGTTGATATTCGAGCCAACGCAGCTCCTCGGCAGGGCTTACCGTCGATTGACTGTCGGAGCCCACGCACAGCCGCCCGTCCATGTTTAAAAAGCGCGCGGCATCGAAGAAGCCGTCGCCTAAATTCGCCTCGGTGCTGACGGAGACGCAGACAGCGGCGCCGGCCGCAACCAGCCCCTCAAGTTCTCCAGGCGTGGCATGAGTTGCATGCACGACGCACCAGTGTGGCGTCAGTAAATCTTGATCCAATAACAGTTCGATGGGCCGGCGCCCGGTCGCGGTCTCGCAGGCGCGCACTTCAAGCATTTGCTCAGCGACATGGATGTGCACCGGCATGCTCGCGTCGATGCCGCGCAACGCGAGCGCGGCGCGGCGCAAGTGATCCAGCGGAACCGCGCGCAGACTGTGGAATGCCGCGCCGGTGCGCAGCATAGGGTTGCTCGCGTGGCTATTCGCGCGACGCTCATCGGCGATGCGCCGTTCGATGGCGCTCAGGAACTCATCGGTGTCCAGAAAAAAGCGCGCCTGCTCCGGTTTCAACGGCTGCCCGCCGAAGTCGCTGCTTTGATAAAGGGTCGGCAAAAACGTCAGCCCGATGCCGGCTGCGCGCGCGGCATGGCTAACCGCATCCCACAACGGGTTGACGTCCAAAGATCGCGCAGCGGGGGCGGCCCGATGCAAATAGTGGAATTCCGCCACCGAGGTGTAGCCCGACTTGAGCATTTCGACGAACAATTGAGTTGCGACGATCCGCAAGTCTTCCGGCCCGATTCGATTCGCAAGCGCATACATCGCCTGGCGCCAGGTCCAGAAACTATCGCGCGCACCGATTCTATATTCCGCGTTTCCGGCCATGGCGCGTTGGAAGGCATGACTGTGGGCATTGGGCATGCCGGGCACGACGATGCCATCGACGCGCTCGGTTTGCGGGGCGGCAGCAGGTTGCGGCTCTCGCCCAGGCTGCGGCTCTGAGGTTGAGTTCGTCTCGATCGCAGTGATGATCCCGTCGGATACCATGACCCGCACATCGCGAGCCCATCCTTGCGGCAAATACGCGGACTGCAAACGATACCGGGTCATGGCTGTATCATACAGACGTGCCTAAAACTTCGGACAATTGGGATCAGGTGTGGATCGGCGCAAACATCGCCACCATGGCCGGTGCCGGCGCCTACGGAAGCATGCAGGACTCTGCGCTTGCGGTAAAAGGCGAGCGCATCGCGTGGCTCGGCTCGGCCGCAGAAGGCCGGCGGTTGGCGCAAGCGCAGGGCGCACCGATGCACGAGGTGCCAGGCCAGTGGATTACGCCGGGCCTGATCGACTGCCACACTCACTTGGTCTATGGCGGCAATCGAGTCGCGGAGTTCGAGCAACGTCTATGCGGCGCATCCTATGAGGAGATCGCGCGAGCCGGCGGCGGCATCCAATCGACCATGCGCGACACGCGCGCAGCAACGGAACAAACTTTGTACGAGTCGGCGTTGGCGCGGCTCAAGTGCTTGATGGCGGAAGGCATCACCAGTATCGAGATCAAATCAGGTTATGGGCTGGAACTGGCCGCCGAGCGCCGCATCCTCGCGGTGGCGCGCCGGCTCGGCGAGAATCTGCCGGTCTCGGTCAAGAAAACATTTCTCGGCTTGCACTCCCTGCCGCCCGAATTCGCCGCGCAGCGTCAGCGGTTCATCGACGAGGTGAGCGGTCCGTGGCTCGCCGCGCTGACGGCAGACGGGTTGGTGGATGCGGTCGACAGTTTCTGCGAGAAGATTGCGTTCTCCGTGGCCGAGACCGAGCAATTCCTACAGGCCGCGAAGCGGCTGGGATTGGGCGCGCATGTGCATGCCGGTCAATTGAGCGACATCGGTGCTGCGCAGGCCGCGGCGAAATGGGGCGCGCTGTCGGCCGATCATCTCGAGTACTTGAGCGCGGATGGCGCGCATGCCCTGGCACAGGCGGGCACCGTCGCCGTGCTATTGCCGACGGCCTATTTCACCTTGCGACAGACCACACCGCCGCCGGTCGACCTGCTGCGCAGCGCCGGCGTGCCGCTGGCGGTGGCCACCGACAGCAATCCCGGCACCTCGCCGTGCACCTCCATCCTGCTGGCCCTCAGCATGGCCTGCACCTTGTTTGGCTTGACCCCTGAGGAGGCGCTGGCGGGCGTCACGCGTCATGCGGCGCGGGCGTTGGGTGTGCTTGATGAGGTGGGAACGATTGAATTGGGCAAGCGCGCGGATTTGGCGTTCTGGCGCATCGGGCGGCCCGCGGAACTCTGCTACGGCCTGGGCGGCAATCCACTCGCCGCCGTCATGTATCGCGGGAAAATCCGCTCCGCCGCGCTCCCTTAAGGGGGAGGGAAATTCCCGGGTTCCTTGGATAAGATGGCCGCATGGCTAGCCGATCTCACCGCGGGAGACCGCCGCACGACGATGTGTTGACCCCCGCGGAATGGCGCACCGTGCATGCCGTAAAGCACGGGATGACCAGCCGGCAAATTGCGGACCGCCGCGGCATCAGCATCGATGCGGTGAAGTACCACGTCGCGAATGCGCTCGCGAAGCTGGGCATCGCCAACCGCAAGGAACTGCGCCACTGGCACCGCGCGCCCAAAGACAGTGCCCTGAAGGACAATACAATGAATTCACCGCTCGTCTTAAGCTCCATTGCGCAGATCGCACGGTCGGTGCAGGACATCAAGCAATCAGAAGCCTGGTACAAAAATGTACTGGGGCTGCCGCATCTTTATACTTTCGGCAATCTCGCATTTTTCGATTGCAACGGAACGCGATTGATGTTGAGTCAGGAGGGGGCGGTGGCTCCCGAGTCGATCCTGTATATGCGCGTCGGCAATATCGGCGCAGCGTATGAACTGTTGAAATCGCGCGGCGTCGAATTCATCAACGCGCCGCACATGGTGCACAGACACGCCGATGGCACTGAGGAATGGCTGTCCATGCTCAAGGATCCTGAAGGGCGACCGCTCGGCATCATGGCGCAGGCGAAACCCTAGGGGAGAAAACCTGTAGGCTTGGTTGCATGCGAATGGCAGCCAAGCTCCTGGCAATTTTACTGACCGGACTCTGTGCGGCAAGCGCCGGCGCCGAGCAGACTCCGCCCGCGCTCGATGAAATCGTCGTCACCGCCGAGCGCGCAGGCCCCGGCATGTGGCACGTGCACCGCGGCGATGCCAATGTCTGGATATTGGGAAGCATAGCGCCGCTGCCGCGCGATATTACCTGGCGCTCCAAGCAGGTTGAGTCCGTGCTCGAGAGCACCAGCCAGGTGCTGGTGCAGAAACCCATTGAAATAAGCGTTCCGCGAATATTGTGGATGCTGATTGCCGATCGAAAATTCTTGATGGTGGGCGGCGGGAAGAAGCTGAAGGATGTGCTGCCGCCGGATTTGCACGCGCGCTTTGCCGCGCAGCGAAGCAAGGTTGGCGACGATGCGGATAAATGGGAACGGTATCGTCCGATCATTGCGGCGGCATTCCTGCAGCAGGCCGCTTTTCATCAGGTCAACTTATCGATGCGGCTCGATTTGGGCGCGGCGTTGCGCGGCTTGGCAAAAAAACATGGCGTGCGCGTCGAGGAGATCAAGGTCGCAGGCGTGAGCGATATGCTCGAAGCCCTCAAGACCATGCCGGCGGCGACCGAGCGCACCTGCGTGGAAGCCTCGCTCACCACCCTTGAGAGCGGCTTGCCGCGATTGGTGGACCGCGCGCAGGCATGGGCGAGCGGCAATGTCGAGCGGATCGAAAACACGCCTGAGCTCAAGGAAGTGGACGCCTGCCGCAACGCCTTGGATGCCGGCAAAGGTGCGGTCGATGTCATCGGCCGTATTCGCCAGACCTGGCTTGAAAATATCGAAAAGTATTTGCGTTCCGCGGGCACGACGATCGCCGTGGTCAACCTGGACCTGCTGCTCGAGCGCGGCGGCTTGCTCGATCAGCTGCGCGCCAAGGGCTATGAAATCGACGCGCCGTGAACGAGTGCATATCCCAAGGAACGAACGTGTGCGTATCCTTAGAGTATCGAGTGCGCGTTCGGGCGCGGCAGACCCAGGCGAGAGGGAGTTCAATATGTCACATGGAATTAAAGTTTCGCTGGCCGCGATTCTTTTCGCTGCACTGGTCAGTGCCGGTAGCGCCTTCGCCGGCAAACCGCATCCCGTCGTCGATGCGCCGGCGCCGGATTTTCAGGTCACCACCTTCGACGGACGCAAATTATCGTTGGCCGACTTCAAGGGGCAAGTCGTGGTCCTCAATTTCTGGGCAACCTGGTGCGGGCCGTGCAAGCGGGAATTGCCGCTGCTGGAGGACTACCATCGCCGGCAGCATGCCGCGGGGCTCGTTATTCTCGCCGTGGCGACGGAAGATTCCCTGAAGCCATTCCAACTACGGCCACTCCAGAAACTGCTGACCCTGCAGATGGTGCAGCGATTCAAGGGCAATTATGGCGACATCAAATATCTGCCGACCAATTTCGTGATCGATCGCAAGGGAATATTGCGGTACGCGGATTCCGGCGGGTTTACGCAGGAAGGCATCGAAGAGGTACTCGGCCCGCTCATTGCCGAGACGCCGGACGCGCCGCAGCCCGGCGGCTAGAAAATCCAGATCGAGGCGCCGCTGCGCCCGGGCGTCGCGCTATTTTTTGGCGTCTTTGTCCTGCAAGGCTTTTAGCTCTTGCATGGACTCCCTTTGAATGGCAATCATTTTTTCTTGCGCGGGTTTCGTGAAGTCTTGCATTTCCCGCATGACATTTTGCATGACCAGCGGCAATTTCTTTACATACGCTTGGCCCGCGGCACTCTTGTAGAATTTTATGGCGCCATCGATTTCGTCCTGCGTAAACGAGTCTCGATAGGTTCGCAAATATATGGGCAGTAAGGCGTCCCAACTCAGCATTTCGTCGAAAACAGCGGACATTTTGGCGGCCATGCGGTCAAGGACAGCCTGCCGTTCCGGCGTGACGGTCTGGCCTCTCATCGCATTCTGCATACCCGCATTCATCATCGTCGTCATTTGCGCCTTCATGCCGGCGATCATCTGCTGTGCATTGGTCAGTTCGAGCATCTGACGAATCGACGCGTCACTCGCCGGCGCGTTGTTGGCGGCTGCGGCGCCTGCTGACATCAGAATCCATACCAATGCGGTGGCAAATCGTTTGATCATCGTTTTCCCCTTTAGAGCCCGTTATTTCCGCCGGACCGTATAGTAATCTATGCTGCGTGGCAGCAATTGCCTTGACACCCGCCCGGCCGGTTCCTACAATCGCCGGCCTTTGTCTCTCGGCACCCCTAGTGCCGGGCAGAGCCCGTAAATTTTGGTTTTTGCATCAAGGGACCTCCTATATATCTGGACGGTCCTCTAAAGGTATTTATGGCGACGACGACTCAATTAATCCGGACTGGCCGAAATGAGCCCGCTTGGAAGTCCAAGGTTCCGGCCCTGGCCGCTTCGCCGCAAAAGCGCGGCGTCTGCACGCGCGTGTACACGACCACGCCGAAGAAGCCCAATTCCGCCCTACGCAAGGTTTGCCGCGTACGCCTCACGAATGGCTACGAGGTCTCCAGCTACATCGGTGGCGAAGGGCACAATCTGCAAGAGCACTCGGTGGTGCTGATTCGCGGCGGCCGCGTCAAGGATCTCCCCGGCGTGCGTTATCACACGGTGCGCGGTGCGCTCGATTGCGCCGGCGTCAGCGATCGTCGTCAAGGGCGCTCCAAGTACGGCGCCAAACGTCCCAAGAAATAGGCCGAAAGGCTAGAGAAGGTTTTCCATGTCCCGTAGAGCAGCAGCCCCCCATCGCACGATTCTTCCCGATCCTAAGTTCGGGAACGACATGTTGGCCAAATTCATCAATATGGTGATGGAGCGCGGCAAGAAGTCGGCCGCCGAGAAGATCGTCTATGGCGCCATCGATCGCATCAGCGAAAAGAAAAGCGGTGCGGCCGGCGTGGAAGCCATTGCTGTACTGCAGCAAGCGCTGGACAACGTGAAACCGGTCGTCGAAGTCAAATCCCGCCGAGTCGGCGGCGCCACGTACCAGGTGCCGGTCGAAGTGCGCGCAAACCGCCGCCAAACTCTTGCCATGCGCTGGGTCATCGAAGCGGCCACCGCCCGCAGCGAGAAGTCCATGGCGCATCGCCTCGCCGCCGAGCTGATGGAGGCCGCCGAGAACCGCGGCGCCGCCGTGCGCAAGCGCGAGGACACCCATCGCATGGCCGATGCCAACAAGGCTTTCGCCCACTACCGCTGGTAGCGCGCGGCCGCTAACGCACGGGGTTACCTGACGGCTGGTAAAACCCCAGTCCGGCCATATATATATTTTTCGGACGGGGCCGCATCGGTCCCGTCAACAGTTGCGCGAAGCGCATGGAAAGACATGTCACGCACTACGCCCATCGAGCGATACCGAAATATCGGTATTTCCGCTCACATCGACGCGGGGAAAACCACCGCGACGGAGCGTATTTTGTTCTACACCGGCGTGTCCCACAAAATCGGCGAGGTCCATGACGGCGCGGCCGTGATGGATTACATGGAACAGGAGCAGGAGCGCGGCATTACCATCACCGCCGCGGCCACGACCTGTTTCTGGAAGGGAATGGACAAGAGCTTCCCCGAGCACCGCATCAACATCATCGATACGCCGGGACACGTCGATTTCACGATCGAGGTGGAACGCTCCTTGCGGGTGCTGGATTCGGCCATCGCCGTGTACTGCGCGGTCTCCGGCGTGCAGCCCCAGTCCGAGACCGTCTGGCGCCAGATGAACAAGTACGGTGTGCCGCGCATTGCGTTCGTCAACAAGATGGATCGCGCCGGCGCGAATTTCCTGCGTTGCGTCGAGCAGATCAGAACTCGTCTGCGCGGCAACCCCGTGCCGATTCAATTGCCGATCGGCGCCGAGGATGGTTTTGTCGGCGTGGTCGATCTCATCAAGATGAAGGCCATCCATTGGGACGACGAAACCCAGGGCATGAAATTCGAATATCGCGAAATCCCCGATGATATGCGCAAGGAATGCGAGGAATGGCGCGGCAAGATGATTGAGGCCGCGGCGGATGGCGACGAGGTGCTGCTCAACAAATACTTGGAGAGCGGTAGCTTAAGCGACGAGGAAATCAAGAAGGGTCTGCGCGAGCGCGCCATCAAGAACGAAATCTGCTTGGTGACCTGCGGCTCGGCGTTCAAGAACAAGGGCGTGCAGGCGGTGCTCGACGCCATCGTGGAATACATGCCTTCTCCCGCGGAAGTGCCGCCCGTCAAAGGCCAGAGCGAGACCGGCGAACCGATGACCCGCAAAGCGGATGATGACGAGCCGTTCGCGGCGCTGGCATTCAAGATCCTGAACGATCCCTTCGTCGGCAATCTCACTTTCTTCCGGGTCTACTCCGGCACCTTGAAATCGGGCGACCAAGTGTTCGTGCCGAATCGCAGTCGCACCGAGCGCATCGGCCGCCTGCTGCAAATGCATGCCAGCGATCGCTCCGAGATCAAAGAAGTGCACGCCGGCGACATCGCCGCCGCCGTGGGCTTGAAGGACGTCACCACCGGCGACACGCTGTCCGATCTTGACAAGGTCATCATCCTCGAGAAGATGGACTTCCCGGAGCCGGTGATCTCCGTCGCCGTGGAGCCGAAAACCAAGGTCGATCAGGAAAAAATGGGCTTGGCCCTGCAGCGCCTGGCGAAAGAAGATCCGTCGTTTCGAGTGCACACGGACGCGGAATCAGGGCAGACCATCATCGAAGGCATGGGGGAACTGCATCTCGAGATCATCGTCGATCGCATGAAGCGCGAGTTCAAAGTCGACGCCAATGTGGGCAAGCCGCAGGTGGCCTATCGCGAAACCCTGCGCAGCACGGTCGAATCCGAGGGCAAGTTCATTCGCCAGACCGGCGGTCGCGGCCAATACGGCCATGTGTGGCTGAAGCTCGAGCCGCTGCCCCAGGGCAAGGGCTACGAGTTCGTCAATGGCATCGTCGGCGGCACCGTGCCGCGCGAGTACATCCCTGCCGTGGACAAGGGCATCCAAGAAGCGGTGCAGACCGGAGTGATCGCGGGCTATCCCATCGTGGATGTGAAGGTCACAATTTTCGACGGCTCCTTCCATGACGTCGACTCGAACGAAATGGCCTTCAAAATCGCGGGCTCGATCGGCTTCAAGGAAGGTTTTCGCAAAGCCAAGCCGGTGCTGCTCGAACCCATCATGAAGGTGGAAGTCGTGGTGCCGGAGGATTATTACGGCGATATCGTCGGCGATTTGAGCCGGCGCCGCGGCCAGATCGTCGGCACGGAAGACAGTCCGTCCGGCAAGGTGGTCACCGCTGAGGTGCCGCTCGCCGAAATGTTTCAATACTCGACATCCATGCGCTCCATGAGCCAGGGCCGGGCGAACTACACCATGGAGTTTGCCAAGTACCAGGAAGTGCCGGGCAACGTGGCCGATGTCGTGATGAAAAAAGCTTCTTAAGATCCCAAACGCATCTATTTTCTGAGAGGTAAGGCCTGTGTCGAAGGGGAAGTTTGAGCGAACGAAGCCGCACGTGAACGTCGGAACGATTGGTCATGTTGATCATGGCAAGACGACCCTGACGGCAGCACTGACG
>Ga0209330_1000689_pt1 | contig 12612 bp, 6 predicted proteins | sample JacPinW_OM2H0_O3_FD_187969 | JGI IMG/M metagenome (GOLD analysis project Ga0209330, IMG submission 187969) | Forest soil microbial communities from Algoma, Ontario, Canada - Jack Pine, Ontario site 1_JW_OM2H0_O3 (SPAdes) (version 2) | ecosystem: Environmental > Terrestrial > Soil > Boreal...
TGTAACGCCATCCGTAGTGGCTGCCGATGCCGTAGTTGGCCAGTGCGGCGAGAAAAAAACCGACGTAGTAACCCGTGTGCATGAAGCCCGCGCCCATGCGGCGACGGCTCTCGGGCCATTCTTCCGCGACGAATGTTCCGCCCATGGCCCATTCTCCGCCAATGCCAACTCCGGCGAGCAGGCGCAGAATCGCAAGCTGCCAAACGCTGGTGACGAAAGCGCTCAAGAATGTGAAAACCGAATACCAAACAATGGTCAGCATCAGTGTGCGAACGCGACCAAACCTATCGCCGATCGGACCCCACAAAAACGCGAGTCCCCAGCCGACCAGAAACAAGGCGAATGACAAGGATCCGTAGTAGCCGATGTTACCTTTGTTGGTGACGATGCCCGAGCGAGGCAGCAGATCGCGTAACGCCGGCACGAGCACAAGCGCGTAAACCACCGAATCCATGCCGTCGAGAGTCCATCCGCCCCACGATGCCCAGAAGCCGCGAATCTGATTGCGAGTGAGGGCTGGAGCTACCGCCGGAACAGGGACGGGACCGGATGCCGAAGGGATCGCATCATTCGTCGCGGAACGCGGCATAGCAGTAGGGAACTATATCAAAAGCCGCTCCAGCTATCGGGAAATATGTGTTGCCTATCTGCGCCGCCTGATGATCTGAGGGCGGTCCGAGGTCCTCTGACCTCAGGTCTCGCCTAAGCCCAAGACCTGATATCAAAGCGGACGTGGCTCTCATTCCTGAATGCTTATCGTTTCGCTGCATGGAGGCGTTCTTCGAGCGCCTCGACCTCAGCATTCAATTTTTCTGGCAGATGACTGCCGAACTGAGCGAGGTGTTTTTTGATCAATGGCACTTCGGCCAGCCAACCCTCGATGTCGACGCTGAGCAACTCCTCCACCTGCGCGCCTTGAATGTCCAACCCCCGGGTGTCGAGATCAGAAACTTGGGGAATGCGTCCGATAGGAGTTTCGTCGGCGTGCACTTTGCCGTCGCACCGTTCAAAGATCCATTTCAACACGCGGCTATTTTCACCGTAGCCGGGCCACAGATAGTTGCCGCTCTTGTCTTGGCGAAACCAATTGACGTAGAAAATCTTGGGTAGCTTCGATGCAGGTGTGTGCGAACCCACCTTCAGCCAATACGCAAAGTAGTCGCCCATGTGGTAACCGCAAAACGGCAACATCGCCATGGGATCGCGGCGTAGCTGGCCCACTTTTCCAGTGATAGCGGCGGTGGTCTCGCTGCTGACAGTGGCCCCGAGGAACGTTCCATGCTGCCAATTAAAGGCTTCGGTGACCAAGGGCACAATTCCGGCACGCCTTCCGCCGAAGAGGATGGCATCGATCGGGACGCCTTTCGGATCCTGCCATTCGGGAGCGATCACCGGACACTGCGATGCCGCACATGTAAACCGGGAGTTAGCGTGCGCCGCCTTCCGAGCTGAGTCAGGAGTCCATGGCCGACGCAGCCAGTCCACTAATTTGGCGGGTTTTTGCTCGGTCATCCCTTCCCACCAAACATCGCCATCCATCGTCATTGCACAATTCGTGAAGATGCAGTCCCGGGTTACGCTGAGCATGGCGTTGGCGTTCGACTTCATGCTTGTGCCTGGCGCTACCCCGAAAAAGCCAAACTCAGGGTTGATCGCATAAAGCCGTCCATCTGCGCCAAATTTCATCCAGGCGATATCATCCCCGATGGTCTCGACCTTCCAGCCTGGGAGCGTTGGGATCATCATCGACAAGTTGGTTTTCCCGCAGGCCGAAGGAAAGGCACCGGTCATGTACTTCGCCTGCCCCGACGGGTTGATCAGCTTCAGGATCAACATGTGCTCGGCCATCCAGCCTTCGTCGCGCGCCTGCACAGAGGCAATTCTCAGCGCGTGGCACTTCTTACCCAGCAACGCATTGCCGCCGTAACCGGAACCAAACGACCAGATTTCACGCGTCTCAGGAAAGTGGCAGATGTACTTATTCTCCGCATTGCAGGGCCATGTCGGGTTCGGCTGATTGGGGGCCAGTGGTGCTCCGATGGAGTGCAACCCCCGCACAAACTCCCCACCTTCGCCAAGAACGTCAAGCACGTGGCTTCCCACCCGCGACATAATATGCATGCTGGCCACCACGTAGGGGGAGTCGGTAATCTCTACTCCAATCTTTGAGATCGGCGATCCAATTGGCCCCATGCTGTAAGGAACCACGAACATGGTGCGGCCCACCATCGAGTCGGCAAATAATCCTGCCAGCTTTTGCTTCATCTTCGCCGGATCCTCCCAGTTGTTCGTGGGACCGGCATCTTCCCTGGTTCGAGAGCAGATGAAAGTCTGGCCCTCGACCCGGGCCACATCCGCAGGGTCTGATCGAACCAGAAAGCTGTTTGGACGCTTTGCCGGATCCAGCGGGATCGCAGTGCCCGTCAACACCATCAGCCGGAGCATGGCCTCATATTCCCCGGTCGAACCATCACACCAGTGAACCCGATCGGGCTTGCACAGCTGTGCAGCTTCTTCGACCCAGCGCTCCAGCTTCGCGTGCCGGGGGCTACGCGAGGCTGCCTCAACTTCTATCGTGATGGTGGCCATGGTGGTTGATGTCTCCCGATAAAATGAAACGCGGAATACGCTATCCCTGGCGAAATGCAGAGGGCCTCGCAAGCACCTCTGCGGGGTATGAGGACAGTTTGTTTTCCGCCAGACACAACTCCCCATTCTCTCGCACTTGCGGGGATTATTCCAGCGACCGATCAAGCCGCAATCGAGCCGGGGTGAAACGGTTAACGAGAACGGGTTCGACGGTGGCTATCAGACGCCTCAAGCGGTGGCGAAGGATTCGGCATTGGAACGACCGATTGGCGAGTGGTACTAAGCAACCACGTCTGCAGTGTGGAAGAATGGGTCGGGCTAACGGAGAGAACTAATGTCGAAGTCGCGCAAGCAGCACCCTTACATCAAATTCGAGGGAAGCGTACTTTGGCGGGCAATTGAGAAGCAGATTGCGGCTCTTGTGAAAAACGGCGACCGAAAGAACTAACGGCTCGTGAATACATCGTGGGTTCGATCTGTCAGGCAATAGCTGCTGGCAAGAATTCAAATTGAGCCATTACCATTAAGCCGGAACCTTAGTGTTGGGAGGAATCCAGCAACTCCTTCAGGTATTGTTGCCAAAGCACAGCCCAGGTATGAGAAACGTGCCCATGGCTCTGTTCGGAGACAGGAAGCAGGACAAAACGGCCCTTCTTCACTCGTTTGATCTCGCGTTCCGCGATGGGGAGTTCCGGAGGGTTGATGAAATCATCGGCTGAATTCACGAACATCACTGGCGCCGTTATTCTCTCCAGCTGCGGCGAGGGATCGTAATTCCACGATGCACCCATCGCGTAAAGCAGGTCGTTACCATCGTGGCTCGCGGAAAACTGTTTCACGAATTCGGCAATCGCTGCATCGGTTGCTTCGCGGGAGGGAAAGTTTTTCTGCATCTGCAGAGCTGAATTCGCGGCTATGTAGAACAGCTCTGCCGCCACTTTCAGCCCCGACCGGGGCTCGCTGGTATAGTCGCCTTTCTGCCAGCCTGGGTCGTCGCGAATCCCGTCGATCACCATTTTTCGCCAGGCACGGTTCCGTCCAGCGATCGGAGCTGGCTGGCAAGCCAGGGGCATGAGTGCGTCCATGAAGTCGGGATAGGTTTCGCCCCAAATCCAGGAATGCATGCATCCCATCGAGGTCCCCAGGATGAGGCGCAGATGGTCAACGCCCAGTCCTTTTTGCAGCAACTCATGTTGCGCTGCCACCATGTCGTCATAGTCATACTGGGGAAAATGGGCGTGCATCCCATCGCTAGGCTTGCTGGATTTTCCGTGACCAATGTTATCCGGCAGAATGACATAGTACCGCGTGAGGTCGAGGAGCTGTCCCGGCCCAAACAATACACCGGCAAACTGTGGCGCCAGGAATTGACCACCCGTACCAGTCGTACCATGCAAAAGCAGCACGGCATTTGTAACCCGGCCGTTCGCGTCACGGATCGGACTTCCAAAAGTTGCATAGTGCATGCGCAACTCCGGCAGCGTTTCGCCTGACTTGAAATGGAAATTGGGGGAAACGTAGTCGCCTTCCTTCCCGGCGGGCAACTGGCCCGGCGGCTGACCGAACACAGCTGATACCCAGGAAAGCAAAACTAGTACTACGACTCCGAGCCGGGCAGCTCGAATCGAACCGTGCATACGCGCACCTCGTCGCGAGGCAGAGTATCACATGAATGGGGCAGCTCGCGAGCCACCGAGCTCACTGGATGTCGATGCAGACCGCATCTTGCCATCGGCAAAAGGGCGACGCTCATCGTTTTTGGTTTTGAGAGCCGGATGAATCCTCATTGCCCTGCTCTCCAGAATTCGCAGCCGCAGAAATCGAAGCCCCGGCGGGCGGAGCAGTCATTTCCATCGCCCAGATCCCTGCCGGTCGCATGTACATTGAGGCGCGAAAGTTGCCTGTGATGTCGTAGGCTTCCGGCGTCCTGAACCAGTATCCCTTGGTTTCGTACACAACGTGGTACACGCCCCAGGCAGTACGGTAGCCTTCTTCTTTCATTGCATCGCTCAACATCAGAGCAGCGATGCTGAATGTTGCACCGGTCCAGACTTCGCCCGCCTGCTCATTGTCGCTCTTTCGTATGATGCCGCCATCCGCGGTCATGCCGCTTACGGCACCCATCTCGCCGTTGGCGAACTTCATGACATTGAAGTCAAAAACTTTCTTAAGCGCCTTGCGTTGCATTTCTGGCGGCACCAGATTCCCCAGTCCCGTCATATTCGCGTACCACTGTCCGGCAAGCTGCTCAGCCTGGATATCGTCCCTGTATTCGCTTTGGGTGTCGTAGAGGAAGTACTCTCCGTTCCACAGTTTCTTGATATAACTCGCCTGTCCCCGGCTAAACAGTTCGTGGTACCTTGACGCGTTACTCGTATCGCCGAGCAACCGGCCCATTTCCTCAGCGGCACGCAGCGCGGCCAGCCACAGCCCTCCACAGTACGCGCTTTCTCCTCGCACCACCCATTCGTCGTAGGTTTGATCGGGATAACCATCATTCTGGGGAATGCCGTCGCCGCTATTGGCAAACTGACTCACGTAAGCCAGCGCCTCCGTTACCGAAGGCCAGGTGTATCGCAGAAAAGCAGTATCCTTGCGCCCGGTAAAGACAAAGTCTCGATAAACCATCAACACGAATTTTGGATTCAGATCCTTCCAGCCATTCGTATCTTGCCAGCTGAATTGGTTGACCAGAATAAAGGGGTCTTCCTTCGGAACTCCGAGATCGTGTGGAACTGCGCCCTTGGCCTTGCGCGTTCGGAACTGGTCTTTGCCGGTCTGTTGCGATTTCCATACCCACATATATTTGTCGTCGATCTGGGTGGGAACCGTGTCGGCAAACTGACGCATCACTTGTTTGTCCAGGTCCGGCCAAAACTTGACCAAGGGTAACGATCCGTAGAATAAAACGTCCAGGGTGTCGTAGTACGGGTAGTCAAAGCATTCGAGAAAGCCGAACGTCGACGGCGTGCCTTTAGGCGAGTCCACAGGACGTCCCCAGAGTGAACCGCCATCCGCCAACACGTACAATTCGTTGAATAGGGCGCCGCGATACCAGAGCGGCTTGCTTTCATCCGTCACGTACGGCGCTTGCCAGGAGTCGATCGCGTCGCTCCATTGCGCTGCATTCGTCAATCCATCGGCGGCAATTTTCCAGGCGTTGGTTCCGCTGGTGCCGTAGAAATCAGTGTAGTGCCGGTACCATTTACGGCCAGATCCGAACTCCACCACCGGCAAGTCCCAGGAAACGACCATCGGGACGATGCGGCTTTCACCTGGCTTGAGGGTGAAACTGATCGCGATGGCGCCGGCAAGATTTTCTCCGCTGCTGACCCACTGCCGATCGTTATTTCCGAGCCTGCCATCTTTAGAAAAAGGCGCCCACACTTCATCCCCATCGGCGTCCGGCAAGTACGTGGTTTGGTAGCTAACTTCGACGCCTGGAGACTCCAACGAGGCAATCGCCATCTGCCCGTCCCATTCATCGGCAACGGTCGAACCGATGCGATGGCGATCGAAAACAATACCCTTCAGGGATACGCCGGCCCGCGACTCCGCCACGAACCGGTTGCAGTTGCCTTCACTGAGGTGCTCGCTGAAATTGCTGGAAACTCCACGCGACCAGCCGATCATATTTGTCCACGACAATAAAACCGAAACGTGAACGGTCTGGCTGGTGGGGTTGTCGGCATGCCAGCGATAAACTGCGACTGGATAGCTGGTTTCACGATAATTGTTCGGAAGGATGGGAGAAAACTGTTCCAAAGTGACGTGCGCGGGAAACTTGTTCCAGCGGTAGTCGTACCAGGACTTGGGATAAAGGGAATAGTAGTTACCCGCTCCCACGGGATAGTCCCACTTCCAGGTGTTCAACGAATGCGCCGTCGGGTGATCGGTAGATAAGACTTGAGCAACGCTTTCCTTCGATCCTTCCGTCTGCTGATACATGGCGAATTGATTGGCGTAAAGGGTCTGATATTTGTGAACCCCCGTCTTGAGATGCCATCGCGAAAAATTCCCCGCGAACGTTCGGGAAAATGTGCCAGATCCGAATCCGCCCACCGGCGCGCCCTGCCAATAGCCGTCGTCGATGACCTGAAGATCGGCTTTCCTGGTGCCCGGAGCGCTTAACGGCTCGCCGATTCCTCTCTTCCAGGCGGCTTTAGGAATGGAGTCTGCCCCATAGACGAAACCGGGTAACAGTCCCGCGAACAAGCACAGACCCGCCGCATAACCGACCCGTCGCTTCATAAGTTCCTCCGAAGAATCAGGTTCTCGCCAAAGTCAGATGGAGATTAGGAGGTCTACAAAATCGTTATTCTTTATAACACGAACTTTGTCGTGCCAAAAAAACGTTAGTTGAACTTCGAGGGGCATCTCAACGTAATCCCAAAGGGCGAGATCCGGGTTGCGTTCAGGAACTCTCCCCATCTGATATAAAGACCTTCTGACAAATCAAGGTCCTTCGCCGTGATTCAAACTGATCGGAGACCGTCTCAATTATGGGCCAAGTAAGAAAGCCCCGCCCTAAGCCGGCAGTGGTCACGCTGAAAATGGTTGCGCAACACGTCGGGCTGACGCCGGGCACAGTTTCTGCGGTGTTGAACGACGCACCGTCTGCTCATTCCATTCCGCAAAGCACCAAAAATCGGATTCATGCGGCTGCGAAGGCGCTGGATTATCGCCCCAATTTTTTTGCCCGTAGCCTGCGCAACAAGCGTACCTACATGATTGGAGTAATCGCGGAGGAGATTGGGGATTCTTATGGTTCTCTGGTGATCAGCGGGATCGAAGAATATCTTAGGGAAAGAGATTATTTCTTTCTTACCGTCGTTCACCGCCACAACCCTGAATTGCTGAATCGATACACTCAGCTTCTGATGCAGCGGGGTGTCGAAGGCTTTATTACCGTGGACATGAAATTGACTGGGGCGCTCCTGTTGCCAACCGTAGCTGTCCCTGGACACCAGAATTTTCCCGGTGTTACCAACATTGTGCTGGATCATCAGCACGCCGCTCGCTCCGCGCTCAATCACCTGCTGCAACTGGGACACAAGGACATCGCGTTCATGAAAGGACAGGCCTTTAGTTCAGATTCCGAGCACCGCTGGCAAGCCATCTGCCAAGTCGCCGAAGATTTGAAGATCAAAATCAGGCCCGAGCTTACCGTGCAGCTCGACCTCGACGACCCTACTCCGCAACTCGGCTATCCCTTCGCCAAACAGCTTCTTGAGCGCAAAGTTCCGTTCACTGCGCTGTTTGCCTACAATGATATTTCTGCCCTGGGAGCGATGCGAGCCTTCCAGGAGGCGGGACTGCGGGTCCCGCAGGATATCTCTGTGATTGGATTCGATGACATCCAGGGCGCCGCCTTCAGCAATCCGGGGTTGACCACCGTACGGCAACCCCTGGCCGATATGGGGCGCCTCGCAGCGCAGGCATTGCTTTCCCGAATCGAAGGCGCAACCGATTACCCGGCGGAAATCCCGATCGAACCAGAACTCGTGGTGCGGCAATCCACAGCTCCTTCCCCTCCGCCTCTCTCCGGCACCAGGTCTTAACTCCTATCGAGACAAGAAATGAGCCTCTCGTCCCGGGACCTGGCTGCGTATTCTGTACGCTAGGGATACCATGCGGCCAGCACTAACCGACACCGATTCCGCCTCGTCTACGAATAAGGCAGCTCACGCTGCCTTCATTCCGATTGGAATGGTCACGGTACTTCTCGGTCCGCTTTTGCCAATGCTGTCGGCCCGTTGGTCGCTCAACTATGCGCAAGCCGGCACCCTTTTCACGGCGCAGTTCCTGGGAGCGACCATAGGAACAGTGCTTTCTGGCCCTATTGTTTCGCGTTGGGGATATCGATTGGCGATCATCACGGGCCTTTTTGCCATGGTCATTGGCGTGGGCAGCCTGCCCTTCAGTTCGCGCTTCCCAGGGCTGATTTGCATTTTTTCTTACGGGATTGGCCTCGGACTTTCGATTCCGGCCGCCAACTTGCTTGTCGCGGCGATGAACGCCGACCGGCGCAGCGCTGCCCTCAGTCTGCTTAATTTCTCATGGAGTGTAGGCGCTGTAGCTTGCCCTTTTATCGTGGCTGTAGCGGCTAAAGTCGATCAGATTCGACTGTTCCTGGTCGCGCTTGCCGGATTCCTGCTGTTGGTGCTGCTGGCGATTGCCAGCCTTCGCTCCTTTGTTGAACCTGCGGTCGAACCCATACTGGAGCGCAAGAATGAGCACCCTAACGCCTGGCTAGCTCAGGGGAGCTGGCGGTCGCTCGTTATCCTGGCTGGCTTATTTTTCCTGTACGTCGGCGCGGAGAACGCGTTCGGTGGTTGGATCGCGTCCTACGCCCAAGGCCTCAGGAGTTCGTCGCCGACATTGTCGGTAATGACGCCCTCGTTCTTTTACGCTGCCTTGATGGTCGGAAGATGGTCGACGCCCCTGGTTTTGAAGAAGACAAGCGAAATCACAGCGGCGCGCGCCGGACTCCTGCTCGCATTCATGGGAATGGCGGGACTTATCTTCTCGCGAGCCCTCCCTTCGGTGTTGAGCAGCGTATCGCTGGCAGGCTTGGGACTGGCTGCCGTTTACCCGATTACGATCTCCCGATTAGCCTATGATTTTGGACCGGCGGCCTCATGGCTCGGCTCCGTCATGTTCACTATGGCCAATCTCGGGGGCTCTTTTCTGCCTTGGGCTGTGGGCTTTTCCTCCCACCAATTTAATAATTTGGGGGTCGGACTGGCGGTTCCCCTCGCCGCCACAGGTCTGATGCTGCTCCTGTTTCACCTCTAGGCAAGGAATTTGAGCTCCGCCAGGGCTTGACAGTGTCAATAATTCGAAAAATCGATTTTCTTCTTGACAAGCGCCCCCCTACTGCAGCTTAATAACGCCGCACAGTTGTCTAGTATAAAAACGTTATTGTCGCTCCGGGGAAGTACGTCTTTCTGGAGTGGTCCTCACAGTGGAGGCTTGAAAATGCGCACGAGTTCAGCTTGGCTATTGTTGACTTGCTTATGCATCGCGATGCCCGCGGCCGCGCAGAGTACCACCGGAACCATAGAAGGCGTAGTCACAGACCCCCAGGGGGCGGGCGTACCCCACGCGCAAATATCGATCAAAAATGTCGCCACCGCCGAAACGCGAACCGTGACGGCCAGCGGCCAAGGTGTCTACTCCGCTCCCGATTTACCCGTGGGTACCTACGACGTTACTGTCAAGGCGCCCAACTTCAAGGAGTTTGTCTCCAAGCACGTCGAACTGGACGTATCGAGCGTTGAAACCATAAACGCCTCTCTCGAGGTGGGCAGTGTCAACGAGCAGGTAACCGTGGAGGCAAGTGCCGTACAGGTGGAGACGGCCAGCGGTGAGCTTTCCGCCACAGTCGAAGGCAATGAGGTCCGCGAGTTGCCGCTGAATGGCCGCAACTTCGTCGAACTCACGCAGCTCACCCCGGGCGTCTCTCCCCAAGACACCTTTAGCACCGTGCATAAGGGTCTTGAAGCCGGTGTGGATTTCTCGATTAACGGCAACAATACCACTGGCAATCTGTTCCTGGTGGACGGCGTCAATAACAATGACATTGGCTCGAATCGCACGATTCTGGTCTACCCCTCAATCATGGCGATCGACGAAATGAAAATTCTGACCAATAGTTACGGCGCCGAGTATGGTCAGGCTTCCGGTGGCGTGGTTTCGATCATCACTCGAGGCGGAACCAACCAAATCCATGGGGGCGCGTTCTACGATGGCCGCAATACCTCACTGAACGCCAACGATTTCTTCAATAACCAGCACGATCAGCCGAGAAGCGCTCTGCACCGCAACGATTACGGCTTCAATGTTGGCGGCCCCATTGTCAAAGACCGATTGTTTTTCTTTGAGTCGGAAGAATGGAACAAGGAACTTCGCGGGGTGGGTCGTTTCGCCGAGGTTCCAACGCTCGCTGAACTCAACGGAGATTTTTCCCACCTTCGGACCAACAGTAATGGAACGCCGTGCGAGAACGTGCCTCAGGTTCTGAATGTAGCAACGGGAGCGATGGGGCCTGCTACAAACATCAACCAAGTTCCGGTAGGAGGGCTCTCCGCCGCCGGGCAAATCATGGCCAAAGACACTTATCCTGCCCCAAATCTCACCAATGTCACCAACTGCGATAACTTCGGCTTCTCCCAAAGCACGTCCGTTCCATGGCGCGAAGACAATGTCCGTATCGATTTCAACATTACCAAGACTTGGAAACTGTTCGGTCGCTTTACCCAAGATTCCTGGTCAAATCCCTCCCCTGATACCCTGGGATACTGGGGCGACGACATTTACCCAGCAGTCGAAGGTAGCTGGACCCAACCCGGACGGCAAGCTACTGTAAAGCTAACCAAGCTCTTTGGGGGCAGCGCGGTAAATGACTTCCAAGTGTCCTACGCGGCCAACAAAATTACCGTTGCCCAAGGAGGAACTGGTCAGAACGGTCTATCACCGAGCGCTTTGGTGGCCCAGATCAATGCGGCATCACCTACGTTCTTCAATCCCAATAGTAAGTTGGGAGGCCAGACGGGAATAGGGCAGCCGCTGTTCTGGTCCGCGATCTCGGGTACCGGAAACTACCAGGGTGGAAGCGCCGCGGTGGGTGGCATCTCTGACATGGGCCCATGGGTGAACAACGAGCAGTTGCTGATTCTGAAGGATGACTTTTCCAAGGTAAAAGGATCTCACACTTTCAAGGTTGGGTTCCTGGCCTCGAGTAACCAGAAAAACGAGATCAATGGAAACAGCTCCAATGAGAACTCGCAGTATTGGGGCACTACTAGCGCGAACGCCGCGACTATCTGTCCGCCCGCCATTCCGAATTGCACGAGCGCGCAACAGATTCCCAATCCGGCGGCGCCAAGCGGTAACGGTGTTTTCGATCTGCTGTGGAATCAGAGCACATGGGGTGGGTCGGAAGTCACCACCAACGTAAACGCGCTCATGCGCTGGCACGATTACGAGGCCTATTTCCAGGATAGCTGGAAGGCTCGTCGCAACCTCACGATTGACTATGGAATACGCTTTTCGGAACTGCGCCAACCCTACGCCGGGAATGACCAGTATTCTACGTTCAATCCGGCGCTTTACAACCCGGCAGTTGGGGCTGAGCCTTGCAACGGAATGTCGGTACTCAGGCCAGGCTTGGCCGCATGTAATGCCTTGCCTGGCAACGAGGGTCAAGGCGCGGTGCTGACTTCCAACCGCTCGCTGGTCCCAAACAATAACCACCTGTTTGGTCCACGTATCGGCATTGCCTGGGATCCCCGTGGCGATGGCAAGACTTCCATTCGCGCCGGTATTGGACAGTTCTTCCAGCGTGACCGCGTCGCTATCCGCGAAGCCGGAGCGGCAAACACTCCGTTCGTTCTGTCTGCGGGCTTTACACGCCAGCTCGACGTAGCTCCGACCAATCTCACGGCTTCGGGAACGCCGACCCGCTCCTACCAGCAGACAACAAGTATTCCTAACACTTTGCAGTACAACCTGACCTTTGAACGTGAGCTCTTCAGAAACACAAAGCTGCAGATGGGCTATGTCGGCAACCGGGGCTACCATCTGCTTGACTTCCAGGATACAAATCCGGTGCCCGCAGGAGCAGACCGGGTGGCTTATGCACTCAACAACGGCCTCAACAACCTGCGGCCTTTCGGCGCCGGCAGCTGGGGCTTTATTCCGCAGCAGCAGTATGAGGCGGGCGACAACTACAATGCCCTGCAGGCTCTGATGCGCACGCGCATTAAGAATCTGGATGCGCAGTTCGCCTACACCTGGTCAAAGTCTCTGGCCAATACCGACATTGGCGATTCGAGCGGCTCCAATGATGCTGGAAATACGTTCATTGATCCAGTCAACCACCATCTCGATTACGGGCCGACTACACTGAACCGCCCCCAGGTCTTCACCGGGAACATCGTCTATAATCTCCCAGCTTTGGCGGGGCACAACGGTTTCGTACGCAATACGGTTGGCGGCTGGCAGGCCAGCACCATCCTC
>Ga0209330_1000692_pt1 | contig 12561 bp, 8 predicted proteins | sample JacPinW_OM2H0_O3_FD_187969 | JGI IMG/M metagenome (GOLD analysis project Ga0209330, IMG submission 187969) | Forest soil microbial communities from Algoma, Ontario, Canada - Jack Pine, Ontario site 1_JW_OM2H0_O3 (SPAdes) (version 2) | ecosystem: Environmental > Terrestrial > Soil > Boreal...
CCACTCTCAAGCACATTCGCAGAAATTTCTATCGGCTGCTCTTCAGCCGAAGCGCCCGCGGGAGGCTCGGCAGCGACGGTGGCCGCAAAACTCCCCTGGGATGGACCTCCTTGCGCCGCCCGTTCTTGTTCGGCTTTCTTTAATGCTTCGTGAATTCTGCTCATAGTTTCCTTTCCTTGGGGAGGTCCTTCTCTTCATCGCGTAACCGATCCGCTAAGCTAGCTATCGACCGCAAGGTTTCTACCAGATCGAGTTTCGCAGAGCCATTGGGCGGCGGGGGTGTGGCCATCGCGCCGGCAGCGCTGCCATCGCCCAAATCAAAGTCCCGCGCCACAAGTTCCACGACGGCTGCCCCGACCACCTTCTGCTGGTCGACGAAGGAACTCACCAGACAGTGCTCGCACAACAGGTTGATTACGCGCGGGATGCCGCTGGCATAGCGGTGGATCGCGACCACAGATTCCGGGTCGAAGATCTGCTGACCGCTGGAACCTGCGATTCGCAAACGCTGCTGGATATAGGCTTTGGTCTCCTCCAGAGTGAGCGGATAAGTCTTCGCCCGTAACGTCAACCTCTGGCGCAACTGTCGCAATTGCGGCTGCTTCAGTCTCTGCTCCAGCTCAGGCTGGCCTACCAGCACGATCTGGAGTAACTTCTCCGTGAAGGTCTCCAGATTGGTGAGCATGCGAATTTCTTCCAGCACTTCGTCAGTAAGACTCTGCGCCTCATCTACGATCAGCACAGCGGTCTCGCCGGCACGGTAGCGATCCAGAAGCCAGTTGTACAGCCGTAGCAGGATCTGGCTCTTCGATTTCGAATCACACGGTATGCCGAAATCCGCCATCATGTAGTCGAGAAATTGAGTCGTGTTCAGGCGCGAGTTAAAGATAAACGCGGTAGGCACTTGCTGCAGGCGCAACCATTCCAGCAGTTTGTTAATGAGCGTGGTCTTCCCTGTCCCCACTTCGCCGGTGAGCAGCACAAACCCTTTGCGGCTTTGAATGCCATAGGTAAGACACGCCAGCGCCTCCTCGGTGTGCCGCGTGAGAAACAGATAACGCGGATCGGGGTTGACGTTGAACGGATTCGCCCGCAGGCCGTAAAACTCTTTGTACATATTTCGCTTAATCTATTCGCCTAGAACTTGGCGATTTCCTTTCTTTCCTCCGGCTCCTTGTTCCGGTTCCAGAAATGGCCTTTGCCGTTGCCATTGGCCGGCGCAAGCTCCACCACCCAGGGCACAGCGACGAGCATGGGCAGTTCCAGAGCCGCCTCGGCATCCGCCTGGGTACGAATGGATTTATCGCGCAGCTCCAGCCACAACGCGAGACCGAGCCCGAGTACTAGACCGGCGCCCAATCCGCCGGCGGCGAACAGCGGCCGAAGCGGAAAGCTCGGCGAGTCCGGCAGATTCGCGGGATTCAGAAGCGCCATCTGTTCCCCCTGCTGCTGCTGCGCCGCCTGCATCGCCATCTTGGACGTGCTTTGCTTCGCCAGGTCGTCCTGGTACACCTTTTGAGCGTTATCGTAATCGCGAGCCAGTTCTTTGTACTCTTCTTCAATGCCAGGACTCGAGGCCACGCGGCCTTGGTACACCGCGATCTCCTGCTGCAGTCTCTTTTGATCGCGCGTCCCCTGGGCCGCCAAATCTTCATACTGGTGAATCTGCAAGCGCAATTGACGTATTTCCGCTGGCTCTGAAGCCGACCCCTTATCGCTCGCCCCCTCATCTGCCTTGGCCGTAGGATCATTGGCTTCCGCCAGCCTCTTCCTCACCTGCGCAATATCAGCCTGGGTCTTGATCACGTCGGGGTGATCGGCGGTATAGCGAGCCTCCAGGTCGATGAGTTGGGCCTGCAGTTGCGAAAGCTGCGCCTGGAGCGTTTGTGGGTTGCTGCTGGATTGTGACGATTTCCACGCGGCCACCTGTTGGGCCAATAACGATTCTGTATAGGACTTATCCTGAGTTGCCCGATTCAGGTTTTGCGTGTTCGCGTCGAGCTGGGAATTCAGCCCCATCAGAATTTTCAGATTATTATCTTCGTCACCCGGAAGCTGCCCCATGTGTTGATTTTTGAAGGCGGCAAGCTTCTTGTCCAGGTCGTCGAGATTCTGCTTGGCATTCGCCACCTGCTGCGTGAGGAAATCCGTTGTGCCCTGCGTCTGATCCTGCCTGGTTTTAAGATCCTCCTCGATGAGCAGCGAGGTCAGGCCGGCGCAGATGTTTCTTGCCTCCTCGGCGGTCGACGAGGTGTAGTTCACGTAGAAGCCGGGAACTGGGCTGGTGTTCTGGCCTGACTTCTTCTTCACGCCTCCGCCGAACTCCGACAGATCGGGCACTGGCTGGATCGTGGTATTGAGCGGGATTCCGTTCACCACGTCATCGACATTTTGCCCCCCCTTGGCCAATCCGAGCTTTTCCACCATGGGCCGTAGCCGACTCGGGCTCAACACCTGCTGCGCAATCGTAGTGATATGCTGGGTCAGATCCTCGGTAAAGACCTGCTGCACAACCGCGTCAGGAATTTTCGGCGGCGCTACCAGCACCTCCGACACCGACGTGTACTTCGAGGGGAAAGCGTAGGAGACCAGAAAGCCGGCCAGCGGGGCTAGCAGCGCAGGAATGAGAATCACCTTCATCCGGCGGCGCAACATCGCCAGATAATCGTCCATCGTCAATTCGCGATTTTCCATTTATTGATTACCTGTTCTGCCAGCCTTGATGGCCAGCCTCAAGAAATTAATCGAGCCGGATTGGCCGGGGGGTCCAATCCAATCCGATTGATCCTACATGGCGCTGCGACATATTGCTGCACGACGCTGTGGCCGTACCTGGCACGGTCGCCAGCGGACATGAAGTATCGAAAGCCAACTCGTTGAACTGATAGCTCACAAAGCCTCGCAGGCTGCGTCCAAACTGACGATGCAATCCAACCCCGGCATACCCGGCGGTAAAGGAGCTGGCATTCACGGTTGTTCCTGGAATCTGCAACCGCGTGTTCTTGGAATAGCCCAGGTCAGCGAAGACGTCCCAAACACGGCTCAACGGCCGTCGGGCGCTAAAGTGTGCAGTGTTGCTAAGCGAGCCCGCAAAAATCCCAGATCCATTGGTGTTGTAACGCTGAAAACTTAGCGAGACCGTGGTTTTCGGGAACCTGTAGTGCAGCTGGACACGGCCAGCGACGCCAATGTGGTTGGCGCCCACGTGATCGACCTGTAGATCGCCTCCGCTGGTTGTGCAATCGTTGAGCGGGATGCCGACAAGTGGGAGACCTAAAAAGACACAAACCGATTCGTTTGCATCGATATGGGTAAACTGCGGCCCGACTCCTATCAAGAAATCCATTCGGCCCGAAATGCGGTGCCCATACATCACCTGAACCACATTCGAATGAAACGCAGTGCCCGCTGTCGAAAAGTCAAAGCCCTGGTAGCCGTAGCTCAGGGCGACTTGGTCTTTCGCAGTGAGAATCCGGTCATACCCAATCTGAGCAGTCACTTCGCGACTGCCGACAAAGTTAATGTTGTCATTCACACCCGTAGGGGAAAAAAGGTTTCCGTAAAAGTGTTCGAGCCCGTAACCTCCGGCCATAGTCACGGAAGATTTCGGCGTCAGCTCCTCCACCACGTCCGCCAATCCCAAATTGGTGAGGCGCGGGACTTGGCCCACGGAGATGCCCTCTCCCGCCGTGAAAGCGTTGCTCTGGCCGCCAAATGCGCCAGCCGCCAGCATGCCGCCGCCTAGGCTGCCCAGACCTATGTTATAAGCTCCACTCCCGCCGTAGGCGGAGAAGCCGAAGGTACCTTCGGGCAGATAACTGAACGAGTCCCGCACTGCAAACTGTCCACGCTTCCAGTTGATTCGATTGTCGATGTCGAATTGCTGCAATTGCTCTAACCCAACGCCTTTGTGAGCATAGTAGGCCGCGCCACCGATGTAATCCATGGCTACATCGTAGTTTTTCCAGAGCTTTTGTAGGGTCAGGCTTCCCAAACCCCGCGTCACCGAACTGGTCGACGACCCGCCCACCGTGTTCGCCACGTTGGAATCCGCAGACTCACTGAAATGGAGTCCCGGCAAAAAGAAGCTCTCGGGTGCGGCGTGGGGCTCCAGGCCGGGCTGATCGATTGCGGACAGAGGCGGATTCTCGCTCACCTGGGGAGCCAAATTTTCCGGCCCAAACGCCGGCACTGGCGGAGGAGCCGGAGGCGGGTTCTCGTCGCTCTGCGCCCATACCACGCCGACCGACAGCAAGGTCAGCGTCAGAATCATCGTAATTTGGCCTTTGCTCATCTCGGTTTCTCTTCGACCTCCTTGCCAAACTTAGGGAACAACGATCGTATCTCCAGGCCTAAGTGTAATATTTTGCTGGGTGCCGCGCCCCTTGATCGCATCTTTGTAGTTAAACGGTACTTTCGTCTGCTTGCCGCCTTGTACGCGCAACAAATAGATCGCCTTGAGATTCGCGAATTGGGTGAATCCGGCACTTGAGAGCGCCTGCAGGACGGTCATGTTGGGCAGTAAGGGCATGGCTCCAGTATGCGTTACTTCGCCCAACACATAAATGCGCTGACTGTTCATCGCCGTTACCACCACGGTAACCCGTGGATCCGCAATGTATTTCTTCAGCCGGTCCTTAATTGAGAGGGCGAGCTGCATTGGGGTCATGCCGGCCGCTTGAACGTCGTCCAGTAACGGTATTGATATCTTGCCATCGGGGCGCACGGGGAGAGTGACATTCATGTCAGGTTCTTTCCACACCGAAATACGCAAGGTATCGTCCGCCCCAATGACATAGTCCGATGGCACGCCCGGAGTGGACGCCTGAACCTCCGGTACGGTCTCTTTGGCCGCCTTCGTATTGCCGGCAGGGTTGGTGGCGTCCTGGGCCCACATGCCGGTGGCCGCGAACCCTAACAGCGCCGCCAGGCAGGTAAGCTTAATCACTTTCTTCATGCACTCTCCTATGGAGCATGGAACGTTGGTCTCAGAACTCAGGAGGCCCTCTGTTCCGAGCATCCCATCTGTTTGAGTTTGTAAAGCAATGCTTTGTAACTGATTTGCAGATCCTGCGCCGCTCGCCGTCGATTCCAATGAGTACGGGTAAGCGCCCGCAGGATCAACTCTTTCTCCGTCTCACGGGAAGCGGCACGCGCCGCTTCTTTCAGAGAAACCCGGCCATTGCTGACGCCAGCGCTCGCCCGGCTTAGCATCGCACGCAAGCCGCCCATGGCCACAGTCTCGTCTCCCAAAGCTACAATCGCCTTGGCTGCGTTTTCCAGCTCTCGCACATTTCCTGGCCAGGAATAGTCCTGAAATAAGCGATGAGTCTCCTTGCTGAGGATTGGAACCGTACGCTGAAAATCGCGCCCGAATTTCCACAGAAAGTGTTCCATCAAGGTCGGAATATCTTCCCGCCGTTGACGCAGGGGCGGAATCCGCAAACACACCCCGCTGATCCGATAATAGAGATCCTCGCAAAAGCTTCCCGCCTTCACCTCGGCTTCAAGGTCGCAGGAGCTGCCGCAGATAAGCCGCGCAATCCCTTGCGCTCGGCTGCCGTTCGTGGTTCCCCCGGTTATGGCCTCGAGTAAACGCGATTGAGCCGGCGCGCTCAACTCTGACAATTCCTCCAGAAAAATCGTACCTTCACCAACCAAAGCGTCCTCGCCCGCTGAATCTTGACCCTTGCCGGGCTCCATCGTCATGCAAGAAAGTACCCGAAACCACTGTCCCGTGCGCCGGGATAGTTGGTGAATGCGCTGAGCCGTCGCCGTCTTGCCCGCGCCCTTTTCAGCCAGTAATAGCACCGGCACTTCGCTCTGCGCCACCTCCAGCATCACGGCAACCAGGCTCCGCATGCTGGGGCTTACACTCTCGATGAACTCGTGACCGGGAGTTAGTGCCTGCCGTGCGCTCACCCCGACCTGGCGCAGGTCTGATTCCATCTTCCAGCTTCTCCCAGGGATGACTGACTCCCAGAACCACTATCCAAGAGCATGGCAACTGCCATCTGAAGTTCGGTCCGGGGATCTCCCACAGAGACCGTAGTTCCCTATTTTCAATACTTAACGGTCACAAAGAAGCGCAAGCGGAAGGAAAAATGACCAACCTTACACTACATCTTGCGGCACAAAAGGGAAAGTATTTACCCATTGCGGTACTAACCTGACGGTCACCCAGGGGCGAATAAGGCGTTTCCCCGGAACAATCAGGGGCGGCTTCCCGCATTGTTTCCGTCGAAACCATTTCATGACGGGATCGCTTTTTCGAGACCGCAGCCATTTCTTTATGTTCGGGCCCACACTTCTGATCGTTCCCACCGCTTGCGACTTATCGCCGAAGTGCAGCCCAGGCTTTGTCATCCGAGCAGAACATGATTCGCTGCCTCCGCTGCATCGGATCAGCGAGCCACCCAATCCCAGGCAGTTAATGGGGTGGGGACTTACACCCCACGAGATTCGAAGTCTTCTCGGCTGCTCCAGGGCTACCGCGATTTTTCAGCAATTGAGTCTCGGGCTCTAACTTTCCAGACTCTCCAAACCAGCGCGAGCTGGGTCGCGTGGAAGACTTCGGTACTGGCCACGGATTCGGGCAAGGCTGCGAAAGACGAATCAGGTGTATTTTTAACCGGCGCGATAAGCGGATCGATTTGGACGATATAGTCGATCTTACGGGAAGAGATGAATCCCGGCGTTATTTCCTGGGGTGCCTCAAAATTGGTCACGACTCTGTTGCTGAGTTTACTCCCAGCGAGTGGAAAGTTTTTTTCTCTCAGTTGACTGTCGTTCAGAATGCAGGTTCCAGGGGGGAGTTCATCAATAAACCCCGGATAAGCATATATGGCGGATCGAGACCACCTCCCTGATAATAAATTGCCCGCAAACTCATGAAACGGAACAAGAGAGCTGATAGCGCAGGTTGTGGAAATGGCGCATACAAATAAGACGGCCGATGCGCCCGGACATGCCTTCATCAATAGAGCAAACGCAGGTGCCGCGAGCAAGCAGGCGAAGATCCAAATGGGCAGTCCGAAGCGCAATACCCGATGCATCGCGAACACTCATATCAACATCGACACCGACAACCCAAGCAGAACCGTCCGAGTCGCCCCGAGCACTTGCGCGGGGCCAGAGCCGCTAGCGCACTGATAAGCCGCAAACCCTACCCCCACAACGACAAAGGTGGCGAACGCGCCGCCCAATCCGCTTGCTTCTCCATACACTGTAGGAACATCGTCTCCGAAGCTGTTCAGCCACTCGGTCCAAGGATAGATCCACCACTCTGATGCGTGACGAACGAAGTTGCTGTCCCCCTGATTTGAGGGTCCCCCCGGCGGATCATCAACGAGAAGTTTTGTCGCCGGTCGGAAACCAGTGAAAATCTCGTGGGTGCCGAGGGAAACCGGTATTGGATAAATTGGATTGCCGGTTGCCTGCAGTGCACGCACGTTCCAAAACGCGCTCGGAAGCAAGATGCCCAAAAGGAAAATGCCGACTAACAAAGAGAACGGTTTTTTGTGGATGTGTCGTTCTTTCCAGAGGATGTAAATCACCCCCGCAAGAAATATGGCGCAATAAGGTAAAAACGTTGTCTTGGTTCCCAGACTCACCCCACAAGCAAGCCCTGAAAGCGCAAGCGCGCCTAGGGACAAACTCTGTACCGGCGTGGTTGGTTCCACCACGATTTGCGAGTGATAGCGATGCGTCCACAAAGTGACAGCCGCGAAAAGGAATCCTGTGCCGAAGATATCAACGTAGGCCGAAAAAGCTTGGAACTCAACCATGGGGATACTAAACACAACCAGGATCGCAGAGAGTGCCGGGGCTTTCGCTCCGTTGCTGAACCTCACCGCAAGAGAATACGCCGCCGTTGCTAGCACAATACTGGCAACCCAACTACCAACTGGTACTAATGGTACTAAGAACTGTTTTCCAGTTGCCAACGCAAGCATTTCGATAATTTCACCGTTTCCAGGAAGGCTGAACTGCCAGGCCTTGTCGGAGGATATGCGCAGTGAACCTTCCTGCAGCCACTTGAGGGCCAGTGGCATGTGATAAGAGAGGGCATCCGTTCCTTGTCACGGCCCCGCCCAGGACCACCAACAGCAACAGTGCAGTCCGGGGCAGTGTAACTCTGGATATGTTCCTACGATTTCGAGCTCACCCAGGAACTGTACTGAGACAATCAGCAACGTTATCCACAGAACCATCACGGAGAGAAAAAAATAGTTCTGTCCCGCGTACGCAATAAGCGTTTGCAGCAGATGTGCGCCGAAAACAGCGAGGCGACAAGCACAACCCAGCAAAGAAAAAAGAGGGTCACGGTCGTTGGCCCTTTCAGTCTCTCAGCCGGAACCTGGGTAGTCGGCCAGTCTGATTTCCACAGTTTGCCGTACTGCTTGCGATATATCCCATACAACAACGCTATCATGCAGGTGCCAAGCGGAATAGGTTGTCGAATAGCTGGCCTGACCGCCGCTTAGCGGGACCGTGGCGAGCGCGGTGAATCCCTGGGTGAAGGTGACGGAGCCGGTGGGCGTGCCGCTCTGCGCGCTGAGTGGTGCGTGCCGGTTCCGAACTTGAAAGTGTTATTGCTTTGCGACGTGGGTGCGGTAAAGAGATACCGTGCTGGGTGGCGAGATAGAGAACGTTATGAGTTCGCCTGCGATCTTCTGTACTGCGGCCAGGTATATAAAGGCTGGGCGAATACGTGTACATCGACAGAGACGGTGAAGAGTTTTCCGAACTGGGCGGAGCTTACGTGGGCTGGGGTGAGAACGGTCTCCTGAGTATTCTGGCCGTGCGGGAGTTGTCGTTATGAAATGGGGTGACGACAGATCTGCGACCAGGCCCCGGTGGACAAGCCTAACAGGAACAGCAATACGACAATAAGAAGGCAAGAGAACTTCTGAGATTGAAAGCGTGGAATGGCGTCCCCCATCGGGCGGTTCACCGCCTCGAAACCAAGAGTCATCAAAGATAAAAAGGGGGAGAAACAGACAGCGCTGCAGGTCTACGACCCAGCTAGACTCTTACATGATCAGGGGTGCGCGTCAACATGAAAGATGTTGCATACGCGAGGGAAAAATCGCGGCTCAGTTTTGAAGCAATGGTATAGAAAGAGCTGTGAAGAGCGGCAATTCCGGTCGTTTTGTGGCACTTTCGGCTTATAATCCCGTCGTCGGGTATGCAGTGGATGGCCACTGTGTTGCAGGTACTTGACCCAGGTCCAGAAGGCCACTCCCCCGAGACGAAAGAGGATCTGTTTTGAACCAATGCAATTGCAATGTTGATTTCAGGTTATGCTCAGCCCGGCGACTTCTGGTGGCCATGCTGCTTGGGTTGATCGCCTCCAGTTGCGGAGGTGGCAGTTCCAAAACCGTGAATACGGTTATGGCGCCGGCGATCACAACTCAGCCGGCAAATCAGACGGTGCAGACGGGACAGGCTGCGACGTTTACGGTTGCGGCGACGGGCACGGCGCCGTTGAGTTATCAGTGGCAAAAGAATGGCGCGGCGGTTGCGGGCGCTACTTCGGCAAGCTACACGACGCCTACGACAACCAGCGGTGACAACGGTTCGCAATTTAATGTAGTCGTCAGCAACTCGGCGCAAGCGGTTACCAGCAGCAATGCGGTACTGACTGTGACGACCGGGGGGTCGGCTCCAACCATTACGACGCAACCCGCGAGTGCAACTGTGACTGCGGGACAAACGGCAATTTTTACGGTGGTGGCATCGGGCACGGCGCCGTTGAGTTATCAGTGGTCGAAGAATGGGTCCGCGATCCCCGGCGCAGCGCTGGCGAGCTATACCACTCCGGCAACGGCGGCGTTAGACAACGGCTCGCAATTTCAAGTAACCGTGAGCAATTCAGTTGGAAATGCTACGAGCAATCCGGCCACTCTCAATGTAAATAGTCCTACCACTTCGATGAACGTGTTGACGTATCACAATGACAGCGCGCGCTCCGGACAGAATCTCAACGAAACGGTACTGACGCCGCAGAACGTAAACTCTTCGTCGTTTGGAAAGCTCTTTTCTGTTTTTGTGGATGGCCACGTTCATACCCAGCCGCTCTATCTGGCTAACGTTACGATTCCCGGCGGAAGCGTTCACAACATTGTTTATGTGGCGACGGAGCATGACAGCGTTTATGCGTTTGATGCGGACGCACCGGGCGCAGCGGGCCTGCCACTTTGGAAGGTGAGTTTTATCAGTCCCGCGAGCGGAGTCACGACTCTGACTACGGCGGATGTGAGCTGCACCGCGATCCAGCCGGAGGTTGGAATTACCGGAACGCCGGTGATCGATCCGGCGACTGGAACTCTCTACGTGGTGGCGAGGACCAAGGAAAACGGCACGTTCGTGCAGAGATTGCATGCCCTCGATGTGACGACCGGCGCGGAGAAATTCGGCGGGCCGGTGCTGATTCAGGCAAGTGTGGCGGGAACGGGCGCGGGAACCGTAGCCGGGACAGTCAATTTCGATCCGCAGCTGGAGAATCAGCGGGCGGCGCTGTTCCTGCAGAATGGGCTGGTATACATCGGCTGGGCTTCGCTGTGCGACGTTACTCCATTTCATGGCTGGCTGATGGCGTATGACTCACAAACGCTGAAGCAGGCTGGCGTGCTGAACACGACGCCGAACGGCACGGATGGCGGGATCTGGGCGAGCGGTTCGGGACCGGCGGGGGATGGAAGTTTGCTGTTCGTGGCTACCGGGAATGGATCGTTCCAAGTGAGTAGCGCGAGTTACGGGTCCAGCATTTTGAAATTATCGGAGCCAACCGCGGGAGTGTTCACGATTCTGGATTATTTCACTCCGAACAATTACAGCATCCTGAATGCCGGGGATATTGATTTGGGGTCGGGCGGCGTGCTGCTGGCGGATCAGCCGGTGGGCTCGCCGCATGAGCATCTGTTATTTCTCTGCGGGAAGCAGGGCACGCTCTACGTAGTCGATCGGGACCATCTGGGGGAATTCAATACCGGCATCGATCTGGTAGTTCAATCGATTGACGGGGTCAATCCGGGATCGTGGAGTTCGCCGGCGTGGTGGAATAATACGCTGTACCTGGGTGGTTCGGCGGAGCGCCCGCCGGGTGATCCGGATGCGTTGAGAGCGTTCACCTTTGACCCAATTGCCGGGATGCTTTCTACTACGAGCACGTCCCAGAGCGCGGTGGTGTTCGGGTATCCGCCGCCGACGCCGTCTATTTCCGCCAATGGAGCTACGAACGGCATTGTATGGGCGATGCAAGAGAGCACTTATCAGAACAACACGGGGCAGGCGGTGCTCTATGCTTACGACGCTACAAATCTGGGAAATCTGCTTTACAGTTCGAGCCAGAACGCGGCTCGCGACAGTGCCGGTCTGTCCGTGAAGTTTGCGGTTCCGACCATAGCCAACGGGAAGGTTTATGTTCCCGGCAGGAATGCGGTTACGGTGTTCGGTTTATTGCCGTGAGATCCGGACGGGGCGGCAAGATTATCGTGGTCTCAAAGCCTTCAGTCCCGCACCCTACGATTTGATTGCGGCGGGTTTTGTCTGGCCTGTTCACTGACCATTATGCTGCACGAAAGGAATACCTGCGGACGAGGATGTGGTTGAAATGCTGAAGATAATTTACGACACAAGAAAGCAGGGAATAACCGCCACGACAGACGCCACTCAATCATCGAGGTTATTTTGGTCGATATGGACGTATTTTCCTTTTGCACTAGAGGCGATACGCGCGCGATGCAGTACGATGAACATACCAAGGGCAAGAAGTGGGCGCACTCATTCGTTACGGTTGGAGACCTGCGGACAGCCAGCTCCCGATAACGATCTATGGATAGCCGCAACAGCGATTCGACACTCGATCCGCTAGTTTCGCACAATCGAAAGCATTACGACGAAATCCCTGGTTTGGTCTTACTTTCCGAAACGCCCAAGATTCTTAGGGTCAAATGGAGAACAAGGATGTCACGGTCGAAACTCAGCGCCCGCTTGCCTTGGCCGCTTTCTTAGCCTGGCTCTGCGGTTAGCGGCTGAAAGCTTTGCGGCTCGTGCTTTCCCGCCCTTGGATGACCCAAGTTTACTCAAGGCAAGAGCGGCCGGATTCTTCCCGGCATCTGAATTTCCGGCGGGCTACCATCCATCTGTTCTCCGATGGCCTGTCCTACGACGCGACAGGCGTTCGCAAGGAAATCCCGCGCCTTAGGCGCTCGACTAGGCACACCACATCATGCCGCGATTGGCAGATTGACAGGGACTGCTGCGGAATTCGTTTCGGCGCCGCAAGAAATTCGCACGCTGCGGACCTACCTACCTAAGCCAATTCCCGCTTGCCCTAGTGTATCCGCTAATGTTATAGTGAATATACTATGAACGCTGGTACCGATACCCGCACCGTCCAGGCGCTGCGCAGCGACCTGGCGCTGCAGATCGCGCGCCACATCAGGTGTAGCGGCCAAACCCAGGTCGCCGCGGCGAAGCGGCTGGCCGTCCCGCAGCCGACTGTGAGCCAGATCATGCACGGCAAAGTCTCGCAGCTTTCCCTCGAGCTGCTGA
>Ga0209330_1000695_pt1 | contig 12544 bp, 10 predicted proteins | sample JacPinW_OM2H0_O3_FD_187969 | JGI IMG/M metagenome (GOLD analysis project Ga0209330, IMG submission 187969) | Forest soil microbial communities from Algoma, Ontario, Canada - Jack Pine, Ontario site 1_JW_OM2H0_O3 (SPAdes) (version 2) | ecosystem: Environmental > Terrestrial > Soil > Boreal...
AATCTCTTGTTCCTGAGCCAGGGTTAGCTGATTTGTCGCGGGACGATCGCGCGCCTGCGCCAGTATGTCAGCGAGACTAGTCTCCAGTAATTCGCAAATTTGGTCCACACGCTTTAAGGACAGATCGCCCGCGGAAAAGATCCGCTTCACGCTCGCGACGCTCAATGAAAGTTTTTGAGCAACGGCCGCGTAAGTCAGCTGCCGTTCCCGCAAGGCGCGCTTGAGTTCCGCGACGATCAAGTTTTGTTCGGCCATGACTTTCCGGTACAGAGTATTACTCAACGATACCTGAGGCCGCGAAAAACGCAACATTAAAGAAAAACGTTGCTCCTGATGATCCCTGGAATTAGCCTCGCACCGGGATTCAAGGGAGGACTTTATGCGGATGTATCCATGGTTAGGATTGGCAATGATTTTCGGTTTGAGCGGCTGTGCGAATTTGGCATGCTTTTCAAGCTGCCAGCGTCACACGCAGAACTCAACCAGCCTGGTGGAATTTCTTTACCCCAACGGCAGCGCGCCGCCTGCTCAAGACGCGCAACCACAGTTGCATCTGCCGCTGCGCGTGGGTCTCGCTTTTCTCCCCTCCAATGGCGGCACCGAAATTGGACCGGATGCGGCGCAAAAGGAGGCGCTGCTGCAAGAAATTCGCAAGCGCTTCGTTTCACGCAAGTTCATCACCGAGATCGTCGTGATTCCCGACTACTACCTGCAGGGCAAACGCGGCTTCGAGGGGCTTCAGGGCGTGCAGCGCCTCTATGGAATCGATCTGATGGCATTGGTGTCCTACGATCAGGTCGCGCATGAGGACGACAATCACTGGTCCTTGGGCTACATCACCATCGTCGGCGCCTACGTACTGAAGGGCACGCGGCACGATGTGTCGACGCTGGTCGACTTGGCGGTGGTCGATCCTGCCACCCGTTCGCTGGTCTTGCGCGCCGGCGGGTTCGATACGCGGCACGGAACCGTTGCATTGATCAACGAGAATCGCCGCCTGCGCGAGACCGCGACGGAAGGATTTAACGTCGCAACCCAACAAATGATCGATCACTTCGACAGCGCGCTCACCGCGTTCGAAAGCGATGTGCGCGAGGGCAAGGCCAACGTCAAAGTCGTGTCGAACCGCGGCAAGCCGAGCTACGGCGGCGGCGGCTCGATCGATTGGCTGGCGTTGTTGTTTCTCTTGCCGATGGCGGCGGTGAGGCGGCGCGGCGCCGAGTACTAGTGCGCCCGCACCTGGCTCTTCACCCGGCCGACCCGTCGCTTCTTCTCGCCCGCCATCGCCTCCGGCGGCTTCACCGGATCGGCCGGGGCCGGCAGCGGCACCGGCATGTGAGTCAGCGCAACCTGCAGTACTTCATCGATCCATTTCACCGAGCGGATATCGAGCTTTTCCTTGATGTTATCGGGAATCTCGGCCAGATCCTTGGTGTTGTCGTCGGGGATCAGTACGGTCGTGATACCCCCACGGTGTGCCGCCAGGAGCTTCTCCTTGAGTCCGCCGATCGGTAGCACTTCCCCGCGCAGCGTGATCTCACCCGTCATGGCGACGTCCGAGCGCACCGGAATTTTGGTGAGCGCGGAGATCAAGGCGGTGGCCATGCCGACGCCGGCGCTGGGACCGTCCTTAGGCGTGGCGCCTTCGGGCACGTGAATGTGCACGTCAGCCTTTTGATAGAAATCCACGTCGAGTCCGAGCACGGCTGAGCGGCTGCGCACCACGGTCATGGCCGCTTGGATGGACTCTTGCATCACTTCGCCCAGTTGGCCGGTGTGCGTGAGCTTGCCCTTGCCGTTGACAACGGCGGCTTCGATGGTCAACAGCTCGCCGCCGACTTCCGTCCACGCCAAACCCGTCACCTGGCCGACGCGGTTGCTCTCCTCGGCCTTGCCGTAGCGGAAGCGTCGCACACCCAAGTACTTGTCCAGATTATTCGAATCGACCGTCACGGTCTTTTCGGCCGGCGCCAGCAGCAGTTGTTTCACCGCTTTGCGCCCGATCTTGGAGATCTCGCGCTCGAGATTTCGAACGCCGGCTTCGCGAGTGTAGAAACGAATCATGTCGTGAATGGCGGCATCGGCAACGACGAGTTCGCCGTCCTTCAAGCCGTTTTGTTTGATCTGTTTCGGCAGCAAGTAGCGCCGCGCGATGTTGCTCTTTTCATCCTCGGTGTAGCCGGGGATGCGGATCACTTCCATGCGATCCAAGAGCGGCGCAGGAATATTCAGGCTATTCGCCGTGCAGACGAACATCACTTCGGACAGGTCGAAATCCACTTCCAGATAATGATCGTTGAAGGTGCTGTTCTGCTCCGGGTCGAGCACCTCGAGCAGGGCCGATGAAGGATCGCCGCGGAAATCCGTGGACATCTTGTCGACTTCATCGAGCAGGAACAATGGATTGCGGACCCCGCACTTGGCGAGATTCTGAATGATCTTGCCGGGCATCGATCCGATGTAGGTGCGGCGATGGCCGCGAATCTCCGCCTCGTCGCGCACGCCGCCCAACGACATGCGCACGAACTTGCGGTTGGTGGAGCGCGCCACGCTCTGACCCAAAGAGGTTTTGCCCACGCCGGGGGGACCCACGAGACAGAGGATTGGCCCGCGAAGATTCTTCACGCGCTGTTGCACCGCCAGGTACTCGACGATGCGCTCCTTGACCTTCTCCAGGCCGTAGTGATCGGCCTCGAGCACTTTCTCCGCAGCCGCGATGTCCAGGTGGACCTTGCTGCGCTTCTTCCAGGGAGACTTGACCAGCCAGTCGATGTAGTTGCGCACCACCGTGGCTTCCGCCGACATCGGCGACATCAGTTTCAGTTTAGCGAGTTCGGAATTGGCCTTCTCACGCGCCTCTTTGGGCATGCCGGCTGCTTTGATGCGCTTTTCGAGTTCGCCAATTTCATTCGGCGCATCGTCCAGTTCCCCCAGCTCCTTCTGAATGGCCTTCATCTGCTCGTTCAGGTAGTACTCGCGCTGGCTCTTTTCCATCTGCTGCTTGACCCGGCCGCGGATACGCTTCTCGATTTGCAGCACATCCATCTCGCCTTCAATTACGGCCAGCATGTGCTCGAGGCGTTTGCGCACGTCAGGAATCTCGAGAACCTTTTGTTTCTCGGAAAGCTTCAGGGACATGTGCGCCGCAACGGTATCGGCCAGGCGCCCAGCCTGTTCGATGCCCGCCAAGGAGGTCAGAATCTCCGGCGGCACCTTTTTATTCAATTTGACATATTGCTCGAACTGCGTGATCACCGAGCGGGTCAGGACATCCATCTCGCGCTCTTCATAGCGCTCCTGGTCCGGCAGCGGTGTGACCTCGGCGGAAAAGAACTCGCCTTCGGTGAGTTTTTCGATGACCGCGCGATCCACGCCCTCGACCAGGACTTTGACCGTGCCGTCAGGCAGCTTTAGAAGCTGCAGGATGGTCGCGATGGTACCCACCCGGTACAAGTCGTCGGCTTTCGGATCGTCGACATCGGCCTGTTTCTGGGCGACCAGGAGAATCCGCTTGTCGGCCTTCATGGCCAGATCCAATGCGACAATGGATTTTTCGCGCCCGACGAACAGCGGAATGACCATATGCGGGTAAACCACTACATCGCGCAGCGGCAATACCGGCGTGCCGGTGGCGGGTGGCACGATTTCGGGGACTAAAGCTAAGGGTTCATCGCTCACTAGGCTGGCCTTTTAAGTTGTGGCACGTACATCGACTCTTCGCCCTTGAGTACATGCGGGCCCGCCAGGTTAGTTTCAAGCTCGGCTCAAAGATGGTCCGAGCCCGTCGGGCGCCGCTGTTCCTCAACCGGAGCCACCAAACGGGTCTCCTCGGTACGGTGAATAATGTAGGGCTTGTTGTGGCCTTCGATCACCTGCTCATCGACCACGACTTTTTGCACATTACGCAAGGACGGCAAGTCATACATCGTATCCAGCAGCACATTCTCGAGAATGGTGCGCAGACCCCGAGCGCCCGTCTTGCGTTGCATGGCTTTGCGCGCCACCGAACGCAGTGCCTCTTCGCGGAAATCCAGTTCCACGCCCTCCATATCGAAAAGTTTGCGATATTGCTTGGTCAGCGCGTTCTTCGGCTGCATCAAGATGGAAATCAGCGCGTCCTCGTCGAGTTCTTCCAGCGTCGCGACCACGGGCAGTCGGCCGACGAATTCCGGAATCAGACCGTACTTGATCAAATCCTCAGGTTCGGCATCGTGGAACACATCGTTGCCATGCGGCCTGGCATCGTGCCCGCGAACTTCGGCGCCGAAGCCGATACCGCTCTTGTGAGTGCGGTTCATGATGATCTTTTCGAGACCGGCGAACGCACCGCCGCAAATAAACAGAATATTGGTGGTATCGACCTGCAGGAATTCCTGTTGCGGATGCTTGCGGCCGCCCTGCGGCGGTACCGAGGCAATCGTGCCTTCGATCAATTTCAGCAACGCCTGCTGCACGCCCTCGCCCGAGACATCACGGGTGATCGACGGGTTGTCCGATTTACGCGAAATCTTATCGATTTCATCGATGTAGACGATGCCGGTCTGCGCCTTCTCGACGTCGTAGTCGCACTTCTGCAGCAGCTTCTGGATGATGTTTTCGACGTCTTCGCCGACGTAGCCGGCTTCCGTCAAGGTGGTCGCATCGGCGATCGTGAAGGGAACATTGAGCAGTCGCGCCAGGGTCTCCGCCAGTAAGGTTTTCCCGGAGCCGGTGGGCCCAATCAGCAGGATATTGCTCTTGGCCAGCTCCACGTCGTCGCGGGAGCGCACGCCCTCGGCGCCGCGCGTCTGCAATCGCTTGTAGTGATTGTAGACGGCCACCGACAGGACGCGCTTCGCGCGTTCCTGACCGATGACATATTCATCGAGGACTTTCTTGATTTCCTGAGGCTTGGGGAGCTTGTCGCGGGTGCGCTCGGCGCGCTCCTCCAGCTCTTCCCGGATTATGTCGTTGCAAAGCTCGACGCATTCGTCGCAGACGAAAACGCTCGGGCCGGCGATGAGTTTTCGAACCTCGTGTTGGCTCTTCCCACAGAAAGAACAGTACAACAGCTTGCCGTCATCATGTTTGCCGCGAGAATCTTCGCTCATGCTGTCCTCAAATTGGCCGCGCCACGTGCCTCCGGAAGGCCCGCAACGCAGCTACAGTAGAGACTATATAGCACCCAGCCGACCCCACGCAAAGATAAGGTCTTTCAGGGCGTGACCGGGTTCCGCACAGACCGTGCGAGGTCGAATCAGGGGTCACTTAGGCCTTTGCGGGGATCTCGCCGCGCTTTTCGATCATCGAATCGATCAAACCGTAGGCCCGGGCCTGTTCGGCGGTCATGAAATTGTCCCGGTCGCTGTCCGCCTTGACGCGCTCGACGGTCTGACCGGTGTGTTTGGCCAATATGGCGTTCAGGCGCGTTTTGGTCTCCATGACGTCACGCGCATGGATGTCGATGTCCGAAGCCTGGCCCTGAAAGCCGGCAGACGGCTGGTGAATCATGATTTTCGAATTCGGCAGCGAGTAGCGCTTACCGGCGGCGCCGCCGGCCAACAAAACCGCGCCCATCGAGGCCGCCAGTCCCACGCAAGTCGTGCTGACATCCGGCTTGATGAATTGCATGGTGTCGTAGATCGCAAGACCCGCGCTCACCGAGCCGCCGGGCGAGTTGATGTAGATCGCGATGTCTTTGTCCGGATTCTCTGATTCCAGAAATAGCAGCTGCGCGACGATCAAATTCGCCATGTAATCCTCGACCGGACCGACGATGAATATCAGCCGATCCTTGAGCAAGCGCGAGTAAATGTCGTAGGCCCGCTCGCCGCGAGCGGTTTGCTCGACCACCATGGGAACCAAATTCAGCGCGCGCGTGGTCATGAATAACTGCCTTTAAAAACTATCTAAACGTTGCTTTACTCTTTGTAGGGACTTCTTAGCATCATTTCAAGGGAAATGCTGCAGCTCAGCCTTCAAAGTTCATCAATTGTTTGAAACTCGACTTCACCTCGTGCACCTTGGCGTGTTCGAGGATCCAGTCCACCGCTTGGTCCTCGAGCGCAAGACTTTCCACCTGGCGCATGGCTTCGGCGTTTTGCATGTAGGCGCGCTTCATGGCGCCGGCATCGCCGTAAGCGGACACCATTTCGTCCAGACGCTCGTTCACTCTGGCGCGGTCGACAACCAGGTTTTCCTTGCGGATCACATCGTTCAGCAGCAACCCGAGCGCCACGCGCCGGCGCGCAGGCTCGATAAACGGCTCACGCGGCGGCGCCTGTGCGGCGTCCTTCGTGCCGGCGCGGCGCATCGCCTCGACCTGCATGTCGCGAATCTGGCCTTCGATCAGCACATTGGGAACTTCCGTGGGATTCGCTACGTACAGCTTCTCCATTACCGCCGCCTTGTTGCGGTTGCGCAGCGCCTGCTCGAGCTCGCGGCGCATGTTGGCGGCGACATCCTCGCGCAGCTTGTCCAAGCCGCCTTCGGCGACACCGAATGCCTTGCAAAATTCCTCGTCGATCTCCGGCAGCACCGGTTCCTCCACCGTCTTGATCTCGGTGGCGAAAATCGCCGTTTTGCCCGCGAGTTCCGCGGCGCGGTAGTCGGGCGGAAAACTCACCGTCACATCGCGCTTCTCTCCAGGCGTAGCACCGATCAATCCTTGTTCCAGCTCGGGCAACATGCGACCCTCGCCCAACACGATGGCAATGTTTTCTCCCTTGCCGCCGGCGAAGCTCACCCCGTCGATCGCGCCCTCGAAATCGACCGTCACCTTGTCGCCATTTGCTGCACCACGATTCACGGCTGAATATTTCATCTGCTGTTTGCGCAGCCGCTCGATCATCGCGTCGATATCGCTTTCCGTGACGTCGGCCGTCACGCGATCGACTTCGAGCGACTCCATCGGCTGTAGAACGACTTCGGGAAACACCTCAAAGGTCGCGGTGTATTTGAGATCCTGGCCCTCATCGATGCTCTGCGGCTCGATGCGCGGACTGCCGGCGGGCGTCAACTGCTTCTGCGTCACCGCCTCGGCATAACTGGACTGCAGCAGCTCGCCGATCACTTCGCGGTGAATCTGACTGCCAAACTGCTGACGGATGACCTTGAGCGGCGCCTTGCCGGGGCGAAAGCCGTTCAAGCGCGCGGTGCGGCTGATGTTTTTCAGGCGCGCCGCGATTTCCTGGCTCACGCGCTCTGCCGGCACCTGCACTTGCATACGGCGCTCCAACTTGCCGATACTCTCGACGGAAACCTGCATGACTGTCCTTTATGGGTTAGCGAAGGCAAGCGGTGGTGCGAAAGGCGAGACTCGAACTCGCACGGGTTGCCCCACCAGATCCTAAGTCTGGCGCGTCTACCAATTCCGCCACATTCGCGTTAATTCAGCCCGTCATTATAGCTAACGGGGTTCGCTTTCGCGAACCAGAAGCCGCGCCACCTCGCGCAAGGCGGGAAGGCCGTTTTCCAACATGAAATAGAGCGGGCTGTCGCCGTCAAACGGTGCGCGCGCCGCGGGTGCATGCACCCAGGCCCAGGCGCGATCCTTGGGTCCCGGGTCGGCCATGAGCGAGAACTGAATGTTGGCGATGAGGGCGGCTCTTTCTTGCTGCGTGGCGGAGAGCCGCGGCGCCTGCCCCAGGCGATAGCGTTGCAGCACTTGCGGCGAAGGAATTTTCAGCAAGCGGCATTGCTGCAGCGGCGAGAGTTCCCACGAATCTGCAATGGCGAAGAAACGTTTCAGCGCACTGGTGCTGGTATGGCGCGCGGCGCGCCGATTCGCGGGCTGCAACACCAATCGCGGTCCAGTACGGGTTTTGCTGGGCAAGGCGGCTCTCACGGTGACTCATAAGCATACTCTTTAATCACTTGCTATCATGAGCCGTGCCCGAGACTTTTGCCCAAAGGCTTAAAGCAGCGCTCACGAGCAGCGGCAGCCTGGTTTGTGTGGGGCTCGATCCGGACCCGGCTAAATTTCCCAGCGATCTTGGGCCAGAAGCAACGCGGCTGCATGCTTTCGACCGACGCGTCATTGACGCGACATATGACATTGCTGCGGCCTATAAGCCACAAATCGCGTTTTACAGCGCCCTGGGTGCGGAGAATCAACTCTCCTTAACAATTCGTTATATTCGGGAGCGGGCACCGAACGCCCTGGTGATTCTCGACGCCAAACGCGGCGACATCGGCAATACCGCTGAAGCCTACGCCCGAGAAGCCTTCGATCGCTACGGCGCGGATGCCGTCACGGTCAATCCGTACATGGGCGAGGATTCGGTACGTCCCTTCCTCGCCCGTCAAGATCGCGGCGCCTTGATTCTGTGCCGCACCAGCAATCCCGGGGGCAAAGATTTTCAGAACCTGATCCTCGACGGCCTGCCCCTGTACCGCCATGTCGCGCGGCGCGCGACCGGTCCGTGGAATGAGCACGGCAACGTCATGCTGGTCGTGGGCGCCACGGTACCGAAGGAAATGGCCGAGTTGCGCGCGGCGCATCCCAACGTGACCTTCCTGGTGCCCGGCATTGGCGCGCAGAACGGCGATTTGAAGGCCGTGCTCGCCGCAGGCTTGGACGCGCAAGGAACGGGATTACTCATCAGCGCATCGCGCAGCATCATTTACGCCGGCGGCAGCGCATCGGCGGCGATCCGCGCCGCCGCCGCGCAACTGCATCAGGAGATCAATGCTGAGCGTTCTTTAAAAGGCACTCTTGACGACGCCGCCATCGACGCGCAGCGCCGCTCCATTGGTGGCGGCGGATAGCGGACTCGCCACAAAGACCACCATCGCTGCCACCTCGTCCGGGGTCGCGAAGCGCTTGATCAACGAGGTCGGGCGCGCGTTTTTGAAGAACTCATTCTCCACGGTTTGCGCGCTTTTACCGGTTTTGGCGGCCCAGTCCGCCACGAAATCCCCGACGCCGCGCGAGCGCGTCGGCCCCGGCAGCACACTGTTGACGGTGATGCCGGTACCCGCCGTGGCTTCGGCCAAGCCGCGCGCGACGGCGATCTGTGCGGCCTTGGTCATGCCGTAGTGGATCATTTCCGCGGGGATCTGATAGCCGCTCTCGCTCGAAATAAAAATGATGCGGCCCCAATTACGCTGGCGCATTCCAGGCAAATACAGGCGTGACAGCCGCGCGCCGCTCAAGACGTTCACATCGAAGAAGCGTTGCCAGTCAGCATCGCTGATGTCCTCGAACGGCCGCACCTCGAAGATGCCCAAGTTATTCACCAGGATGTCGACGTGCGGGTGCGCCTGCACCAATTTCTCAGCGACCGTCGCTGAACTCAGGTCGCCGGCAAATCCGAGCACATCGCCGCGCGTCGCGCTTTTCATGGCCGCCACGGCCGCCTCAACGGCCGCGGATGTTCTACCGTTGACAATGACCGTCGCACCCTCGCGCGCCAGTCCGGCCGCAATGGCATTGCCGATGCCTGCGGTGGATCCGCTGACCAGGGCGATTTTCTTTGCAAGTTGAAGGTCCACGATGCTCCTCGCGCCAAAGAATCGTTTACAACGCGGTGTCCACCGGCACGGAATTCAGCTTGTAGACGACGCCGTCTTTCATCACGAAGCTCACCTGCTTCATGAGGCTGATGTCATCGATCGGATTGCCGGGTACCGCCACCACATCGGCGATCTTCCCCGGGGCGACCGAGCCCAATTCCTTCGGGTGCCGCAACAGCGTCGCCGCATTCACCGTCGCTGCTTGGATGCAGAACATCGCAGGCATGCCGGCGCCCACCATCAGTTCGAACTCGTGCGCATTTTGTCCATGGGGATACACGGCGGCGTCTGTGCCAAAGGCGATTTTCACGTGAGCTTTGTACGCGCGTCCCGCGGTGGCTTGAATCAAGGGGCCGATTTCCTGGGCCTTGCGGGCGATGGTCGCCGGGTAGTAGCCCGGGACCTTGGCTTGGCGAGCGACAAAGTCGCCGGCAATGATGGTCGGCACATAGTACGTGCCGTGCTCGACCATCAATTTCATGTCTTCGGCATCCATGAAGGTTCCATGCTCGATCGAGTCGACACCGCCGAGCACGGCGCGGCGAATGGCTTCAGCGCCATGGGCGTGCGCCGCCACCGCAAATCCATAGTCGTGCGCCGTCGTGACGACCGCGCGGATTTCCTCGAGCGTCATTTGCGAGTTATCGCCGCTCGCGCCTTCATCGAGCACGCCGCCGGAGGGCATGATCTTGATGAGATCATCGCCGAGCTTGTAGTGCTCGCGCACCGCCTTCACCGCATCCTCCGGACTGTTGATGATGCCGTCGACGGCGCCCAGGTCCTTCGACAGTTCCTGGTTGAGGCCATTCATCGGATCGGCGTGCCCGCCGGTCGAGCCCATCGCCTTGCCGGCCGTGTAAATCCTGGGACCTGGAACAATTCCCGCGTTGATGGCATCGCGCAGCGCGGCGGACTCATTGTCCTGATCGCCCACATTGCGCACAGTGGTAAATCCGGCCAGCAGCGTTCGGCGCGCGTACACGGTCGACCTGATGGCATAGTCGGCAACGTTCCAGTGATACCGGTCCACGTATTCGGTGCGGCTGGTCTGACCGGTCAAATGCACGTGACTATCGATCAATCCCGGCATGCAAGTCTGGCTCTTCAAGTCAACCGCAGTGGCGCCCGCGGGCGCTTGGCTACCACTCAATACCTCGCGCACGTGGCCGGCCTCGATCACGATGGTGCTCTCGCCGAGCACTTTGCCGGCGACGGTATCAATCAGGTGACCGCACAACAGCGCGGTCACGCCCGGTGCCGCCGGCGCATCCGCCGCGACGCTCGAGCCAGCCGACAGCAGGACGGCGAATCCCGCGCTCAAGCAGAGGGCGGCTGAAGTTCGATTCAACAAAGAGGAGTCAGGCATTTTTATTCGTCCAAGCGGTTTTGTGATTTGAGGGCGCAGCATTGCAGCATAGGATGGCGCATCGATCAATCCGCCAAGCCCGCAATGTATTCCCCTAACGCCAGCGATGCGGTGAGGCCCGGGGAATCCATGCCGAATAAATTCACGAGGCCGGCAACGCCGTGCTGGTTTGGGCCTGAAATACAAAAATCCGGTGTGGCCTCGCCCGGGCCAGCGACCTTCGGTCGGACGCCGGCGTAGGCTGGGTACAGGCGTGCCTCGTTCAGCGCAGGCCAGTACTGGCGAATGGCCATGGCAAACAAGCCCACGCGTCGCGGGTCAACGGCGTAGTCGAGGCTCTCCACCCACTCGAAGTCCGGACCGAAGCGCGCTGCACCGCCCAAATCGAGGGTCATGTGAATCCCGAGGTGGCCGCCGAGTGCGGGCGCGGGATAAACCAGCCGCGAAAATGGCGACGCGCCCGACAGAGCAAAATAGCTGCCCTTGGCGAAGCGCACGGTGGGAATGAATCGCGCCGGAAAGTCCTGAATGCTCGATGCCACGCGATCTGCCTGAAGCCCCGCTGAATTGATGACGCTACGGGCGCGCGCCACCGGCACGGACTCCCCATTAATCGCGATTTCGATGCCGCCCGGCGTCGGGCGCAGGGCGGTGACCTTGGTGTCGTAGGCAAGGGTGGCGCCGTTCGCCTCGGCGTCCGCCAGCAGCGACTGCATATAGACATGAGAGTCGATGATTCCGGTGGAAGGCGATGACAGGGCGCGGATACATCGAAGCTCAAGTTCGGTGCGCTGCGCCTCACTCCCGTCGAGCCACTCGAGGTCGAAGACGCCGTTGGCGCGCGCGTTTGCTTCGATGTTCTCGAGCGCAGCCATTTGGCTGTCGGCGGTGGCGACCGTGAACTTTCCGCAGCGCCGATGCGGGATGCCGCGCTGGGCACAATAGCCGTACAAAAGATCGCGCCCGGCGAGGCACAGCCGCGCTTTAAGAGAATGGGGTTCGTAGTGGATCCCGGCATGAATGACTTCGCTATTGCGCGAGCTGGCATGCATGCCGAAGTGGCGCTCGCACTCGAGAATGATCACGTCCCGGCCGCCGAGCGCCAGCGCCCGGGCCACCGCCAGGCCGATGACCCCTGCACCGATCACAACGCAATCGACGTCGTTCAACGGAACTAACCGCGAGGAGTGATCGCGGCGGCCGCCGCGATAAATTCATCCACATCCGCGCTCGAGGTGGCGAAGCAGGTCACCAAACGAATCGTCACACCGGATTCGGCCGCACGCAGCGGCCAGCGGTAAAAGTCGAATCCCTGCGATTCCAGGCCGTGGACCATTTCCTCGGGCAACGCCACGAACAATTCGTTGGCCTCGACGGGATGCAATAGCCGGGCGCCCGGAACGGTTTGAAGACCTCGCGCCATCCTCGAGGCCATCGCATTCGCGTGGCGTGCATTTTCCAGCCACAGGCCGTGCTGAAGGTAGGCAATCAACTGCGCGCTCACGAATCGAAGTTTCGACATCAAATGTCCGGCGCGTTTGCGGCGCCGCTCGAAATCGCGGGCCTTGGCCGGATCAAAGAACACGACCGCGTCCGCGCCGAGCGCCCCATTCTTGGTCGCGCCCAGCGAGAGCACATCGACGCCGCACTTCCATGTTGCCTCCGCGGGGCTACAGCCTAGAT
>Ga0209330_1000696_pt1 | contig 12538 bp, 11 predicted proteins | sample JacPinW_OM2H0_O3_FD_187969 | JGI IMG/M metagenome (GOLD analysis project Ga0209330, IMG submission 187969) | Forest soil microbial communities from Algoma, Ontario, Canada - Jack Pine, Ontario site 1_JW_OM2H0_O3 (SPAdes) (version 2) | ecosystem: Environmental > Terrestrial > Soil > Boreal...
GGGAGACCTCGTTCAACGGGCAGGACGCGAAATCGCTCTATCGCCCGAAGAAACGCACGCCAAAGAAGTGATCGAACGTGAATTTGCAAATGCCGGGCTTACTGTCCCGAGTTTTGCCATATTGCTCGCCAAGTTGCCGGTGGAATCCCGGCGCGCGCAGAAGATCTTGCAGATTCTGTTGCGCGAGAAAGTGCTGGTGAAAGTCGCGGAGGACCTGATTTTCCATCAAATGGCGGTGGCAAAGTTGCGTGAGACGCTGGCGAAATACAAGAAGGAGCGCGGGACGCAGCTTGCCATTGGAGCGTTCAAGGAGATTACGGGGGTTTCGCGGAAATACGCGATTCCATTGCTCGAATACCTTGACCGGGTACACTTAACGCGCCGGGTGGGGGACGAGCGTGTTATACTTTAGGCAGTTACCCGGGCTCGCGAACTGGTTTTCGCTGAAATAGGCATCCTGGGAAGGCAGGTAAACATGGGAGAGTTTAGCCCAATTCACTGGTTAATCGTTCTGGCGATTATCGTCCTCCTTTTCGGGGGAAAGAAAATTCCAGAGGTCATGCGCGGACTTGGCGAAGGTATCCGCAACTTTAAAGAAGGCATGCATATGAATCAGCAGACTCCGCCTACTCCGGCTCCGCCGGCGAATCCGCCGACGGTTACAACCCCTCCACCACCGTTGGGCGAAGATAAGAAGTAAACCACGCGGGCTGGTGACAAGTTCTGACGGCGGCCTCTGCCGCCGTTTTTATTTTGCCGACTGCTGCACGCCGACCGAGTTTTCCCACCCTAGCTCGCGGAGCAAAGACCATAGTCGCGCGAGAGGCAATCCCATCACGTTGAAATAGCAGCCCTCGATGCGCGTGACGTAACGCCCTCCAAGTCCCTGAATCGCATATGCGCCGGCCTTGTCAAAGGGCTCGCCGGTCGCAATGTACTCTTCGATTTCCTGCTCCGTAAGCGGCGCGAAATGAACTTGCGTAATCTCTTCGACCACGCGCTGATCTGCTCCGGTGGAACGTAATAGTGCTAGGCCGGTGTGGACTTCGTGGACGCGTCCGCTGAGGCGACGCAACATGCTTCGCGCGTCATCCTTCGAGGCGGGTTTGCCCAGAACATCCGCGTCTACCACAACGACGGTGTCGGCACCAAGAATGAGCGCTTCGTCAACGGGATCGCGATATTTGGAGGCGGCCGTCAGCGCTTTTGCCAGAGCTAGCCTGCGGACGTAATCGCCAGGAATCTCATCAGCGAGGCGCGATTCGTCCAAATCAGTGGTTTGTATCTCGAATTGAATCCCGGCGTTACGCAGGATCTCCGCGCGGCGAGGCGAAGACGATGCAAGAATCAGTTTCATCGCAGATCTTTATTTTCGCAGGACGTGGACGCCTCCGCGAGTGCGCCGAGGAAGACCGGGAGCGCTTGGAAGGGACCCTTCGTCACTTCGTTCCTCAGGATGACGAGGCTTGTGGCATCGTCAAATTACTACAGATTCGTGGTATTCACCGAAGGCACGGCGCAGGGCATCCGAGATTTCGCCGACAGTTGCATACGCCTCCACTGCGGAAAGAATCGCAGGCATAAGATTTTCGGTGCTGCGGGCGCGGCGTTCCACTTCGGCAAGCGCTGCTTTTGCTTTCGCTGTATCGCGGCGCGCGCGCAAGGCGTTGAGACGAGCCACCTGCGTGCGTTCGATTTCCGGATCAATTTGCATCGTGGGAATGGGACGCTCTTCTTCCGCTTGAAAGCGATTCACACCGACCACCACTTGCTCACCGGTGTCTACCGCTTGCTGATATTCATAGGCAGCTTTTTGGACTTCATGCTGAACGTAGCCGGCCTCAATGGCCCGCAGCATTCCGCCCATCGCGTCAATCTTCGAGATGTATTCTTGCGCCCCAGCTTCGATTTCGTCGGTCAGCTTTTCGATGGCGAAGGAGCCGGCTACCGGGTCGATAGTGTTCACGACGCCGGTTTCCTGGGCGATGATCTGCTGCGTTCGAAGCGCGAGAAGCGCAGCTTGCTCGGTGGGGAGCGCGAGAGCTTCGTCCAAAGCGTTGGCATGCAGGGACTGGCAACCGCCCAAAACCGCCGAGAGGCACTGAAGGGCTACGCGCACGATATTATTTTCCGGCTGTTGGGCCGTAAGCGACGAACCGGCGGTCTGTGCGTGAAAGCGAAGCATCATCGAGCGCGGATCGCGTGCGCCAAAACGCTCGCGCATGGTGCGCGCCCACAAGCGACGCGCTGCTCTGAATTTCGCGATCTGCATCAGCAGTTCGTTATGAGAATTGAAGAAGAAGGAAAGCTGTGGGGCGAAGTCGTCCACGGCGAGGCCGGCTTCGACGGCGGCGTCTACATAGGCGATTCCGTTCGCGAGTGTGAAGGCAACTTCCTGCACGTCCGTAGATCCCGCTTCGCGAATGTGATAACCGGAAATCGAAATAGCGTTCCAATTGGGTATTTCGCGCCGACACCAGGCGAAAATATCGGTGACGATACGCATGGCCGGCCGCAACGGATAAATGTAAGTTCCGCGCGCGATGTATTCCTTCAAAATGTCGTTTTGCACCGTGCCGGCGAGGCGTTTCAGGTTTGCGCCCTGCTGTTTGGCTACCGCTACGTAAAGAGCAAGCAAGATCGCGGCGGTGGAATTGATCGTCATCGAGGTGGAGACGCGTTCGAGCGGGATGGCGTCGAAGAGGGTTTGCATGTCTTCGAGCGAGTCGATCGCTACGCCGACTTTACCCACTTCGCCCAGCGCGAGGGGATGATCGGAGTCCATTCCAATTTGTGTGGGCAAATCGAAGGCGACGGACAATCCCTTCTGCCCTTGCGAAAGAAGATAGCGATAGCGGTGGTTCGATTCGACGGCGCTGCCGAAGCCGGCGTATTGCCGCGTGGTCCACAGGCGGCCGCGGTACATGGTGGGGTAAACGCCGCGGGTGAACGGAAATTCGCCGGGATAACTGAGATCGCGGTCATAGTTCCAATCCTGCAGGCTGTCTTGCGTGAAAACCGCTTCCATGGGAAGGCCGGAAGGTGAAGCGAGTTTCCGCTCGGATAAGGCTGGGCGTTTCTTGGTGTCTTCGGGCATTGGAAAAATCAGCGAACCCGCCGGGCTCGGCGGAAAGACGCGAAAGCGAAGTACGCCATCATGACCGCATAAGCCAGCGCAAAACCGAGAAGCCAGGCTGCGACTTTGCTATGCCACTGGCGCCAGGCGGCTACCGCGCCGTACAAGGCAAAGGTGGCGAATAGCGCTCCCATCGCTTCATGGAAGAATTGCCGCGCAGCGCGCCACAGGATGCGCGCGGTTACCTTCGAGGAGTTCCATAGCGCCGGAATGAAGCCGGTTGCCATTGTACAATTCTAATATAGATTGCGGCGGTGTGCTGCGGCCGGGCTGGAAATTTGACCGGAGCACGCGTTTACCAGGTATTTGCGGGCGCGGCCTGAGCCGGGGTACAGGTAACATCCACGATTCCAAGAACGCACCTGGGTCTTGTTTCGGGATTGCAGCGGCCCTAGAATTGGTGTAGGAATGAGTTTTTACAGGAGGCGCGCTTGCAACTCGATGACCGCATGAAGCAGTTGCTGCGAGACCTGGGGCACGCTATCAACGATAGCGTATCGGATTCCGACCGCATTGCTGAAGCTATCTCCAGCGTACGGTCCGCCGGCTTCGATATTGTGCTGAAGCTGGACGCTACCATCGGCCTGGCACGCCGCTCCGAGCAGGATGCCAAAATGACTTCGCTCGACCGCCGCTTCCTGGAATCGCTGCATATCCGCGTGGACGACGAAACCCTGGAAGAAGAAAATGTGGCGCCGCTGGTAGAAATCACGGCGCAGGACATTAAATTCCTGAAGTCGTTGAAAATCTCATTCGATGACGAACTCTAGGATTTTCGCCGCGCTGATCCTGGCTGCATTTGCCGGGCTTTCGGTCGCGAACGTACCCGCCGCCCGTGCGCAGGTGAACACCAGCGCTCCCATCGTAGTGAAGAAAAAGGCCAAAAAACCCACATGGCTGAAAGCGGAAGTGATCCATGCGGATAGTCACACGCTGATGGTGCGCGAAGAAGCGAATTCACTGAACGTGCACACGTTCACGTACGCCGACAAAGCGCAGAAAAAAATCGGCAAGGTTCTGGACGCGGGCGGTTATCAAAGCGGCGATCGAATCAAAGTTCTGTGGATGGCCGGGGGATCCGAGGCGCTGGACATCAAAGGCAAACCTTCGAAGGCGATTTGATCGTTCTCACGAACCTGCTTCTGAGTTGGACCCGATACTCACTGATTCACAGTTTTGATTAATTTCATGATTCGCGCCCCCGCTGTTTCCGGTCGCTTTTATCCCTCCGACGAAAAGAAGCTTGCCCTCGAAGTCGAAAAATATACTGCCAGTACGGGCCAGAAAGTGTTCGCCCGTGGATGCGTGGTGCCGCACGCGGGCTATATGTATTCAGGCCACGTGGCGGGAGCGGTTTATTCCGCGATCGAAGTTCCGGCGCGATGCGTTTTGCTGGGTCCTCAGCACTTCCCCGGCGGAGAAGCAATGGCTATCATTTCAGAGGGAAGCTGGCGGACTCCATTTGGCAAGGCACAGATAGATTCGGAGCTGGCTGACAAGCTCAAGCGGGCGTGTCCGCTGCTGCGCGAAGATCGCGTGGCGCACGAGCGCGAGCACTCACTCGAAGTGCAGATTCCCTTTCTTCAGAAGCTTGCGGAGAACCTGCGATTCGTTCCTGTAGTGCTAGCAACGCAGCGCTACGCGGACCCCGAATCGTTAGGCCACGCCGTGGCGAAAGTGATAGCTGCTCACGCAGAACCGGTGCTGCTGATCGCAAGCACGGATATGAATCACTATGAAAGCGACGCGATCACCCGCGTGAAAGACCAGATGGCAATTGAGCGGATTCTGGCGCTCGACCCACGCGGGCTTTACGACACAGTGAGGTCAGACGACATCACTATGTGCGGCTGTGCTTCGACGGTTGCCATGCTGGTTGCCATGCGCGATCTCGGCGCGAAGCATGCCGAAGTGGTTCGGTACGCGACTTCGGGTGATATTAATGGAGATCGGAACGAAGTGGTCGGCTACGCGGGCATCATCATTCGCTGAAGTGCTCTACGCTTGCTTCGCCGGTTTCTTCTCACACAAAGCCGTCGTTCTGCTCCCATTCTTAGTCGATGGTAAGCGTAAAACTCACGCTGTGAGTATTGGTTCCGTCGGTTCCCGTAACAGTCACAGTCGAAGGAACGGGCGGGGTTGTTCCGCCACCGCCGCTGCTGCTACTGCTTCCGCCGCAGGAAGCAACACCTATCAAGCAGGCCACTATTAAGAAGCCGGCTACGACGCTCCAGCGGAGTTTGCGTCTCCCCGCTTGAATCGCGAGCCACAAAATGGCGAAACCAAAAAGGTACAACATCAACCTGCCGGCGGCTGCCCGCGCTGCGGGCGTACTTTGGTGGCTCACTGGCACCAGCATGGCGGCGGTGGTGGAAATAGTGAGAGTCGTGGTTCCGCTGCCGGTGACCGAGGCTGGATTGAAACTGCAAGAGCTCCCCGCCGGCAAACCGGCGCAGGATGAAGCGGAAAAATTGATGGTTCCGTTGTAGCCATTCACTCCGGTTACCGAGATCACCGTAGTTCCGCTGTCGCCCGGAGCCGCAATGGTGACCGCGCTAGGGCTGGCAGAGAGGCTAAAGTTTGGCGCAGTATTGTCTGCCTTGAATGCGGTGAACAGGGCATTGGCGTCTACCGAGCCGAGGCCGGTAACCAAGTTGTATCCATTGGAAGCGTCAGCGTTGGAGGCGTTGAATCCTAAGGAACCAGACGCGGGACACCGGTACGAGGCTGGCATAGTGCTGGGAGAGCCGGGAGTACAGAAAACAACGTTGCTACCGCTGGTAACCTTATGGAACGCATTGGGAGCGGTTTTGCTCAGACTATAGAGCATGGGATTGATGTTGCCCAAGCCATTGCCTCCAAGATCCTGATTCAGCATGACTACGATGCCGGCAAAGACTGGAGCGGAAACCGACGTGCCGCCAAAGATCCCTGGGTTGGGAAGGGCCATCGAGGCGAGGATTCCCGCACTGCCGCCGGAGCCGCAACTGCTGCCAGTGCCGTTGTCACCAAGTTCCGACAATTGCGTGCATACGATGTAGCCCGGAAAGTTTGGCGATGCCAGTAACGAAACGTCGGGTGAAAAACGGGCGCTAGCTTGGCCGGGGATCGTTACCGTCTGGTAAGGGGGTTGCGGAAAGCCGGAAACGCATGTTGTAAAGGCAGCATTCTGTACCTCGCAATTGCTCGCACCGCCGCCGCTGGATGAGATTCCGACTTTCGACTGTACCTGCTGAGGTGTGGCGCCAAAGGTACCTAGAGCTACTAGCTCAACGTCGTCGTTCCAAGCGCCCTCGGGGATATAGGAAAGTGCCGTACCACCATCGGTACTGTTGGTAGTACCCCAGAACGTGCTGGTAAAGTCGGCAATCGGGATAGCTGTACCACCCACTCCCGTGACCATCGGACTGCTGGCCGGAAAGGAAACCGCCAACCCTCCCACGGCAAGGTTACTATCAGGATCGCACTCGGCAGCGCCACTGTCGCCGGAGGAGTTAACAAACGTGATACCCATCATAACGGACTCGGTCAACTCAGCTTCATGAGAGGCAAGCTCATTGTCGTCAAACTCGCAAAGGCCATAGCTCATGCTGATCACAGGCGCAAGCTGGTTGTCGATGGCGAAGCCGAATGAGGTAAAAACATCGGTGGAATTGACGAAGATGATCTGTGCGCCGCGCGCGGTTGCCCCGGACCACTCCAGGTCCAGGTCCGACTCGGTAATGTCACCGTGGGTAGAAAGTCCAGGGTCTGTGCCAGTCAACACATACTTAAAGTTGGTCGAATTGCAGGCGGTGATCACATTATTGGATTTCGTGGTGCAACTAATCGGCGATAATCCGAAGCCGGTGCGGAAGTCATTGATATCGGCAAGGAAAATGTCGGTTTGGCCCACTACTACCAGCTTCTGCCCGGTGCCATCGATGCCCGCAGAGTAGAGAGGTTTGAGGTCGTAGATGGTGGCGATATCGCCGGGAGCGAGAAAATCTCCAGGGGAGAAGTTACTGTCAAAAAAGTTGGGGCGAGCATGTTGAACCTGTGGCGATTTTTTAATACTCATCGGTTTCGGGTGGAAGTCATCTAGTCCCCGGATTCCGGTAACGATGCCTGCTAATCCGGCCGGAATCGAAGGCGCCGTGGCGTTGGCGAAGTGCATCTCTCCGTTCACATTGTAGTGATGGATTTCGGTCCGAAAAGCGTTTTCAATCTGGGAAGCCGTTCCGCTGAAGACGATCCAGTTGCGGCCGCGAGCCACGTTCATCACGTCGAGACCCTGCGATTTTAACCACGTCGAGATCTTTTGAACGTCGTTCGCGCTGAGACCAAAACGGTTGGCATACTCCTCGGGCGTGAGCCATTTGTGATAATTGGGTGACGACGCGTCCTGCTGTTCGGCGACGAGAAGGTCAATAGCCTTTTGCTGGCTGGGCGAGGGCAGCGTCAGGAGCGTGACTTCGTTAAGCTGGAATGAGGAATCTACTGGACCCTGGTCGTATTCGGGCTTCGCCTTGTGAGGAACATGCCCGACCAAAGTGACCATCTGATCGGAAGCTATGGCGGCGCTGATGCGGTCGGCTTGCGAGACAGATTGTGCCGAAGCCCGCAGCGCGGAGATCGAAACTAAAGCAAAGAGCACGGTAAACTGGATCGTGAGTAGTTTTTTGGGTGTCATTGGCGTGAATAATTGAGATGCGACTTGTCCTTGTACGGATGGATGAAGGATAGCGGTAAATCGCGAAAAATGTCAACCTGGTCAACTAGCCAGTTCTCACATTGCCGACGAACGTCCACGAATAATAAGACTGCCCTAATCCCAAGCCAGGAAAAGAGTTAGTAATACTCGCTAATGCTAATTTCGGGAATCCCGGCTAGTGCGCGGCGCGGATGCGGCTCGCAAGTGTCCGGGCGCGCTGACGGGCGATATCGATAAACTTGTCGTCAGCGGCAAGCTGATCGAGCGAGGGGACCAGCCGCTCAGGCTCCGGAAACAGCTTGTTGTTGTAGTCCTGCTCGATTTGCTGCAAAACATCATTCACGCCAAGACGGTCGTAGCGCATAGTGCGTTGCAGGTCGGAAAGATCCGTAGTTTGCCGGGCCAGGCCTTCGAAGATTACTGTCAACTGTCCAGCGGAGTCGTCCAGCGTGTAGTTGAATTTGACTTCGTGCGTCTCACTCCCCTTGTCGTACCGGAGACTTTTTTCCCCAAGGTTCGCGATGCGCCGATGGATATCCAAATCCACTCCTTGAAAATTATGCAACTTAGCCGCCAGCGCAAAGATTTTCTCGGCCAGCGCGGAACTAATCTCGAAAGGCTGCGGAACCGCAGCTTCGTCGAGCTGGCGGATATCAAAAGTGCCGTGGCCATTCTCGTTGAGCTTGATTTCGACGAACTCGGGATAGCTGGATTTAAAGATTTTCCGGTAGGTGATTGTGGGGCTATCGGGAGACAGCGGGCCGGTTATCGCCGCGCTTCCATTCGACGGTTCACTGGCGACGCAAAAAGCTACGAACGCGAAAGCGGCCATGAAAAGCGCAGAAGGAAGCTTGCGAAAACTCAGGGCAACAGGGTAGTTCACAGACCGGATCATCGGCAACGAGGCTATCACGATTCCAAGATGCGTGAGGCGCGGAACCGGTTGCGCGGACTTTGTGAGCCGCGAATCACGCTGTGCGACGCCATAACCACAGGCGTTGCGGACATCGCAACACTCATGCGCTCGCGTGCTCGCGTAAGGTGTGCGTGACAAAGCGCCACGGCCAGCGCGTCGGCCGCGTCAGAGGGCTCCGGAACTTCCGTCAAGCCGAGCGCGGAACTTACCATTTGCTGCATTTGTTGCTTCGATGCAGCGCCGTAGCCCGCCACGCTGGATTTTACTTCACGAGGCGAATAGCTATGCGCGGGAATTGAAGCTTGTGCAGCCGCTAGGAGGACAACGCCGCGTACTTCCGCGAGCTTTAACGCGGTCTTCACATTGAGAGCGGCGAACACAGATTCAACCGCGACCGCGTCGGGCGCGAACTCAACCACCAAGCGTGCAATCAGCGAGTGAATTTCGTACAGGCGCGAGGCAAGTGTTGCGCGTGCGGGAAGTTTGAATGATCCGAAACGCACCAAGCGCGGGGTCGAGCCAAGGAATTCAATGATGCCGTAGCCCGTGGCGCCAGCCAGCGCCGGGTCCACACCTAGCACTCGCAGCCCACGCGGTTTGGCATTCAATCTGGCGGTGTGAGATGAAGGCATGCCGGTCCGCACAAGTGTACGTGCGGGCCGGAAATGAGAGGTAGTGTTTTTTCGCTCTGCGCGACGCGAAGGGAACTACCCGGCTACTGCGGCCTGGATTTCCTTCTCATCGATATCGAAGTTCGCGTAAACGTGCTGGACGTCGTCGTGATCTTCCAGCGTTTCCATCATGCGAACCATTTGCTGGGCTTGCGCACCGGTGAGCTTCACGTAATTTTTTGGTATGAAGCCAACTTCCGCGGAAGAAGGCTTGATGCCCGCGGCGGTCAGCGCTTCTCGAACTTTTTCCATGGCTTCGGGCGGAGTGGTGACTTCCCAGGCCGAGCCGTCGTCGCGCAAATCTTCCGCACCTGCGTCCAGCACGATGCTCATCATTTTGTCTTCGTCGGCCGCTTCTTTCGGCACCACGATGTCACCCTTGCGGTCAAACATCCAGCCGACCGCGCCGGTCTCAGCCATGTTGCCGCCGTTCTTCGAAAGCATGTGGCGAATCTCGCTGACGATGCGGTTGCGGTTGTTGGTCACTACCTGCACGAGAAGGCCGACGCCGCCCGGGCCGTAACCTTCGAAGGTTACTTCATCCAGCGTCTCACCCTCGAGAGTGCCGGAGCCGCGTTGAATTGCGCGCTCGATATTGTCATTCGGCATGTTCTCGCTCTTGGCGGTGAGAATAGCCGTACGCAGGCGTGGGTTGGTCACCGGATCGGCTCCGGCGGTGCGCGTGGCGATGGTCAATTCGCGGATTAGCTTGGTGAAAACCTTGCCACGACGGGCGTCCGTGGCGGCTTTCTTATGTTTGATTGTGGCCCATTTCGAGTGTCCGGACATGGATAAACCTTTTACAGGAAGTATGGCAGGAGCAGGAGTAGCTCTTGCCGCGACAGTGTAGCAGCAGCCCGGAAAACAGGCAAGCGAAGCGCTGCACAGCGGCAGAGCATATTCACATCAGCGAACCCAACCAAATTGAAGCGCTTGAGTGTTAGTACAAACAAAAAGGGCAGGCCGTAAGGCCCGCCCCTCTTGCCGAACCGAGGCCGTGATTAGAACAACAACTTCAAGGCGAATTGAATCTGGCGCGCAGAGCCGAAATCTCCGGCCGAGAACCGCGTGCTCTGGATCTTCCCGAATGCGGAGCTGGTCACCGTATTGACCGGATCGCCAAAGTTGGGGTGGTTGAAAACGTCAAACATCTCGGTGCGGAACTGCAGGTTCAACCTCTCCGTTATCTTTGTATTTTTGACCACGGAAAAGTCTGTGTTTATAAAGTTGGGCCCGGGAAGAGAATCTCGACCTGCAGTGCCGGGATGGCAACTTCCAGGAACGATCGGGTAGGAGCTGCCGCCGGGCGCAGTCGGTATATCGCTGAAGGTGCATGGGACTGCATATGCGGCGTTCGGTGTGGTGGCACAATCCGGAATCGCGGGAGCGCCGCCAGTGGGCGTTCCGTCAAAAGGCTCGCACAAGACAGGGTTGCTGTAGAACTGGTTGTGGTTTCCCGTTCCCGAAACGTGAAGAAGCTGATCGGGTCTGACGGTCAGCGACGAGCCCGGCGCCGGCCCGATAGTCAGAAGCGGAGTAATCGGATTCCCGCTCTGGGCCATGGTAATCACTCCCACTTGCCATCCGGAGCTGAGCCGATTGCCCTTGAATGGGAGCTGGTAGAAGCCGCTCACAACGATGCGATTGCGGGCGTCGAATTCCGACGAGGCATAATCGCCGCGCGGGTTGTAAACGTTTTGGACTGGAACCGCATCGCCGGAGCTAACGGAACTGTAATCGAAGGAGTGTCCGTACGTGTAGGCGGCCAAAAACTCAAAGCCGTGGGAAAGATGTTTATTCAGGGTCACCCACAGGGCATTGTAGTTTGAATTTCCCGGGCTGAAAATTCGCGTGATATTGCCGATAGTGCACGCCGGATTGGGCGGGGCGCACTGAGCCGGCAGTATCGGGCTGGTAAAAGGCAAGGTGATAAATGGCCGTGTTGAGTCGTAGAAACCATCGGTTACGAACGGTTGATTGAAATTTCCCGTCATTTGAAGATGCGTGGCCTTTAGACCTACGTACGAAACTTCCAGTCCCAAGGAATTCGTGAGTTGGCGTTCGACCGTAAGGTTCCAATCCTGTGCATACATGTTGTTGAAATTTGAATCGATCGCGCTGGGGCCTAAACTTAGGCCGCCGATCGCGCTCGAAGGATTTTCAAGGGTAATAGCGTTCGTTGCGGAACTGACGCTTATCGGAAATGCGAAAGGAGGGTTGCCACTCAAAGGAGCAACGATATTCGTGGTTGGATCCTGACTCATGATGGCATAGGCGGCGCGAACGGAAGTCTTGCCATCCTTGAAGGGATCCCAGGCGAAACCGATGCGAGGCTCGAAGAGCTTGTTGTTGGTCTTAAAGGGATGGGAGGTTTGAAAAAGACTGCCTGAGTTCAGATCAAAATTCGTGAAGCGATTCAAGGAATCCGATGGCGTGGAATCCCATTCGTAGCGCAGACCGAAATTGAAGGTGAAGTTCGGCCTCCATTTGAAGCTGTCCTGTGCAAAAACACCGTAGGAGGGTTGCAAGATCCGGTCATTTCCGTTGCCGAGCAAAACGGTGAAGTTGGACGCTTCATCCGCGAGGAAGTCCGCCATGGTCGGAAATGTGAAGCTGCCGACGTTCTCTGCGATATTGTTGTTGTAAGCTCGCCGGATTTCTCCACCGAACGCCATCGAGTGCCGTCCCTTCAGCCAGCTAAGAGTGTCATTCAGGACGACGGTCGTATCGCCGCGGCCTTGAGGTTCACCAGTTGGTCCTCCGAAAAGCACGTCACCCAATACGTCGATATTCGGTATTCCCACGCCTTCGGGAGAACCCGGTGGAAGAGTGATATTAAAATCCGCCGGATCCAGGGCTGTCGGAGTAAAGGTGAGGTGAATTCGGTTAAAGCCGAGTCTTACAGTATTCGCCAGCGAGGAACTGAACACATGGTCTTCACTAATTGTCATCAGTTGGCGGAAGCCGTTCCTGGTGTCGCCAAACCCCGGAATATTTGCGTTTTGAGTCGGCTCTTGCCTGAGGTCCTTTTGTAACACGTAGTAGAAATGGAGGCGGTCGTTCTGTCTCAACTCTACGTCCACGTCTCCAGAGCCCTGGTTCAGGCTCACATTGGCGGTAGC
>Ga0209330_1000697_pt1 | contig 12529 bp, 13 predicted proteins | sample JacPinW_OM2H0_O3_FD_187969 | JGI IMG/M metagenome (GOLD analysis project Ga0209330, IMG submission 187969) | Forest soil microbial communities from Algoma, Ontario, Canada - Jack Pine, Ontario site 1_JW_OM2H0_O3 (SPAdes) (version 2) | ecosystem: Environmental > Terrestrial > Soil > Boreal...
GCGGTTGCGCGCGAAGCCGTGCGTCACCAGATTGCCCACGGCAATGGCGTCAGAGACCACAAAGCCTTGAAATCCCCATTCCTGCCGCAGCACGTTATGCAGGAGCCAGCGGTTCCCCGTAGCCGGTACATCGTTCAGGTCCATGTATGCGCTCATCAGGGTCGCCACACCCTGCTGCACCGCGGCATGAAAAGGCTCGAGGTAAAGATTGCGCAGCAGAACTTCGGGAATGTAAGAAGAATCGTAGTCACGTCCGCCCTCGGCTGCGCCGTAGCCGGCAAAATGCTTCGCGCAGGCCAAAATGCTTGTGTCACTCCAGCTTGCGCCCTGGAAGCCACGCACCTGCGCGCGCGCCATCGCCGAACCCAGATACGAATCTTCCCCCGCGCCTTCCACAATGCGTCCCCAGCGGGCATCGCGCGCGATATCCAGCATGGGCGCAAAAGTCCACTGAATGCCCGCAGCGCGTGCATCCTCAGCAGCCACCCGTTGCGCTTGCTCTTCGACCGCCGGATCCCATGAAGAAGCCATCGCCAGCGGCACCGGAAATATCGTGCGGTAGCCGTGAATAACGTCGAAGCCCACCAGCAAAGGGATATGCAGGCGCGACTGGTCCACGGCAATGTGCTGCAGCCGATTGATCTCCTTCACTTCAGACAACCAGAGGATGGACCCCACCCGGCCCTCCCGGATGTCGTCATCAGGTTTTTGGTCAGCTAAGCCCTTGATGATCATCCCGGACTCTTGGTTGAGCTGGCCAGCTTTCTCCTCGACCGTCATATGTTCCAGCAACGAGTCGGCGCGACTTCGGATTTCGGAGTCGGAGAAGGACTGTGTTTGTGCGTTGAGAGCGGCTGCGGCAACGACGAGAGAAAACGCAACCGAAGTGGAGATAGCGAAGAGTCGGGTTTTCATAGTTGATGGCTGACGAAATGCTGACAGCAACAGATTCTATGCCAGAATGCAGGTCAAGCCGCATCCTCCGCTAAGAATTGGGCGACAGAACGGATCGAATTCAGCTTTTCCTCGCGCAAGCCGCGCAGTTCTTCTTCACTGAGTCGCTTTTCGTACAAGAGTTTCCCAAACACGTGCGTGAGTCGCGAGTATCGGTAGTCGTACTTGCGGTCGATCTCCTTACGGCGTTCGGTCAGGCAATGTTCCAACTCCCACAAATCCGACGGCCCCTTGATCTGGCTCGCCATCTTCCTTGCTTCCTGAATCACCTCGTGAAGCTCTCGTCCCAGGGCAGCGTTGAAGGTGTGCGGGCGATGGTCTTTTCTGACCTCGACCAAATCGGTTCGTTCTGGTAGGGATAGCTGTCTTGCGTCGCAGACGAGCTGGTCATAGTCCGGTCCTCCGTGGCGGCATTCTATTCCTTGGAGAGATGCCTGTTAGCGACAGCTGAGAAACGCAGCTCGTGAGCGAGCCAGCATTTGCACTCCAAAGTAACGTAGACAAATTGGAACTGCGCACTACGCTTGAATGGGGAGCAATCGCAATTGCGGCTCCGCACATTATGGAAATTGTTTTTTATTTCGGAACATTCTATTTCGCTGGTCTAGCCCAGTGGATGGTTCTGAAACGAATTACCAACCAGGTTAACCAACACCTCCCATACAGCGAACAATATGTCGCTTCGATTTGGGCATTTTCGCCGAGGTCAGTTCGCTCGCCGATTAACGAGATCAAAGTTTGGCGACTGCATCGGCAGTTCTTCCCCGAGAGCTACCTTCCATGGTTACATTTAGCTACTTGGGTCTTGATGATCGTATTCTTCGTACTCTGCGTGCAGTTTGACCGCTCCCATTCCATTGCCCACCCAGGAGTAGTTGTTGCAACATCGTTTTGACCCTGGACCGAAGATCGAGCCGATCCTCGGCGAGCGTAATCGCCTTCTCGACAGTTGTGTGGCGATCTACTCCCATCTGTAAATAAGTCTTGCCCGGATCGTGAGAAGGAAGCGCAATGCGGCCCGATGTTGTTTGATTATCGGTGCAGGGAGCAGTGCATTGCGGCAGGCATATTTACCCACGGGCACGTCGACACAAAACTTGAAGGCTCGGCCCAAGACCTACTTGATCAATGTGATCAAAGAAGAAGTGCTCTGTGCAAACCAACTCATACGGAAGGCCAGTCGTCAGCTTTTCCGTGCCGCTGTCGGAAGAACCTCCACCTGCGTCTCACCATCACTGACAGACCTGCCAATCCAGTGCCCATGAGAAATAGCGAGGTCGGTTCAGGAACAGCAGTCAACGTTCCCGTGTTGTTGAAATTGACGTTCGCGGACCTAAATAGAATGTTATTGTTGCCGATGCCCTCAATTTGAAATGTGGCAGTTCCGGTTCCGCTAAAGAGTAAGGTCGCCATGAGGGGACCCTGGGTATAGAAACCTTGGCCCAGTGTAAGGTCCTGAAAGGCCTGCAGCTGACCTGACACATCGACCGGAGCGGTGAAAGTGCCGGTAAATAGAGCAGACGCGGGAACCGTGAAGGTTCCTGTGAAGACAATTGTGCCGGTAAGAATGTCGGTGAATCGGTTGCCAAGGTTGACTGAGGTGAAGCCCGGTCCCGGGAAAGCGAAAGAGCCCCATTTTAGCGTTATTGGAAGGCCAACCGTACCCTGCCCGAGATCGTCTCGCCCGTCGGGCGCAGCCGAGGAAGCAGAGAAAATTCCGGCGGTTAATCCGAGGCCATCCATATCGTTACCTGCGTATCCGTTTCCAATTACGGTCACGCTATTGGCTTTTGCGGGTAGAGTGGTGCCTAACAGAAAGCAAAGAACAGCCTGAGCTAACACGCAGCGGCTAAGATAAGCTGGCAAGGAACACCTCCTAGGGTCCTTTTCATAGGCGAGAATCGCTTGCACAAGAGCCCAATTTTACAACAACCGACGTGACGTTCTTGAATCTGTAGCAATTGGAGCAAAGGTGCTAGTTTACTTGTTGCAATAATACGGCTGACTTGCTTCCTGCACACAGCGGATCGCCACTGTAGATGCCTACAATTGAGTGGCTGCCGGAACTCAGCGTTGACGTGGTGAAAGTGGCCGCCCCGCCGTTTAGAGGTGCAGAGCCAAGGATGGTCGAGGAAGTGAGGTCCCTGAAGAGTACCTTACCTGTTGGATACTGTGGGCGACCGAGCGAGGCCACCGTGGCCGCGAATATCACGGGCTCACCTTGTTCGGAAGCAGGCTGACTTGAGGCTAACGCAGCGGTGCTTGCAAACTTCGACCGGTACTTAACACCCGAAGCAGAAGTCACAGTCGGCCCCTGGAGAGGCACAATATTTTCGTCGACCACCGTAACAGCCAAGAACGTCACGCCCCCGGGTGAGGAGCGACCGGCACTGACAGAAGCCGTTCCGCCACTGCAGGCAGCGTCGCTACATCGCAGAGACGCCGTTGTCGTAAGGTTTATGTAGATGCTAACGGTTGTAAGTGAGGGGGTTAGGGGAAATAGAAACGGGCAAAGAGATGTTCCGAAAGACACGATCTGGCACGAATTATTGTTCGTCCCCGCGTCCATCAGGATGGAATTATTAGTGCTCCCCTCCGAAGTGGCTGACAGTTCCACGACTACGAACAAGAATGCGCTTTGCGACAGGTCTGCAACGACGAACTCGTCTCGGTAGGTACCGCTTGCCTGAGCGGTGATCGCTTCGTTTAATCCACCATTGTTCGAGAGCGATACGTTAGCTCCGAGTCGGATCTTTAGAAGGCTGACATCGACTGAGGCGGCTCCTACACCAATTGCATCTGCGTCTCTAAACCTTCCGTAGCAGCTTATCTGCTCGAGAGCTGATTTGACGCAGAGGTTCTCTTCGTTATCACCTGAGCCGACCATCGCATTGGCGAAGGTGAATGTCTGTGACCTAGCGACAAGTGATGTCGCACAGAAGAGGACAACGCAGAGGGAGACCCGCAGAATGGAGGCCATCTGACCTTCTTTCTAGCCAGCAGCACTATACGCGCTATCGGTGAACTTGTCATTGCGATGGGTCTTCGCGAAGGCGAGGCCAATGACCGAATGAATTGTCGGCGAAAAATCGCGAAAGCGCTCACTGCCCCGGTTGAGGGCCGAAAACGGAATGCCGAAGGGAAGAAAGAAGGCGTTAGGGCGTACCGTGCAGGAGCAGTTCGGACCGCGAAGCATAGGCGGTAGGGTCAGCCATTTTGAAGCCTTTTGCCCAATCTAAGGAGACGCGATCATACTCGTGGTCACCCGAAAGTAGAGTCACCACCACGGTCTTCGGCCTCAGATCACATTTAAAGCTGTTTAAACCAAGCACTGGAGCCCTACTTTGTGTAAGGAACGGAATCCGGATGCGAAATGATTCGCCTTCGAGTCTTACCTCGCCCGATTCGCCATTTTCGTCTTTTGAGTGCTTCGAATAAACAAGCTGCACTCGTACCACGCCATCGCGATGGGGACTTTGGTGCTCGCCTTTCACCATCACGTTCAAGACGGGGCACTGGGCGAACGACGCCGTGGTCCCGACGAACGCGTAAATGGAAAGAAACAGGATTCCGGCGACAAGAGTTTTGAAAAATGGCGAACGGCATTGTGACCTCGCACAGCTGGGATTTTACGCCGTAGCCTCTCGTCACTTGGCGTAATATCTCTAAAACGCTCACTGACCGGGGTTCTGAGTGCTAAGGCCTGGTTTCGCCAACCATCCTGCCGTACCATATCTCTGTGAGCGAATGGACAGCCAAAAAGGCCGCAATCCTTGGTGTGATATTCAGCGGAACATCTGTCGTCTCCCTGTTTGCAACCGCGGCCGCAATGAGTTGGCAGCACGGATCAGCAGGCCAGAAGGATTGGGGAATGGTGTTTGGTGTCGCCTTTGGTGTTCCGCTCCCGTGTTGCATCGTGGCTGCCCTTCTCAGCTTTTTCGTCAGTGTGTCACTCATAACCTACAAACGATTTTTCGGATTGCGGCTGGCTTCGCCCAACGCTTTGACGTCCGTCTCCGAACCACCCCGCCGAGTACGACACCCAGCTATTGTTACGTTTGCTGGTTTCGCTGTGCTGATCGCATCTGCCAAGTTCGGGGCTGCTGCCGTGTTCTTGGTCGCCATTGCTGGGATGCTTGTTGCGTGCGCCGTCGCAGGCGGTGCGCGGTCACCAACGAAGATTCCACTCAGGGATGCCATCCTCTACGTTGGTATATCCGTTGCAATCGTCGGCGGAATTGTCGTGTACGCGATGTACCACCATTGAACAAATGGCGCTTCTGCCTTTTCTCTGGTGTACAGGTACGGCGAACTTAATAACTGTAGCAAAACAAAAATCCCGCCTTGTTTGTAGACGAGACACGAAACCCTCCGCGTCGGAAGGAAAAGTCATGACAATTTGCGTTCGGCCTACCTTGGGCTGCCTCATCTTGCTTTGTGTACTGACAACGATATTTCTGAAGTCTTCATGCGCTCAAAGCAGCGGGTCGACGTCAGCCTCTGTCGAGAGTCGTCGCCAGGAACTGCTCTCCCTGTTCGACGAAGAATGGCAATATGAGCTCCGCACCAATCCCGAGCGGGCAACCATGTTGGGTGACGGCCGCTACAACGATCGTCTGAATGACAACTCGGCCGAGTTTTTCCAGGCCGATATCGAGCAGAGAAGCAAATTTTTGACGCGATTTCGAGCGATCGATCCTTCAGGGTTCTCCCGACAAGACACACTGAGTTACGCACTAATGATCCGCGAACTCAGCCAGGAGATCGAAGGTGCGCAGTTCAAGCCCTGGGAGACGCCGGTGAATCAGATGGGCGGCCTACATCTCGAGCTGCCGGGTCTGGTCGAATTGACCCCTTTTAATTCAGTTGCTGATTATGATAATTACCTGCTACGTCTGCACCAGGTCCCGCATGCGTTCGACCAAGTGACGGCAAACATGCGGCAGGGCATGCGCGATGGATTGATGCCTCCGCGCTATCTTCTTGAAAAGGTTGCGGCCGAAACAGAGGACGTGGCAAACAAGACCGGGGAGAATAGTCCATTTGCCAAGCCTGTAAAAGAGTTTCCTGCAAGCGTGCCCTCGCCCGAACAGAGGCGGTTGAGGGAGGCCGTGCTCGCCGCTATTACCGGCCAGATCTTGCCCGCCTATCGGCATTTTGCCGTCTTCGTTCGCGACGAGTATGCGCCGCGCGGCCGCACGGACCCTGGAGTCTGGTCTCTTCCCGACGGAGCGGCGCGCTATCGCTTTGCCATCCGCCGCATCACTACCACCGAGATGATGCCCGAACAGATACACGAGCTCGGGTTGAAGCAGATCGACGAAGTCGAAGCCGAAATGTTTGCCCTTGCGCACAAGATGGGATTCAATGACGTGGCGAGTCTCAACCAGCACATCAAGAACGAGCGACGCTTCTACGCAACCTCCGGTCAGCAGGTCCTCGATCTTTATACAGACTACGCACGCAGCATGGAGCGGGAATTGCCGCGGCTCTTCGGTCATCTGCCCAAGAGCAAGCTCACGGTCATTCCCATGGAAGCCGCACGCTCCAAAAATGCGGTGCCTGCGGATTATTCGGATGGCACTCCCGATGGTTCGCGTCCCGGTCACATCAACGTGAATGAGTGGGATCCCGAGCATCGGCTGGTGCTGAACATCGAGGCCATCGCCTACCACGAAGGTATTCCCGGCCACCATCTGCAGCTTTCGCTGGCCCAGGAGATGGGGAATCTGCCTGAATTTCGGCGCCACGCCGGTTACACCGCCTTCGTGGAAGGCTGGGCGCTCTACGCGGAGCGGCTGGGAAAGGAAGTTGGCCACTACCAGGATCCCTACAGCGATTACGGGCGTCTAGAGAATGAGATGTGGCGCGCCATTCGCCTGGTGGTCGATACGGGTGTGCATGAAAAACATTGGTCTCGCGAGCAGATGGTGGAATACTTCCATCGCTACACTGCCATGGATGAGCCGAACATCCAGAGCGAAGTCGACCGTTACATCGCGTGGCCCGGACAAGCCCTGGCTTATAAATTGGGACAATTGGAAATTCTCAAACTGCGGGATAAGGCAAAACAAAAGCTTGGCGATAAGTTTGACATCCGCGCCTTCCACGATGAAGTGCTGGCCAACGGTGCGCTGCCTCTCGATGTATTGGACTCGGAGGTAAACTTCTGGATCAACGGCCAGGCAAGGCGGTAGATCGGGCGCTGTCGCGAAACCAATGGGCCCGTGTGTCATCGCGGAGAACGTTTGCTCATGTTGCATCCTATTTGCGTACGAGTTGCGTGCAAATTTTCTTCCGGATTGCTTTATGGAGCGCAGAGAATTTTCAAGAAAGCAGCAGCAACTACGGTGGTTACTTCTCTACTTCTCTGAGCGCAAAGCTGTTGCGCGGCGCGACCGATTCCTTCCCTTATCGCGTGCTGGGGCACTCGGGAGAGAGAGAGTTTCCCTTGTGGGGCTTGGCGGTCATCACATCGGCAGCGGATCGGAAGGAGGCACTGCTCCTCCCCAAGAAGCAAGGCAAAATCCGTGACATCGGATTTACCGGACAAAAGAGTCCGGACATTCACCTAAAGATGTTGCAAACGGCTTTTGCTCACCAGTTCACGTTTGACGCCGTGCAGTGCCATGAGCCTGCCAACCAGCGTGGTCATCACCGGGTGCGAATCGCCTGCCATTCTTAAGGAGGCGCTCGAGGCTGCCGTAAGCTCAAAGCCATGGGCAAGGATGAGGTCGCTCAATTGCTGGCCAGAACGGCGTCCGCCGCCGGTAAGGGAGAGTTCGAACTCTACAAGACGACTCACAACTTCGACGGAACCTACCAACACCCGCAGTGGTTAGGGTAAAGGAGATGATCGGCTCTTCCATTGAGAGCACACTGTAAACCGTTAGTACCGATTGGGTCATCTCTTTCGGGGGATACGGAATCCGGTCTCAATGCGAGTCGCGCGCCACGTGGGCCCCGCTGCATCCCACGAGAAAATCGAGGTCTGCACCCTTATCGGCTTGCATGACGTGTTCTATATAGAGCCTCAACCACCCGCGATCTGGAAGCGGCGGCGGCGCCCACTTTGCCCGGCGCGCGGCGAGGATTTCGTCGTCGACCTCCAGGCGAAGCAATCGCCTGGGAACATCGAGCGTGACCAAGTCTCCTGAATGCACCAGGGCCAGTGGACCGCCGGCCGCGGCCTCGGGAGAAGCGTGCAGGACTACCGTCCCATAGGCCGTTCCGCTCATGCGAGCATCAGAAACACGGACCATGTCAGTCACACCTTTGCGGAGCAGTTTCGGAGGCAGCAGCAGGTTGCCGACCTCAGCCATACCGGGATACCCGCGGGGGCCGCAGTTCTTGAGGACCATCACGCAACTCTCATCGATGTCCAACGCCTCGTCGTTTATCCGAGCATGAAATTCTTCGATCGTTTCGAAGGCTACGGCCCTCCCGCGATGGTGCAATAGGTGTGGACTCGCGGCTGACGGCTTGATCACTGCGCCATCCGGTGCGAGGTTGCCGCGCAGGACGGCGATTCCGGCACTTGCTTTGAACGGTTCTGTGAAGGGACGAATCACCTCGCGATTCCAACAGGGAGCGTTGGCGACATTTTTCCACATCTCCTGTCCATTGACCGTCAGCGCATCTCGGTTCAGGACACCGGCCTCCCCTAGCTCACGAAGCACTGCGGGCAGTCCCCCGGCGTAGAAAAGATCCTCCATGAGATGTTTGCCTGAAGGCTGAACATCAACCAGGCACGGCATGGACGACCCCAGTCGGTCGAAATCGTCAAGAGACAGGGGCACGCCGACACGGCCTGCAATCGCGATCAGATGAATCACCGCGTTGGTGGATCCGCCAATGGCCGCGTTGGCTCGAATTGCGTTCTCGAAGGCCTCGCGCGTAAGTATCCGCGAAATATTAAGATCCCCATGGACCATTTGTACGATACGCCGACCCGTCATCTGGGCCAGAGTATTGCGACGAGCATCGGCCGCCGGAATGGCCGCATTGCCCGGCAAACTCACGCCCAACGCTTCGACCATGCACGCCATGGTTGAAGCGGTTCCCATGGTCATGCAATGACCCTTGGACCGATGCATGCAACTTTCCGCTTCATGGAACTCCTCGACTTTCATCTCCCCTTTGCGAAGTTGATCGGTCATTTGCCACAGCCCGGTTCCCGATCCCAAGTCGTGGCCACGAAATTTTCCGGACAGCATGGGACCACCGGAAAGGCCAATGGTGGGCAGATCGCAGGAAGCTGCCCCCATCAGCAGCGAAGGTGTGGTCTTATCGCAACCCATGAGCAGAACTACCCCGTCGATAGGATTGGCGCGAATCGACTCTTCTACATCCATACTGGCCAGGTTCCGAAACAACATGGCTGTCGGCCGCAATTGCGTCTCTCCCAAAGACATGACGGGAAATTCCAAGGGAAAGCCGCCGGCTTCCCACACCCCGCGTTTCACCCACTCGGCGAGCTCACGAAAGTGGGCGTTGCAGGGCGTCAACTCCGACCAGGTGTTGCAGATGCCGATCACCGGCCGACCATCGAAGAGATCGTGAGGCCAACCTTGGTTTTTCATCCAGCTCCGATAGATGAAGCCGTCCTTGCCCTCGCGCCCATACCATGCCTGGCTGCGCAATCTCTTGATTGTTCCGTTCTTTGTTTCCATTGGAGGACCTCCAGGTAGACCGAGCCCCGATCTCCAGCGATGATAGCCCGAAATTACCTTGGTAAACGTAATCCCATCAGGAAGGTTTTTCTTGACGAGAAGCGCAGAGTGGAAGATGATCTCGGTGCTCCGAATCCCCTAGCAGGTTTTGAACATGCCTCGCACTCCGTTCTCGCGGCGAATTCGAACCGCAACCGTGATTCTGTCCTCGATCCTAGCGCTTACCCTGTCTTCCGCCGCACCAATGAAGTCCGCACCCGCGGCGGCGAAGACATTGCGGATATTTTTTGTGGACGTCGAGGGAGGGCAGGCGACTTTGTTTTTGACCCCGGCAGGGCAATCGCTGCTCATCGACACCGGCTGGCCTGGGAACAACGGGCGAGATGCAGACCGCATCGTTGCGGCCGCAAAGAAGGCAGGTATCAGCAAGATCGACTACGTACTCATTACTCATTTTCACAGTGACCACGTGGGCGGTTTACCGCAGCTGTTCGCTCGAATTCCGGTGGAAAATGTTATTGATCACGGTGACAACCGCGAGAGCACGGACGCGCCGACGGTGCAGGTCTGGCAGGCTTACCAGGAAATGTTGGCGGCGAAGAAGTTCAAACGCCTGACCGTTAGACCCGGAGACAGCCTTCCGATCCGGGGCATACAGACTACGGTCATCAGCTCCGACGGTGTCGTCATTGGCCACACCCTGGCAGGCGCTGGACAGGAAAATGCCAGTTGCAAGGACGCCGAACAATATCCGCCTGATCAGACCGAGAATCTGCGTTCCCTCGGGACTCTCATCACGTTCGGAAAGCTGAAAATTTTGGACCTGGGCGACTTAACCCGCGACAAGGAAATGGAGTTGGTGTGCCCAAAGAACAAGCTGGGGCTAATCGACATTTACATTGTCTCCCATCACGGCTGGTATCAGAGCGGCAGCCCTGCGTTCTTGAATGCAATCGCTCCTCGTGTCGCGATCATGGACAACGGAGCCAAGAAGGGTGGAAGCCCTTCCGCTTGGGACATTATTGAAAAGTCGCCTCGTCTCGAAAACCTGTGGCAGTTGCACTTCTCGGAAGAGGGCGGCGCAGCACACAACGTGGCTCCAGAATTCATCGCGAACCCGGAAGGCCCGGATGCGGCCAACGATCTGGAATTAACCGCCTGGCCGGATGGCAGCTTCGAGGTTTTCAATTCTCGAACATCCAAAGCTAAGCGCTATTCCGCACCCTGAGCCCCCAAGGTATACGCAGGATTGCGTTTGTTTCCGCAAGGCTGCGCAACCGAACCTAGAGGTGAGGTGTCGCGAATCGTTACAAGGTCGCGCTCATTGAGGGAGACGGCGTCGCATGTGAGGTGGTGCCCGAAGGTCTTCGAGTCCTTGAAGCCGCCGGACTCCGTCACGACATAGTATCTGAAGACCGGCCGGAGGATGCCGGAGGATGGCCTGGACCAGTTACGCGGTTTCGATTGTCACCTGCTTTGGCGCTGTCGGATATCCCCGGTGTCCCGAACCGTATTTTGCCGTGCGTTTGTTGATCCCCATTCGGCGCGTGCTTCAGCGGTACGTCAGCCTGCGGCCGGTGCGTCTGCTCCCCGGCATCGATTCACCTCTCAAGAACTTTCCCCCCGGACAAACGAATGTGTGCCGTGTGCGCGAAAATATCGCCCACCCCGTCGCGCAAATCCGGTCAGGAGCGATGATGTTGCAACACCTTGGGCAACGCCAGGCGGCAATGGGCGTCGAGAAGGCATTCGAGGTGGTGCTGGCGAAACGAGCGGCGCAGACTTCTGATCTCGGCGGTAAGGCCAGCACTGGTGATGTTGGTGACGCGGTCCCACAGGAAATATCCGTGGCGGAACCCTAATGAGCCTCCCCTCAGCGTTGGCTGTGGAGCAAAGCGCGAGGCGCAGGATCGCGCTTCGTTTGCTGCCCTTCCTCTGGCTGCTCTACGTCATTGCTTTCCTGGACCGCGTAAACGTCGCCTACGCGGCACTCGAAATGTCTCATGATTTGGGATTCAGCGACCGGGTGTTTGGTCTGGGCGCGGGAATCTTTTTCATCGGCTACGTTCTGTTGGAAATTCCCGGAGCGCTCATCGTCGAGCGCTGGAGTGCCCGGCGGTGGATCGCCCGCATCATGATCTCTTGGGGAATCATCACGGTGTTTGTGGGGTTCGTCCATACTTCACGCCAGTTCTACACGGTGCGATTCTTTCTCGGGGCAGCCGAAGCCGGCTTCTTTCCTGGAGTGCTTGTCTATCTGACACATTGGTTCTGCCGGCGCGACCGGGCGACGGCGGTCGCTTCATTCATCGCCGCCCAGCCTCTTTCGAACCTCCTGGGATCGCCACTGGCGGGTCGGATCATGCGGATTCATTGGCATGGATTGGAGGGGTGGCGCTGGCTGTTTATTCTGGAGGGGATTCCTGCCGTTATTTTCGGGATGGTTACGTTTTTCTATCTCACGGATTGGCCGAGCCAGGCAAACTGGCTGCCGCAGCAAGAACGCGAATGGATTACCAGCGAACTGAATCGCGAAAAGGCGGAGAAAGGAGCGGCAAGGTCCTATACGATTGCGCAAGCGCTACGGCACCGAGAAGTGATTCTGCTCACCTTGATCTACTTTCTTGGTACGACAGGAATCTACGGATTCACGATTTGGCTCCCCACCATTCTGAAGAGAGCTTCGGGGTTCTCCACTGGGGCGGTCACATGGCTGGCGGCGGTACCGTATATCGCCGCGTTGGCGACAACCTTGCTAAACGGCTGGCATTCCGATCGGACCGAGGAACGTCATTGGCACGCCGCCGGTCCTCTGCTCGCGGGCTCGGCCGCACTGTTGTTTGCCGTGGTCTCCGGGAATCACTTTTGGACCCAGTTCGGATGCTTCGCGATTTTCGCCGCGT
>Ga0209330_1000698_pt1 | contig 12489 bp, 16 predicted proteins | sample JacPinW_OM2H0_O3_FD_187969 | JGI IMG/M metagenome (GOLD analysis project Ga0209330, IMG submission 187969) | Forest soil microbial communities from Algoma, Ontario, Canada - Jack Pine, Ontario site 1_JW_OM2H0_O3 (SPAdes) (version 2) | ecosystem: Environmental > Terrestrial > Soil > Boreal...
GATTCTGGGCACCGATCTGACGGGAGCGACCAGCGTCGACTTTAACGGCACGGCGGCCAAATTCGCCGTTGTATCGATTCCGAAATTACTGCGACCGTACCCTCTGGCGGCGAAGTTGAGGTGGTAACGGCCAGCGGTACGCTCTTTAGCAATGTGTCGTTCCGGGTGCCATAGCCCTAGGAAATAAATAGGAACGCGGAAACGGCGGAGGGTCAATGAGACTTACAAAGCTGGCGTTGGGAATTCTGGCAATCGTTGTTTGCCTGGGACCAAACAAGCTCTACGCCCAATCGCACGCGATTGATGTGAACAAGTCCAATTTGAAGATTCGAGTCTTCAAATCCGGCGCATTTTCCGCGTTTGCACACGATCACGAAATAGAAGCTCCAATTGACGAGGGTAAGATCGATTCTTCCGCCAGCCCAAGCGTTGAGCTGCGCGTGGACTCGCGCAAGATGCGTGTGCTCGACCCGGAGATCTCGGTCGACAAGCGCACCGAAATCCAACAGACGATGGAAGGAGCTGCGGTTCTCGATGTCGAGCATTTTCCAGAAATTTCATACCGTTCCACCGCGATAACCAAAACCGGGGACGCTCATTGGGAAGTGCGTGGAAATCTGAATCTGCACGGAAAGAATCAACCGGTTGTGGTGGTGGTTTCCTTAGACGGGGGACACTATCGCGGTTCCGCATCTTTCAAGCAGAGCGAGTTCGGCATAACGCCCGTACGCGTCGCGGGTGGCACCGTTAAGGTCAAAGACGAAGTCAAAATAGAATTCGATATCGTTCCGGTGCAATGAGGAATACATCAATGAGGAATACTCCGTAGATATCGGTAGGGGTTAGATACCGAGAAACAGACGGGGCGGTTGAAGATCATGTTCTGCACTGCGGGCAACCACACTCGGCCTAGTTAAGCTAGGCGCATGGCCTGGCGAGCCAAGCATGCCTGCTCACTCGTGCACACTCAAATAGTCCTTCGCGGATGAATCGTCTTGCTTGGTTCGTCCGGATCCCGGAGTGACGGACTTGCGGGCCGCCACTGAAAGCCTCAAACGCGTAAGGCAGCTGGGAACCAGACTCACGCCGAGTAACACGCCTATCCCCACGCAGCAGTTGACGGCGAGTGCCGTTAGAACATCAGTCCCAATAACTGTGTATTTTCCAGTATTCCTCGGCGGATGAATCGTCCTGATTATTCCCTCCGAATACCGCAGCCATGGCGTTGCGAGCTGCCGACGAAAGCATGAGAAGCGTGACCCCACTCGTGACCAGACTCACGCTGACTAACACGCCTATGGTCCACCTAGCGATTGAGCGCCACTGCCGGTAGAATATCAGTCCCAATATCAGGGTGACATCCCCTTGAGCAGAACCCAGCTTGAGCCTTCGATTGTGCGCAACCCAACGAACCATTTTGACCACAACCTGGAGCGTTGGAAAGCTCCGTCAGACGGAGTTCCTTAGAGGCTTGGTATCCCTTCGCAACAAACTGAATGCCATGGGAACCGAAAGGCATACTTGCGAACCGAGGTATGGGTCATGTATCGCCTTGACTCGAATTCCTCGGTCTCCCCTAGGGCGGGACACAGTCCAAGACGTACTGAGGAAATACAACGTTGCCAAGATTTGGAGGGGTTACGCAAAGAAGGTCGTTGACGAGCTCGAAGAGTGGTTGGGGATGGTGTTATGCAAGATTTGCTTTGGATCGGCGTTACCGTAACGTTTGTTACGTTGTCGAAGCGGCTGAAGTGAGGACAAGGATATGACTCTCGAATCAACGATCATGCAGGCAGTCAGTGCGCTGACGGGTGTGTATCTGGTTTAAGCCCTGCTGCGTCCGGAGAAATTCTGACATGAGAGCGAATGGTTGGCTCCAAATTTTGCTCTTCCTGGCGCTGGTGGTTCTTGGTTACCAAGCCAATGGCATCTACATGACCCGGGTGTTCCAACAAGACCTGACTGCGGGAGCGTGCCTTCCCTCCACACGCACGTAGACCGGCCCGCGCATAATCCATAATCTTCATAGCGTGGTCCATATCTTCTGGCGGTGCGTCAGCTACCCAAGAATTACTACGACGACGATCGCAGCAAGACATAATTTCACCAGCCACCCCAGTGAATGAGCGGTGGCAACAGCGAGCGTCAGTTTGATGAAGAGGGCGTTAGTAATGGTCAGCGGCAGAGGTCCCATCAGCCAGACGGCCAGAGCCAGGCCAATCGTGGCGCTGTACGAGAAAAGATGCAAATGGATACAGAGAAGGGCGAAAACAGCACAGGTGAGGAAGGGAAAGACGCTGGCCCAGATGATAGCCCGTGTTTCGCCGTGACCACCTGGATAGCGCCACATCTCTGGGGAGTGATCGAAGCGTTTGTAAATCCAGTCGCCCATGAATAGCCAGTCCGTCAGCGACGACGATACGCCGCCCGCCAATAATGTCACGCCGAAGCGCGTCCAGCTCGGGTCCATATTCAGGTCTCCCTTACTCAATTTCGGTTGCCGCAGGTTTGTAAAGTCAGCCTCATCATGTGAAACTCTCCCGTCGCTACCCTGGGATGGCTCAAAGGTCTCAGGTATCGTTATCTATCCTTCCTTTGATCGAGTCACCGGGGAGTGACGCCCTCGACAAGAAACATGCGGCCTTTCACCGCGCTTTGCCTGAGGGGCTTGATCGCCTGATAGGCTGGCGAATCGTACCAGGCACGCAGTTGCTCCACGCTGTCGAATGCGATCACTACAATGCCCTGGGGCGCTTCGCCATCGAGGCCTTGGGGCTTGCTGCCACTAACGATAAAGTGGTAATGGCCATCGAAAGGCACCAGCGTTTCCGGGACCTTTCCTCCGTACTCTTTTATGGCAGTGAGGTCCTTTATTGTGTCGGCTTCCGAGATGAGGTAGGCAGGTGCCGTCTTGACTTGCTGGGCATGAATCGCTCTGTCGCCAGCCGCACCGACCGAGACGCTAGCCAGCACTGCCAGCGCCAGTTTGTGGTTCGTTTTCATAGGTTGTCTCTTTCCTTTGTGTCTGTGTGAACAAACTGCCATATTCTGGGATACACCGGCAGCTTCTCAAGATGGGGGCGGCCGCGTCTTGTAAAAATGTGACCTTTGACGAGCTTTTTTGTTTAATCGACCGGCGCATCATTTACGAACGATCGATCGCCAGATAGGCTGTGGGTGACATGCCTGAGAAATGTCGGAATTCATTGGCCAAATGCGCCTGATCGCAATAGCCGCCGGCCAGGGCTAAGTCCGCCCAGTCCACGGGCACATCTTGGGAAATCTGCCGCACTACGTGTTGAAACCGGTGGAGCCGGCAATAAAGCTTCGGCGTTAGCCCGACCTGCTCGCGGAACAACTGGGCAAAGCGGCGCCGACTCAGACCGGCTTCTCTAGCCACGTCGAGTACGCTACGGATGTGAGGCACCCGCGCAAATCGACCAAGAGCATACAGCACGCCGGCATGCAATTCGAGTCGCTTGTTCACCCGCTCCAGAAGCGCCGTTTCCAGCACATGGAATTTCTCGGCTGCGCTGCTTGCCTCTCGCAGATGGTCGCGCAATTCGCTCGCCGTCGAACCCCAGATCAAATCAAGCGGCACATTTTCGTTGTAAAACGAGTCAGCCGGTTCATCAAAGAAAGCGCGCGCACCAGCCGGCCAAAAGAGCACGCCCATTGCAGATTTGAGTGTGGCCGTGTCGATTAAACTGAAATGAGATCGTATTCCAAGGATTAGCGACAACGCAATCTCGCCCAACTCGCCCGCCGGACCACCCGGCGCACGCAAGGGTCCCTCCGCAAGGCTGATTACCAGCTGAAATCTGCCGTTCGGCAGCACAAGGTTCCTGCGATGAACCCCCTGATATCCATCGCAGTACCAGATCTTCTCTATATAGGCCGCTAGCGGTCCCGCCGGATGGTGGGCGAGTTGCATAGCGGCCATGACAACATAAACCAGAGCGCGAATCAAGGGCAGCCGCTCAAGCTCGCTTCTTTATGGGCGAGCTCTGGCAAAGATGGTGTGGCATCCTTCCGGTTCTGTTGGCAAAGCCGGGGCCTTATGGTCGGGGTTAGGTCGTAAGGTTGTAAATCAAGCCGTACGGATCTTTCACGTAGCATCTTGGGAAGTCTGGCTCGTCCTTGACGATCTCACAACCATTCTTTAAGAGCCGCCCCTTGGCTTTTTCCACACTATCCACGGTCACCTCCAAAACAGGCCCGAGCGTTGGCCCAGGCTCAATGAATAAATTGATGTGCTTGCCATGGAGGCCGATCATCTTAGGGTTGTTGTCGGTGATCTCAAATCCCAGATGCTCGACGTAGAAGAGCGCAGCCTTCCTTGGGTCCTGCGCTTGAATCAGAATATCTGAACCGAATCTGTTTGCCATGATTCATCCTTCTGCGCTCCGCCACGCGCTCGCAGAGGCGTTAGAACACCAAGTACGCCGAAGGTTAACATCAATTGCACGGTGGGAACACGCTTTTTATTCAAGATCCTTCAATCAGTGAAATGGCGGTGTTACGCCAATAACGCAAATTTTCCTGTCAGAGAACGAGGAAACAGGATTATTGGAGCGATGTTGAGCGATGTAATCGATTGTAGGTCGGCCCACCCGTTAGGACACTTCAGATATCGTCACACCCCCGATTTGGATGTTCTTGGTTGTGACGATCTGCGCGCTCGATCTCACATAGAAGTATCGCGAAGGATCCTTCTCTAGTACCCAAACGATCATGCCTGTGAAGCCTTTGCCCAACAGCGATTCTGCAAGCTCTTTGAGAAGACCTTTTCCGACCCCTGTCGTTGCGCGGGGCTAACTGTTGCAAACACCGACTACGCTCAAAAACCCCCTCAAAGGACCAATGAGTACTATGGCCATTTCGTAACATCTATCCGACCTCAGCTGTGCAAAATTGACCGTTCTCTTCTGCAGGCCGCGATGTATTGTCGACCGCGCAGGCAGGTGACAACCTTTGACCCCTCCTACTGTCGCTCCAAGCACCACAGCCGCAGACAGTAACCTTGATTCTCGCTCATCGCCCCGCCCGCTCATCGCCCCAATGTGGCACACGATTGTGTTCATTGCCATTTTTGTGGGGCTGTCGGTCATGGGTGGTTTCTTTCAGCACGGTGTAAAACAGCAGCAGCAAACAACAATGCCGAGAGGCAGCGCTGTGCCAGGCTACATTTCCGTGGTCGTCATGGAATGGCTCTTGGTACTGTACGTCCGCATGGGTGTGCACAAGCGCGGAATGCGTTTGCGCGATCTCGTGGACGGCCGCTGGGCTACATCAAGAGATGTAATAAAAGACATCACGCTAGGCGCAGGTCTCTGGGCGGTTTGGCTCGCTCTTATGAATGCCCATCTCCTGGGCGGGGGAACCAACGCCGCGCAGGGGCTTCTGCCCAGAGGTATTCTCGAGCGCTTGGTGTGGGTACCAGTTGCGCTCTCAGCGGGGTTTTGTGAGGAAGTCGCGTTTCGCGGCTATCTTCAGAAGCAATTTCACGCGATCACCGGCGGCGCCGGATGGGCGATCCTCTTCCAGGCGATAGTCTTCGGCGTTGGTCATCTCTACGAAGGCGTGGGTGCGGTCGCGAGAATCACGCTGTTCGGCCTCCTGTTCGGATTGCTCGCTCTATGGCGAAAAAGCCTGCTGCCGGGGATGATAGCGCACGCATGGTCTGACATTTTTGGCGTAATCATTTTCCGCGGAAATTAGATAACGCTCGGCCTCGCCTTGAAACTGGCCACAATTTCGCAGATGCTGCTTTTCTCAGACTGCGTCGTTTACTGTTGCAGCGAGGCGATTACACGCTTTGACAGCTCTACTCGCCGGCAGCGCAGCACCATGCTGATCCGCCTGGGCAAGAGTAAAAAAGATCGTATGCTCCGATCGGTGAGCGGGCGCTGGCCTGGATCGAAAATATCTGCGCGAGGCCCGCCTGGAACTGGTAAGCGAGGCGGACGACCTTACGGTGTTCCTCACGCAATACGGCGAGCCGTTCAATCGCGAAGTGCTCAGTTCGGTGGTGCGGAACGATGCGGAAAGACCGAATCTCGGCAAAGCCGGTTCCTGCCAGACGTTCCGCCACACTTCGCTTGATCGACCGACCGGGGCGCTGCTGCACGCATGTCCTCGACCGAGCAGATTTCTGTGCGGCTGGAGCAGCCCGCCCACTCTTGCGCGCGGGCGACAGTTACTGCTAGGACGCTCATCGGTACTGATCGATGCCCGATAGATCGCTATCTTGACGCTGACAGTCCCCAATTCGCCTGTGCCTGCTTGAAATTTTTAGAGAGTTCCCAAAGTCTGTCGAAATGGCCTATTCCCACCCGTCATACATTCAAGCGCGCAAAGGCGCTTAAAATTGTTCCCATAGGAGAAATTCCGATGCAATTTGCCCTGCTGATCTATGAATCACCGGAAGCTTTTGCGGCACGGAAGAGCGATGGAACCGACCCGTACACAGGTGCCTGGCGGGCGTACCATAAGGCTCTCGTCGAATCCGGCGCCTATCTTGCCGGCGATCCCCTTGAAGTGCCGGAGACTGGAACCACAGTGCGGCTTAAGGAAGGAAAGCGGCGCGTACAGGATGGCCCCTTTGCGGATACCAAGGAGCAACTGGGGGGATTCATAATCATGGAACTCGCATCGCTTGACGCGGCGCTTGATTGGGCCGCGCGCTGCCCGACGGCCTCGCTCGGTGCCGTGGAGGTCCGTCCCCTTGCGCCTGAATCCAAGCACCGGATCATGTGATGAATGGAAACGGCCACGAGAGCACTCATCGCGCGATCGAGCGGGTGGCCCGCGAGTCGTACGGTCGTCTGGTGGCCTATCTTTCCTCGCACACGCGCGACGTAGCCGGCGCGGAGGACGCTCTCAGTAATGCGCTGGTAGCTGCACTCACGGCTTGGCCGCGAGACGGCGTGCCGCAAAATCCGGAGGCTTGGCTGCTGACGGCGGCGCGCCGCTCCTTTATCGATCTTGTGCGTCATCAACAAGTGGCCGTTGCAAGTGAGCCCACTCTCCAACTCCTGAGGGAGGAACGCGAGGTGACGTTGCCGGCAGAGTTTCCAGATGACAGGTTGAAGCTCCTGTTCGTATGCGCTCATCCCGCGATTGATTCCTCCATGCACACGCCGCTCATGCTCCAGACCGTTCTGGGACTGGACGCGTCGCGCATCGCCCACGCCTTCCTGGTCTCACCCACGACGATGGGGCAGCGCCTGGTGCGTGCCAAGACGAAGATCCGCGACGGCGGTATTCAGTTCGAAGTTCCGCGAGAGCGCCAACTGCCGCAGCGGCTCGACGCGGTCCTCGAAGCTATTTACGCCGCCTTTGGCATTGGCTGGGATGATATGGCGGGCGTTGATCAGAGCGGCCGGGAGCTTGCCGAGGAAGCAATCTGGCTCGGACGCGTTCTCCTTCAGCTCATGCCCAGGGAAGCAGAGGTTCGTGGGTTGTTGGCTCTCATGCTCCATTGTGAGGCGCGGCGGCGGGCACGGCGGGGACCGGAAGGCCGCTATATTCCTCTCTCGGAGCAGGATTCACGGCAGTGGTCTCTGCCATTGATCGAAGAGGCGGAACGCCATCTCGCCGAAGCGTCAAGTCGCGGTCGCCCCGGTCGCTTTCAACTCGAAGCCGCGATTCAGTCGGTCCACGCTGAGCGGGCGCGCACTGGTCGGACTGAGTGGGCTGCGATCATGCTCTTCTACGAACAGCTGATCGGCATATCTCCGACACTCGGCACGCGAACTGGACACGCCGCGGCAGTAGCCGAAGCGAGGGGACCTGAAGCGGGGCTGGCGGTACTGGACGCGATCGATCTGGGGTCCGTCTCGGGCTATCAGCCCTACTGGGCGGTTCGCGCTCACTTGTTGCACCGGCTAGCGAAGACATCTGAGGCCGCAGATGCTTTCGACCGGGCGATTGGTCTCGCCGAGGACCCGGCAGTTAGAAAGTTCCTGCTCCAAAGACGGGGATAATTCTGCCCGTTGCTCTGTCGAAATCAACTCCCTTCACGCGTCATCCCCATAGAGGCGGCTTAGCTAGTCCCCGAGACGCCAAATTAGTAGGAGAGAATATGACAATCGCAGACAAAGCAGTTCTGGTAACCGGGGCCAATCGCGGTATAGGACAGGCGCTGGTCGAGGAAGCCTTGAGGAGAGGTGCGAAACGGGTATATGCTGGTACGCGCCAGCCCTTGGCCCACATAGATGGTCGCGTCAGGTCTCTGACCTTGGACGTGACTAATCCAGAGCAAATTCAGGCAGCTGTCAACAGAGTTGAATCTCTCGACGTTCTCATCAACAATGCCGGCATCGCTCTCTACGACAATCTGAGCAATCTCGACGTCATTGGGCAACACCTCGCCGTCAACCTCTTCGGAATGTTCAATGTGACGCGCGCTTTCTTGCCGCTGCTAAAGCGCTCCAAGGGGGCCATTGTTAACAACCTATCTCTGGTGGCGCTCGCTGGCTTGCCGGTCATACCCGCCTACTCCATTTCGAAGGCAGCCGCGTTTAACATGACGCAATCACTGAGAGCACTCTTGGCTGGCCAAGGCATAACGGTCCATGCCGTCGTCCTGGGCCCTGTCGACACCGATATGAATCGCGGCTTCGACATACCGAAGGCCTCGCCCGAGTCGGCGGCGCTGGGTATCCTCGATGGATTGGAAAAAGGCGAAGACGACATCTTTCCCGACCCCGCGTCCCAGTCCATCGCGGCGGACTGGCGCACTGGCGCAGCCAAGGCGCTGGAGCGCCAGTTCGCAGGCTTCGTGCCGGAGACCGCGGCGACTTTGGGGTGAGGTTGCGAATGAAGCGAAACAGCGCTGAGTTTGCTTCCACTCCAAAGCCCGTCACTCTAGCGCCCAGAAGGAAGTGTCGGGGGGCAAGAATGTCGTATGGCATTGAAGCTCCTGAATGTCCTCTTGAGTCTTTTCGCTTCCGGTCTGCTGGTCGGGAATGAACTGGCTGTAGCGGTCTTCATTCATCCTGTGCTTTATTCGGTTTCCGACGAAACGCACGTTCGGGTGGCCAAGCCGCTAGCGAGGCGGCTTGGCCACTCCATGCCGTTTTGGTACGTGATCAGTCGGGTATTCGCGATCCTGCAAATGCTGATCATTCGAACTGCACCCACTGCGTGGTGGCTTTGCTGTGCGGCCGCGATCCTCTTAGCTCTCATCATTGTTCTCACGATTCTCTTGCCTGCTCCAATTAACAATCGGATCTCGCGATGGGATATCGACCGATTGCCAACAGGTTGGCTGAGCTTGCGCCGGCGCTGATCTGTATCATCGCGTCCCCGTCTTGCTGCTTATTAAGTCAATCCTCGCGCCTGCGTGGCGGAACAGCGTGTGCCAAAGATTCTTTTGCTATGTCGAAATCGACTATCTTCACCCGTCATCACTATAGAGGCGGCTAAGCAGTCATTATTCGACGGACAAGCTTCGCCACACGAGAGAGGTGAACGATGTGTCCATTCTGTTTTGCAAGCATGGGGCTAATCGTTGCCGGGGCAGTCTCCACCGGCGGGCTGGTGGCAGCGTTGGCCGTGAAAGTATCTCGCAAGAACCGAGCAGGAGAAGTCCGGCCGAACTCAGAGGAAAGGAAGAATCAAAATGTCGACAAACACGATTGACAACCCGAACGTAGTGTCGCGAGACGAATGGCTTGCGGCTCGAAAGAAACTACTGGCCAAAGAAAAGCAGCTCACGCGCGAGCGCGACGCCCTCGCTGCCGAACGCCGCCAGCTTCCTTGGGTCAAAGTTGAAAAGAACTATGTTTTCGATTCACCCGGTGGTAAGAAAACTCTCGCCGACCTGTTCGACGGTAGGAGCCAGCTTATCGTCTATCACTTCATGTTTGGCCCGGAGTGGAACGAAGGCTGCCCCAGTTGCTCATTCAACATGGATCATACGGACGGCACGCTGGTGCATTTGGCGCAACGCGATGTGTCATTCGCAGCGGTTTCACGAGCGCCCTTGTCCAAAATCGAGCCCTTTAAGAAGCGCATGGGCTGGCGATTTGCCTGGGTCTCGTCGTTCGGGACCGACTTCAACTACGACCACCGCGCTTCCTTCACACAGGAGGAAATGGCAAAAGGCAAGGTGGGGTACAACTTCGATCTCGTCGAATTCCCCAGCGCGGAAGTACCCGGAATCAGCGTCTTCTATAAGGACAAATCCGGCACCATCTTCCACACTTATTCCGCCTACGCTCGCGGGACTGAAAACACTATCAATACGTATAACTACCTCGACTATGTTCCCAAAGGCCGCGATGAAGATAGCCTGCCCTTCACTATGTCCTGGGTACGCCACCACGATCGCTACGCAGATGGCTACTTAGCCGATGCGGATAAACCATACTGGCCCGCGGAAGCCAAGCAGGCACGTTAGATGTTTCGAGCTCGCCTCAATCCGGCTCATGCTCTGGCGTTGCCGAGATGACGTCAGGGCCAGCAAGTGGAATTCAGGTTTGGATCGAGGCGCGATTGCGCAGACGCCGATAGATTGCGGTCCTTGTCAAAGGGCACGACAGCGGAGCGAGGAGGGAAGAAAGTCGTCCACAAGTTTTAGATATGGATCCGACTTTCTACGAACGATCGCCCCAAACAGCACGTAGTTAGGAGTAACGCTGGTTCGGTAGAGTCTGGCGAGCTTGAGGGTCCTTTCTCAACGTGAGCGAGTGAGATTAGGTCGCCCAACTGCCTATCCCAGACGTGTATCGCATTCGAAGATCTCGTGCGTGTACTGTGGTACCAATGTAGCACAATGCGAAGTCCGGTCATGGGCATCTCATTAAGAAGGTTTCTCCTGACCGATGCGCGCAGGAGCCTCGTGAAGGGGCTGGGCATGTCATCCGACGAAACGTCCGACGGCCATCGTTCTCGATTCGGCCACGGATCGTGCTGTCAGTTCGAAGGTTGCAGATGATTTAGGATTAGCTTAGACGCATACACAATAGTGGGCTGTTCGTTAAGACGCAATCGTTCGCCGGCAGGAAACACTCCGATCCTACCGCGCCGAAGGTGCAAACCACCACCTCTAGCTAGCTAGCCGCATAAGAGGTGTTAACCGACCAGCTTCTTGCTCTCTTTAAGGTTATGGCTATCAGAGGCTCGCAACGTAAGCGCATAGATTGATTTAAATTCGCCGATTTGCTTTAGGGTTTCGGCGGAAAATGCAATCTTTCCTTCAAAAGCGTGGAGGACGATGCCTTCGAGGAGGTCTCCTACCGAAAGGTCCTTCAATTCGGCAGTCGCTTTGAGCACTTTCAGGATTCGCCGTTCCATTCGGATTCCAGTTTGGACTCTTTCTACCGGGATCATTTTTTTCATCGTCCGTTCTGCCCTGATAAGGCAAAGTGTACCACGGTACATACAGCTGCATCTGTGAGTTAAGATGGTGAGCCCGGAAGGAATCGAACCTTCAACCTACTGATTAAGAGTTATGGTTCTCGATTCGGCTGCAGCGTTACCAACTGCAGTCGCCACAATAACTTAACAATCAAAAGACCCGCATGGACGGCTTCAAAAACGTCGAAAAAGTTGGGGAAATCGAGCGGCGTCTAATTGTGAAGGACACAAAAAGGACGCAGAGCACGTATAGGCGTCAGTCCGATTCTCAACTGATCCTTTTCTTCTGTGGGTACCGCCGTGAAAGGGCCGCAGTGTACGATAAGTTGCTGAAACTACGCGACACGGATGGCTTCCGAAAGCAGTTTCAGTAAGGTATAGGAACGTTTCGTGGATCATGAGTGGATCAAGATTTAGCCCGATCTGGAGTTCAATCTGCCTTCTGCCGTGACAGGCTGATTGCAGGCACCGTCTGTGCACTCGTCGCCCATCATTTTCTGCGCTCTCGCGGTCTACAAATGTAACAGGGCCCCGATTATGTCAGATCGGTAGGTTCAGCTTCTTCAAGAACGCCCCGAATCGCGGGTCGTTGTGCAATCTCTTCAGTAGGGGGTCCACTTTAGTTCCGATCAGACCGCTGTCACGTAGGGCATAAGCTCTGTTAAGCCACTCGAACGCTTCGTCGGACTGGTTCCGGAAAGCATAAACCTGGGCGATCTGGAACGCAAAACTTGCATGGTATTTCGCAATTAGCTCACTCAATGCGGCGTCCGACTCTTTTTTCCGACCAAGAGCGTAGCACTCCACCGGATACAGAAACGCACGTAGCCAATCAGAGCGTACTAGCTCGATTTCAGGCAAAGCATCCTGAGGCCGCCCCTGGATGATGTATATCTCGCTCAACATGACATGCGAGAACCAAGCATCGGGACTCAGTTGAAGGGCCTTCTTGAGATCTCCTTCAGCTTCGTCTAACTGCCCCATGAAAAACTCGGCCTCTCCAAGGTAATACCAACTGTCTGCATTGAGTGGATCCAAGTCAACGGCGCGGCGGGCCAATTGAAGACCTTCCTCAAGGCGGCCGAGGAAGGCTGCCGAAGCCGCCGCCGCCCTTACATTCTC
>Ga0209330_1000699_pt1 | contig 12478 bp, 8 predicted proteins | sample JacPinW_OM2H0_O3_FD_187969 | JGI IMG/M metagenome (GOLD analysis project Ga0209330, IMG submission 187969) | Forest soil microbial communities from Algoma, Ontario, Canada - Jack Pine, Ontario site 1_JW_OM2H0_O3 (SPAdes) (version 2) | ecosystem: Environmental > Terrestrial > Soil > Boreal...
TTTAGTCCGTCCGCCGTTGCCAGCGGTCCTACGTCGGTATGTTCGTCGAATGGATCGCCAACCTTCAGTGCTTCCATTTTTTTCACGAACAAGCGCTCAAATTCATCGGCAACTTCTTGCGCCACAATAAATCTTTTGGCCGCGATGCATGATTGGCCATTGTTCAGCGTGCGCGCCTTTACACCCACGGCCACAGCCTGCTCCAGATTCGCGCTCTTCATCACGATGAAGGGATCACTTCCGCCCAACTCCAGCACTACTTTCTTAATGTCGGTGGCGGCGGCAATACCGACCTGCACCCCCGCGCCCTCACTGCCGGTCAGCGTCGCGGCTTTCACTCGGGGATCAGCCAAAATTTTAGCGACCTTGCTCGAGCCGATCAGCAAAGTCTGGAACACCCCTTCAGGGAATCCTGCACGCAGCAGCAGGTCCTCAATTGCCAGCGCCGACTGCGGGACGTTTGATGCGTGCTTCAATAATCCAACATTGCCAGCCATCAGCGACGGTCCAATAAAACGAAAGACCTGCCAGAACGGGTAGTTCCATGGCATCACCGCCAGAATCGGACCGAGCGGCAAATAACGTACGAAGCTCCGGCTCCCCGGAACATCTGCGACTTCATCCGCAAGAAATTTCTCTGCGTTCTCCGCGTAATAGCGGCAGACCCAGGCGCATTTCGCCGCTTCGTCCACCGCCGAGCGCCAGGTCTTGCCCATCTCGGTGGTCATCATCCGGCCGAGGTTCTCTTTTTCGACTTCCAATATCTCGGCGGCCTGGAACATTCGTCGAGCGCGCTCGTCGAAGCTCGTCTTACGAAATTCCGCGAATGCTCGGATCGCCAGCTGCAGTTTCGCTTCTAGCTGTGCGTCGGAAAGACCTTCGAAAGTTTTCAGCGTCTCGCCGGTCGCAGGGTTAACGGTCGCTATGCTCACGACAGTCTTCTCCAGGTTTTCGATTGAGCACAGGAGTGAAGTCGAATTTCAACGCCGGAAATCGGGGAAACCCGTAAAAACCGTCGTGGATATTGGCTGCATTGCGATATGGGGCAGCGCGTCGGCATTTGGTATAGCCATCATACCACTCGTATCTTGAATAGATCAAATAAAAAATACCTTGACTTCACAAATCGTATAGTGGTACGGCTGTCATACCACGGAAGACGCTTCATGTCTCTTTTTTGTTTAAACGGGGGAAAAATGGAAATGCGGTCGCTTCGATCCGGTTCGCGCGGACGTGGCATCTCGGAACAATGGTGTCGCGCGATGGCGCTTGCGCTGGGTATGCTGATCTTTTGTCTTCCGGTCTTCTCGCAGTCGTCCATGGGACGAATCCTGGGTGACGTTCGTGATCAGAGCGACGCGTCGATCGTCGGAGCGAATGTGGTAATCACCGACGTCCAGCGCGGCGCATCGCGCACGCTGGTGACCGACGGCGATGGCGAATATCTCGCGCCCAACCTCGAGCCCGGTATGTACATCATCACCGTGACCAGTTCCGGATCCAAGCGCTTCGAACGCACCAACGTTCAAGTCGAGGTCGCGACCGACGTTCGCATTGATATTGTGCTGCAGACCGGGGATGCGGCGCAGACCGTTATCGTCAACGAAGACGTCCCGATGATCAATACAACTACTTCCACGCTTGGTGGCACCCTCACGAATGAAGAGATAACGGATCTGCCGTTGAATGGGCGGAACTACGAAAATCTTCTGCAATTGCGGCCGGGTGTCGTTCGCTATCCGGGCGGCGGATTTTCGACCACGAGCACCAACGGTTTGCGCGCTGAAGACAACGCCTACTTCGTCGACGGTCTTTTCAACAGCGAGCCTTTTTCCGGCCAGAGCATTATCAACGGTGCGGGAATCGCAGGTGATTCCGCGACCATCCTCCCCGTGGATGCGATCCAGGAATTCAACCTGATCGAAAATCCTCCGGCCGAATATGGCTGGAAACCCGGTGCAATCGTGAACGTGGGCCTGAAGTCCGGGACCAATAGTCTGCACGGCACCGCTTTCGCCTTCGGACGCGATACACCGCTCGACGCGCGCAATTTCTTCAACACCGACGATCAGGAGAAGCAGCCCCGAACCCTGGAGCAATTTGGTGCGACGGTCGGCGGCCCCATCAAGAAAGACAAATTATTTTTCTTCGGTGGATACGAAGGCCAGCGTTACTCGGTCGGCAACATCGGAACAATTTCGACACCGGCAACGGTTGGACTGGCGACCCCTGCGGGAGGTTCGGGGTGCACCTTCATTGCCATTGGCGATTGCGCGAACAGTCTGGTGAATGCGATCCAGGACCTGCAGGCTGGTGGAATTCCGGTGAGCGCGGCCAGCTTGCAGATCGGAGGTTGTACGCTCGGTCCACCGATCACTTGCAATGGAACTGGTTTCCCGACGAACCTTGGCACCAACCCAGCCGGCACCACGACGATCAACTTCGGGCTGCCCAATACGGTCAGCTCCGACAATGCCATCGGAAAAGTGGATTACCACATTAACGATCGCAACACAGTTAGCGGTCGCTATTTTTACGGCGACAACAACGGAACGGTCAGCGATGCCAGCCAGCTCCAAACCAAATGGCTGACGGCGATTCATACCCGTGCGCAAGTCTTTGGCGTGAACTGGACCTACGTTCCGAATTCGCAGTGGGTCAACGAAGCACGCTTCGGCTACAATCGGCTTTACCAGCCGACTTTTACCAACGATCACAACACACCCGCAAGCGACTACGGGCTCGACACCGGGGTCAGCAATCCGCTTTATTTCGGATTGCCACGCATCAACATCGCACCGTTTTATATTTTCCCGCAGGAACTGGGCGGCTTTAACTGGCCCAAAGTGCAGGGACCGGACACACGCGTGCAATTCGTAGACCACGTCTCGCGAATTTTCGGAAAGCACGCCGTTAAGTTCGGAGCGGAAATTCATCACGACGCATTTTCCGGCGGCGCTTACGGTGGAGCGCGCGGCAGAATCAAGTTCGGATTTAATTCCGCAGACTTTCCGTTCCCGACAGCGACTTCACTGGAGGCGTATTTTGCCGGTTTTCCCGACTCCGCCACGTTGCTGGTCGGCAACCCGACTCGCCACATTCACAATTGGGGGTACGCCGGATTCGTTCAGGACGACTGGCGCGTCTCCCAGCGGCTGACCTTCAATTTGGGTTTGCGCTACGAACTCAACACGGTGGTGAAGGCAGACCACGACTTGCTCGGCAACTTTAGTCCGACGACCGGCCTGGAACAGGTCGGCCAACAAATCAACGCGCCGTACCACGGCGATCACAACAATTTTGCGCCGCGCCTCGGCATGGCCTGGGATCCGTTCGGGACCGGCAAGACGGTGGTGCGAGCTGGATTCGGAATGATCTACGAAACTATCAATTGGGAGTCGTTCCTCGCCCTTAACAATTCACTCGGAATTAGCACGATTCCGACCGGCGCGCCGGGAGTCACCCCTGGCGGGGGATCCATCGACGTTGGGACCGTCAACCTAAGTCCTAACGGCGGCGGTCTAAACTGGAATGGACCCGGAACCGTATTTCCTACTACTTCACTAGCCTGCAACGCCAATGCCCCTTGTTCGATCATGGGCATTGATCCGAATCTCAGGACGCCTTACGTCTACGACTGGACGCTGAACGTTCAACGCGCCATCACCAACAATCTCTCACTCGAAGTCGCCTACGTCGGGAATCACGGTTCAAATCTCGTCGGCATCCGCGACCTGAACCAGGCTGCGGAAGGCTCGGGATGGACGCCGCTGGCGATCTCCACTTGTCAAACTTCCGGTTTCACCAACTGCGCGGCTGACCCTGGCGCGGAACAAGCCGCGCGGCCTTTCAACACCGCATTTCCGTTCCTGCAGAATATCTATCAGATGAGTAACAACTATAAATCGAACTACAACGGCCTGCAGGCAACGCTTACCGGCCGCGACTACCACCACTTCACTTTCGTTGCCGGCTACACCTATTCGCATTCGCTTGATGACGTGGGCGCGAACTGGGATTTCGGCGCCGGTTTGGGTTTGCCTTCGGACAGCACGAATCCCGGACGAGAATACGCCAGCAGCGATTTCGATATTCGCCATCGCGGCACGCTCTCGGTTACGTATGCCGTTCCGGGACGTGAAGGCTTCGCGCAAATGCTGAAAGGTTGGGAACTCAACTCGATCGTCAGCCTTTACAGTCCGCAACCCTACGGCGTGATGGATGCCGGGACCGATGTCAGCGGAACCGGAGCACTAAATGATCGCTGGAATTTCTTCGGCAACCCATCGGACTTCAAATCCACTGCCGTCGGTATCCCATTTTTTCCGAGCCAGTCGAATGCCGCGTGCGTTGCTCAAGCCCTCTCGCTGGATGGCGGTAATCCGAACGGGTTGAACAGCACAGCGCTGGGCGCGTTTGGCTGCTATGTCAGCGGTAATTCCCTGTTGCTGCCTCCGGCTCTCGGAACTTTCGGAACCGTGGGTCGCAATGAATTTCGTGACACCGGCTTCCGCAACTGGGACTTCTCCGTCGCGAAAACCTGGCGATTCCACGAGAGGTTCGCCGCGCAGTTTCGCGCTGAGTTTTTCAACCTGCTCAATCATCCCAATCTTGCTAATCCCTTCGGCGGACAGAACGGTTTCGCCCACAACGATCCCTCGACTGGGTCATTCGGATGCGGCTGCGCCACACCCGACGTAGCCGCTTCCAACCCAGTGATCGGATCTGGCGGAAGCCGCGCCGTCCAACTTGGTTTGAAGCTCAGTTTCTGAGTGTGCCACGAGCAAAAAAGTCGACGACAGCCGGCTGGTTGGCGTAGCTGTGTAGTCGATGAGGGAAGGCCCCTCGGAATCGTCTTGCAGGAGAAGGTTCCAAATTGCCTTCCGCTGCTGCTCGCTAAGGGGAGTGGTAGTGAACGGCGAAGGGCTCCCGTTTCAAGCTTGACATAAGCAAACGAACCATGTCCGTCGCGAGGCAGTCGAAAACACTTCAGGTCGTTGTGGCCTGTGGATGCATTCCGAAATAGCGAAGCCAATAGCGGATTCAGGATTTCCACCGCAACTTATCAGTCATTTCTGAAGGGGGCCCCGCCAGATGCAAAGCACCATCCATCATTTAAGTCCCAAATTTCAGTGCGCACTTTTTGTATTTTCGGTTTGTTTTTTTGCAGGCGGGGTTCGTGCACAGCAACCGCCGCCTCCCAGCGGTGAACGTACCATCGAGGAAATCAAGACTGAAGCGATCTCCCGCGCCGAAAACGGCCAGTATCCCTGCATCGGCCAGAATCCCGCCGACCTCAAGGAAGCCTTCGCATCCATCAAGACGAGAGATCGCGACGAGTGGGCGGCTGCTTTCATCGCGGTCGGTGATAAGTGGATGGCGGAAGGGAAGTCGCTCGAGAAAACGGACCCCGCCAACGCTGACGCAGCTTACATTCGAGCCTGGCGCGTATATTCTTTCGGGCGCTGGCCCGTGCCTTCATCTCCGGGCAAGCAGCGCTCTTACGAAAAAGCTCTTGAAGCTTTTCGCGCTCACACCAAGTTCTGGGATCCGCCGATGGAAATTGTGCATATTCCCTTCGAAGGAAAGGAGATTGTCGGTTACCTTCGCCTGCCCAAGAACGCGGCCAGTCCCGTTCCTCTGGTGATCGCAGTAAACGGTCTCGACAGCCGTAAAGAGGATCTTTCAGAAAGCTTCTCTGCGATTTTGCCTTACGGCATCGGCTATATCGCGGTGGATGGCCCCGGCACCGGCCAAGCTCCGATCAAAGCCAGCCCGACGGCGGACCGTATGCTGTCAGCGGTAATTGATTACGTATATAGCCGCCCTGAGGTGGACAAAACCAGAGTGGAATTCCACGGAGTCAGTTGGGGCGCTTACTGGGGCACCAAGATGGCTATTCTTGAGAAGAATCGCCTGAAGGCGGTGAGCGTGCAGTCGCCGCCCATTCACGACGACTTCCAAAAGGAATTTGTCGTGAGCCATCTTCAAGGCAACCGCGAATATCTATTCGATCAGGCTCCAGCCATGATGTCCATATTCGACAACGTCAACACACTCGACGAACTGCTCGAAATTTTCCCGAAAATGTCGTTGGTGACACAAGGCCTGCTCGGAAAGCCCACCGCTCCGATGTTGATCATGTCTGGCGTGCTCGACACCCAAGTGCCGATCTCCGATACTTATCGTCTCCTCAGCGCCGGCGACGTCCCCAAGACCGCATGGATCAATCCGCACGGTGGGCATTTAGGGCGACAGAAAGGGGTCTGGCCCGATCCCGTGATGTTTCGCGAAGTGATCATTCCCTGGATCGTCCGTGCACTAGCCGCAGAACCACAACCGAAATGAACCAAAGGGCAACGCGGCCAAGCATGTCTTTGAAAACGAATTGTCTGATTTGAATGATGAACGGGATAAACCGCCGGAGTTCTGCTTTGATGGCTTGACGGAGTTTCGTAGAACCTTCTGAACGCGCTACACGTGGCGAACAGACTGCATCGGATCCACGCGCATCCACGGACGCGCTCCGGAATAGGCAATGAATATGCTCATCGCGAACATCGCGAATGCCGCTCCAAGGAAGACCGACCATTCGATGGGCTGGATCTGATAAAGCAGAGATCGCGCCAGCACGCTTGCGCCAATCCCGCCGGTGATCCCGAGAAAAATTCCTATGCCGGTGATAACGCCCGTCTGGCGCAGGACCAATTTCCACAAGTCCCGCGAGGACGCGCCCAGCGCCACGCGAATTCCCATCTCCCGCGTTCGTTCACTGACCGAATAGAACACCGCGCCATACAGCCCCACGGCAGCCAAGACAAATGCCAGCAGTCCAAATGCGCTGATGCAAATCACCGCCAGGCGTGGGACGTACAAAGCGAATTCATGCCATTGATCCATGGTGAAGCTCGTAACGCCTAGATCGGGGGCCGATTGGCGCACCTTGTCCAGAATCGTTGCCATCCACCGTGACGGATTACCCTGCGTGCGTACCAGCAAATATATCCCTGACCGATAATTTTGGGTCAGGCAGTAGTACATGTAGGGCCGCGGAGCCTCATCAATGTCCGAATAGCGGATGTCGCCCACCACGCCGACCAGGGTGACTGGACGGTTGCGATTTTCAACCTGAACTGTTTTGCCAACCGGATTCTGATTCGGCCAGTATTTTGCGGCCATCGTTTGGCTGACGATGATAACTTCCGGAGAGTTCGCCGTGTCCGAAGCCGCGAAAGTTCGGCCCGCGAGAATTGGGATTCCCAGTGTAGAAAAATAGCTGCTGTCTACAACACCGACATCAATGGTGACACCGTGATCGTTCTCATCGGGGACACCCGTGATGTGCACCTGGTCAGTGCTAACCCCGCCTGAAAGGGGCATGGTGTCCGCAAGGCTAATGGATTCGACGCCGGGTACCTGACCTACACCTTCGCGCAACCGCTCAAACAGCGCACGACCCTGCTCTTCGGAGTAACCGTTGGCTCGCAGGTCGTCGAAGGTGTAAAGCGCGATGTTACCAGCGGAATATCCGGGCTGGACCTGCTGCAAATTGTGCAGGCTCTTCAGGCAAAGACCGACTCCAATCAGGACCACGGTGCAAGCGGTGACCTGCAACACCACCAGAAGATTGCGCAGGCGGCCCTTGCGCGTTCCGCCGATGGCCGTCTCCCCATTCAGCGCGGCGGCGAGATTTGGAGTGGAAGCGTGCAGGCTGGGCAACAAGCCGGTAGACAGTCCCGCCAGGAAAATCACCGCGACCACCATCGACACAACCGCGAGGTCTGGCCGGAAATCCAAAGTAATCGGGATTACGCCGAGTCCTGGGAAATATGGCTTGAAGTCAATCAATCGCCGGAGGCCGTAAGAAGCAAACAAAAAACCGAGCGCTCCGCCCATCACCGAAATCACTAGGCTGTCAACCAGCAGCTGGCGAACCAGGCTCATGCGCGTGGCTCCGAGCGCGGCGCGCATCAGGATTTCCTGCCGTCGCGCGCCAGCCAGCGCCAGCAGCAGATTGGCCACGTTGGCGCAGGCGGCAAACAGCACCAGCGCAACCACCGCCAGCAGCAGACCACCCAGCAGCTTCGCGCTCGACATGGCGTCCGGCGGAAGCATGCTGGTCTCGGTCAGCGCGGCCAGCCGGTCCTTGTTGGTTTCGGGATAAACGGCGGCCAGTTGGCGCGATAGTTCGTGCATCTGCACCAGAGCTTGCTGGCGCGTCACACCAGGCTTCATGCGCCCGATCAGACTGAACGAGTGAGCGGTGCGATCCGCGAGCCAATCATTCGTCTGGTGCGAGATCGCGGTCGTGGCCGCAAGCGGATGCCAAAGGTCTGGTACGTCGCTCAGGATCGTTCCCACAAAACGCCGCGGCGCTACGCCGACGATCGTAAACGTGACGCCATTTAGCTTGAGAGTTTTGCCTACGATGTTCGGGTCGGCCCCGAGCCATTGCCAGTAGCCATAACTGAGCACGGCGGACGTGGTGACTTTGTCGTCGTCGCCCGGGGCGAACCAGCGCCCCAGGAACGGTTGAACCCCGAGAACGGAGAAGTAATTGTCCGACACGGCGTTGATCAGTCCGCGTTTTTCGCGTTGCTCGAAGATGATTGTCTGCAGGCCGATGCTGAACGGAATCGCGGCGAGCCCGGAGAAGACATTGTTGTTGTCGCGATAAAACCGGTAATCCGGATAGGAAAGTTGACTGAACGGTTCCGTCGGCGTGACGGTGTAAACCGTCAGCAGCCGGTTGGGCTCAACCACCGCCGGGGGCCGCAGCAACAACGCATGGAAGGTGCTGAGTCCAACCGAAGCCGCGGCGAGGCCAATCGCCAGGGAAAAAACGGCGATGCAGGCTAGCTTCGCGTGTTTGCGCAGAATCCGCAGCGAAAACCGAATGCTCGGAAGTTGCATGATCTGGCCTCCGACTCACAAATTCCTAGATGCCGGCTCTGGTCTCCGCGCTGCTCAGAAAATACATCCGACCACTTCGTTGTGCAACGTAGAGAAACACTTCGCTGGCGCCCCGTCACACGCTTAATACGGACTGGAACCCATAATTCCTTACTATCCAGGCGGGAATGATGGCCAGGTAGATTGTACCCACGACCGCTATCCGAATCGCACAGCAAACCAGATTGGATACACCAAAATAGACGCGCTGGCCTTTATCACAAAGGCCGCGAATAGCAGGCGCTTTCGGCTCTCAGGAAACAAGCGATTGTGCTCGGGCCCGGCGTCAGTGTCTTGCATCGCGACGAAAGGATTGTCATCATGGGCGCATGCAAACTGTCTTCGAGGCAGCCGGTGGCATCGAAGGCCTGCGCCGTCTCGCTTACGCTTGGCATAATCGAGTGATGGCCGACGACGTCGTGGCCCATGCGTTCAGCCATGGCTTCCACCCCCAACATGTCGAGCGACTCGCCGCTTATTGGGCCGAGGCACTCGGTGGCCCGACTACCTACTCCGATTCCTATGGTGACGAAACCAAGGTCGTCAAGATGCACAGCGGGAACGGTGAGCACGATGAAATGAATCGCCGTGCGATCGCCTGCTTCGACCTGGCTCTGACCGATGTCGGCCTAGCGAGCGACAATGCTTTGCGAAAAGTGCTGCACGACTATTTCGCCTGGGCCACCACGACAACGATGTCCCGCTACCACCAGTCCGCCGCCGATGTGCCGAACGGCCTCAGCATCCCACGCTGGTCATGGGACGGACTCCAGGAGTAATACTCCACTGCCCCAGCTTCGAACCTTAATATTGACCACTGTGGCGGAACACCTGCAAGGCCCAAGGCATTTCTCCCCGACTCGCGTTTCAGGAGCCGAGACCGTACCAAAAGCAGCGTGTCCAAACCTAAACGCGTTTACGCGTCCCTCTTCTCCCCTCGAAAGAACCAATGGATGCCGTATGTATCGGCAAGATGTCCGTAGATTCCAAACGGCATTTCCGGCAAATCATCAAGCAGAGTTTTGTCTGCCCGGCCGCGGGCGCGTCAAAAATTGCTCTCAGTTCCACGAACATGTCTCCGTGAACATACCGCGCGACAGTACTGCTCTGTTTCGGTGTCCGCTGAGGATGAAGCCAGTCGGTCGCGGAAAACTCTATGGCGGCGCTCTTCAGTCGCGCACAGGCAACTTGCTGATGCTGTTCAGCTGGCATTGGGGTCTCCATCGGCGTGTCGGCGACTTTCGTGATCGTCAGTTCACCGCCTAAACAAGACTGGTAGAACGCCATCGCTTCGGCACAATTGCCCTCAAAATAGCAAGGAAGGGAGTAAGCCTTATCATGTGGCTCCTTTTTGATTTAGGTGCTTGACCCTGCGCATTCCAGTCTCCCCGGAGCATATCGCAAGGCGCGCGCGCATCAGTTCGATGCCGGTGATGTAGCTGCTTTCGTCGGACGCGAGAAACGACACGACCTTGGCAATTTCGTCCAAGGTTCGGGTGCGACCGAGGGGTATATTGCCCAAGACGCTGTCTGCGTACTGCTTGACTTGTTCGTCCGTCGTCCCCAACGGCCAGCCACTCGAGCTGGCGCGGCACGCAGCCAAGTTTCTGTTTCGGACGCCCGTTCGAAGCTACTCGAAAATGACAGTTTTGTTTCCGTAGAGCAGGATGCGGTTTTCGATATGCCAGCGGACGGCTCGGGAGAGCACTACCTTTTCAAGGTCCCGGCCCTTTTTGACTAGGTCCTCGATTGTGTCACGGTGCGATATGCGCGCCACACCTTGGTCAATGATCGGCCCGTCATCAAGTACATCCGTGACGTAGTGCGCCGTGGCGCCAATGATTTTCACGCCACGATCAAAAGCCTGCTGATGCGGCTTCGCGCCAACAAATGCGGGCAAGAATGAATGATGGATATTGATGATTTGATGTGGATATTGCTCGATGAAGTCCTTCGAAAGCACTTGCATGTACCGGGCCAGAACGACCAATTCGATATTGTTTTTGCGAAGCAACTCGATCTGCTGTCGCTCAGCCTCTAGCTTGTTCTCCTTCGTCACTGGAATGGTGCTAAACGGAATATCGTAAAAGTCTGCGTGGCCCTTCGCGTCCGGATGGTTGCTGATCACCAAGGAGATTTCGCAGGCGAGTTCGCCAATCCGCTGGCGATAGAGCAAGTCTACGAGACAGTGATCATATTTTGAAACAAGAATGGCTACTCGAGGGCGGTAATTCGAAGTCGCGATGCGCCACTGAATCGAAAATTGCTCGGCAATGGGTGCAAACCATTGCGGGAAGTCTTTTAGATCGAACTCGAAACCTGTCAGGTCCCATTCGACGCGGGCAAGATAGAAACGTTCCTCCCCAGCCTGGTGTTGCTCGAAATGAAGAATGTCGCCACCATGCCAGTAGACGAAATCCGCGATTGCCGCATCCAGACCCTTGCGATCCGGGCACCGCAACAGGAGGATAGCGCTGTTCTTCAAGTTGAACCCCCGTGTTGCCAGCCATTCTCCCGCAACGACGCGCAATTAAGCGTCAGGAGGATACTCCAAAGTATGCTTTCATGAAAACTCTGCGTATTCGAGCAGCTTGATCTGCGTAAGGTTGCGCATCATCTTCTGGCGGGCGGCAATGACGCAATTCGATCGGATTGGTCGGCGATATGGCTCTGTAGTCCGGCAGGCCACACAGGGGAGGAACTGGCACGCAGTTAATTTTTTGGACCTAACGCATGAGGATTACCGCGAAACTACCTAGGCACTCATCACCGAGTTGGCGGAAAGAAACAACGCTCAGATCGACAACAACCGAAGATCGGGTATAGGCTAGCACTGCACGAGCTTCGCTTGAAGTACGTCGCGTCCGATCTCAATCAGGAGTCGGCCGGCGCTTGCAAGATCAGTCCGCATCGGTAGTCGAGTGCACGGATCAAGCAGGACTCAGGTCTCTCGACATCGATAGCCAGACGGGCGCGACTCTGGTCCGCCATTAGAGCAAAGTGTCGGCTGCCACATGTGATCTGTGCGCTGCTCCGGCTGCACCGTGGCATAGGCAAGCATCCTCGATTTCATACATGTCTGGCGGAAGATTGATGCAATGATCTAGTACATCCCGCGCGAGCATATCCAGCTTGTCATCAACAGCCCTCGACCCCTCGATTGGAAATTGGAGCTTTCCTTGCAAGTCTCATTACTGGATCCGTGGCGGTAAAGTCCGATGGGCCGGTGTCTGGTCTCAAGAAGAAATCGATGCCGGACGAGCCAATGATCGACTTGCGAAAGAAAGATATTTCCAGCCGGCGAGCGCTGGTCCTGCCGGTTCACGAAAAAAGCAGGGGCGACGTCTCTGGCGGAAGCTCAAGTGGTGGTAGAGCACACTGACCCGCACTCAAACTCAACAACAGCCAGACCTAGAATTTCATTTCACCCTGCCAGATCGAGCGTGCGAATCAGCACAGAGCCGTCCGGCTCTGTCGCACCGCCAAGATATTTCTTGCGCGCCTCTTCTTCAATCGCTTGCCTGTT
>Ga0209330_1000700_pt1 | contig 12425 bp, 10 predicted proteins | sample JacPinW_OM2H0_O3_FD_187969 | JGI IMG/M metagenome (GOLD analysis project Ga0209330, IMG submission 187969) | Forest soil microbial communities from Algoma, Ontario, Canada - Jack Pine, Ontario site 1_JW_OM2H0_O3 (SPAdes) (version 2) | ecosystem: Environmental > Terrestrial > Soil > Boreal...
TGACTGAACCAGATGGTCAGCCAACCTCGGATTGTCACGAGTTTGTCACGTGGCCCGTTCCACGGTGCAGCCTGTTGAAGCATGCTGACGATTCCCATGGCTTCCTGAAGGGCGAGATCGTTTTTCCCGGGGCCGGCCGCAATGACTTCACGCAGCTGATCACAAAGCGCTTCGACCTGTTCGAATTGCATGATTTCGGGTGACCTCCTGCCAAACCGCGCTACGAGATCCCTCAGAGGATCTCACACCACCGCCACAATGTCGCACACCCCCTTTAAGTTTAAACCTATCCAAGGATCAATAAGTTCCCTCTAAAAAAAGGCCGGCTAGCCGACCGCCCACTACTCGGGCGTGGGAGCGGATTTCCTTTTTTGGGTGTAGGCAAGGATCCCTGCTTACCAGGGCATCGCGGCTTGCAGGCTCATGACTGGCGCGTTATTTCTTGGAGCCCGTGTGTGCGACAAGCTGCTGGTCAGTCCGAAGAAAAGCGCGGCATAAAGTCCCGCAATTAAGAATAGTGTCGTGGAGCGAAGGGAGAAATATCCGACGTTCCGATCAACGAGTGTGACAAATCCGCTCGCGGGCGCCATAGCACTCGACGCCACCACTACTCGACTTCGTGGGAACTCATTCCCAATCACCAGTCCTGCCCAACAGCAACTCACCGCGAAGCGCAGCCGCGATAGTGTGGCGGATCGAGACTCTAGATCCGCGAGCCACTCCTCTTCGAGCCTCGAGGCCAAGGCCTCTGGCGCCCGGTGAGAAGCCTGACGAATCAACCAATGGGTCACGCCGCTGAAGTCGCTTCGGGTCGATCGCTCCAATACCCGCAGCGTCTGCGGCGATACCCGAACCGCGGCATCTTTCTGACCCATAGTAGTAACTCTACATAGGGTATAAGATAAATGCAAGGAAAGGCATCGCTACGGTTTATGTCAACTCACGTTCACTAGACTCAAGGAGCAACCCAATGGCCATGACTGCAGGCGGCAACGCGGGACAGTCCTATTCCGACATCAACATGACTCCGTTGATCGACGTGATGCTCGTGTTGCTGATCATTTTCATCATCACACTTCCGAGCCAGACGCACGCCATCAAGATTAACAATCCATCCCCACAGCCCGAGGCGTCGATGACGCGCCCCGAGGTCATCGATTTGCAAATCGACTTCGATGGCACGCTGTTGTGGGACAAGACGGCAGTTGATCGCGCGACGCTGCAGAGCTTCATTAGTGCGGAGACGAAGAAATCACCGCAGCCGGAAGTGCATATCACGGTGGATAGATTCGCCAATTACCAAACTGTGGCGCAAACCTTGGCCGATTTGCAGCGAGGCGGTCTGCAGAAAATAGGCTTCGTCAATAATGCTTTCTACTAGCTTCACCGCGGCGTAAAGGCCACCGTGAAAACTCAAGGCCCTTTCGCGCAAAACGCGGCACCAAGAGTCCTCCGAGACCAACGACCGACCAAAAATCCAGCGAGCCGCCGCCTTTGGTCGGCGCATCGCCTGCCGCAGTAGCGGAAGCAGCCGTCACGGTGAGCGGGAGGGAGTTGGAAGTGGAAGCCAGGTCGGACGCGTCGCCGCCGTAGACCGCACTCAAGGTGTGGCTGCCGACACTCAACGTACTGACGTTCAGCGTTGCTTTTCCCATCGCCAAAGCGACCGATCCCAGGCTCGTCGCGCCGTCCTGAAAGGTAATGGTTCCGCCTGGAACAGAAGATCCAGAGGATGGGGAGACGTTCGCCGAAAGGGCAACCATCTGGCCTGACGTGGTGGTTGCAGGCGATGCATTGAGTGTTGTGGTAGTAGCGAATTGAGCAGCGTTGACCTGGACAGTGACGCTCTTTGAAGTGGAGGCTCCATCCACGGTACTGCCGCCGTAGGATGCGGTGATGTTGTGCGTGCCCGTGGCGAGCGAAGTCGTCGACAAACTCGCGGTAGCGTTCGTTAGGGATGCTGTTCCGAGCGAAGTCGCACCGTCCATCAATGAGATACCACCAATTGGTGCGTTCCCCGATTGAGCGGTTACTCCCACACTGAAGGTCAGGCTTTTGCCTGCCGTAATTTGGGGCGCCGAGGCAGCGAGTGTGGTCGTTGTTGAGATTAAGATCGGCTGCACGACGAACAACACGGCCGAGTAGCCCGGGAAAGAGTAACTGAGATTAGCGTTGGAAATTGCGGCGTTGGAGGCATGGACGATCGAGGTCAGATTGGCCCCGGAGTAAGTGTACGCCTGCGCGCTGGTTGGCAGGTTTAAGTTCGCGAGTGTGATTGTTCCGCTGATTGCCGTCGTCGTCTTATTGATCACGAGCACCGTGACGGCATTGTCGCTCGATCGCTGTGCGGCGTAGATGGATAGCGTACCCTGATCGCTGCTCACCGCGCTTATCGATGTGTCGCCAAACTGGTGGCCGCTGCCGTCGTAGTCGCGGAACATGCGGAAAGAATAGGCGATCGGATCCGTTGGGGCTGGCGGACTCCACATGTTTGCGAAGTCCAGTTGCTCGCGGCCATAAATGCCGAGGACGTCCATCTCAGCAATGGCGTCGACGATGGATTTCTGCCCGCTATCGATACTGTATTCCGAGAGTGACAACTTGGTTCCAGGGTAGTAGGTGCTGATCCAGCCCTTGAACCGCGGAATCAACTGCATCGGGCCGTCGAAGTCATATTGCTCCACCCACGTGCCGCCATTATAGGTCGGATCCCAAAGTGTCCGGGTAGAGGCAAGCTGAAGGGCCGGCGTCGAAGTATTGAAGTAATAGTGTTCATCGAAGTAGTCGAGAATCCGTTGGCCGTGTTGCTGCTCATAGGCGGCCATCTGTTGCAGGTAGTACTGGCCCGCCCACAGACCTCCCTGTTGGCTGGATGTTCCGACCCAGCCTCCAAGCGTAAAGTCCGATGGTCCCAGAACGAGGGCGGTGCCATCGACCTGCTTGATGACCGCTGCATACTGTTGGCCCAACTGCACGATCGTGGGATAGGTGGCGCTGTTCGGCATCACGTCGCGGTGCGTATTGCTCCAACCAAGAGGTTCATTGTCCAGTTGATAAAATTTGACGCCGCCCTTTGCTGCCGCGCCGAACGTGTTGACCAGATGCTGAACCCACTGCTGCTGCAGCGCTGTCGTGTTGTTGATGTGATTGGCATAGATGTTGTTGTCTACGAGTTGGGCGCCATTTGTCGTGAGACTGTTGCCGCAGGTCTCGCCATTCGGAAACACGTAAGGATTTGTCGACTGCTGCGCACCATAGACCGAGACCGGAAAGCTGCAGCTCCACGCCGAGAACTTGTTGACGTAGGGTATGATCGGAATCGTCATCAGTGCATTCGCCGGAGCGTAGGTCTTGACCATCAGATCCGCCGAGGCGCTCGGCACCGCAGTCGTTTGCCCGTTGCCTCCCATGAAGTACCAGTCGAAGCCTGAATTGCTCGAATCCACCATCCAGTTGTATCGGGAGGTGGCATCGCCTCCCCAACGAATATTGGGGACTTGGATCTCAGCGGCAAACGTTGCGTCGAGCCCGTAGCTCGCAATGCCGTAGATCTGCGCGCTGATCGGATTGCGGGAAGCAGCCGCGTCAACGGTCAGGCTAGGGGCGCCACTGGACTGTGCTGAGACCGGTTGAGTGATGGCATTGACTGAGAGAACCAACAGGAAGGCAACTGTCGGCTGAACGTTGCGGATTCGCACGAGTGGCTCCCGAGGTCATTTACCCAACTGAGGGTAGTGGGAAAGCTCGCTTGCAACTAGCACTCCATAGGCAAACCGTGAAGTGGTAGTCATTTCCAATGACGCACGCTCATTATATAAAATCGACGGATGCATCCAAACGCGAATAGGTAGCTTTATGAAAGGACGTGTGGCACTGGTAACTGGCGGCGGCCGGGGAATTGGGCGCGAGGCCGCGTTGTTGCTCGCGGCGGCCGGAGCGCGCGTGATGGTTGTGTCGCGAAGCGCGACAGAACTGGCGGCCGTTGGACTCGAATACGTCGCGGCCGACCTGGGGACTGCTGAGGGCTGCGCCCTCGCCGTTGCTGAAACCGAGCGACGACTGGGGCCGATAGAGGTGCTGATAGTGAACCACGGCATCGGCTCTGCGCACGAGCGGCTGGTGTGGGAGCAAGATCCCGAGGTGTGGCGCGAGACGATGCGGATCAACCTTGACGGCCCGTTCGAACTCGCGCGCTTGACGACAGGCGGTATGTGCAAGCGCGGCTTCGGCCGCCTCGTATTCACAAGTTCGACCGCCGGCGAGAAGGCGGAACGTTCCGGCAGCGCCTACACCGCCTCGAAGCATGGGATTATCGGGCTCGCACGAGCGGTCGCCCAGGATGCCGGGCCCTTCGGAGTCACATCCAACGCAGTTCTGCCAGGCTGGGTGCGAACATCAATGGCCGAGCGCTCAGCAAAGACGGAGGCCGAACGGCGCGGAATCAGCGCCGAGCAAGTGTGGCGAGAGCGCGCGGCCATCTACCCGCAGAACCGCGTGCTGGAGCCTCGCGAAGTGGCGCAAGTGATTGCGTTCCTGTGCAGCGATGCTGCGGGGGGCGTGAACGGTGAGGCAATTACCGTGGCTCTCGGCGGCATGACGTAGGACGCAATTCGGCCAAAGGCACTTCACAGGGTTGGAGCAGGCAAAGCCCGCGATCGACGCAATATTGATATTTCCTGGAACCAACACCGTTTAAGCGTTGTCTTTCCCAGCAATCACTATTACAACGAGCGGATGCGTCAGTGTCACTTCGAGATAAAGCGCCGAAGCGATACCTCGTATTGCTTGTCGTCGTTCTGGCGCACGCTGGTCTGATCGCCGCCATGCTGCTATCGCGCCCACGACTGTCTCGCGAGATGAGAAACCCGTTCTACTCCCTGTCGCTGCTGCGATTGCCGAATCAGTCCGCGACGATTGACGCCGAAAAAATTACTGTTCAGATGGACGCAGCGGCTTCACATCCGAGTATCAACGCGGATCTACCGCGGCCGCCCATCGTGATCAATGACAACGCCATCACACTTTCGCCCCCGGAACAGAAGCAACACCAAGGCATCGACTGGGATCGCGAATCGGAACTCGCCGTGCAATCAAGCATTGCCCAAGCGGGGAAAGAAAAGAACTACCGCGACCTGTCGAGTCTGACGCCCGAGCAGCTCGATTGGGTCAAGAAGAACCACATGGAACCGATGCCGGCATTCCCGTGGGACCGGAACAGTCGCGGCGAGATGTTGCGGCACGGTATCATCAAACTCAACGACTACTGTGTTCTCATCGTTGTCATGCCATTTTGCCGGTTTGGCGGCAAAATTCAGTACAACGGCGACCTCTTCAAAGATATGCATGATCCCAAGTTGCCGGATCAGTGACGTCCGGTGGCGCTCAACTTTTCGTCCACCGTGCTACCGCTTTCGCCAACGAAGGTCCTACCAGCAACACGAGAATGAACCGGGCCATCTGCATGGCCATCACGAATGGCACATCGACATGGGAGGAGCTGGCCGCGATGATCGCGACCGAATCCGCGCCACCGGGACTGGTGGCAAGGTAGGCAGTCAGCGGGTCGGTGCCGACGATGAGATGCAGCAGCACCGCCAATCCGCCGCACAGCGCGATCAGCGTCACGGTCGAGGCGGCGATCGCCGGAAAGACGCGTGCGGCGTAGATCACGATGTCGCGCGAGAATCGCAGGCCAATGGCCCAGCCGACCAGGGCGTAGCAGCCGGCCATCAGCCAGGGCGGCAGCGTGATCGTCATGAGGTGGGTGCAGGAGAGCGCAATGCCGGCGAACAGCGGGACGAGCAACGCGCCGGCGGGGATCCTGGATTTGGCGCCGGCGACTGCACCTAGCACGGCGAGCGCCATCGTCTCCCCCAACGGCAACGCAGCGACCGCGGGAAACCAGTCGATCGCAGCTCTCGCGAGGCCGCCGGGCGCGACCCACAGGCGTGCAACGATCGAGGCCACGAGGGCCACGAGCATCACGCGCAGAAACTGCATGTAGGCGACCAGCCGCGGGTCGCCCCCGAAGCCCTCGGACATCAACACCATGACTGTGGCTGCGCCGGGCGATGAGCCCCAGACCGCCGTCGTTCCGGGCAAGACTCTCCAGCGCGCGAGCAGGGCGCCCAGTGAGGTGCTGATGAGCAGCACCGAGCAAACACCGCCGAGAAACAGCGGCCACTGCTGGGCCATCGTCACCAGAATCGCGGGACCGATGCTGCGCGCCACGAGGCAGCCGATCAGGCCTTGCGCGAGAACGTAAGGCCAGTGCGGCACCGCGAGCTTGCCGTCGAACACCGCGACCAAGATCGCCGCGGCCATTGCGCCCAGAAGCAGGGCCGCGGGGAGTTGCATCAGCTCCAGCGGCACGATGAAGCCGAGCGATAGCAGGAACAGGATAGTCCACTTCAGCGGAGCCGCGGTGTCGCGCAAAGTGAATACGGTTCGCTTGGTCGGCTGATCCATTATGCCGTTCGGGGCTCCGGTTCGATCGATTCGACGCTAGGTGCGAGTCAGTGTGATGTCGTTGCTTTGAACGACACGGGCGAGTCGGGGCATGATGTGCTTCATCGACATTGCATGGGCCTCGGCGTCAGAACTGGTTGTCGCATCCTTGACGATGAGCAGCTCGTAACCGCGCTCGTAAGCCTGACGCGCCGTCGATTCCACGCCAATATGAGTCGCAACCCCGCCCAGTACGATCGTGCGAATACCTCGTCGACGCAGCTGCAGATCCAACTCGGTGCCGTGGAACGCGCCCCATTGTCGCTTCGTAATTTGCAGGTCGCCTGTTTGCATCAGACCGGATGGGAATTCGCTCCAGCCTGCCGGAAAGCCACCGGCCGGGAGCGGCTGCGCCTGATCCACCGGTTGGCGCAGCATGTCGGCGCCGTCTGGCGAGAAAGCGACATTGACCAGCACGACAGTTGCCTTGGCGCTGCGAAAGCGCTCGGCCAGCGTCCGACCGCGCTCCAGCAGCTCTTGACTCGTAACGGGCGTGAGCGAGTAGCCAAGAATGCCCTTTTGCAGGTCGATTAGGACGAGGGCGGAATTTCGCGGATCGAGTTCGATCATGATCTTAGGCTCCAAGGGTGAGGAGGCACGGGCTCCAAGCCGCGGGCCTTGTACAAAAGCTATTTATGAGGGAGACTCACAAAAATAATTTTATGAGGATGCCTCACAAATGTCAACCGAAGCGCCGATAGCCAAAGCGCCAAAGCGCGCCCGCGGTGTGCAGCGCGTGGCGGAGCTGCTGGATGCGGGTGCCGCGTTGTTTACGAAAAACGGTTATGAAACCACCACGATGACGCAAATTGCGAAGCGCGCGGGCGCGTCGATCGGCTCGCTGTACCAGTTCTTTCCATCGAAAGAGGTTTTGGCCGAAGCGCTGTTTGCCCGCTACGTGGAGCGCGCCGTGTCAATGCTCGAGGATCTTGCGAAGCACGCGCCGGGCTTATCGCCGTTGCGCGTGGCAGATAGGCTCATCGACCTGATGCTGAATATCCGCTCGGACCGCGATGCTATGGCTGCGCTCTCGGGTTCCGTCTCCGGCATCGTTGAACGCCGCAAATCACTGCGCGGCGCCACGCGCCGCCAAATCGCTGCAATTCTGCGCGCTGCCAATCCTAAGCTGCGTGAGAAGGCCGCCGCCGAGGCTGGGGCGATGATTGCCCACGTTTTGAAGCTTGTGCCGACGCTGGCAAAAGAGGAAGAGGAGGGCGGGCAGGCGCTCGTTGCACAAGTACGGAAGATGCTGGCTGCGTATATCGAGCGTGTCGTAAGGCAATGACGAGAGACAGCCGTCACGCGCGCCGCACAGCAACACGCCGGCGCAACGGCGCGATAAACGCGGCAGTTCTCACGATCACGGTCCCATTAAGTCCTCGGGGCGCTTCGCAGCGTGCCCTCCCTGATCACGTTGGCCAATAATACATCCACGAGTGTGCCGCCATTTGCGCCGCCACCGGCCACAATGTCCGGCACGAGCTTGACGCCGGATTTTGCCAGGGCCTCGGCCACCTGCACCACCGCGTAGTTGCCTGATTCCATGGACGCGATCTTCAGCTTGATGACCTCCGCCTCCGCACCGCCGACCGCTCGCGTCTTTGATGCTTCGGCATCTCCGACCGTACGTGTCACGGTGGCGTCTGCCTCGGCATTGATCGTCTTGGCACGCGCCTGACCCTCAGCAGATTTCACGCTTGCCTGCGCGTTGAAATCGGCAATGGCGACCTGCCGCTCGGCATCGACCACCTTGGATTGCGTCACAGCCAGGGCGTTGGCTTGTTCGAATTGCTGTCGCACAACCTGCGCTTGGCGTTGCGTTTCGTATGTGACGCGTTCCTGTTCCGCCAGTTTTCGATCAGTGAGCGTCTTCATCAGTGCGTCCGGCGGCACGATATCGCCGATCAGAGTGTCGACTGCACCCACGTTATATTCCTTCAGCGCCAATGAGATCGAATCACGGGCCTCACCCTGACGCAGGGAGCGATTTTTTAGAAAATCGATGATGTCAGAACCTTGAGCAGCATTGCGGAAATAGTTGCCGATGGTAGGCTCGAGTACTTGAGTCACCAGGGCCGACATGCTTCCAAATCGAGCGATCACCTTCGGCGCATCGCTACGCGGGATGTGAATGATTTGAGAAACGTCGAGATTGAATTTGAATCCATCGGCTGATCGGACGGTGATCGTCGAGAGGTTGGCGTCGAGCTGGTGCGCCTCGGTCTTACCGGTGGCCCAGTTGAGCACGACATTGGCCGTGGGAACGTTGGTCACCTGGTGGGTGTAAGGGTTAATTGGATACTTGCCCGGATCAAGCGGCTCAACCCATACGCCTTTATCTCCCCGATCCACAAGATTTCCATGCCGAAAGGCATCGCCGGAGACGTCTTTGCCTTCTTTGCCGACATAGGCGATCACCACACCGACATGGGCGATCGGCACTTCCGTCATGTCGACCAGCTCGATTGTGGCGAAGCTCGGATTGATGAAATAGCGGCCCGCGAGCAAGACTTGCTCTTGTAGTCCCTTCTTGCCTTTGCCGTCGATGAAGACTTGCGGGCTTTGAAACATATTGTGGCCCTCGACCACCGCCCCGGCGATTTCACCGGAGGCGAGCGCCAATCCCTCGCGCGTTGTCACGATGCCAACCTTGTTATCGGGGATGTCGAGCGCATCGGCCAGCTGCACTGAAAATAGAAAGGGATTGATCCGGTAGTTGCCGGGCGCAATGAGCGCCATCTGTGGACCGCGCTCGCCGCCGCCCGCGATGAAGGCCGGCCCATCCTGAAATGAATCGCACTCGACATGACGTGCAATGACTCGTCCACCACCCAAGGGGATGCCGTCACGCGCCTCGATGACGCCGACCCGACCCGGCGGTACGACGATCGCTTCGGTCAGCGTGACCGAAAAAAGCAGTGTGTTGATTCGGTAGGTGCCCGGTGGAATCAAGCCCATTTGAGGGCCTCGCTGACCTCCGTTCTCGAGGAACGCGCGTGCGTCTTGAAAAGCATCGCAGGCCACCAATTGAGCAACGATTCGGCCGCTTGGCAGCGGTTTTCCGTCGCATGCCTCGACGCAACCGACTTTCCCGGGCGGCACCAGGCAAAACTTGACCAGTTCGACCTGGTACTGCCACGGCCACATTCCGACGTGAAGCCCGGGAGCGAGCGTGTCTGCCTGATACCCGGCTTCGCCGTTCAGGGCAATGATCCTGCCCGGCGGTAGGCGCCGATTTTTGCCCATGATCACAAATTTCTTTGTCATGACACCGACGCTGTCGTCCGGAACGAGGATCACGCCAAAGAGTGCGAGTACCCATCGATAGCACGCCAAGAGAATGATTACACCCAGTGCCACTACGATGAGTGGCCAGTGATTCAGAACATAGTCCATTTTGTTTAGTCCTTTCTCTTTGTAGACCGGTCTTATTCTTGTCGGGGCGAATTATACGATTATTGGGCCATGAACTTTCACCCAAGCTCTCAATCGAAAAGGCATAGAGAGAGCGCTCTTTTTCCTGTCGAGCTAAGGACTAACGGTGAGCAAACGGCTGGGCCTGGTCGGAGTCATTCTGTTGATGATTGCCATTGGCATTTGGGTGGCGCTGACCAAGCACAGCAGTTCGCCAAGCTCTGCTGCCGGCGGAAATGGCGCAAAAATGCCCGAACTTGAGGCGCAAGTTCAACCCGCGGGCGCCCCGAGAAAGCCGGTCGCGACGTCCGATCCATGGACAAGGCCGCCGGCGAAGGTCGTGGCGCGCAATCTCCGCCGGGTGAGGTTTGCGCTCTTGAGAGGATTCGGTGCCAGCGAGACGATGGTGAACCGGCTCACCGACGGCGACATTTTCGCCGTCATCCAGGAACTCAAACAACAGGCGAAGCGGGGCGATGCAGCGGCAGCCAATGTTTTGGAGTATATGGCGTACAGCACCTGTGGATTTGCGGGTGCCAACGGCGAGGGCAGTTCCTCTCAAGCGCAGCAATTGCTGGACGCGCGAACGCTTTCCGTGCAAGACGCCGAATGGATAAGAACCGCGATACAGGAAAAGAATACCAATGACAAACAGATGGTCGCCGCGTGCCAACAAGCGATAGACAAAAAAGAGATTGAGGCCTGGGTGACGAGTGCCGCCGATCAGGGGAATGGGGCGAGTCGTTGGTTGCTGTCGCGTTACAGCAGCAGCGGGAGTTCCGCATTCAAGGAGCAGAAGCTGATGGACGCCGCCGATGCCGGCTACGCGGAGGCGCAAGCATTTCTGGCGCAAGGCCTGATGAATGGAACGGCGCATCTGCCGGCTGCTATCGCCGACGACGATGCGGGCAATCTGCTCAAAGTGGCCGCGGATAGTCTGCCGCATGCGGAGACTCTTCTTGCCGTTTGCGAATTCAAGGGTTGTCCGGGGATCGAGACCGACATTCTCTCGGCCGTCGCGCATGCGCGCGAGGCGGCGCAACAGGGCAGTTTCGATGCAGTCTTTCAGATCGGCCCGCAATTGCAGGCGAATCAGATGGATCCCGATGAGGTGACGGCTTGGAATCTGGTGGGTGCGATGTTGTCACAGCAGGGCTGCTCATATGGTGGCCTGGCGGTGCAGTGGATGGCGTCGGCGACCAGCGCACTGACGTCAAACAGTGTTTCCGACAAAGCAAAGGCTCTCGCAAATCAGTATTGGCAGCAATACGGGGCGCAGATGATGGCCAATATTGGATGTGGTTATTAACTCAATCGTGATGCTCGTTGTCGTCATGGCTGTATCCCCCGCCAAGGCCCGCGCCTGAAGCTCCACCACCGAAACCGCCGCCCCCCTGCTTCGCGCTGCTCTTATCGCCCTCTTTGCCAGCCTTCGCGGAGATCGTGCGCGAAGGTCCCTGTTTGGGAATTACGAGTTCTGAAGGCACTGGCTGCAGATCCAGAACCTGTCGAATAAAATCGCGTAGCGAAACAACCAGCGCGGCAGTTTCCACCGGACGACCGGCGGCAAGTTCAGCGGCGGCCGCTGCCGCCAACCGTACCTGCTCCTCGGTGCCGAGGAGAATGATGTCGGACAGCGCGGCTTCGACGGCGTCGCGAATGCGTCGGGAGCGATCGGAGCGACTTGCCCGATCCGCGGATCCTTCGATCACGCCACCGGCATCGCTTCTCAAGTCTCTCAGGTGGGCCGGATCGACGGCTAGATCGCCGGTGAAGGAACCGCCCAATGTTTTATAGGCGGCAATCAATGTCCGCAGGCGCTCGTTGATCTGCCGGTTTTCTCGCTCACGTCGTTGTTGAATCGTCTGCATCGCGAGCAGTCGGATACCGACTCCGATGAGCGTAATCACGCTCAGGCCCAGCAGGGTCGAGAGCAGCGCCGGCCAGGAAGTGAAATCTAGATTTCGCACATCGACTTCATTTCAATCCTCCGCCAGCCTGATCAAAGGCGGTTTTGATGAACTGCACCAGGTGGCGTCGCGCATCAAATCCGTGCCAGGGCTCCGTGCTCGGGAATCCGTACATATTCGTTCCCAAGGGGCCGTGATTATCGCGAGGATATTGGAGCATCTGCACCAATACGCCTTGCTGGCGCAGCGCCCGGTACATCTCCAAGCTTTGGCCGAGCGGATCCACCGTATCGCCTTCACCCTGGATGAGCATAAACGGTGTTTTTGCCTGGGCGACATAGGCGAGGGGGCTTTGGCGCCAGGCATCCTCGCGGTGTTCCCACGGCTTACCGTAGAACCAGCGGTCATACCAAGACTCATCCTCCGTGCCGTATTCGCTCTGCTGATCGGTGACCGGAGCCGCGCTGACGATCGCCTTGAAACGGTCGGTCTTGCCCTCGACGAAGGCCGCCATTTCGCCGCCATAGCTGTAGCCCATCAACGCGAGCTTGTTGCGATCGATTGGATACGCCGCGACCACGGCATCGACGCCCG
>Ga0209330_1000701_pt1 | contig 12410 bp, 10 predicted proteins | sample JacPinW_OM2H0_O3_FD_187969 | JGI IMG/M metagenome (GOLD analysis project Ga0209330, IMG submission 187969) | Forest soil microbial communities from Algoma, Ontario, Canada - Jack Pine, Ontario site 1_JW_OM2H0_O3 (SPAdes) (version 2) | ecosystem: Environmental > Terrestrial > Soil > Boreal...
GTAGGGCGTTGGTTTGGGCGTCCCGATGTCCTCGTAAAGGTGCCGAAGCCGAGTCGCTTCGGAGAGTGGTCGTATGAAGTCTATGACTGCAAACTGGCGCGCGAAACTAAGGCGGCAACCATTCTTCAGCTTGCGCTTTATTCGGCGCTGTTAACGGAGATTCAGAGCCAAACGCCGGAGTTTATGTATGTGGTTCCTGCCGGCAAGAATTTTGAAGCAGAGCCCTACCGCTTTGCGGAATATTCTGGGTACTACCGTTACGTGAAAGCGCGGCTCGAAAATGTATGCGACGACAAGCAGGGTGCGGAAACTTATCCGGAGCCGTGCGCTCATTGCGATGTATGCCGCTGGTTTCGCGAATGTGACGCAAGGCGACGCGGCGACGATCACCTTTCGCTCGTGGCAGGAATTCGGCGACAGCAACGGAACCAGTTGGAGGAATGGAATACGGAGACGATGGCAAAGCTGGCTGTATTGCCGATGCCGTTGAAGGAACGGCCTAAGCATGGTTCCAGAGAAGGAATCGACCGCGTGCGAGAGCAGGCGCGTGTGCAGGTGATGGGCCGCTCGGAGAAAAAGCTAGTGCATGAGCTGCTTTTGCCGGTTGCGGAGGGAATGGGTTTTTGCAGGTTGCCAGAACCTTCTGCGGACGATGTATTTGTGGATCTGGAAGGCGATCCGTTCGTTGGCGAACGGGGATTGCAATATCTGTTCGGATTTGCGTTCAAGAACGTGGATGGCGAATTGAGCTACGAAAAGCGATGGGCATTTAACCGCGAGGAGGAGAAGAGGAGCTTCCAGTGGCTGGTGGACGAAATCATGCGACGGCGGAAGGCGAATCCGCGAATGCATGTGTACCACTTTGGTGCGTACGAGCCGGGAACGCTAAAGCGTTTGATGGGTATGTACGCGACGCGAGAAGACGAGATAGATCGCATGCTTCGGGCGGGCGTGCTGGTGGATTTGCACCAAACATTCAAGCAAGGAGTGCGAGCGAGCGTTGAAGAATATTCGCTAAAGAAGTTGGAAGCATTTTACGCATTTGAACGAAAGACGTCGCTGGAGAGATCGCGCGCCGCGATGCGATACATAGAGCACCGGCTGGAGCTCGAGGGAAAGCTCGAAGACGTATCGGACGAAATGCGCACCACGATGGAGGGATACAACAGCGAGGATTGCTTTTCCACGGCGGCACTTCAGGATTGGTTGGAGCGAGAACGGGAGAAGTTGATCGAACAACGAACCACAGTTCCCCGATTTGTCGACAGAGATGAAAAAGCCTCCGAAGAACTCGATGAGAGGCAAAAGCTGGTTATGGCCCTGGTCGCGGAACTTACTGAGGGAATATCGGCAGATGAGAGCGAGCGTAAAGACAGGCAGTCGGCGCAATGGTTGCTCGCGCAGCTATTGGACTGGCACCGCCGAGAGAATAAAGCGGCGTATTGGGAAGGTTACCGCCTGGCAGACTTGGACGATGAGGATTTGATGGAAGAGCGAGCGGGCTTGGCGGGTTTAAAGTTCCGGGAGCAGTTGCTTGTTGAGCGAAAGATTCCGGTAGACCGATATGTCTTCGAGAACCAGGAAACGGAAGCTCGCCGCGGGAGCGACCTGTACTCTAAAGGCGAGAAGTTCGGATGCGTTGTGGCGGTTGACGTGGCGGAACGCACGATAGACGTCAAGAAAACGAGAAAGACGGCCGAAATGCATCCAACAGCCGTTTACGTGTGGGAGCGGCCCTTTGATGTGAAGGAACACGCGGCGTCGCTTTTCCGAATCGGCAAGTGGGTGGCCGAAAATGGAATCGATGCGCCAGGATCGTATCGGGCGGGACGAGACTTGCTGCTGCGAAGACCTCCGCGCCTAGTTGCTAGAGAGACTCTAAAACCGCTTGCCTCAGAAATAGCCGAAACAACGGCGACCCGGATCGTGCTGGCGCTAGAGGATTCGGTTTTCGCGATCCAAGGACCTCCAGGATCAGGAAAGACGCATACCGGAGCGCGGATGATCTGCGAACTGGTGAAACGAAGGAAAAAAATTGGTGTCACGGCGTTGAGTCACAAAGTGATTCGCAACCTTTTAGACAAAGTGGTTGAAGCAGCGCAGGAAAAGGGTGCAACGGGAGTGCGATGCATGCACCGAGAGACGGATGGTGAGGAAAGCGAGGGCGTTGCAGTGGCCAGGAAGGACAATGAAGAAGCGCTAGAGGCGCTGCGTTCCGGGAAAGCGACTGTTGTCGGGGGAACGTCTTGGCTCTGGTCGGCTGAGCAGGCTTTTGAGTCGCTAGACGTGTTGTTCATTGACGAAGCGGGCCAGATGTCTTTAGCAGACGTACTCGCGGTTTCACAAGCCGCGAAGAGCCTAGTTCTGCTCGGTGACCCGCAGCAACTGGAACGACCGCTGAAGGGAAGCCATCCAGACGGAGCTGAAAAGTCAGCGCTTGAACACCTGCTGGATGGGCGGAAGACGATTCCGGAGGACATCGGTTTTCTGCTACCAGAGACCTGGCGTTTGCATCCGGAACTCTGCAAATTTACCTCCGAGGTCTTTTATGAAGACAAGTTAAGTTCGCATGCGATTGCGCGGAGCAGAGTTTTGGAAGGGCATGACTGGCTGAACGGAGCGGGGCTTTGGTTTGTTCCGGTAGAACATAACGGAAACCGGAACTCGTCCGCGGAGGAAGTCGAAATTGTGGCGCGGATTGTGAATGGATTGCTGAGGCCGGAGGTGCAATGGCTGCGCAGCGAGGGCAACAGGCGGAATCTGAAGGAAGAAGACATTTTGATTGTGGCTCCGTATAACGCACAGGTAGCGGACTTGTCGGCGCGGTTGCCAAAGATGCAGATCGGGACGGTCGACAAGTTTCAAGGGCAGGAAGCACCGGTTGTGATTTATTCACTCACGACATCTTCTCCGGAAGAGGCGCCGCGAGGAATGGAATTTCTGTACAGCTTGAATCGGTTGAACGTCGCAACGTCACGTGCGAGGTCAAATGTAATCGTGGTCGGGAGCCCTCGGCTGTTTGAACCCGAGTGCTACAGCCCGCGTCAGATGCAGCTAGCGAATGCGTTCTGCCGGTACCTAGAGCTCGCCAAGGTTGTCAGTTCCTCTGATATCTAGAGCAAGGCGCAGTAAATCGGTGACTATTTCGTGTCCACGTCTATCTTGACTGCGAAATCGAGCAGGTCGGGGCGGTTGCGCTGGGTTTTCTCCAGCGCCCGGGCACGACGCCAGCGGAGGATTTCCTCGTGGTTTCCGCCTAGCAATACTTCAGGGACACCCCAACCGCGAAAGGAAGGCGGACGTGTGTAGTGAGGATAATCGAGAATTCCGCGACTCGGGCTCCGCGCTTCAGCCTCCCCGATCGCCGAGTTGCTGACGTTCGGTGGCCGTGGCACTGGATTTGTGGGGAGAGGAGCCGGACCCTGCGGTCCGTTTTGCCACTCCTTATGGGTTGCACTGAAGGATTCGTTCACTATGGAGTCCTCATTGCCAAGCGCCCCGGGAATTAGGCGTGTGACCGCATCCAGAACCATCGAGGCAGGCAACTCGCCTCCAGAGAGCACGAAATCGCCGATGGAGACTTCATCGGTGGCGAGGTGTTCCGCGACGCGTTCGTCGACTCCTTCATATCGACCGCAGATCAGCACAATTCGTTTGAGCTTCGAAAAACGGCGAACCATCTCCTGAGTGAAAAGCCTTCCTGCGGCGGAAAGCAGGACAATTGCAGTTTCTTTCGCCGGTGCAGATCCGCCATCTTTTCCAAGCAGCGACTCAACTGCTTCGAACAGCGGCTCGGGCTTCATCACCATTCCTTCCCCCCCGCCGAACGGACGATCGTCCACCGTACGATGGCGATCGTGCGTGAAATCGCGCAAATCGTGAGTGTGGATATCGATGAGTTTCGCTTCGCGCGCGCGACGCACGATTCCGTACTCGAGCGGCCCGGAGAAAAAACCCGGAAAAATTGTGATGATGTCGAACCGCATCGCTGTTTATGCTTCTCCTGGGGGCGTTTCTTAGGAAGATTGTCGCTTATCGGCCCTGATTTTCCTCAATAATTTCCACTTGCACGCGGAACGAAACTGGACGATTCAGTTCAAATCGCGGAGGCCTTCGGGGAGAACCACTTCGATGCGCCGCGCTACGACGTCGACACGTTCGCAAATTTCCTGCGCCAGCGGAATCAGCAGTTCGCCGCGCGCAGAGTCCACCACAAGGATCGGGTTCTTGGCGGCTCCTTCACCCGTAAATTGGATGTCGAGAACACTCCCGACCACACCGCCATTTTTCTCGTACACTTCGCAGCCAATTAAATCCGTCACGTAGTAACTTGCATCCGGCAGAGGCACCCGTTCGGCCAGCGGAATTTGCACTTCGAGACCGACCAGTTTTTCAGCGTCGGAAATAGAGGCGGAGTTTTCGAAGTGGAAAATAGCTTGGCCGCCGCGGCTGTGCGAAAGCCAACACTTACGGACGGCCACCCGTTTTGCCGCCGCGGTTTTCTCGTTCCAGAGCTCCACGGATTTCAAGCGCGTGAGGCGGTCGGGGAAATCGGTGAGAATTTCAGCAGCTACTTCTCCGCGGCGACCGTGAGGGCGTAGAATGCGCGCTACTGTGACGCGGTCGCTTCTTGATGGTTGCTGCGTGGCCACTACTCGAGTATTTCCAGTGTAAAGCGCTTTTTCAATTTCATTCCGGCGGCACCGAGCAAAGTCCGGATGGACTTGGCCGTGCGACCCTGCCGCCCGATCACCTTCCCTAGATCGTCGGGATGGACTCTCAATTCCAGCACAGTGACTTGTTCACCTTCTACAGCGTTGACGGCAACATTTTCCGGATGATCGACAAGAGCTTTGGCAATCTCTTCAACAAGAGCCTTCATCGCGACCTCCACAGCATGTGAGCTCAGCGGAGAAACTCGCTGGAACATGTACGGGCGTAGATTTACTGTGGAGTGAGACGCCTTAGGCAGGCTTCCGGTTTCTTAGAAAACTGCGCACCGTGTCGCTGGGCTGTGCGCCCTTGCTGAGCCAGTAGGTCACGCGGTCGTGGTCCAGGGTGACGGCGGCGGGCTTCTTTAGAGGGTCGTAGGTGCCCACAATCTCGACAAACCGGCCGTTCCGCGGGCGGGTCTTCTCCGTCACGATCACACGATAAAACGGGCGCTTCTTCTTGCCAATTCGAGCCAGCCGAATCATTAACACAGCGAAAATCCTCCTATGCCGAACCAAACCATTATAGCGAAGGCGTCTGCTTTCACCAATTGCTATCTCGGGCGAGTGGGGATTCGTTTCAAAGATCCACCTGGTCCGGAAATGGCCAGCCACGATAGAACCACAAAGAGAGGAACCGCGTAGCAGGTCGTGTCTGTCGCAAGCGCGAGCCACACCGCTCTAGAAAGTGACTCTGAAAAACTACTTCCTCCCGACGACAAATGGAGACTCAACACGAATCCTGGAGCAATAAGGTAGCGGATGATGTTTGGAGTCCGCACGCTATCGGCAACGGCGAAAGATATAAATGAGAGTGGTATAGCAAGGACCAGCGACCAGACAATTCTGCGTGTCACGCTTGAAATCATACGGTGCCTCTTTTCGAGCACGCCGGCATCATCGTAGCAGCCATAGGGGCAACGCCGCCTGAGCGCAGTGCTCGATCATTTGTTGGTCGCGCTCCGAGAACGCGTTGGTCTTTTCGCTTTCGACGTCCACTGTTCCAATCACGCGATCAGCTCCGGGAGAGAGAACCGGAACGATGATCTCGGAAAGAGTGGTTCCAAACGCGGTGAGGTATCGCGGGTCGGTTCGGACGTCGCCTACAATTACAGTTTTCTTTTGCTGAATTGCCGAGCCGGTCAGTCCTTTGCTCGCGGGGAACTCTGGGTGTTCGGGGGCGCCGGGACCACTCCAGCCGATGATAGAGACGAGATCCGGGAGCACGTCGTAAACGCCGACCCAGCGATAGTCGCCGAGTTTTCGGATCAGTTCGGCAAGGCGTTTCGCCTGCGCGGCACGGTCGCCGCCGGTCATCGCGAGGGAGCGGATCTCGTTGAGCGTGTTGTTGATGACAATCGGCACGTTCTTTCCTATTTCAGGCCGGCGAACTTGCCTATGCCGCGCATCTTTGTTCTTGCATAGGTGCCGTACTGCTTCATCATTTTGCGCATGTCGGCATATTGCTTTAGCACCTGATTGACTTCCTGGACGGAGGTGCCGCTGCCCAGGGCGATGCGCTTACGGCGTTTGCCATCGATCAAATTGGAATTTGAGCGCTCCTTGGCGGTCATGGAGTTGATGATGGCTTCGACGGAGCCGAGGCGCTTCTCGTCAATCTCCGTGTTTTTCGGGAGATTGGCGAAAGGTCCGACTTTTGGGAGCATACCAAGAATTGATTCGATAGAGCCCATCTTGCGAATCTGGCGCAACTGGTCGCGGAAATCTTCGAGGGTGAAGTCGTCTTCGCGCAACTTACGTTCGAGCTCACGCGCTTTCTTTTCGTCAACATTCTTTTCGACTTTTTCGATCAGGCCGAGAACATCGCCCATGCCGAGAATGCGGGATACGACGCGGTCGGGAAGAAATGGTTCCAGCGCATCGTATTTTTCGCCGACGCCGACAAACTTTACCGGGGCCCCAGTGACTTTGCGAATAGAGAGCGCCGCGCCGCCACGCGCGTCTCCGTCCATTTTCGTCAGCACAACACCAGTGATGCCTAGCCTCTTGTGAAATTCACCTGCGGAACGTACTGCGTCCTGCCCGATCATGGCGTCAGCGACGAAGAGTAGTTCGGATGGGTTCAGCTCGCGCTTCAGCTCGGACAGCTCTTTCATTAACTCGTCGTCGATGTGCAGGCGGCCGGCAGTGTCAACCAGGACTACGTCACAGGCGGAGAGCTTTGCTTCGCGCAGCGCGCCGCGAACAATTTCCAGTGGCTTATCGGTTCCGGTTCCGGGCCACAGCGGAGTCCCGGTCGCTTTAGCAACCTGAGCGAGCTGTTCGCGGGCCGCGGGGCGATAGACGTCGGTCGAGACGACCAGCGGGCGATGGCCATGTTCGCCGAGCCACTTGCCCATTTTCCCGGTGGATGTGGTTTTGCCGGAGCCTTGCAGGCCTACGACCAACCAGACGGAGGGAGGCTTCGAACTGTATTGCGGTTTTGCTTCACGACCGAGCAATTCTCCCAGTTCGTCGCGAACGATTTTCACTACTTGCTGATCGGGCGAAAGTTGCAGCAGGACTTCAGAGCCCAGCGCCTTTTCGCGAACGTGCTTGATGAATTCGTCCGCCACGCCGACGTTTACGTCGCCTTCGAGCAGGGCTTCGCGAATTTCCACCAGGCCTGCGTCGAGATGCTCTTCGGTCAGCTTGCCCTGGCCGCGCAGATTCTTGAAGGCGCGCTGGAGCTTGTCTGTGAGAGTTTCAAACATGGCGCCTCTCACGCATGAGAATGTTTAGATGAGGAGATGATTCCGTTGGCCGATTCTGTCGCGTCGAGGTTTCGCGGGACGCGCGATTTGTGACTCTATTGGAGGCGAAATTATGCGTCAATTCGATAGTTGCCGATGGTGAGTCGTGGCCCCGGGTAGACTGGTACGCATCCCTTTGTTTTCTGTAAGTTACGTAGCTTTCTACTTTTGAGCCAGAACCGGGTAGAAATGACGGAATCTTGGCTAGGAGTGACTTGATTAACGGGCAGTCCGGACGAGAACAGATCCCAACTTTACGGATTAGAATTTCTGAACTGCCCAGCCGTTTACTTAAGCTGAGCTTCTCCACCTTGACCTGTGAAGTAGTTCCTTCCTGACGATCGGGAAATAAATTCGAATGTGGCGTTAGCGGATAGTACTTAGGAGACGGGGAGAATGGGGTTGCGACGCACCCGTCAATTTTGACTCCGCTATGCGCTCGAATTTTCTCAATTTTAATCACAAAAAACACTAGCATACTGCCGTACAAGAATCTAGGGTTTGGATGTTGTGGACGCAGGCGGAATTCGGCGGTTTCGTGAGGGATAGAGAGGCGGGTGAAGGCGTGCGACTAATTCGTTGCAGCAGGGTTAATTCGACGTAGACAGGCAGGCTTAAGGTGTTTTTGTTTCGAAAATACGGCAATTGTTCCGGAGCACGGTGGCGCAGATGAGTAACAATAGCGACCCCAGAGATTCTTACCGAGGTTCTGCACGGGCCATTTCGGATCGGGAGGGTTTGGAATGTCGACTACTCGGGGCCATTTTGAGGGTCTATTCGACAAGCTTCCGGTGAGGCCGGACCGGCGCGCGCGTCCGCGGAAATACTCGCATAGACTAGCGTATGTCCAGCTGGGCGATGAAAATGGCGGCATCGCTCTGAACTTGAGTGAAGGCGGGCTGGCTATCACGACTGCCGAAATGCTGACGTCTGATTATTTCCCGAGCATAAGATTTCAGCTACCGAGGTCTGATGTATGGATGGAGGCGAGAGGAGAAGTCGCGTGGGCGAGTTCCTCGAAGAAAGAAGCCGGGATTCAATTTGTCGATTTGGCGGATAGCGATCGAGAAAAGATACGCGAATGGATTGCGAATAATGATTCGGCGCAAGGCCAAATGCGAGGAACAAGCGAGGACACTCGCGAAAGGGACATGGAGTCCTTGGGGATGCGAGGTGCAAGCAAGCGCCCGATGAAGGATCGGAAGTTGGAAGTTCTTAGCGAAGCTGACGAAGCGAAATTCGCGGGCATGTTTCCGTCAGAAAAATCTTTGACCAACGTACATGAGGACGAGGCGTTGACTCAGGATGCTGAGCTGCGGATCTCAGAGCAGAATCCAAGGAATGTTTTGCGGTTTTCGGAACAAAGCCTAAGACGTGGCGAACTCGTGGGCACCTCGAGAGGCATTGAGCGCATAGCCGACGAACCGACACAAGCGGAGGTGACTCCGGCACTGTTGAATGACAGCCATTCAGTCGAAGAAGAAACGCCTCCACCACCGAATTTCCCTGAAGAGAATTCGCTCCTTGTTTCTCGCCTTGATGCTTCTTGCGAAGATGAACAGCCACGAATGGGTGAGAGCGAACTGGCGCAGCCAAAGAGCTCGAAAGCGGGGCTGACGCACAACAATTCCGCCGAGACCGAATCGCTTGAGCCAGCTGCGTTCCCGAGAGAAACCCCGGTTGTTGCCGCGGGGGCTGTTGAAACTTCCGAGATTGGAAAGGCAGCTGTGGGCGGAAGGGTGCAGGAAGCGCCTAATCACGTGCTTTCGCGGGAAACGGATTTGATTCAACAACTTGAGTTACACAGAAGAAATCGAGCGGCCAATCTCCTGTTGGACCAAGAGCGCGAGGTTGCAGTTGAACGTCGAAGCGGATGGCTTTTGGCGGCAGTGGTACTTTTGATTGCGATAATTTGTTTTGCCGTTGGAGTGGGAGTAGGGAATGGATTTTTCGACAAGTTCCTTGGCCGCGGCCGAGAGGCGGAACAACAAAGTGACGCCAAGCCGACGAACTTGCCCGCTGCCACTGCTGGAGAAAACGACTTCGCCGGCGGGAGCGCGGTTGCGGGCAACGCGCAGAGATCGGCAGAGGGTTCGCCGGGCGGTTCCACAGTTGCTCCAACAAAAAATGTGGCGGACAGCGCGGCTAGTGATTCCCCCGCCGATACCAAGGCCGATGCGCCAGTACAGGCTACTCCGACGGGAGCGGCGAGCACAAAGAGTCGAGATGGCGCGAATTTGGCAGCGAAGGATACAAATAGCTCGAATGATGCCTCCGGCAGTTTCCCGGGCAATTCGCTTTCCAGCGATGCTTCGGCGAGTGGCGGGGCAGACGAGCCACGCGCGCAGCCGGGAACGGCGGCAAATTCCGCTGCAGAGGCTGAACCTGCCCGGCCGTTCAGCGAGATCCAAGCCCCGATACTCGTGACTGCGCCAGATGAAAGGAGCGGTCCCTTTAGGCTGGCGTTGACGGAACAGGCAGTGAGCGCGTCACTGACGCTGGCAATCAGCGCGCAACGTTTCGTGTGGGTCCCGGCGCAAGCGGGTCCTGCGTCGAATCATCGTCCGGAAAGACTGCAAGTGGGAGTGTTGATATTTCACGTTGATCCTCTAACGCCGTCCGGAAATCAAAAAGAACTGGCTGGGACTGTGAAAGTGCGAGCGACAGTCGGGAAGAGCGGAGATGTTCTCGAGGTGCAGCCGATCAGCGGTCCTGCGCTTCTGATTCCGGCCGTCGTTCGAGCGGTTCGCGAGTGGCGCTATACGGTGACGCTTTTGGATGGACAGCCGCTCGCAACGGAGGAAGAAGTGGTAGTCGAGTTTCGTCCCAAGAGTTAAAAACTTCTTAGGAACTTGGAATTGGTCGTGCCGGCATTTACCGAGCAGTTCGAGACTTTCTTCAGGCTGCTCTGAAAGACCTATTCCTGCCTAAGGTTCATGGTGGTGAGTTTTACAGGCTTTATCCTATAGGCCCTGCGACGGAATACCTCTATAAGTACGCTTCTAAGCTTGCGCTCTGCGGTTATCGTGGGCCTTTCCATTAATTAGTGGCTATTTAAGGAAAATCTAACGAGGTGATGCTCATGCACATGCTGCGCTCAATACGCTCCGTTCGTTGGCTATTGCTCTCGATGCTTTTTCTAGTCATACCGAATATGTCGTTTGGGCAGGTTGTTGGAGTGTCGATTGCCATAGCGCCGCCCGCGCTGCCGGTGTACGTCCAGCCGATTTGTCCGGCTGATAATTATATTTGGACGCCCGGCTACTGGGCTTATAGCGAAGACGATAGTGATTATTATTTTGTGCCTGGCACGTGGGTAGAGGCGCCGACTCCGGGATTTCTGTGGACTCCGGGGTATTGGGGGTGGAACAACGGAGTGTATGCGTGGAACGAGGGCTATTGGGGGCCGCATGTAGGTTTCTACGGCGGCGTTAATTATGGTTTCGGATACGGCGGAGTGGGGTTCGAGGGCGGGTACTGGCAGGGTGGAAATTTTTTCTACAACCGCTCGGTGAGCAACATAAATGTGACCGTAATTCACAACGTTTACAACAAGACCGTAATCAATAACTACAATTCGACGGGACGCGCGAGCTTCAACGGTCCGGGTGGAGTAACCCGGAGGCCCACGGCACAGGAAGAAACATTTTCGCACGAAGAGCATAGGCAGGCAGTAGCTACACAGATACAGCACCGGGAGGCGGCCTCTAAGGATCGAAGCCAATTCGCTTCCGTGAACCACGGTAAACCTGCGGTAGCCGCGACAGCCAAGCCGGGCGAGTTCAGGGGCGCAGGCGTAGTAGCTGCCAAGGCCGCGGCACCTTACAAGGGCGCAACCGGTAAAGCGGCGGCAAAGACGGGAGGCGCGGCAGCAGAACACAAAGGCACGACGCCAGCTGAGAAGTCGTCCGCATCGCGCGAGAAACCGGCACACGCAGAGAGTACGCCGAAGAAGACTACTCCGGGCTCGACAGCGTCGTCACATAGGGAGAGCACTCCCAAGGCGAAGACGGAGGCGGAGCCTAAGGCTGCATCAAAAGCGAAGCCTGAGCGTGAAGCTGCAGCAAAGACTAAGGCGGAGCCAAAGACAGAAGCGAAACCCAAGACAGAACCCAAAGCGGAGAGCACTCCAAAAGCGCAGCCTGAACATGAAGCTGCACCAAAGGCTAAATCAGAGCCAAAGACAGAAACAAAACCCAAGACAGAACCCAAGGCCGAGAGCACTCCAAAAGCGCAGCCGAAGCGTGAGGTTGCGCCGAAACCTCAACCCGAGCACGAATCCGCGCCGAAGGCACAGCCGCAACACGAGGCTGCACCAAAACCTCAGCACGAAGCCTCGCCCAAAGCGGAGCCGCAACATGAAACGGCGCCGAAACCACAACACGAAGCTGCCCCAAAGGCTCAGCCCCAACATGAAGCTGCGCCGAAGGCGGCGTCGAAGCCTGCTCCCAAGCCTGCGCCCAAGGAAGAGTCCAAGCCTGAGGAGAAGCCGCCCAAGCGATAGTTAAAGTCGAAGGCAGGTTGCTACCGGCAGGTCCGGTTTTTGTGGCCGGACCTGCAGGCGTCTCCCGATTCACAAAGCCCCTCGAATTAAATTCCCGGTCAGATAAAATCGATCCGGCAATCCGAATCAAAAGCCATCAATCAAAAGAGCCGTAGGCTCGGGCGCGAATTCTTGACCGCGCAGCGCGGGTCTAATACACTAATCGTTTCGCCAGGGTGAGGGATTTGCTTCCGATGCGCCGCGACCGCGCGGGATTTTGCGTGCGGGAAAAGCGGGAACTCCGCCAAGACTGCGGCGCCCAACCGGCTCACAAATAGAAAAATTGCTCAGGCAGAGGAGAACGATCGTTGCCGAAACGCACGTTTCAACCGCATGTGCGCCGCCGTCATAAGAAGCACGGCTTCCGCAAGCGCATGAAGAGTCAAGGTGGAAGGAAAGTCC
>Ga0209330_1000702_pt1 | contig 12405 bp, 10 predicted proteins | sample JacPinW_OM2H0_O3_FD_187969 | JGI IMG/M metagenome (GOLD analysis project Ga0209330, IMG submission 187969) | Forest soil microbial communities from Algoma, Ontario, Canada - Jack Pine, Ontario site 1_JW_OM2H0_O3 (SPAdes) (version 2) | ecosystem: Environmental > Terrestrial > Soil > Boreal...
CTTGGTACGTTTTGGTAGCTACCGGCTGGACAACTTCCCGGCAGATTTGCTATTCGTAATTTAACTGGACCTGAAGCCTAAGCACATAAAGGGCTGCGGTGATGGGGTTAGTTCCCGTCTAAAAACCAGACGCGTGGGGTCGGTGCGACCCTTCAGGCGCTAACCTAAAGGGTTGTAATCCTAAGCGTAGCCTGAAAATCTTCGCCCTTTAGGGCGAAGAGGTTCAACGCAGTCCGTATTTGCGGCGGAAGATTGAGCGCACCATTGCCCTCCGCCGCCGCTTCAAGCGCGAACCCGGAGACTTTCGCATGGGTTCGCGCCGCGACCTATTCAGCTAAGCGGTACCCCATCCCCATTCGGCCCGGCACGCAGTTTCCCCATGCTAAAATGAAGGTTCCCATGACCATGATTCAACGTAGGAAAACCGTGACTGCCGTCGTCGGCGGCGTGCGCGTCGGTTCCGACGCACCGATTGTGGTGCAGTCCATGACCAATACCGACACCGCCGATATCCCTTCCACGGTTCAACAGTGCGCTGCGCTGGCTCGAGCCGGATCTGAACTGGTGCGCGTCACCGTCAACAATGAGGAAGCCGCCGCCGCGGTTCCCCGGATTGTCGAAGAACTCGACAAACAAGGCGTCCGCGTGCCCATCATCGGCGACTTCCACTACAACGGGCACGTCCTGCTTACGAAATATCCCGAATGCGCCCGCGATCTGGCCAAATACCGCATCAATCCCGGCAACGCCAGCATTGGACGCACGGGCGACTCCAATTTCCGCACCATGATCGAAGTCGCGGTGAAGTACCAGAAGCCGGTCCGCATCGGCGTGAACTGGGGCTCGCTCGACCAGGTTCTGCTCACCCGCATGATGGACGAAAATTCCCTCCTCGCCGAGCCCCTGGACGCCCGCGAAGTCACTATGGAAGCGATGGTCGTGAGCGCGCTGAGCTCTGCCGATCTCGCGCAGAAATTCGGCCTTCGCCCCGACCAAATTATTCTGAGCGCGAAGGTCAGCGGCGTTCAGGATCTGATCGATGTCTACCGCGCACTCGCCGCCCGCTGCAACTACCCGCTGCACCTCGGCCTCACCGAAGCCGGTATGGGGGCAAAAGGCGTAGTCGCGTCGAGCGCCGCCATGGGCGTAGTTCTGCAGGAAGGCATCGGCGACACCATCCGCGTTTCCCTTACGCCGGCTCCTGGGGGCGACCGCACCGAAGAAGTCCGGGTGGCGCAACAGATTCTACAGTCCATGGGCATTCGCAGTTTCACGCCTCAAGTCACCGCATGCCCTGGCTGCGGACGCACCACCAGCACCTTTTTCCAAGAAATGGCTGAGCAGATTCAGACCTACCTGCGCGAGCAGATGCCCACCTGGAAAGGCCGCTACATTGGCGTGGAAGAAATGAAGCTGGCTGTCATGGGCTGCGTGGTCAACGGCCCCGGCGAATCGAAGCACGCCAACATCGGCATCTCTCTGCCAGGCACATTCGAGGAACCCAAGGCTCCGGTCTACGTGGATGGACGCCTGTTCACCACTCTCAAAGGTGACCGCATAGTCGCGGAGTTCATCGGAATTCTCGACGAATACGTTGACTCGCACTACGCGGCCCGAGAGGCCCAAAGGGAAGAAGTAACCGCTACAAACTAGCCAAGGGCTTCGCCCTTGATATCCCGTTGAATCCCAACCGACGCATCAACTTGAGGTTACAAGCAGAACAAAATTCTGGTTGTAACGTGCATAAGCGCTTAAGCGCCTATGGTCCCATCAATAGGAAAATTGGATTTAGCAATGCCGAAGCGCTGTTGGCTTCTGGTCCAGCAAGGATGTCGGTGACCACCGTATCGGGCGGCAAGCTAGTGCCCGAATTATTTGTATTGCCATCCGTAGTGTTCACGATGGCAATCGCTCCAGCGTCACACATGCTCACGTACACCCGGCTGCTGTCTGCTGCAGCCGCGGTGAATACTCGAAACCGAGTCGTGGTCGGGGAGTACAGAACAGGATATACAGGCGTTGTCGCGCAAGAAGGGGCCGGCGGTACGGCATACTGACCCGGGGCAAACGGGGCCGAGCCCAGCAGTACCAGCGTTGGCGCATTGGGATACTTCACCGTGAAAGTGTTCGCGTCAAAGACCGTCAGGCCAGGGACAACGCAGGCACCCGGCACGGTCGCGTCCGGACAAGCTGCGGGCGGAAGATAGCTCTGATAACTGGCCACGTAAAACCGGCTGCCGTCCAGTAGCGCCGTCACGGAGACGGGCGAACAGCCCGCCAATTTGCACGGAACCGAGCCTGGGATAAACGGAATAGCCGCCAATTGATTCGGTATATCGCTAACCACGCCATTCAAAAGTCCGCCGGTATCGGAAAACACATAAACCATCTGGGTTACCGGGTTGGTCACGTAAAGCCGGTTCAGGTTGGGGTCGTAGAAGATAAAGTTTGCTCCCGCGCCTACGCAGAGCGCGGGAGTCACAGAACAATCAGGGGTGGTCGCGATATCAGTGGCCGTATCGATCGTGACCAGCTTTCCATCCCCCTGCGTAAGCACATACACTTTCTGGCTATCGCCTCGCGCCACCACCCAAACCGGGGTTACCCCGGTAAATCCCGTAACCGTATTGGAAGAAAGATCGACTGAATTCAGGCTGCTGACCGTGTTGTTGCCCTGGTTCGCCACGTAGAGCTTAAGGCCATTTGGCGTCTCGGCCATACTTACTGGATTGGGTGCCGGGCTAACTGAAGCTGGGGGAGCTGGTTCTACGGTCGCAGTATTGGTCACGACGTTAGAGGCGGTATTGATTTTCGCAACCGAGTTGGATTCGAAGTTCGCGACGTACATCGCCGCGCTCTCGGTACTGGCCAAATAGACAGGCTGCCCGGTGATTGACGCCGAGCCTGCGGAAGGGCAGGCGGTCATCGGCGGGATGGGGCCGCATGCCGGCAGCGCAGCCACTGCGTCGACATACTGGATGTTGGTTGTGCTTATCGAGGTGATGGTAAAAGTGCCATTGTATCCAGAGTATCCGGGAATCGTCTGACCCGCGATGACGACCGGAGTTCCTACGAGGACAAGGTCAGTGCGTGACGGGCTGGCCAGGAGTGGGCTCGCGAGAGTGGCGGTAACTAGGTTGCCTGTCTCGCTTAACGCAGTAATGTGAGAAGTCTGCACCGGTAAACTAGGCAAGCTGATCGTACTCACAGTACCCAACCCACTCGCCAGCCTTGATTGGAATACAGGAGTAAAGGACGAAACCACGTCTATTCCGCCCGCAGTCACGCTTCCCGCACTCGCCACAAAAACACTGGAACTGTTAGGGGAAAGAGCAGCATGAGTGGGATTGTCGCCAAGGTTCGGCTTGGAGGCGTCGTAGGTGGGAGTTTCACCGACAATCGAATCCCCGGAAACGTCAATTTGCATGGCGCCGCCGGGGTAGTTTGGCGCATTGGTACTGATCCCAAACACGGTATGAAAATTACTCGGCGCCGGATTGGTCTCCACCGGGCATCCAGGAACCCCTCCTGTCGAACACGGGATTACGACTGGCCGGTATACCTGGCCGCAAGCCGTCAAAATTAGAATTGGAAGCACTATGGCCAGCGATCGGCCCAAACCTCGAACAGTCATCGGCACCTCATCGTGCCCCACCGGAGAAAGTTTCTGATCATAGGTGAGAAGAATTCAACATTCTAACGGCTGGCTCAGATCTGCGCCAGTGTGAGGCCAGCGCTTGGCTGAAAGGTAATACTCGTGGGATGCAGCTGTTGGATCACAAGTTGGATGGAAGCTGGTCCGTTCGCAGAACCCTTGCTAGCAGCGCCTTCTAATTCACAGCATCCGGTAACACGCGGTGAGTTACGTCTCTCCCGACTCTCCATCCCCGTACGGCGGACGTGATGCTACCGTCCGCGCCGCGACTTTCCTCCCGCCGCCGCCTCCGCCGGAGCCTCCGACTTGGCCGTGGCTGCAGGTTTCTTCTTACCTTCCATTTGGGCGAGGCTCTGCTTCAGCGCGGCCATCAAATCCACCACCGGAGCCAGCTTCTTCGGTTTTTCCACTGCGGCCACTTCTCCACCCTCGAGCTTGGTCTCAATCAGCTTCTTGAGATTTTCCTGGAAGTTGTCTTTATACTTCTCCGGATCCCATTCATCCGCCAGCGCCTCGATCAACTGGTGCGCCACTTTAATCTCAGCCTCTTTCAGCTCCACATCGGGCGCACCGAATCCTTCCACCTTGCGGACTTCTTCCTCGTAATACATCGTGTGGAGCATCAATCCGCCTTCGTGCGGCCGCAGGAAAACCGTGTACTCACGGTTGTGCATCGTGATCTTGGCAATGGCCACGTATTCGCTTTCTTCCAGGGCTTTCGTCAGCAGTGCATAGGGACGCCGTCCCGCCTCCTCCGGCATCATGTAATAGGACGATTCGAAATAGACCGGATCCACTTCGCTCGCCTTGACGAATTCCAGAATCTCCATGGTCTTCGCGGTCTGAGGCTCGATCTTCTTGATCTCATCCGGCTCGATAATGATGTATTCGTCCTTGCGAAACTCGTAGCCCTTCACAATCTCGCTGCGGTCGACAACCACATTCTCCAGCGGGCAAATATATTGCTGCTTCACCCGCTGCTTGTCGGGCCGATGCAGCATATTGAAGGAAATCCCGCTACTCCGCGCGCCCGAAAACAAGCGCACCGGCATAGAGATAAGGCCGAAGGTTAAGTGTCCAGACCAGACTGACGAGGCCATAGTTCCTCTCGTTCACCAGGGGACGCGACATCACCCCGAAAATTAGGACGACATCATCCTAAACTGCTCAGATTTGGAAGTTTAGCTTATAAACGGATATTGGATGCACAAATCTTGGAGCATGGAGAATCGAAATGCGAAGCCGGAGGGGATGGGGTTGGTCGCCCCGAAGCCCTAGATGTTGTAGTTAACTGAGGGGCTTCCGGCATCCGAACCAAATCGCCTCTTCTCGCCGACATCCTCGCGAGGATGTCGGCTGCATGAGATCGTTGCCCGGCTCTCAGCGGAGGCATTCCTGTGAAGCCTTTAGCCGTTCGGATCAGGCAGCGTTAATTTGAACCCTCAGGTAACTTCCGATCATCTGTCGATTGAGTTGCACATCACGGAGACCAAATGCCCGACCTGCGGTATCCCCTCGGCAAATTTAGCTACGAAGGCCCGCCGACCGAAGAACAAAAACAGAAATACATGAACGATATCGAACAAGCCCCAGCCAACCTCCGCGCCGCCTTAAAAGGCCTTTCAGATCAGCAACTTGACACGCCCTACCGTCCCCAAGGCTGGACCCTGCGCCAGGTCGCGCACCATCTTCCCGACAGCCATCTGAACGCCTACGTTCGCTTCAAGCTCGCCCTTACCGAGGATGCCCCCACAATCAAGCCCTACGCCGAAGACCGCTGGGCGCAACTCGCCGACACGCAGACCACTCCCGTTGACGTTTCCCTAACATTGCTCGATTCCTTGCACACGCGGTGGGTTCGCCTTCTGCGCTCGCTGAAGGTGGAAGACTGGCGACGCACCTTCCGCCATCCCCAACTTGGCGAAGTAAGTCTTGAAAAAAATCTCGCGCTCTACGCCTGGCACGGACGCCATCATGTGGCCCACATCACCAGGCTGCGCGAGCGAAACGGCTGGTAGCGGGCTACATCATGCCAAACTTCCACACCAGATAACTGCAGGACTCTCGCAGCACGGCATATATTCGCTGCAGCGCACTGCGCGGACGCGAGTCAGGACGAGGAGCAACATACACGGGTGATATACCCTCGTGTTCGAGCAACTGCTTGATGCGAAAAACATGATAAGCGTCACTGACCGCCACGCAACTGTGCAGTCCGTTGGCGCGCATGATCACCGCTACCCGGACCGCCGATTGAGCCGTATCGGAACCTTGCGTCTCGGCAATCAAGTTGCGCTCCGGAATTCCACGGTGCATTAAGTAATCACGTCCTACACCGCCTTCGCTGAAGCTGGGATCGGAAGCCGCGCCACCGGTAGTGATGACCACCGGCGCAATGCCCCTGTGGAAAAGATCGAAGGAATGATCCAGACGCGCGCGCCAGACCGGCGAAGGATGACCCGCGTACTCGGCCGCGCCAAAAACCACGATCGCGTCCGCGGGGTGCAGCTCCTGCAGCGAGCCTGCATGCACGACGCGAGCCGCGGTGAGCGCAAGAAACGTCGCCAGCGCAAGCAAGCCCAACGCTTCCAGCCGCAGCAGCCAGCGGCCGGGCTCACGCCGGGTGACAAGATCTTGTTTCATCCGTTGGCAAAAAAGGTCGAAATCTCGTCCGCGGGAATTGCACCCTCGCGCATCACTCGCCAGCGCGCCCCTTCATCAGTCAAATCAATGATGGTAGAAGGAATATCGCGAGGCGAAGTTCCCCCATCCACTATGATGTTAATCCGCCCGTGGAGCTGTGCGTGCACCTGCTCGGCGCTGGTGCACTCCGCCGCACCGCTCAGATTCGCCGATGTGGCCGTGATCGGAATCGCGGCCGCCGTTACCACCGCCAGCGGAATCTTCGCATTGGGTACGCGCAGTGCAACGTTGCCCGTGTTGGCCGTGACCTTCAGGGGCAACCGAGATCCCGCTTTCACGATAATGGTCAGAGGTCCCGGCCAGTATTTCCGCGCCAGCGCATAGAATTCCTCCGGGAGGGCCTTTGCCAGTTCCTCCGCGTGATCCACGCTTTCGATCAGCAACGACAACGGTTTGTGACGCGAACGCGTCTTGATGTCATACACCCGGTCAACCGCGCGCAGGTTAAATGGATCGGCCGCCAGCCCATAAAACGTATCCGTCGGCATACCCAACACTTCGCCTGCCCGAATCTGATCGGCGGCGTACTTTACCAGTGAACTCTCAGGGGACTCACTATTGATTTTTACGATTTCGGCGCGCACGGCGCTCCCTTCCTGCCTGCTTCTCGTCTGAAGAATTTTGCCCGTGAAACTTACCATAATACGGCAAAGGGCCGCAAAGTGGGTGAACGGCGTATCATGCACTCAAATCATTCATGAATAAACCTTCAGAACCAGCTCTCAGGGTGCAGAACCGGCTACGCCGCATTGAAGGACGTCACAACCCTCTGGTCAAGCAACTGCGCCAGGCGTTTTCGCGCTCTGAACTCACCGACGCCGGAGACTGTGCCATCGAGGGTTTGCGGATTCTGGAAGAGGCCATCCGCAGCGGTCTGCGTTTCAGTTCGGTGTTCTTTCGCGAGTCCGCGCAGGACCGGGCCAACCGTCTCCTGCCTCAGATCGGCTCTCAGGTCGAAATCCTTCTACTTCCCGACAAATTGTTCGACAGCCTCGTCCCCAGTGAATCCCCGCAAGGCGTAGCCGCGCTCGTCCGCCTGAAAGAATTCTCTCTCGACGATGTCGCGGAACGCCTTCAGGTAGGCCCGCTTGTCGTTCTCGCGGGCCTGCAGGATCCGGGCAACCTTGGCACCATCCTCCGCTCATCCGAAGCTTTTGGCAGCGCCGGTGTGGTCCTCGGCGAAGGTACCGTCAGCGCATTCAATTCCAAAGTAGTGCGTGCCTCCGCAGGATCCGTCTTTCGTCTGCCTATCGTTCACGGTCAGGGCAAGTCAGGAGCCCTAAAGCTGGAGCAAGTTTCCGAGAAGCTTCGATCTCAAGGAGTGCGCCTGATCGCAACCTCCTCGCACAAGGGCACGCCGCTCGATCGAGCAGATTGGGCGAGCCCCGCGGCAATCTTCTTCGGCAACGAAGGCTCCGGCCTGCCCCGCGACCTGATGGCGAAAATGGACGAAGTCATCGTCATCCCGCACACTCCGCAGGTCGAATCCCTGAACGCAGGCGTGGCTGCCAGCATCGTATTGTACGAAGCCGCAAGGCAAAGAAAGTAAGCTCTTGGCCATTGGCTCTTGGCCTTTAGCGAAAGCCAGGAACTGGAGCTAAGAGCTGGTTATGGGCCTTTTCGACCCCATCCCGAACCCGACGACCACCACCGACCGCAGCCGTCCGCTGGCCGACCGCATGCGCCCGCGCACCCTCGACGAATACGCTGGCCAGGAACAGTTAATCGGTCCCGGCAAACCGCTCCGCGCGCAAATCGAGCGCGATGACACCGGCTCTCTCATCTTCTGGGGACCGCCCGGAACCGGCAAGACGACTCTCGCCAAGATCATCGCCAACATGACCAAAGCGGAGTTCGTCGAATTCTCCGCCGTCCTGGTTGGGATCAAAGAAATTAAGCAGGTCATGGCCGACGCCGAACGCGCCCGCCAATACGGCACTCGCACCATCGTTTTCATTGATGAGATTCACCGCTTCAACAAAGCCCAACAGGATGCGTTCCTCCCTCACGTGGAAAAAGGCAACATTCGCCTGATCGGCGCCACAACCGAGAATCCCTCTTTCGAGATCAATGCCGCCCTGCTTTCGCGCTGCCGGGTTTACATCTTGCAGCCGCTTTCTGAAGATCAGGTCGTTCGTCTCCTCAGGCGTGCACTCACCGACCAAGAACGCGGCCTGGGGATGATGCAGTTACGCGTGTCCGACGAGATCCTCAAGAAGATCGCCAGCTACACCAGCGGCGATGCCCGGAGCGCCTACAACGTGTTGGAAGTTGCGGCCGGGCTGGCGCAGCCGTCCGGAACTCAGCCTGCAGAAATCACAGACGACATCGTCCGCGACGCGCTCCAGAAACGCGTACTGCTCTACGACAAAGCCGGCGAAGAACACTACAATCTAATCTCGGCGCTGCACAAATCCGTGCGCAACAGCGATCCCGACGCCGCCCTCTACTGGCTCGGACGCATGATCGAAGCCGGCGAGGATCCGCTCTACATCGCGCGCCGCGTCGTCCGCATGTCGGTCGAAGATATCGGCCTCGCCGATCCTAATGCGCTCTCACTCTGCATGGCCGCGCGCGACGCCGTCGATTTCATCGGCATGCCGGAAGGCAATCTCGCGCTCGCGCAAGCCGTCGTCTACCTTTCGGTCGCGCCCAAATCCAATGCGCTCTACACGGCGTACGGCGACGTGCAGCACGATATCGAACGAACCACCGCCGAACCCGTCCCGCTGCATTTGCGCAATGCTCCCACCCAGCTGATGAAGGGTTTGGACTACGGTAAAGGCTATCAATACGCCCACGAAGTCGAAAGCAAGGTCGCCAACATGCAATGCCTCCCCGACAATCTGCGCGACCGCGTCTATTACCGCCCCACCAATGAAGGGATCGAAAAACGCATTCGCGACCGGATGGACGAGATCAAGCGCCTCCGTCTGCAGGGAACCGCAGGCCATGGCGGTCGCCAAAACACCGAGTCTTAGCGCCTCCTCTCAGCATCGAAAGAATACCGTCATCTGTTCGGGGGTATTGACCATGGCCACGCTTCCCTCAAATTTTTTCGACGACGTTTCCCCGCCTCGGCCTCAACTCGACACCCAGGTAGAAAGCCTGCAAAAACTGCAAAAGGCTGCGCAAAAGATCAGCTCAATTCTCGACCTCGATCAGCTCATCGATAACATCGTGAACGAGGTATCCGATTCCTTCGGCCTTCTCGAAAGCAGCGTCTATCTTCACGACGAAGCTCGCGGAGAGATGGTAATGGGTGGCGTCCACGGCTGTTCCTTGCACCGCAAGGGTTTCCGGCTGAAGATTGGCAAGGAAGGAATGGTCGGCTACGTCGCATCCACCGGCCAGATGCGCTATGCCCCGGATGTGCACAAAGACGAATATTATGTCGCCTGTGAGCCTTCAACTCATTCGGAAGTGGCGATTCCCCTTCACGTCGGGCAGCGCCTCGTAGGAGTGTTCACCGCATCTCACCCGGAGCTCGACGCTTTTCCCCGCCAACAGCTCAGGCTCCTTCAGGCCCTGTGCGATCACATGGCGGTCGCGATCCATAACGCACGCCGCTTCCAGTTGGAACGTAGCGAGCGCGAAGCCATGAGTCTCGAAGCTCAGGAAGCTCGCGCCATTCAGCAAGCTCTTCTACCCAAGGCCTCGCCTTACGTGCCGGGCTTTGCCATTTCCGGTCTCAGCATTCCTGCCCGCGCCGTCGGTGGAGATTGGTACGACTTCATCCCATTTCCCGATGGCCGTTGGGGATTGGTACTAGCCGATGTCTCCGGAAAGGGCACTGCTGCCGCGCTGCTCATGTCCGCCACTCGTGGAATGCTGCGTTCTCTGGCGGAAGCATGTTGCACTCCCGCCGAGGTTCTAACCAAACTCAACAGCTTGCTGGTGGAAGACTTTCCCGCGGGGAAATTTGTCACCCTTGTGTATGCCGTTCTTGATCCCGCTTCCCGCAACCTGACGTTTGCAAGCGCAGGACATTTGCGTCCTCTTTTGGTCGACGAAACAGGACCTCGCTTCCTCGACACCGAACGCGGACTGCCGCTCGGCTTGAGTTGCGGAGACTATTCAGAAAGCACTGTCGCTCTATCCCCGGGTTCGCGTCTCGTCTTCTACAGTGACGGCATCAGTGAAGCGTCCAACTTAGAAGAAGAAGAATACGGACTGGACCGCCTGGTTCAGCACGTCGCCTGTTCTCAGGCTTCCGCGATCACCATCCTCGATGACGTCAGGGCCTTCGCCAACGGCGTGATCCTCAGCGACGACGCGAGCGTGATATTCGTCAAGGTAAGTTCTTAGAAAAATCAGAGGGGCATGCGGCCCATCAGAATTGCTGCATTTTGCTAAAGGATCATGCTGCTCAAGAAGTAAAGAATTAAAATTAAAGAGTCTGGCGATCGATCAGCACAAACCTAAGCTCGGCTTAGATGCCTCGCCTCGGCCTGTCGCCGTAGTGAGCGCGGGGCAGGGTGAAGAAAATGATAAGGGTGGGTGGGTAGCAGCGCTGCGTCATTGTTCAAAGGGGGATCCCTCGTGGGAAACGTCTATCTTAGTCCTTAGTCCCTGCCGCCTCAGCGGAAGCGCGCCCGATGCTCCTTCAGAATGCAGCGGTCCATCACCACGAAGATCCCCGCCTGGCGCGCCTGCTCCGCGGCCTTCTCATGAATCACATCCTCCTGCATCCAGATCGCCGGAACCTTCAATTGGATAGCCTGATCCACAACCTCTTCTACGAACTCGGGCCGTCGAAAAATGTTCACGATGTCAATCTTCTCCGGCACTTCCAGCAGCGAAGCATACGCCTTCTCGCCCAAAGCAGATGCAATCCGCGGATTCACCGGTATGATGCGATACCCGTGGCTCTGCATGTAGGCGGAAACCCCGTGGCTCGGGCGCATCGGATTAGCAGAAAGTCCGACCACCGCGATGGTTTTTGGGCGCTTCAATAACTCAGTTACGGCATCAGTTTGGGCAAGCGCTGCTCTCATTTTGTTTGTCATCCTATTTGTCGTTGCGAGCAGGCGCTTTGTGCCCAGCGAAAGCCTTGCCCTGAGCGTAGTCGAGGGAATCTTGTGCGGGCGGCTCGCATCTCTATTTCTTGTTCGCCGCGTCCAGCTTCTGCTTGTACATCTTCAACGCCAGCTTGCGCACGGTTTCAGAAATTTCTTTGTTATTGGAGATGTTCTTCAAATCCTGCATCATCAAATGTTTCATCAGACCTAATCCAAGATCCAGCGGAGTGCGTGGATTAGACACCAGATTCCGCACCACAATGTAGTTCTTCATGAACCGTCGCTTCAGAGGAATTTGCCGCAGCACAGCTTCTAATACGTTTTTCTGCAGGGCAAACCTTTCCACTTCTCCGTCCGAAAGTTTCGGCGCTTCCAACACCGCCAGCGCAACCACCTTCGTGCCGTCACGAATCAGGAGCGAGCGTTCTTCTTTGTTGCCCTTCAGCGCCAGTTGGATGCGGCCCTTCACGTCCAGCCGGTTGATTTTCTGCATCGAGTTGTCGCGCTTGGCTGGGGGGGAAGGTTGCGGAACCGCGCGGGCAGCGGTTGCGGCAGCCTCAGGAACCGCAGCTTTCGTGGCTGCAGCCGTGCTCAAAGGAGCAGAAACTTTCTCGGCTTGACTTGCGATGTCCTGCATTGCCGAAATCGGAAAATAATCAGCTCCCAGCAAATCCATAATCCCGCCGATCGGCTGAAAAGGCTTGCCCTCTTCCGCGACAACCTCGGCGGCGTGCTCGGTAAGATAAGCGGAAACGGTTTCTTCGGGAACTTCTTCCTCTTCGTCGACGGCTGTCGCCGCCGGTTCGAGGGCAGGCTCAGCCCAGGCTTCGACTTTCTCCCCTGCCAGGTCTCGACTGATCTCAGGCGTGCCTGCGCTTCCACTTCCCTGCAACAATTCAGCAACCCTCGCCGCCTCATCGCCCTTCAAGTAAGGGTTCGATCTCAGGGACTCCAGAATCCCCTTTGCCTCCCGCACGCGGGCGCTCCGCAACATCGCGGCGATATATTCCAGAGATGCGGAGAGCG
>Ga0209330_1000703_pt1 | contig 12399 bp, 13 predicted proteins | sample JacPinW_OM2H0_O3_FD_187969 | JGI IMG/M metagenome (GOLD analysis project Ga0209330, IMG submission 187969) | Forest soil microbial communities from Algoma, Ontario, Canada - Jack Pine, Ontario site 1_JW_OM2H0_O3 (SPAdes) (version 2) | ecosystem: Environmental > Terrestrial > Soil > Boreal...
TGCTCGAAGGAGTGCCGGGACGCGGAGCAATCGAAGGGCAGCTCAAGGCCATGCGTCAGAAGAGCATGCGCGCGGCTGACATCGCCACGGCGGAGAAAGAAGGTTTCTTCACCGGACGTTTTGCGGTGAACCCGTTTTCCGGTGGGAATATTCCTATTTGGGTTGCGAATTTCGTTCTCGCGGATTACGGAACAGGCGCGGTGATGTGTGTGCCGGCGCACGACCAGCGCGATTACGAGTTCGCGGAAAAATATCATTTGCCGATAAAAATTGTCGTACAGCCGATCAACGGTCCGCAGGTGCGGCTGGATCGGATGAGCGAAGCTTCCACAGAACACGGAAAAGTGGTGGACTCGGGACCTTACAGCGGACTTACATCCGATGAAGCAATTGTAAAAATGGCGGCGGACGCCAAGGCCAAGGGCTTCGGTGAATCCGAGACAACCTACCGGCTGAAGGATTGGGGGATATCGCGACAACGCTATTGGGGCACGCCGATCCCGATAGTTTATTGCGACAAAGACGGCGTGGTTCCCGTGCCGGACGATCAGCTGCCCGTGCGCCTACCGGAGAACGTGAAGCTGACTGGTGAAGGGCAGTCGCCGTTGGCAAGCGTGCCGGAATTTGTGAATACGACATGTCCGAAATGCGGAGGACCTGCCCGGCGGGAGACGGACACGATGGACACGTTCGTTGATTCGTCGTGGTATTTCTACCGCTTCACAGATCCGCATGACGGCCGCGCCGCTTTTGCGAAGGACAAAGCTGCGTACTGGTTTCAGATCGACCAATACATCGGCGGGATCGAGCACGCCATTCTGCACCTGATCTATTCGCGTTTTTTCTGCAAAGTAATGCATGACCTGGGTATGGTGAAGGAAAGCGAGCCGATCAAGAGGCTCTTCTCGCAGGGCATGGTTCATAAAGATGGCGCGGTGATGTCGAAGTCGAAGGGCAATGTGGTGGGCGCGATGGACATGGCGGACAAGTACGGGTGTGATACAGCGCGGATGTACACGCTGTTTGCGGCGCCACCTGAGCGCGACCTGGAATGGAGCGAACAGGGAATTGAGGGCTGCTCCCGATTTCTTAACAAAGTATATCGTTTGATCGCGAAGCACGCGGACCGAGTTCGTGACATTGCGACGGATGTTAGCGCGCAAACGGATTTTGCCACAGCAACCGCCAAAGAGAAATTACTGGTGCGGAAAGCGCACAAGACGCTGAAGCGCGTAACCAACGATTTCGAAGTTCGCTGGCATTTCAATTCTTCGGTGGCGCTGATCATGGAGCTGCTGAACGAACTCCAGGGGCAGGAGCCGCTCGATGTGGAAGTTTCGCCCATGATTCTCAAGCGCGTGCTTGAGATTCTGGTGCTGATGCTTTCGCCGATAACTCCGCACATCGCGGAAGAGATGTGGGAGAAACTTGGTCATCCCACGAGTCTGGCGGACGTGAAATGGCCGGCGTATCGCGAAGATTTGACGCGCGAAGAGCAAGTCGAGGTGATCATCCAAATCAATGGGCGACTGCGCGGAAAGATGCTGGTCGATGAAGGTTTTAGCGAAGACGAAACGGTCGCTCAGGCCCGGAACGATCCGCGCATCTCTGTTCTGATCGCCGGCAAAGAGATGGTGAAAATCGTCGTCGTCCTGAGGAAACTAGTTAATTTCGTTTTGAGATAGAGTAGGCGAAAACTATGACAACAGGCAGCGGAGCGGCCCCGGTCAAATCAGGCGAACGGAGTGAGAAAGCGGGAGGTATGGTGAGTACGCGACACGGTATTGTCGTCCTCGATTTCGGCGGGCAATATACGCAACTGATTGCGCGACGCATCCGCGAGCAGCAAGTATTCTCCGCGATTCTGCCCTGCACTGCGAGCATTGAAGAGATTCGTGCGCTCGAACCAGCCGGTATTGTGCTGTCGGGCGGTCCAAGTTCCGTGTATGACACTGCCGCGCCGGTTTGTGACCCGAAAGTGTTGCAACTGGATGTGCCGGTTCTAGGGATTTGCTACGGGATGCAGTGGATGGCTCATGCGCTCGGCGGAAAGGTGGAACCAGCCGAGCGCCGTGAATACGGCCGTGCCGAGTTGGCGATCGAGAGCGGCTCAAAGCTTTTCAGGGATTGTCCGAACCGCTTCAAAATCTGGAATAGTCACGGCGACCACGTTGTCGGCGTGCCTGAGGGGTTTAGCGTCATAGGGCGTACCGAAAATGCCATCGGAGCAGTGGAGAACGCGGCCAAAAAATTGTACGGTGTGGAATTTCATCCGGAAGTAAATCACACCGAGCGCGGAACGGAGATTTTGAATAACTTCGTGTTTCAGATTTGCGGCGCAAAACAGAATTGGGATCGCGCTGGATTTATCGCTTCCATGGTGGAGTCGATCAGAAAGCAGGCTGAGGGCAGCCGGGCCATATGTGCTTTGAGCGGGGGAGTGGATTCCGCGGTTGCGGCTGCGCTGGTCCATCGAGCTATCGGCGATCGGCTGACGAACGTGTTCGTGGACAACGGCCTGCTGCGGCGCAATGAATTTCGAGATACGCTCGAGCTTCTGCGCGCGCGCCTGGGATTGAACGTGATTGGCGTGGATGCTTCGGACCGCTTTCTCGCGAGACTAAAGGGAATCACGGACCCGGAAGAAAAGCGCAAACGGATTGGCGGAGAATTCATCAACGTGTTCGTGGAAGAAGCGAGAAAGCTGACCGACTCCTCTCAAGGCCCCCCGGTGAAATTCCTAGTTCAAGGCACGCTTTACCCCGATGTGATCGAATCCGTGTCAGTTAAGGGCCCTTCGGCGGTGATTAAGACTCATCACAACGTCGGCGGGCTTCCGGCGGACATGCCTTTCAAGCTGATCGAACCTCTACGCGATTTATTCAAGGATGAAGTGCGGCTGATCGGCCGCGAACTCGGCTTGCCGGAAGAAATCTTGATCAAACATCCTTTCCCGGGGCCTGGACTCGCCGTGCGACTTCTGGGTGAAGTTTCGCGCGAGAGACTCGGTACGTTGCGGAGCGCGGACGCAGTGGTGGTGGAGGAAATTCGCCGAGCGGGGCTTTACGAAAAGGTTTGGCAGGCTTTTGCCGTCCTGTTGCCGGTTCAGAGCGTCGGCGTGATGGGTGACGGCCGGACGTACGGATATACAATCGCGGTGCGTGTGGTGAATTCGCAGGATGCGATGACCGCCGACTGGGCTCGGCTGCCGCATGAAGTGCTTGAACGGATCTCTGTGCGCATCGTAAACGAAGTTCCAGGAGTTAACCGGGTGGTTTACGATATCAGCTCAAAGCCGCCAAGCACGATTGAATGGGAGTAAGAACGAGACAAGCCGCTGAGAAGTTTTTTCCGATAGAAGAAAAAACTAGCGGTTTGCCATCTTCTGGGCCATGTAAAGCAACAGCCGGCGGTCGCCGTCATCAACTCGGCTAAGCAACCGACGGAAGCGTCCCAGGAGCCGCGCTTCTTTTCCCTTGCTTCCCCACGCGATATCGTCCGCAGTCTTCCGCTTGGGAAGATTGGGCAACACAGGTGGTTCCTCGCCGTCGTAGAATAGCTGGTATAGGGGAATTTCCATGGCCCGGGCCAGCTTTTCCAGAGTCTCGATCGCCGGAACGGTGTGGCCGTTCTCGACGCGCGAGATGTAACAGCGAAGGAGTCCTGTGCGCTTCTCAATGTCGCCTTGAGAAAGTTTTTTCGTTTCACGCAAAAGACGGATACGCTCTCCAATTATCATGGCGGGTATTGTTGCATGGACTACTGGCTGTCGCAAGAGCGAATCTTTATAGAAGGGCAAATGGTGGGCGGTATTGACCGATGGTCAGTACTATAAGTTTTTGTGCCATCCGGGTACATCATAGCCTTAGTCGGTTGTACGATATCGACAGTTTCTTCGGCGTAACCAAAACTGTATGGCAGACGTCCCAAAGGGTATGGCGGCAAGCGCGTCGGCGATCTCGCTCCCGGCCCGTGCGAGGAAGCGGGAAGAAGAAGCGGAGCTTGTGCGACTGGCACAGAGCGGCGAAGAGGCCGCGTTTGAGGAGCTGATCCGGCGTCATCAGCAGCGCGTGTTCGGCCTGGTGAATGGAATTCTTCGCCGCCGGGAAGACGTCGAAGACGTAGTGCAGCAGGTGTTTTTGAAGGTTTTTGTTTCGATCAAGCGGTTCGATTTGCGAGCGGCTTTTTCGACTTGGCTTTATAAGATCACGGTAAACGAATGCTGGGACTACTTGAGGAAGAAGAAAGTTCGGCCGCTGGTTTACGAGACGGACCTTTCCGAGGAACAGGTCTCGCGGCTGGATGGAGTGGCGTCGGCCGAGCGTCCGCCGGAGAGTCCCTCGCAGCGCGCCGAAGCGAAAGACATCCTCGACCAGTTGCTGGATGAATTGCCGGAGCGAGACCGGGAGTTGCTGGTACTGAAGGAAATGGAAGGATTTTCGGTGCAAGAGTTGGCGGAGATGCTCGATCTAAACGTCAACACAGTGAAGGTGCGGCTGTTTCGCGTGCGCGCCCGGCTGATGGATGTCTATCACCGCCGCGTAGCTCCGCACGATGGTCATTCGGCCGCAAAAGGAAGGAGCAAAATCGATGGAAGCGAGATTTAACCAAGGTGCCTGTTCGGAATTTGAAGCGCTGCTGGAAGATCATCTCACGGGTGATCTGATCGGCGCTGATGCCAAGAAGCTGGCCGAACATTTGGAAAACTGCGCGACGTGCAGCGATGCGCTGGAGTATACGGCTCCGAGCGTCCAATTGTTGCGCGCAGTGCCGCCGTCGGCAGATCCTGGTCCCGGTTTTTCGCGTGTGGTGATGGCGCGGATTCGGGCGGAAATGTCCAAGCGGGGCGAACAGAAATCCATTTGGCTGCCGTTTGTTTCGTTGGCCTGGCGGTTTGCGGCTACTGCGACGCTTGCTCTGGCTTTGCTTGTTACTTTCGATGCGGTTCAGCACATGAAGTATGACCGGCAATCGAATCTGGCGTACGTGCCTACAACGGAGAGCCGAGATCTGTTTCCCGATCCAACGAGCCCTCCGGCGAATCGCGACGAAGCTTTGATGATGGTGGCGGACACAAACCATGGAAAACACTAAGAAACGCGGCGAGGCCGCACTTCTCGTCTTTGTAGTATTCCTGCTGGGAGCGCTGCTCGGCGGCGTAGGGAACCACGTGTGGGGCGAGCGGGTGTGGGGCAAGCAAACCATCAATACGCTGCCCACGCGCAACCAGATCGTCGGTGATTTGACGCGGGACCTGCAACTCACGCCGGACCAACAACAACAACTAGGTTCCATCGTGGACGACACTCGGGCCCAGTGGCGAACGCTCTACACTACGATCGAACCGAGGCACGAGCAGATTCGGGAGCAGAGCCGGAATCGCATCCGTGCGATACTAACACCGGAACAGAAGCCCAAATTCGAAGAGTTCATGCACCGCATTGACGAGCAACGCCAGAAAGACGATCAGCAACTGCCCCGCTAGCCGCGTTCGCGAAACCAGCCTAGAAGGGAATGTCTTCGTCTGAAATTTCCGGTCCCGAAGCGGAAGGCTCTTCGAGCATTGGTCCGCCTTCCATGTCCGGATCGCTCGGCCGCGATTGGCCGACGCCATGCCCAGAGCCGGCTCCAGCCGCCGCTGCTGCACCATCGGCTCGCCCTCCGAGCATGCGGAAATTATTCGCGACGATTTCGAAACTGGTGCGTTTCTGGCCTTCTTTGTCCTGCCATTCGCGCGATTGGATGCGGCCTTCGACAAAGATCAGAGAACCCTTCTTCAGATACTGCTGCGCAATCTCCGCCTGTTTACCCCACACGACGATCTTGTGCCACTCGGTGCGCTTCTGGCGTTCGCCGCTTTTGTCTTTATAGGTTTCATCGGTGGCCACAGAAAAATTGGCGACCGCCTGGCCGCCGCCGGTATAGCGCGTTTCAGGATCCCGGCCCAATCGCCCAACGAGAATTACTTTGTTGACTGACATGGATGGCTCACCTGCTTTCAAAACTTCAGAGGATATCGCGAGTATAGCCGAAGTCTGGCTTCGGAGAGCGAAAAAGTGTCTCGTGCCGTTGGCGAGTGCAGGTGACGCGATACAATGGAGCTGCGAGAATTCTGCTAGACTTCGACTGGAACGTCAGTCGAAGTTAAACTGGAGGGATACGGTGACACAAAGTTTTGAGAATCACACTAAGATGGTTCCGGCTTTTCACTTCTTTGTCCTGCCGGTTTTCGCGATCAACTTTGGCTGGTCTATCTATCGCGCCTGGAACTTTTTTGCGACCGGCACAGTGATTTCCGTGCTCCTGGCTGCCGCTTTAATTCTGCTCGCCTTGTATGGACGCATGTTTGCTCTGACGGTGCAAGACCGCGTAATTCGCCTGGAAATGCAATTGCGTTTGCAAAATATCCTGCCGCCGGACCTACGCGCGCGCATCGCTGAATTCAATGTTGGGCAGCTAGTGTCGATGCGTTTTGCAAGCGATGCGGAACTACCTGAGCTCGCGCGGAAAGTGCTGGATGAACATCTGATGGAACGAAAAGTAATAAAGAAGCTGGTGAGGAACTGGCAGCCTGATTTTCTGCGCGCCTGATCTCGTTGGAAGCTAGCGTGGCGCCGGGGCGCGCGGCGTTGTGGTCGCGCCGAGTTCCTTAAGCTTGGCCTGCGCCCGTCGCGCCTCGTCGGATCCCGGGAAACGCCGAATGACTTCGCGGAGATCGCGGATGCCGGTTGATTTCATTCCCGATTCAACCTCCGCGAAGGCCTTTTTCAACTGAGCCGCGGCGAGCTTGAAGCTTTTCGGATAATTCCCGATCACGATTTCATACTGAGCAATCGCGTCCTGATAATCTCCCTGTGCGTAGGAAATTTCGCCGAGGTAGAACTGCGCATTCGAGGCCAAATCGTTGGCCGGGAAGTTCTTCACGTAATCGCCGAATTCCTGCCGCGCAAGATCGTATTTCCCCGTGCTGAAATCGCGGAGCGCATTTTGATAGAGGGTGTCGGCGGAGATGGCCGGCATCGCAGGAACGGAGTTCGCTGTTTGCTGCGGTTGCGAAAATCCTTGGTTTGGCTGGCCGGATTGCGGACCAACCGGCGCGGGCGCAGCGGAATAACCATTCTGGGTGCTGGGCGCTCCGCCTGAGATTTTGCCGTCGATGCTTTGCAACAGGCCCTGAATGTCATTCATCTGCTGACCAAGTTTCGCCACGCGCGCCTGAACGTCCTGCATGTTGTCCGACAGGCCCTGCGTCTGCGTGCTCATGGTATCGATGCGCGAGCCGCTATTTGCCGTGGCTTCCTGCACGCTTTTTTGAAGAACGCCCATTTGCGAGTTCAACTGATTGGTGGCGTCGAGAGATTGTTGCACCAGAGTTCGCAGCGTCGCGTTGTTTGCGTCGATCGCGCTGCGCAGGTCCCTTTGCCCCTGCAAGAGTTGCGACACCTGTTCCTGAAGTTGAATCATGTCTTTCGAAACGGCACCGGTGGGCTTGGCGGTGAGCATTGCGCCGCCGAGCGCTCCGATTAGTACCGCTGCGAGTGCGAGCACAAGCCATCGTGTGCGCAAGGGAAGCCTCCTTATGGTTTCTTCTCTACTGAAAGTCCCGGGCGGCCCGTGGAACGCCAGAGCCTCCCGGAATTCCAGATTAATTTTGCCAAGTAAACAATTAATGCCCCGCTACGAAATGTGCGCGCCGATTTTGTTGCCAGCACGATTCGTCGTGTTCAGTGCAGAATGGCCGCTCTTTGCCCCAGCTCACCGTATCCATGCGGTCGGCCGGAATGCCAAGTGATATAAGATAATTCTTGGCAGCTTGGGCTCTGCGTTCGCCAAGGCCGATGTTGTATTCGGTGGAACCGCGCTCGTCGCAGTGGCCCTCGATGGTTACCCGGACCTGCGAGTACGACCGCAAAAATTCGGCAGTCTTTGCCAGATTAGCGCGAGCGTCGGGACGAACGTCGGATTTGTTAAAGTCAAAGTACGCGTCCTTCACGTTCTGCTCGAACAGTTCGCTCAAGCTCTGATTTCCCGTTGGCGGAGCTTCAACGGGAGCCGCGCCCACCGTGACCCGTGCGTCGGCGGTTGCCGTGCCTCCGGGTCCAGTCGCGGTAATGGTGAAAGTTGTCGATTCCGTCGGATTCACCGGCGTAGTGCCTTGTGCCACCACCTTGCCAACGCCGGGCTCGATATCGAGGTCGGTAGCGTTGGTAGACGTCCAAGTCAGCGTGACGGTATCGCCACTCTTTATTGATGTTGGCGAAGCGTTCAGCGTAACGGTGGGTTGCGGGGCTGACTCTGGGGCAGCCTGCGTCGGCGGATGGCTTGCAACCTGCTTCTTACAGCCGCCTGCGAAAGCTACGAGAGCAACCACCCCGAGCAGCAATCCTAGCTTTCCACGACAACTATCCTGCATTTATTGCCTCCTTCGGCGTCCCCCTAAAAACTAGGCAGGTGAGGCCGATTTATTATTTGTGCAGCTCAACGCGTTACGGTTCTCGACTAAAAAACGCTCGCTCAATAACCACGGCAAAACGAAACTGCATTATGGCCGCGATTCAGCGCGGCGACCAGTTCGGCGATTCGTTCTGTCCTTGATAGGTCAACTGGCGGGGCTCGCTGCCATCCGCCAGCATGGACCAAATCTGCAATGTGCCGGTGCGATTGGATTCAAACACAATGTGCCTTCCGTCCGGCGCCCAACTCGGACGCTCATTGCGGCCAACGTCTTTCGTAAGCTCCACCAACTGCTTGCTGATGACGTCCATAGCATAGATGTCAAAATTGCCGCTCGGGCGTCGCCAGCAGAAGGCCAGCAGTTGTCCATTCGGTGACCACGAGGGATCCACGCTGTATCCCATGTCAGGCAGATCGAGCTTCTGGACGCTCGAGCCGTCCGAATTGGCGAGGTATAGCACGGGGTCGCCGCCGCGATCGCTCACGAAAGCAATCTGCTTGCCGGTCTTCGGATTCCAGGCTGGTGACGTGCTGACGCCAGCGGCAAAAGTAATCCGGTGTAGATTCCCACCGCCGGCATCGGTGACGTAGATTTCAGGATCGCCGTTCTGGCTGGACATGAATGCGAGCTGCGAACCGTCGGGCGAAAATGCGGGGGAACTATTCGATCCGCGATACCGTGGAAACGAAATCAGGCGGTCTGACGCAGCGGAGTAAATGCAAATCTGTGGAGAAGTGATTCCGCGAAAGGGAACATAGCAGGTGAATGCGATTTTCGTCGCGTCAGGGGACCAGCGCGGAGTGAGCGAAATGGATTTCAGGTGAGTTAACTGATGTTGGTTCGAGCCGTCATAATCCATAGCCCAGATTTCCTTGTTGCCGCTCTTGCTGCTCACGTAGGCGATTTGCGTTTGCGCGATGCCCGTCAGGCCGCCACTCAGCCGCGAAACGATGTCGTCCGCGAATTGGTGCGCCAGGCGGCGAGCATCGGCGTCTGTCGCCGCGCCACGATAAATTTTCTGCAGCGCGATAGGCGCAGTCGGGTTGTGAACATCGGAAAGAAATCCCGCGGCGGCCAAGTTTGTCCCTTCAGCCGAAAGATTCCCGTACGCGATCATGTAGGCGCTGGCGGGAGCATTCGACCAATCAGCGAATTTCAATTCGCTTGGCTGGCTTGGCGTCTGGGTCGGATAAAAGCTCGGGCTGACGAGATCGAGAATTCCGCAGTATTCCAAATCGGCCCAGAGAACGTCGTGGAAAGTTTTTTCCAGGGCTGGCGGCGCCGGCGCACGCAAGCCAAATTCCGGAACGGCCAGGCGGACTTTCGAAACGCCGAGGCCGGTGCCCGTCTTGAACCAGTCTTGAGCCGAGGATGTTCCAGCGCAAAACAGCAGCGCTGTTGCGATTGCCGCAAAGATTACAAGTTTTCTAGTCATATGAGTCTTTCGATTCGTTTTCATTCCATCCTTATCATCGTTTGTAGTCGAACCAGAATTCAACGCCCACTTTGGAGCCTGAATATTCCGCGGGCAAGCGTCCGAGCGGGGTTGAATCACGCACCGCGCGAACCGCCGACGTATCTACGGACGCGTTGCCGCTGGACTTAGTCACTTGCACATTCGTGATTGTGCCGTCTTTCAAAACATCAAACGTAACCACCACCCTGGGCGCAAACTGAATTCCGGGGTCGACAGTCGCTTGAATCCAATTGCTACTCACGCGCCGCTGAACTGCCTCCACATACCACGAAAAACGGGCGCCGAAATTTCCGCCGCCTGCATCATTGCTAAATCCCATACCGGCTTGCGTAGCCGTTCCGGTGCCCATGGCGAATGACGTGTAAGGAACGGTCGGCGTGCCGCCTCCGCCGTAGGGCACCGCGTTTGTTGGAGGCGGCGCTTTGTTTTCCAGGACTTTGGAGGGGCGCGTCACATATTTTGGCGGTTTCAGCCGATCGAATTTTGGAATCGGCGTAGCATCCGGTTGCTTTTCGGGGATTTTCGGAGGCGGCTCGGATTTGTAGAGGCCTTTCGATTCGTCCACTACGCGATTAGGGCTGGCCAGTTCCGGACGCGGCATCGGAATTCCGGGGACGCTGCCAACAACGCCGACAGAAATCGCGCCACCTGGGCCGCCCCACGATTCTTCTTGATGCGTATACTTTGCGGAAATCACAAGCAAAGCGGCAAGCACGACGTGGAACGCCACCGAACCGGCCAAGAATTTGCCAAGCGGCCGCGTCCAATTGTCGAAAGCCGGATTTTGAGCGATAGAAGCCATATCAGCGAATCTGCGAGCGCTCGCTAAGAGGCTGAGTCACAACACTTATATTATCAATTCCGGCTTGGCGCAAAGAGTCGACTACCGTAGCCCAACTGCCAAAAGGGACCGTCTCATCGCAGCGCACGTAAACCGCTTGATGCTTAATGTCATGCGATTGCGAGACTACCTGCTGGCCAAGATCGTGAATATTGATTGCTTTATCGTTCAGATAAACGCGTTGCGCCTTGTCGATGGTGACGACCATGCGCACTTCCGTCAGTTCTTTCACGGTCTTGGTTTTTGGGACGTCCACTTCGATGCCCGACTGCAAAATGGGCGCAGTGATCATGAAAATAATCAGCAGAACCAACACGACGTCGATAAACGGCACCATGTTGATTTCTGAAAGTGAGCTTCCGGTTTCGCGCTGAATCTGAGGCATGGCGTTTTTTATGCGCTATATAGAGTTTCGATTTTCGCGACGAACTCTGAAGCGAAACTATCCATTCGGTTTGCAAGGGCGCGAATCCCCCCAAGGTAATAGTTGTATGCGATGACCGCGGGGATGGCGGCGAAAAGTCCCGCGGCGGTTGTGATTAACGCTTCGGCGATTCCGGGCGCGACCGCACGGAGACTCGCGGAGCCCGCATCTCCCAATCCCGAAAACGCATCCATCACGCCCCACACTGTGCCGAACAATCCGATGAACGGGGAGACCGATCCGGTGGTTGCGAGCCAGGGCATCCATTTTTCCAGACGGCGAACTTCTTCGCCGGCGGCCACTTGCATCTCCACGCCTACTGCGTGCGCATTTCGGACTTTGGTGGGAGTCGCAGGGGCTCCGGGACGACTGCCGGCGCCTCCTAATTGCGCTTCGAGTTCGCGGTAACCGGCTTGATACACAACCACAAGCGGAGTTCCGCCCGCGCCGACGCGAAGAGTATTCGGATCGGGGAGTCCTCGTCCGGCTCGAAACATTTGAAGGAATCTTTTGGTTTGCGGCTCGATTTGACCGAACAGCCGCGATTTTTGAAAGATGATTGCCCAGGAGAACAGAGACAGGACAAGCAGGATGCCCAGGACTACGCGTGCGACCCAGCCCGTTTGTTCAAGCAAAGCGAACGGGCTGGCAAAAAGGATCAGCGCCAGACCAGAAATAACATCCCCCAGAAAAAAATTTATAAAACCTTCCTCTGCAACCGTAGCACACGCATACAGGAGGGTCAAACAATTCGCCCAAGGCGCAAATTTCGATGATGCTCAAAAGGACACAACAGAAATGCGCTAATGCAGGGAAACTGTGCTGCCCGGACGCGGATCGTTTTTTACGAGGGCAAACGAAAGCAGAAACATGCAAGCGCAGCAAATCGAAAGAATCCAATAAGTATCGATGTAGGAAAGTGTGGAAGCCTGCGATTGGAGGCCGGCATAGATTCTAGCCAAGGCTTGCCGTTGCGCGTCGGGCAAGCTGAGTCCCGCGTGGTTGAGCTGTTGCGTCAAGCCATTGAGTGTGTTGCGGAACTGCGTGCTGTATGGGTTGATGTGGTCACCGAGGGCAATTTGATGAAATTGGGAGCGTCGCGCAATGATCGTAGTCACCACAGACGTGCCGACGCTGGAGCCGATGTTGCGCGTGAAATTTACGAGGCCCGCGACGGCGTTGCTTTTTTCGCGTTGTATGCC